>Ga0207996_1000140_pt1 | contig 64597 bp, 56 predicted proteins | sample AntAceMetag02UKG_FD_184773 | JGI IMG/M metagenome (GOLD analysis project Ga0207996, IMG submission 184773) | Saline lake microbial communities from Ace Lake, Antarctica - Antarctic Ace Lake Metagenome 02UKG (SPAdes) (version 2) | ecosystem: Environmental > Aquatic > Non-marine Saline and...
GCCCATTTTTTTTACAAAAAAAATGGCCTCCCAAAGGAGACCATTCAATTTGCCAAATAATGTCAATTTGTCAATCTATTCTAAAAAATACATCCTGTTCTTATTCCAAATAATTCGCTACTTAACAATAAGTGTAAGAACCACCTATACCTATCATAGCTCCACTCTGCTCCATTAGGCCAGGTTCTTCATATTTAATGCTGGATAATTCAGCGCCTAATTCCCAAGAGTGAATGCCATTTGTTGAGACATCGTCCTGACTTTCGGTTGCTAAAACACTTCCTGAACTAAACAGCCCAATTGCCAATCCTAGTGCCATGACTTTTCTTCTTTGTGTTCTCTTCATTTTTGCTCCTTTTTTATTGTTATCAGCAATGAATTATTTCGCTGCCGAACGGTCTAAATCACCGGCTGGCCTTGGATCTACCGGAATGGTTGAGCGAGAGATGATGGTCGATTAACATCGGAAAATCGGACGTGTGAGCCAGTCGGGTGCATTTTTTTGTTATGTGTTTTTGTTTGTTATCTTTTATGGTTTGTTTTTGTAGATTTCCGACTATAGGTAGCGACTTGTTCTGTGATTACAGCTACATGAAACTTTAAATATTGTTTTTTTAGTTGTAGAAATAAAAAAGGTGTTTGATTGAATTTTTATATTTGAATAGTGGTTCAATCAAACACCTGCCAAGAGAGATGTCTAACTTTTTTCTTGAACAATAGAGTTACATATTGGGCATCTCTTTTTCATGAAAATTAGAGTCCATGGCCAAAATAAAAAAAACCAAAAACCTCTACTTTTATACCCAACTGTCTTGTCACATGAAGGACAATGGTAAATTTTTGCCATATTTTTCTCCTTAAAATTTCTATTATTTTTTTGCTTCATTTTCTTCAAGCAGTGGTATTTGTATTCCAATACTTAAGGACGCTGTTTCAAATGTACCTGTAGATATTGTCTTTGCTTTAAAACCATCTTCTAAAAGATCTTTTAGGTACAATTTGTTATACAAAAAACAAAAAACAAATGTACTCAAGCCACCACTTGCTGAAAACGCAAGCAACATAATTGCAAACCATTTCCAGTCATTTCGGAAAAGTGGTGGGAAAAAGCTAAAGCATAAGACAGTCCAAGAAAATCCAATTGGGGCTTCCCTTATTTTTCCTGTCAAGGGACTTTCTAGAATTACAGTGGCATGAGCCATTTTTGCGGATACCTCCTTTTTTTGTTTTTACATTTAACTAGAGGGAACCAGCTAAATATAAGATATATAAGAGTATGCACAAAAAAAATGGGCGCATACTTCTAGTCAAGTCTCTTCTGAGGTACCACCAAGCACCTACCACAAGACAAGAACAAGAAGCAGCGCCCAAATCGGGCGCGCCTCCGTCGTAACGTCTTGTGTTTGAAATATTTGGTGGTTTTCAGAAGAGACGGTTACGCGTAAACGCGAAACTATATTTTATTTTTTTTTTGAGCTAGATCATAATTCTCCGTATTTTTTAGTAACAACAAGTATAATTTTTTTATTATAGCATTGTTTTAAATTTATATGCGTATTTTTTGCCGAAAGCAAACGTTATTGCATATTATTATTTTATTTTTCCAAGCAGTTTTCTCCGCCACTTATTGCATCCAGACCATTGCATATTTTAATAATTTCTGCCAATTCATTCTCAGATAATTGACCAATTTTTTCTGAGCATGCTTCGGCAAATCTATTAAGCGATGATGCTTCTCGGTGGTCAAATCTGTTTTTCACATTTCCACCACGTGATGCATAAACCACCTTATTGTCTGTGTTGCAACCAATAACTATACGTTCCTGATTTTCCGGGGTTTTGTATTTCCCGCCGATAGTGATTTCTGATTTGTTAATTGACATAGTTTCTCCTTATTTTTTTTCACATAACTTTTTTATATCTGTTGTTAGCTTATCCTTGCCCATTATCTTTTCACAGAGACACTGAAATCATTAACACAACGACAAATGGACACCAGAAAAACTTTTCTAAAAAAAATTCTAATCGTTACATACTGAAATTGCAACAGATAACAAAAAAATACTCCATCTGATAGGCAATAGAATTGCTATTCCCTTTCTTTATGATATTATAAATTTCAAGATTAAGCGTACTACGTATAATCAGATATTTTTATTATGTTGTTTTCGGTAATGCCTCAAAAAAAGAGGCATTACATCCTAAAATAATAGAAGATATGTTAAATAAAAGTGAGATTGAACAAAGACTAAGCGCATACGGTGATTTTCTTCTCAAGCGGTCGATGGTTGCTCCCGGAAGAGAGCCGTATTTCATATCATGGGTTCGTGGTTTCTTTTATGATGAAGGTTCCTTTAAAGGACGAACATGGGAACAAAAATTGCCGCAATATCTCGAAGCACTTGCCAGTAAACCAAACATTACGCCCTGGCAGGTGGATCAGGCCGAACAGGCAATAAGACTCTATTTTCAAAACTTTTATGCTACTGAAAAAATAACAGTCGAGAAAACAAACAGTACTTTACAAATTTCTGAATCAGGGGAGTTTAACCGGGAAGAAGTCCTGGAAAATATAAAAGAGTGGTTACGTATCAAACACTATGCCTACAAGACTGAACAGTCGTATCTCAGTTGGTGCAGGCGTTTTTTTCAATATTGCAGCGAATGCAATGAGGGTGGCAGGGTTGATTGTACTGCTGTTTCACCAGAGCTTATAAAGGATTTCCTTGCACAGCTTGCTTCCCGTCATAAAGCTGCAAAATCTACACAAAATCAGGCTTTCAGTGCCTTACTTTTCATGTGTCGCCATGTGCTCCATATTGAGCTGAATGATATGGAGAAGAATCTTCGCTCTAAAGTTGGGCGGAAGTTACCACTGGTGCTGTCTCCCATGGAAATAAAAAAAACCTTGTCTCATGTCTCAGGCACAAGTGGTCTGATTCTGCGCCTCATCTACAGTTCCGGCATTCGTCTCAGTGAATGCAGCAGGTTGAGGGTCAAGGATCTGGATTTTGATCAGGATCTTATATTTGTTCGATCCGGGAAGGGCGACAAGGACAGATCAACTCTTTTTGCCAAGCAGGTTCAACAGGAATTGCAGATCCATCTGGAAAAAGTACGAAAGCTCCATGAACAGGACCTGGCAGATGGTTTCGGAGAGGTCTTTATGCCCGGTGCTTTAGGAAAAAAATACCCCGCTGCCTGTCGGGAATGGGGTTGGCAGTATGTTTTCCCAAGTGCCAGGCTTTCTGTTGATCCACGAAGCAAAAAAACCAGGCGTCATCACGTAAGCGATACTGCTATCCAGAAAGCGATGAAAAAAGCCGTTAGAGATGCTGACCTGGTAAAACCCGCATCTGTTCATACTCTGCGACACAGTTTTGCCACCCATCTGTTACTGAATGGCGTTGATCTTCGGCAGATTCAGGACTATCTCGGACATCAAAGTGTAGAAACAACAATGATTTATACCCATGTGGTTAAGAACATGAGAAACCCAGCCATCAGCCCTTTGGATTTGCTCGATCAAATGACCGCTGAGCGTGGAGCAGATGGAAAACCTTGATTTACATTTTGCCAGACCTTTACTGGTATCCTGTTTCCAAGCAGTTCTCAGCTGGGGAACAAAAACCGTAACTATTCACCATGCTATGAAACGGCGCAATGTTTACCCGGAATCTGGGGACACGATTCCAATTCAAAAGACAAAAACGAATGGGGTCATGTCCCCAGTTTCCTACCAGCTTATTCGTTATGCAATTCCGGCTCAAACTCAATCTCGGTGAATAGTTACCAAAAAGCAATAATTCTTTGGTTCTACCAACGGCCACAATACTCTAACCAAAAGCGCAACAGGGGATAAATGTCCTCACCATCTCCCATTACAGCCGTTGTCATATTTCCTACCACAAAGGTCAAAAAGAATAGCAGGAAATGCTTCTTTTAGATATAGTCTAGGCAATTAGAGAATATCGCTGACACGTCAACTCCGGTTGCATCTCACATATTTTAATGTATTGAAATACCAGAACCCACAAAAATCATGGATACACTCACAAACGACCTCAAAAAGAAATTAATCGAAGTCCTCAACCTCTCCGATGTAACTCCCGAAGAAATCGACGAGAATGAGCAACTGGTTGGTGGCGATTTAGGTATCGACTCCATAGATGTACTTGAAATGGTAGTCATGGTTGAAAAAGACTATGGCGTGGTCATTAACAACAAGGATATTGGAGAGAAGGTCTTCTCCACTCTTGCTGCGCTCTCTGCCTATATTCGTGAAAACTCTCCCAAGCTGTCTTCTTGAGTAATAAAAAAAAACCAGTTTATATCGCAGGCATTGGGATCATCAGTCCCCTGGGCTGCGGAGTGGAGGCGACACAGCAGACTCTTCAAGAGAACAGTTCTGCAATTGCCCCCCTGCACCCTGATATTTTCTCCATTCAAAACCCTCCTCCTCTTCCGGTTGGCCAGGTTGCAGACCTTGCAGATTCTCCCCTTCCACGCACACATCGTTTAACACTGGCTGCTGCACAGCAGGCAATGGCCGGACATTCACAGCCACCCGATGCTGTGATTATTGGTACCACCACGGGAGGAATCCTTAGCACTGAAGAACTGCTTATTGAAGGTGAGGAAGATTCCGAAAGGTATAGCCACCATGGACTGAGCACTGTGGCTGAAGAACTGGCAGCTGTAGTAAACTGTACAGGCCCCGCGCTCACCGTATCCACTGCATGTTCCTCAGGAACCGTTGCAATCAGCATGGCTCTTAAAATGCTGCAATCAGGAGAAGCGGAATGGGTGCTGGCAGGCGGTGCTGATTCCCTGTGCAGACTCACTTATTTCGGATTTCATTCCCTGCAGCTTGTTGACCCGGAGGGCAGTAAACCTCTGGATGCAGACAGGAAGGGCATGTCCGTTGCTGAAGGCGCAGGAATGCTCTTGCTCAGCACCATCAAACCACCACATCCTCTGGGCCAGATACTTGGCTCTGGCCTGACCTGCGATGCATATCATCCTGCCGCGCCTCACCCCGAGGGAGAAGGCGCATTTCAGGCCATGCGCAATGCCATTAACGATGCGGGCAGCAACGCACGTGAGATCGATTACATCAATCTCCATGGAACCGGTACTCCGGATAACGATCTGGCGGAATCAAAGGCAATACGGGCAATATTTTCCAATCCACCGCCCCTCTCTTCCATCAAAGGTGCCACGGGACACAGCCTGGCGGCATCCGGAGCCATAGAGGCTGCAATCGCTGCAATCTGTATCCAGCAGGGATTCATTCCAGCCAATACCGGATGCACAACACCTGACCCTGCACTTCGTGTGACGCCGCTTTTATCTCCACTCAACCAGCCAGTCTCGGCCGTACTCTCAAACTCCTTTGGTTTTGGTGGAAACAATGCCTGTCTCCTTATTGCAAAGAGTGACTCACCCACCGCAGTCTACCAGGAACCGGAACACGCGCCCCTGACTATTCTAGGTAAGGCATGCATTACAGGAGCCGGCCATACCCAGGCCAGCCTGGAGACCTTTTCCAAACTTGCAGTCATTGGCGGTGTCCTTGATATCAAAATTATTTCAGAGCAGCTTCCGGCTGGAAAGGTGCGGCGCCTGAAACGCTTTTCACGGATCGCCTTGGCTCTGGCTGCTGCTGCGAAGGAAGATTCCGGCCTGAAAGAATCACCCCATTCTGTTTTTATGGGAAGTGGCTGGGGGGCACTGTCCGAGACCTACGATTTTATCGACAAACTTCAGAGCAGTGACGAGAAGTTCCCAAGCCCCATTGACTTTGTAGGCTCAGTCCACAACAGCGCTGCCGGACAGATTGCCATTCTGCATGAAGCAACGGGGGCGAATATCACCAGCAGTGGCGGTGATTACTCCTTTGAGCAGGCGCTTCTTGCTGCGGACTCATTTCTTGACGAGGATTCACCATCTGCCTTTGTACTGGCCGCCGATGAGGCCCATAAACAGTTCTCACCACTTTTTGATTCATCCATTTCAGTAGACACTCCCCTTGCCGACGGAGGTGGAGGCTTCTATCTCACACGACAGGCTGTGCCGCGGAGAATTTCCGTACAACTCAAGTGTTACCGAAAAGAGACGGGTACTATCATTGATACACTCATTGCAGATTTGGGCGGTAAGGAATCATTGCAAACTCACTGTAAAATGATACTTGCCGGAATCCCCGCCGCCGTCGCCCACCTGGGCGAAGAACAGCTGGATAGTTTTATGCAGAAAACCGGTCTTGATATTCCGGTTATTCATTACAGGATGTTTACCGGAGAATTTGCCTCCGCATCAGGGGTTGCAGCGGTTATGGCCACACAGCTTTTGGAAGATGGCGTTGTAGATTTCGACAAAACAGTTCTGGTTCTGGGTTTTGGAAAATATGTCACCGCCATGGAATTTGCCCGACAATGAAAGTCCTGCTTATTTCACCAAATACCCTGATCGTCCCCTATCCCGTCTACCCCATAGGCCTTGATTATGTAGCAGGTTCATTGTCTGACAGGCACCAGGTACAAATTGCAGACCTGAACGTCCTGACTCGTGATGAACTCGCCAATATTCTAGACGATTTCTCCCCGGATATTATTGGCTTATCCATCCGTAACATAGACAACACCGAAGCTGGAAACCCGCTATTCTTTATCAGTAAACACAAAGAACTTGTGGACTGGCTGCGAACACGGAACAAGGCCCCCATCGTTGGCGGTGGAGCCGGTTTCACCATTCTTCCCCAGGATATATTTAACGCACTTGAGCTCGATTACGGCATTATCGGAGAAGGGGAACGCCTTGAAGAACTCATAACAGCAATTGAAAACAAGCAGCCGCTCTCCCATATTCCCGGACTCCTTACAGCCTCACAGGATCCTGTTCCGCCCGCTCCCTGGACAGGGACCCCTCAGAGACACACAGCGCAGAGTACACATTCACAATTTTATCTGGATTATGGTGGAATGCTCAACCTGCAAACAAAACGAGGCTGTTCCTTTCGCTGCATTTACTGCCCCTACCCTCATATTGAAGGTAAAAAACATCGCCTCGTTGATCCCGACGATGTTGCCCGTATGGCCATGACGCTCCAGAAAAACGGTGCAAAATATATTTTCATCACCGACTCTGCCTTTAATTCCGATGTTACTCACAGCCTGAAGGTGGCGGAGGCATTCAAAAAGCATGGCCTTTCAATCCCCTGGGGAGGCTTTTTTGCACCGATCAAACTCCCGGCTGATTATTTTACACGGATGAAGGAGTGTGGTCTGAAACATGTCGAATTCGGTACAGAATCCCTCTCCAAAACAATGCTCCACAACTACCGCAAGCCATTTAGCCCTGAAGATGTGATCACTGCCCATAAACAGGCCGTTGCCGCCGGACTCCACGCAGCGCACTACTTTTTACTGGGCGGACCTGGAGAGACTGCTGAAACAGTGGACGAAACACTGAACTGCATTGAAAACCTCAAAAAAACGGTACTCTTCTTTTTCACCGGTATCAGGATTTATCCTCACACCGGACTCTACGATATTGCACTGCATGAGGGAAAAATCAGCGAAGACACCAGCCTGCTCGAACCATTCTATTACGAAAGTGACGCCATCAGTCATGGCGTGATAGAAAAGCAGGTTATAGACAGGGCTGGAGAGCGTATCAACTGGATCGTAGGTTCTGGAGGAAACGAATCCGCAGCAACGGTGAGCAAGATGCATAAGCGCGGTTTTACCGGACCTCTCTGGGAATTTTTGATTCGCTAAAAATCCCCAGTCTGCTATTTTCCTGAAACAACAGTGGAACATTTGAGTTTTTTGACGAATATTGGTACAAACAATTGACAATTACATGGACACAATGATCGAGCCCTGCTATGTGGTACTCATATATTTCGACAGAACGTGATAAGGAAAATGTAATACTTGCCCAGGTGACCACGGATGCAGACTCTCCCTGGTTCGCAGGACATTTTCCGGAAGACCCCATTTTACCAGGCATTGCCCAACTCAATATGGTGACGGAAACCATTGCGAAAGTTTTAGGAAAAAATCTATTGTTACAAAGTGTTGCACGTATTAAATTTAAAAAGCTTATCCGACCTGGAGATATCCTTAATATCCGTGCCATAGCCGGAAACAAAGAAAATCACTACTCTTTCAGTATAACCAGCATGAAAGAAGAGGTCTGCTCCGGCAGACTGGTGCTGGCCCCCAAAATGGAGCTATAAAGAAACATGACAACCGATACCAATCAGACAATCGCCCGTATTGCTGACATAATCATAAATGAACTGAAACTTGAAGATGTCACCCCTGAAACCTTCGATGCTGACCTTGATCTTGTGGATGAGATTGGCATTGACTCCATGGATCTTGCCACCATCGCCCTGGTTCTCCGTGACGAGTATGGGATAAGAATCGATGAAGATGATTATCCGAAACTGACCACCGTGCGCATCATTGCTGAGTATATCACTACAAAACTTGCAGAAAAAGAGTAACCGGGCAGTCGCAAGCATGGAAACCAAGAAGGCTACAACAGAGTATAAATTCTCTGACATCATTGCAGACCCGGCTATTAAAGATCGTTTTGAAAAGGTACGTAAATACTTTTTCCTGCGCGAGTCCACCTACGACATGAGCAACCGTTGCAATCTCCGCTGTGAAGGGTGCTACTATTTTGCCGGAGATACTGACAAACAGTTTGCTGAAGAGAATCTCAATCCAGGCGACTGGAAACGGCTTATGGAGGCCGAGAAAGAGCGCGGCATTACCTTTGTGGTGCTTGCCGGAGCCGAGCCCTCCTACGTTCCGGAACTCTGTAAAACCTGTTACGATACTATTCCAATGGGCTGCATTGCCAGTAATGGCCTGATGCCCCTGGCCAGAGAGATCGACTACCGTATCCATATTTCCGTATGGGGAAATGACGAGACCAGCCTTGAAATCAGAAAGGCAAAAAACATGCTGGTCCGGCAGATAGAGAACTATCAAGGTGACTCAAGAGCTATCTGGGTCTACACCTTTACGCCTGTTAATATTGATCAAGCCCGGGAAGTAACGGAAACGCTGGCTGCAAATAATCAGCAGATCACCTTTAATATGTTTTCTGCACCCATTGATTATAATGGGCACCTTCGTCACACCCCGGAAACACTGGCTCGTACCCGTGCCATTATGAGTGAACTGCTCCTTGAGTTTCCGGACACCGTCATCTTTTCTCCCTATAATATTGTGGCCCATACCCATGACCAGGGACTGCATTCTCTCTTTTCCTGCTCCTATCCGCGTATGAACCCATCCACCGCCATCGGACTTGGCAGGTCTTTCCGCCAGTATCGTACGGATCTTCAATGGGATCGTGCCGCCGCCTGCTGCGTACCGGATACCGATTGTGATGATTGCCGCCACTATGCTGCCGGCAGTGCTGTAGTCACAGCCAGGATGTATCGTCATGCAACGAATCCGCAGCACTTTTCTGCATGGCTCGACTATGTGGACACCTATCTGGCAGTGTGGGTGAAAGGCTACAAAAAAGGCAGCAATCTCTGTACTGAAATGATTGAACCACCGATTCTTGACTAATCACTAAACATTAAGAAGTTACCCTATGAAAACAGTTAGTTCCTTGCTCGATGCTGATTGGTACGAGCGCTATAAAAAAATATCCAGACTCAATATCCGCAGCTCCATTTACGATGTAACAGATCGCTGCAACCTCCGTTGTAAGGGCTGTTTCTTCTTTTCATCCGGTGAGCATGAGCGTGCCTCCGAAGAAAAGGACGTGGAAAAATGGCATAGCTTTGTGGAAAAAGAGATGGACCGGGGTGTAAACCTTGCCATCCTTATCGGTGGTGAGCCCACACTCTGCATGGACAGAATTGAGGCATTTTACAAACGCCTCCCCACCTTCTGTGCCACTAACGGCCTGATTAAAGTTCCCCGTGACCGTTTCCCGGATATGATGGTTGGCCTCTCCCTATGGGGTGATGCCGAGGATGAGATTGCTCTTCGCGGCCAGGATACCTTTAAAATAACAAGTGCCAATTATGAAGGCGATCCCCATGCCTACTATCTCTACACCATTACCCCGAAACAGCTGGGGAAGACCGGAAAAATCATCCAGAAAGTTAAAGATATTGGACTGAAAGTTCATATGCAGCTTCTCTCCAACGATGAAGATGTGAATGGTTTTTCATGGAAACCTGAAGAGCTGATCGATATTCGGGAAGAGATGGATGCAATGCTTGATGCCTACCCGAATACCGTTGTCTCATCGAAGTATTACCATAAAGTTATCACCACGGGAAAGATGCTGGACCGAACTTTCGGCTGGTCCGAGTGTCCATCGGTAACCATTTCAAGAGACAATCGCGATCCCCAGCCGAAACGTCTTACCAACTTTATCCGCTATGCCTCGGATCTTAAAACCGTTCATCGTTGCTGCACCTCTGAAACCCGTGATTGCTCCACTTGTAAAGATGGTGCGGCTCATATGAGCTGGGTTATGGTGAATAAACGGGCCCATATCAAGACAACGGAAGACCTGCAAAACTGGATTGAAGTCTATGAGATGTTCGCCAAATTATACCAGTTTATCCCCTGGTAGTTCTGTGTAACTGCCATGGAAAACAGTAATCCAGTCATCATTGGCTACGATGCCATATCAGCGCTGGGCAGTGATCTTGAGCAGCAGTGGCAGGATGCTCTAGCTGGAAAAAGTGGCATCGGTCCCCTGTCCCGTTTTCCCTTAACAGATGATTTTCCTGTTCGTATCGCAGGCCAGGTTCCTGACATCGATGATAAGAACAAAGAGTATCCCTTCCTCAGCGCCAGACATCAGGCCAGCTGGAGTTCCCCGATTTTCAAATATGGGATGCTCACCGTTGCCAGGGCACTGGAATATACCGGTATTGAAATAACTCCGGAACTTGCCCCACGGGTCGCTGTAACTTACAGTTCTGCCGTTGGCGGACTTGATTCCGTTTTACATGCGGACAGACGGCTCCAGGCAGAAAACAAACTTCCCCATCCATACGCAAATCCCAATTCCTGTATCAATATGGTTGGCGGCAAGATTGCTATCCAAACCGGAGCACAGGGACCCATTGTAACGCCGGTTACGGCCTGCGCCACCGGCCTGACCTCCATGCTCATGGGATCCATGTTTCTGGCTCAGGGTCGGGCGGACGTTGCCATCTGCGGAGCCGTTGACTTTGCTCTTGTTGAGCCCATTGTGGCGGGTTTCTACACCATGAACGGTGTCTACATTCCAAAAGTTGGCGATGAAGATGAAGCGCCGGAACTTGCCAGCCGTCCCTTTTCCATAAACAGACGTGGTTTTGTTATATCCGAAGGTGCGGGTGCTGTGATTCTGTGCACTCCCGAATTTGCTAAAAGCCATGGTCTACCCTATAGCATTGAGCTCGCCGGATGGGGAATGACTTCGGATGCCCACCATTTTGTGGCCCCCAACTTTGCAACCGTCAAGCAGTGTATGCAGAATTCCATGGATGATGCCAACATCGGTCCTGCCGAGATTGCGGCAATCAATGCCCATGCCGCATCAACTAAAGTTGGTGACAAGGTGGAATATGAAGCCATCTCAGCACTCTTTGGAGACAGTGCACCTCCGGTCACAGCCAATAAATCACTTATCGGTCATCCCATGGGAGCATCGAGCGTTATAGAATCCATTTTCAGTTTTCAGGGCATGCGTGATGGAATACTTCCCCCGACCATTAACTATCAGCCGGATCCGGAAATCAGAATTGACTGTGTCGCAAATAAAAAACGAAAGCTTGAACAGGAATTTGTTTTAAAAAATTCCTTTGGTTTTGGCGGCTGTAACAGCTGTGCTGTATTTAAACGGGTACGCTAATATGCAGAGGCAGTCGGAAGTGGGGCTTTAGCCCCGCCAAAAAGTAACAATGCGGGACTGAAGTCCCGGTTCCGTCGGTAAAAATGAATCGTGATGCAGGATAATGGATAACAGATGAACCACCAACATTTACCGCATCTTGATCTTGCACAATATTATCCATTTATTACCTTTAGAACGGCAGAGAGCACGGATAGTTTTCTGCAAAGCCTGGTACTTCAAAATAAACCCAATGGAGAAAAACAGCTGGAGGGAGATCATTATCTTGATCGCTCCACAAAGGGTGCATTTTTGAAAGGTGATGTTCTGTGTTATCTGAATGATTTTCTAAAGATGAGACGAAATGACCTCTATGAGTTAGTTGCTTTCTCGGTTATGCCTAATCATGTTCATTTGCTGGCTAGACCACAGGTTAAACTCTCTTTGATGATGCAAAAAATAAAAGGCTCCAGTGCAAAAGCGATAAATGAACGTTTAAGAATGAGTGGTCAATTCTGGGCGAAAGATTATTATGACAAAGCCATTAGAGATGAAAAACATTTTTCACTTGTATATCAATACATAAAGAACAACCCTTTGAAACTTAATGAGCCCAAAAACTCGATTCCACGGTTTTATGGGGTATATGAAAATTGCGAGGCTAAAGCCTCACTTCCACCAGGAACCCGGGCTTTAGCCCCGCAAGAGAGTAGAGAAAAAGATTTCCAATGAGAGCACCACTCAACAGACGAGTCTTTGTTGCCGGATATGCAGCTGCCACCCCCCTTGGGAACAGTTTTGAAAAAACCTGGGCCGCTGCGATGCAGGGAAAAGCAGGTTTCCGTCGTGTAACACGCTGCACGACTGAAAGCCGTTCCAATGTGGTTGGGGAGATCCCGGACTGGGATCCATCACTTCTTTCCTACGTAAACCGTAAAGAAGCCTCCATCTGGAATGCCGACTATATCTTTCTCACCATGGAGATATGCAGGCAGGCCCTGGAAAATGCTGGTCTTGAAATGACTAAGGAAACAGGCCCGAGAACAGCGTGCTTGATCGGTTCTGCACTCAATGGTACCGATTCATACCGGATTGCCATGGACAACTATGTGAACCGTGGACCATTTAAGGTGAGTCCCTACCTGCTGCCCAATGTCTGTGCCAATCTCCCCGCCGGAAAGGCCGGAATGTTGCTTGGTTTCACAGGTCCAATCTTCTCGCCACAGGGAGCCTGTGCCTCGGGTAACCACGCCATTGCCATTGGTTCCAGAATGATACGGGATGGTGACTGTGATTTTGTGTTGGCAGGTGGAGTTGAGACCTGCATAGTCCCTGAAATCATCCAGGGCTTTTCCAATATGCTGGCCACAATCAAAGTAGGCCCCAAGGATCGTGCCCACGACGATCCGACTCTCGCCTCACGTCCCTTCAGTCTTGATCGCAAGGGCTTTGTCCTTTCAGAGGGCGCAGGAGTGCTGCTCCTTGCAGCAGAAGACAGGATTGAGTCTTTGGGACTTACTAAAAAAGCAGAAGTGGTTGGAATCGGCTGGACCTCGGATGCCAAGCACTTCACACGCCCGAACCAGGAAACAATAGTTCGGGCAATCCACGATGCCATTGACGATGCCGAAATCAGTCCACAGGATATCGGCAGCATCAACGCCCACGGAACCTCCACCCCGACGGGTGATGCCACGGAAGTGGAATGTATGCGTGAAGTGTTCGGAAAGGGTATCAGCAAAATTCCGGTTACCGCCAACAAATCACAAGTTGGCCATAGTCTAGGGGCCTCTGCTGCCATTGAAGCCGCACTCTCCATCGAGGCCATGGGGAAATCCATACTCCTGCCCACGATCAATCATATACCCGACCCAGCTTTTGCAGATATTGATGTTGTCCCCAATCAAGCCCGTAAGCATTCCTACGAATATGTACTTTCCAACTCTTTCGGCTTTGGTGGCACCAATTGCTGTATAGTTTTTAAAGGAATCTGAACACCATGCGACCAAAGCCCTTTATCCCTGAACTTCTGCCTCAACACCCCGATCACGTAAAAGACTGCAACAGTGGTCTTATCTGGCACAAATGCCAAATGCGCACCCTCTATGTGGACACCGACAGATCCCAGGTTGTGTACCATGCCAATTATCTAAGATATTTTGAATTTGGTCGGGCAGAACTCATGCGGGGGGCCAACTACCCCTATAAACAGATAGAAGAAAGCGGCTATGTCTACCCCATCATCAAGACTGAGCTCAACTATTACACCCCACTCTTCTATGATGATCTGATGATTATCCATACCCGACCGGCAAATATCGAGCTGGTAAAACTCCAATTTGATTACCTTATCACCCGGGCCTCTGATGGTGAAATCATCTGCACCGGCTACACCAAACACTGTGCCGTAAACACTGCCGGCATTCCAGTCGAAATTGATAAAAAAACCATCAAACTCTGGGAAAGTTTTCCAACTGAATAATGGCTACCCGTCAAGCGGTACAGATCCCTGTTTATCCCTGGTTTAAAGATCATCATTTTAATGGACAGACTATTTTCCCGGCAGTGGAGAGCATGCTTTTGCTTGCTGGAGTTGCCCGTGATATTCGCCCTGACATGCAAATAACCACGATGAACGAGGCGAATTTCTCAAAGTTTCTTCCCATTCCTGCAGGTGCAAGGGAACTGTCGGCCCTGGTGGAGATCAATACAGATGAAGAGTCACTTGATCTCAAGTTGCTGAGTAAGATTCAATTTAAAAAGATCAGCAGAATCAAAGTGCATGCCGAGATATCTTTCCCCGTGCGGCAGCAGGCGTTGGAGGCTGTCGCTCAAATTACAGCAACAGAAGAGCATTTTTCCATTGAGGCAGATCAAATATACAGAGAACTTGTCCCCTTTGGCCCAAGCTACCGCAGTCTTACTGGAACACTCTATCTATCCGGCAATACTGCCGTAGGCACCCTTCAGGCCCCGACACTCAGCCACCAACACCGGATGGAAAAGGAGATAGGCTCGCCATTCCCACTCGATGGTGCCATGCATGCCGCCTGTGTACTGGGTCAGTGCATTGCGGATTTTGTCCCCTTCCCCGTTGGTTTTGCTTCACGCTGCATTCACAAACCGACCCGGGCAGGGCAGCGATACAACACAACGGTGCTTGTCCAATCGGCAACAAAAGATGAACTGCTCTTTGATTTATCTCTCTTTGACAACGATGGAACAGCTTGTGAGACAGTAAGAGGTTTGCGAATGCGGGATATCAGCGGAGGGACGATCAAACCCTCTCAGGATTTACCCAGGTTGAGAGTTTCTCAACAGTAACACGGCTCAGCCAACGCAGGAAAATAACAGTATACTTGGCACCAGAAAAATACATACCAAGCGCAAAGATAGGAATGGATAGACCATAGACAAGGGGCCCGCCAATGACTGCGACCAGAGGTTCATTGAATTTAATGGCCAGGATACCAGTAAAAGCAACGGCAGGCCAGCCAAGGAGTGAGCCGAGTATAATAAACAGCACCCCGGCAATCACCTGCAGAGAAGGTTTCTCTTTAAACGCTGAAAGATCCGCCTGCTCTTCTATGGCTATGCGTACAAACTCAATTTCAGCAATCTTTTGTATAAGGTTTTTCATGAACACACGCATTCGCAGTTCCTTCTCTGGCACAAAAACACAGATTTGATATGACAGATTTCTCTAATCCATGGTCTTTTTTTGACAAAATCTATTGTATCTCCATAGATACACGTATTGATCGCAGAACAGAAGCCAAAAAACACTTTTCAGAGGTTGACCTCCTTGATCGGGTGGAATTTGTCCTTGTTGAAAAACACCCTGACAACCCGGAAAAAGGCATTTTCGAATCTCATATGAAGTGTCTTAGAAAAGGCCTGGAAGCAGGAGCCGAACACATACTGGTTTTTGAAGATGATGTGTTTTTTAAAAACTATCAACCCGGTACTCTCAGCGATGCTGTTCATTTTTTAAAGAACAGGAAGAGCTGGAACGTTTTTTTTCTTGGTGCAATCAGCAGTAAAATCATTGCGACTGATGTGCAATCCGTGGTAAAAATTCACTATACTTGTCTTGCCCATGCGTATGCACTCAACTGTCACTTTGCAAAACAGTTTGTGCAGGAATCATGGAACAATGTTCCCTATGATAATCTGTTACAAAAATGCTGTAAAGAGTTCTATGCACTCTCACCCATGATTGCCTTTCAAGGCAGAGCCAGCAGTGACAATCAAACGATTGTTTTGGATACAATACGGAGGTTTTTTGGCGGCCTGCCCTTTATTCAACGGGTAAACGAATTTTATCAGCATCATAAAACCATCATTATTGCATTTCATCTCTGTATTATTACGGGGCTTATCCTTCTGATCATGAGCATCTGGAAATAAAATACGTTGTTTAACTATCGCCTCCTCACAGTCGTTTTCATCTGTATCTTCAGTGCTGCCCTGACGGCCTTCCTGCGTCTCGATATCGATACGGATATTGTGCGTTCCCTGCCCTCTGAGCAAAACGTTATCAGTGATGCTCTTGATATCTTCAGCAACCATCCCATTCATGACCAGATTGCCATTGATATAAGCTTAAATGTTAATGATCAGGCTATCCTTGTTGACTGCGGCAAGTACGTTGAAGAACGTCTTCACTCAAGTGGTCTTTTTACAGAGGTCGGGACCGATGAGATGGCAAGCCTTATTCCTGCACTTGCGCTCCATGTGAGCAGTAATCTGCCCATCCTCTTTTCGGCACAGGGACTCGAGCAGAAGATTGCGCCCCGCCTTGAACAGGATTTTATTGCCAAACGATTTAAGGATATCTTTCTCAAACTGAGCAGCCTTGAAGGCATCGGGCAGAGTCAGTTTATCATGGCTGACCCTTTGGGTTTTATGGAACCGATTATGGCAAAGATGGCTATGCTTGCACCACTGCCGGGTACTGCCATATATAAGGGATTTGTATTTTCCCCGGACAAACGTCATCTTCTGGTGACAGCGCGTCCCAGCAATGCCGGGAGCAATACGGCATCGGCCGGACAGATCGCAGAGTTACTGGATGCTATCACAACGGAATTGAGGGACAGATACAGCTCCGAGACCATCACACCAATCATCACTCCCGTTGGAGCCTACCGCGCAGCACTGGACAACGAGCGTATTATCCGCCACGATGTGAACCTGGCCCTGCTCCTCTCAACAGTTGGCATCGGACTGCTCCTCCTTGTTGCTTTTCCACGGCCCCTGCTGGGTATTTTTTCCCTTCTTCCAGCTCTTGCCGGAACCGCGACAGCCCTGTTTCTCTACTCTCTATTTTACCCATCCATCTCCATTATGGTGCTCGGTTTTGGAGGCGCCATTATTTCCATCACCGTGGATCATGGTATTGCCTATTTGCTCTTTCTGGACCGCCCCAAAACGACAAAGGGCAAAGAGGCATCGAGTGAGGTACGGGCCATTGGGATACTCGCGGTGCTCACGACCTGTGGTGCCTTTCTTACTCTCAGTTTCAGCGGATTTCCAATTTTTGTCCAACTGGGCCAGTTTACGGCCATGGGTGTGCTCTTCTCCTTCCTCTTCGTTCATTTTGTTTTTCCCCGCATAACCCCGGCCATGCCCCCTTCCACCAGGCACAATCTGCCCCTGCAGAGATGTGTTGATGCCCTTTACAACACTGGCCGCCCGGGAGCAATTGCTGCAGCCCTTCTGGCCCTTTTCTTACTCTTTTTTGCACGCCCTGAATTCAATGTCAGCCTTGAAAGCATGAACACAGTGAGCAACGAAACTCTTGCTGCAGACACTCTTTTCTCTGAGGTGTGGGGAAATATAGGGACAAAAGTTGTCTTGATGAGCATAGGACAGGCAGAAGAAATCCAACGGAAAAATGACAAAGTCCTGATGCAAATTGTGGCAGACCAGGCATCTGACAAGATTGCCTCGGCCTTTGTTCCATCCATGCTTTTTCCAGGGCCTGAACTGGCCGCACGAAACCTCAATGCCTGGAAGAACTTCTGGACAAGCGAACGTAGAGAAAAACTGCAAAATGGTATCAGAGCAAGTGGCAAAGACCTCGGTTTTACAGAAGATGGGTTTGATCGTTTCCTTAAACTCACCCAAAACCCGGAGGAAATTTCCAGTACAGAAATCCCTCCTCAGTTCTATAACCTCCTGGGGATCACAGCAAAAGACGATCACCTTACCCAATTTATTAATGTCAGCCCGGGAAAGAACTACAACAGCGATGACTTTTATACGCTCTACGGCCAGCAGGGAAAAATCTATGATGGTTCCTATTTTTCTGCACAACTGGCAAAAATCCTCTTTCACAGTTTTGCCACCATGCTGGCGATTATTGCCATCAGTATTGTCCTCCTGCTCCTCTTCTTCTTTGCCAGCTGGCAGCTTACATGTATAACGCTTGTCCCCCCGCTTTTTTCCTATATCTGCACCCTCGGCACCATGAAGCTGATCGGCCATTCGCTTGACATTCCCGGCCTGATGCTCTCCATTGTTATCCTGGGTATGGGGATCGATTATTCTATTTTCTTTGTCCGGGCCCACCAGCGCTATCGCGATCCTGTTCATCCATCATTCAGTCTTGTGCGGATGGCTGTTTTTATGGCAGGCGCATCCACTGTGATCGGCTTTGGGGTACTCTGCCTGGCTGAGCATTCACTCCTTCGATCCATAGGCATCACATCCCTGCTTGGTATCGGTTATTCACTGCTCGGAGCATTCCTGCTGCTGCCACCTCTGCTGCAGGCCTATTTTTCAAAGCAGAAAACTGGGGATTCTCAAGAGCTCTCTCTTATTGAACGGGTACGCAACAGATACCGTTTTATGGAAGCCTATCCGCGGATGTTTGCAAGGTTCAAGCTTCAATCCGATCCGATGTTCAGCGATCTGCCGCAACTCCTGGCAGCTGATAAAAACACCATAAAAACAATCCTTGATATAGGATGTGGATATGGCGTTCCGGGGTGCTGGTGTCTTGAGTATTTTCCTGAGTCCACTGTTTTTGGCCTGGATCCCGATACCGAACGGGTACGAGTGGCGGCCCTTGCCATGGGAGAGCAGGGACAGATTTTAGAAGATATGGCTCCGGATCTCCCGCATGTCCCCAGCCCGCCTGATCTGGTACTGCTCCTCGATATGCTTCACTACCTTGACGACGCCAGTATCATAACGCTTTTTCAAAACTGTTTTCAGATGCTAGGCGACCGTGGGCTACTCCTCAGTCGCTTTGTAATCAGACCGGATGGTGTCCCATCCTGGTCATGGAAACTTGAAGACCGTCGGGTTCGCTTTTCAGGAGGGGAACCATATTACCGAACAACACAGGCAATGGCTGCTCTCATGGAAAAAGCTGGGTTTATAATTGAAACCAATATGATAACAGAAAACAATCCGGAACTCATCTGGCTCACTGGACGTGCCCATAAATGAACTAACGAAAATGACTGAAATAAAAAGAACGATTTGCCCACTGGATTGCCCAGACAGTTGCGGGATTGATGCAACGGTTGACAATGGCAGAATTATCAAGCTCAACGGCGCCAAGGACCATCCGATCACGGCCGGTTTTATCTGCCGCAAGATGCAGAACTATCACCACAGGATCCACTCCGAACATCGGATTCTCTTCCCTCAAAAAAGAATTGGGCCTAAGGGAACAGGGCAATTTACAAGAATCAACTGGGATGAGGCCTGGGAGATCCTTGTTAATCGCCTGACAGAAATACAAAGGGACTCTGGTGGAGAAGCTTTACTGCCATACTCTTACGCAGGCAATATGGGCCTGATTAACCGTTGGGCAGGCTATCCGTTTTTCCACCGCTTTGGTGCCTCTCGGCTCGATCACACAATTTGTTCCGCTGCGGCGGATGCCGGGTGGAATCAACACTGCAATGGTATCTCAGGAAGCCCGCCGGAAACGATTGAGGATGCCGATCTGGTGATTGTCTGGGGGATGAACCTCAAGGTAACCAACGTCCATTGCTGGCCATTTATCCAGAAAGCACGACGCAGGGGTGCAAAACTGATCGTTATTGATCCCTATAGAACCTGCACCGCCCAGGCAGCAGATTTCTACTTCCCTGTCAGGCCTGGAGGCGATTCTGCCCTGGCTCTGGGTGCGATAAAATATTTGATTGAGAATGATGGCATCGATTCCAGATTCGTCCAGTCTGAAAGCGAAGGGTTTTCTGATTTAGAGGCCTATCTCAATACGGTGTCATGGGAAATGCTCAGCGAACAATCTGGATTAGAGCAAACCGCTATCAGACAATTCGCACAATTGATCAAAGAACATCCCAGAACCTACATCCGCATAGGAATCGGCTTAACACGTAATAGCCGGGGTGCCATGTCCGTTAGGGCTATCACCAGTCTTGCCGCCGCAACCGGCCTGTTCGACGGATCACCGGGAAAAGGGATTTTATTATCCAGCCGTGGCTTCCGCGGCAACACCGCAAAACTGACCTACCCGTCTCTTGCTCCAGCCCAGACTCGGAAAATAAATATGGTCCAGTTGGGCCAGGCATTAACTGCAATGCAGCCAGCCGTAAAGGCATTGCTGGTCTATAACAGTAATCCGCTCAGCGTGGCCCCGGATGCATCCATGGTACGCAAAGGTTTATCGCGTTCCGACCTCTTTTGCATAGTCCATGAGCAGGTTATGACGCCAACCGCCAGGTATGCTGATCTGCTGTTACCGGCAACGACCTCGTTTGAAAATACAGATTTGTACGGTTCCTACGGACATTTTTATATGGGAAAAGTGGATCCTGTCCTGCCTCCCCAGGGGGAATCCATCAGCAATTTTGACCTCTTTCAGACTCTGGCCTGCAAAATGGGTTACAGCGACGCTGTGTTTCAACAGAGCATCGATGAGCGTATCCAGGATTATCTCTCAGATATGGATGGGGTATCCATCACCGCCCCGGAACCCGGTACCTGGATCCAGTCATCCTATGGAAAGTCGGGGGAATCCCTGTTTGGGCGAGAACAGAAGAAATTTCAGTTTGCACCCCTCTCAGTGCTTGGGGAGAGACAGGTTGCACGATTACTGCCTGCAATGGAAGGTGACAACCCTGACCTCAGATCCCGCCATCCGTTTCTCTTGATTACTCCACCCAATAAAGACCTGCTGAACAGTACATTTGGAGATCAATATTCCGAACAGATCGGCACCGTCCTGATCCATCCCGAAGATGCCGCAAAACTTGGCATCGTCACCGGACAGCATGTTATCCTCTACAATGGACGCGGTGAAGTATCTAGAATCGCGACCATCAGCAATGACACCCAATTGGGGCTTCTTGTCGCCGAGGGTATATATTGGGAATCAGAGAGTGCAAAAAGCGCTATTAACGATTTAACCTCTCAAAAACTGACCGATAGCGGGGGCGGCGGAATTTTTCATGAATCCCGTGTTTCCCTGCGGAGCAGTACAAAAAAATGAAACAGAAAGGCAAGGATACGCTCAGCAGGTTTTCATTTTCCCAGGCAGACAAACTTGCGGCACTTGCCTTTCTTATTTCAATTCCACTCCTTGCAACAAACAGTACTCTGGCTCCAATCCCCCTTGTTCTCTATCTCCTGCTCTGCATCATTGCCCCATTTATTCCGCAATGGGGATTCTTCCTGCCCATAATCAGTAAAAGTACCAACGGCAGTTCAGCAGTTGCCCTCACCTTTGACGATGGCCCCTCACCGGGTAGCACTCCAATCGTCTTACAATTACTCAAAGAGTACAATTTAAAAGCTACTTTTTTTGTGATAGGAGAGAAGGCCGAAAGATATCCGGATCTGATGGAGGATATTCTTAGAGAAGGACACAGCATCGGCAATCATTCATGGCGACATGACAACCTTCTTATGCTGAGAAGCAGGAAGACATTGGGTGAGGACATCAGAAAAACCCAGCAAATATTAGGAAGGTACGGCATCCGCCCCCTTCTCTTCAGACCGCCTGCAGGAGCCACAAATCCCAGGCTGAAGTCCATACTCCAGGCTGAAAATCTCAAAACCGTCACCTACAGTTGTCGTCCCTTTGATTATGGTAATAAGAAAATTACCAATTTGGCTGAACGTATCACCAGCAGACTCAAACCCGGTGATATCATTCTTCTCCATGACCTTGAACCGGGTTCAGAAGGAGCAACAAGTGAATGGAAACAGGAGCTGGCCAGACTCTTTAGGAGCCTTAAACAAAGCAAGCAGGAAGTTGCACCACTGGGGAGACTTATTGATTCAGAAGTGATGCTTGCAACGAATAACAAATAACTTGAACATTATTTCAGGAAGCACCTGATTTGCAACTTCCCCGGAAGTGGGGCTTTAGCCCCGCCCTAAAACGTAATCGGCGGGACTGAAGTCCCGATTCCAGGAGCTTGCTTTGTTCAATTGTAATCAGTAAGAAGAGAGCCAGACAAAACACAGACCACATCATACTTATGAAACATATTACCCTCCACCTAAGCCCCGCCTTTCAGAAAAAATACTCTTCCCTCAGTCCCGAACAGCAGAACTTCCTGCAGATGCTCTCCATCTGCTATGAAAAAATTGCCCGCACCAAGGTGCGAACCTGCCTCGCCGAGGCCGGAATCAATAATGATAAGGGGCTTGTCTTTAAGCAGACAGATGTCAAACCCATTGTGGACGCCCTCATGGCAGCCGATCTCATCAAGGGAGATAATATGGGGATTTCCTGTCATCCTGATCATGTGGAAGAGATAACCTGCCAGGCCGTATTTGATAGCAATTTTGAAAGAATGGCCCAGGCAATGGAAACCATTATCCCCACAAAACGGGACTGGGATTATGAGCATTACCATTCAAGCTACCCGCAGGCCATCCGTGACCTGCGACTTGCCCTGTATCGGGGTGAGCAACGTTCCACGGTAATCAAGTTTCTCAACTATGTCAGTCGGGTTCCCAGTCACTACTTTGAACAGCGTGAAGATCCTTTCTTTCTTATTTTCAGCAATCCGATAAACAGATCGTTGCTCTTAAATCTACAACCAGAAGTGGCTGAACTGGTATTATCCAGTATGTTGGTTTCCTCCTCCTTCACCATGACCCCTTTGGGTGGGTTCTTTGACCTCTTCCAGGAAATCCGTAACAAAAATGCTGCTCTCAAAAAACAAACCAAAACCATTCTCCTCTACCAGCATGTGTTACGTGGCGAATTTGCAGCAGTTACAGCCCTTGTCAAAGAGGAGAAAACTGATTCTGACTCAATCTACCTGGGATTAACAAAGCTCATGGCAGGCGATCATACAGGCGCAATCACCTGCTATGAGAGAGCCCTTGACACCCTGGCCAAACATCACCCCAAACCCCAGGTCTTTTTCCCAAATTTTGCAGGGATCTTCTATGTAGCGGCCCTGCTCTGCGAAGGAAGTGATACTGCCTTAAAAAAAGGGATCACCTACCTCAATAAAGTCTTAAAGAAAAAACGAGAGTATGCCTTTCCCTCCATCGCCACCGACCTCAAACAGACTCTCCTCTCCAGGCAGGGACAGAAGGCTAAGGCCGGCAAAATCGGCCACTCCTCCGATGAAGGATCTTTTAACGACTACCTGGCCCTGATGATGGGCTATATAAGCCTTTATTGGCAGGGAGAGACGATTGCCAGCATTGGGGAAGAACACCTACAGACACTCCTTAAAGAGTCAGAATCTGCCGGATATCATTGGATTTCCTTGCAAACAGCAGGACTTTTAGCCAGCATTTCCACCAGGGCAGAGCATACAAAAGCGCTTGCCCGTCTCCAAAAGCAGTGTTCATCACCGCAACTTCTTATAGACCTGATAAAACCCCAGGAAAAGTGGCAGCAAATTTTAAATGCCCTGATGACTCTTGATGGCCCCAAACAGAGTGGGAAAACCAGTGCTGTGAGCAACAGCCGTCTGGTTTGGCTGGTATCCTTCTTTGACGACGAGTTTTACGACGAAATCAGCATCTCCCCCCGTCTTCAGAAACAAAACAAATCTGGCACATGGTCAAAGGGCCGGGCCGTTGCCTTAAAAACCCTGCGTAATCATCAAACATTGGATTATCTCAGTGATCGTGACCGGTGCCTTTGCAATGCCATCAAAGCAAAATATGAATCGTCTGGCTACTATTACGGTCGTAAAAAGGTCTACGCCTTTGACATGAAGCTGGCCATACCAGCACTTATTGACCACCCCCTTATTTTTTCAGAAGATAAGCCGACACTGCCACTGGAATTTGTCTCACGCCAACCTGAACTGCATATCACCGAAAGCAAAAAAGGCTACACCATGAGCCTTGAACCGGACATGAAGAGTGATGCCCCCTATCTTCTTCTCCGCGAAACCCTCACCCGCACCGGGGTGTTACAAATGACTCCTGGATTTAAACAGGTTGCGGAGATCATTGATTCAACCATCGAAGTACCGGTAGAGGCCAAGGAAATGGTTCTTCAGGTTATATCAGCCATGGCTCCTCATTTGGCGGTACATACTGATATCGCCGGGGTTGCCCCCGATGTGCAGGAGGTTGAAGCAGAGACCACGCCCTATTTCCATCTTATTCCCTACGGGGATGGATTACGAGCCGAGAGCCTTGTCAAACCATTCAAGGAGAGTCCTGCATTTCATCATCCCGGCATGGGCGGAAAAATTGTTCTGGCAGAGATTAATGGCGAAAAGTTTCAGGCCGAACGCAATCTTGCAACGGAACAAAAGCAGGCGGATGCGGTCATCGCCAAGTGCCCGGTACTGTCCCGTCTTAACGAAGGAAGTGGAGAGTGGATCATTGGTGAACCGGAAGAATGCCTGGAGCTTGTCAGCCAGTTACAGGAGTTACAGGATGAGGTAGTCATCCAATGGCCCCAGGAGGAGACTTTTCGTGTCAGCAGTACGATTGAATCCTCAGCCTTTGGAATGCAGATCAAACAAAACAACAATTGGTTTGAAGCAACAGGGCAACTCAAAGTTGACGCGAAGACCATTATCGATATGGGAAAGTTACTGGAACTGAGCCGGCAGACACATTCCCGCTTTATCCCTATGGATAACGGCCAGTTTCTGGCACTGAGTAGAAGCCTGAGACAACGTATTGAAGAACTGGGTTCTTTTACAGAATCCCATGGAGAAGGGGTCCGTTTTAGCCCTCTAGCCAGCCTGGCACTTGAGGATTTCACCACGGAGATGGGCGAAATCAAGGGGGATAAACACTGGCGTAAAAATCTGAAACGATTTGCAGAGATTGCGCCCCCCAAAGTCCCTTCTACCTTTCAGGCCGAATTGCGGGATTATCAGATTGCTGGTTTTAACTGGCTGGCAACACTCAGTCAATGGCAGGTGGGAGCCTGCCTTGCCGATGATATGGGTCTTGGTAAGACAGTTCAGGCCTTGGCGGCAATCCTGCTGCGAGCTGCAGATGGCCCCACTCTGGTCATTGCCCCAACTTCAGTGCTTATGAACTGGACCGACGAAGCCGCTCGTTTTGCTCCGACCCTGCGAGTGCTCTCCTTTGGTCCAGGTGATCGTCAGGAAATGCTTGATACCCTGCAGCCATTTGATCTGGTGGTTTCAAGCTACGGTTTATTACAGTCAGAGGGGAAAAAGCTGGCAGGCGTTCAATGGCAAACCATCGTGCTCGATGAAGCTCAAGCTATCAAAAACATGGCAACCAAACGTTCTAAAGCCGCCATGACACTTCAAGCAAAATTTCGCATTCTTACCACGGGAACTCCCATTGAAAACCACCTTGGGGAGCTGTGGAATCTCTTTCAATTCATTAATCCCGGTTTGCTGGGATCGGCTGATTCCTTTAACCAGAAATTTGCCATACCTATTGAAAAGTACCAGGACAGACAGACCAGAGGACGTCTCAAAAAACTTATTGCCCCCTTCATCCTGAGACGCCTCAAGCAGGACGTGCTACAGGAATTACCACCACGCACCGAAATGACTCTACAGGTTGAAATGAGTCCGGAGGAAACGGCCATGTATGAGGCACAGCGTCGTCAGTCCCTTGAAAAAATAGCCGAAATTGAAGAGACGGGTTCTGGGCAACATATGCAGATTCTCGCCGAAATAACCAGGCTACGGCGTTTTTGCTGCAACCCCGAACTTGTGGTACCGGGCTGCGGCCTGACGAGTTCCAAGCTGAAGGTCTTTGGCGACACCATATCTGAGCTCCTCGACAATGGGCACAAAGCTCTGGTATTCAGCCAGTTTGTGGGCCACCTCGACATCCTCCGTCACTATCTTGATCAGCAGAAGGTGAGCTACCAGTATCTGGATGGCTCCACTCCGGTAAAAAAACGACAGCAACGCATCCGGGCCTTTCAATCTGGAGAGGGGGATGTCTTTCTTATCAGCTTAAAAGCCGGGGGCGCAGGGCTCAATCTCACTGCCGCCGATTATGTTATTCACATGGACCCCTGGTGGAATCCTGCGGTGGAAGACCAGGCCTCTGATCGTGCCCATCGTATCGGTCAGAAACGTCCAGTTACCGTGTACCGTCTGGTGGTAAAGGATAGCATTGAAGAGAAGATCATTGCCCTCCACGCCCATAAACGGGATCTGGCCGACAGCCTGCTGGAAGGTACGGATATGTCTGGTAAGATTTCGACAAAGAAGTTGCTTGAGCTGATGAAGGGTTAGGCCGTCCCAGCCCTTATATCTTGTTAAAATATGCCTTATCGCAGGGCCGCCCATCCAGATAGATTGCCTCAAGATAAGAAAGCTTTCTAGGAAGCATTGCAGGCGTTGCCCGGGCGACAATAAAATTGGCCGGCCTTCCCTTGGCAATAGGTCCGATATCATTAACTCCAAGAAGTTGCGCTCCGCTTGTCGAGGCACACTCTATTGCCTCAACCAGAGAGTAGCCAGCCCTCATAAAAAGCCGCAACTCTTCAACCACCGACTCTCCGTGAAGAACACCACTGCATCCGGCATCTGTCCCGAGTGCGACTTTCACTCCGTATTCACGTGCCAGCGCTATCTGTTCAAGTTGCTGCTCCAGAGTCTTTGTTATCACATCTTTTTTGCAGCGCCCATCGTTGAGTAAGTCCCAGTTATCAAGAATAGCCTTCATGGTAATGGCCGTTGGCACCCAAACAATCTGTTTCTCGGCCATTCGCTTCAGGTTTTCTTCACCCATAAAGAACCCATGCTCAATGGAATAACAACCAGCATCCAGGGCCATACGAACGGGTTCCCGACCGTTGGCGTGGACCATCACCTTCTTTCCCTTCTCCCTGGCAAGGGCCACAATGCGGGTCATATCTTCCAGGGAAAACTGTGGTTTCGTTTCCTTGGCAAATTCACTGAGACTGTTCAACCCGGAGTTGATAAGCTTTATATGATCAACGGAATCAATCTTACGGGTCATGGCAGCTTCCAGACTCTCCCCCTCTTCAGAATGAGCACCGATAAAAGCACCGTAGCGACCATCCCGATACCACGCCTGCCCAGGACTCTTCACAATCACTGGGTCTCGTTTTGCTTCTCTCTCTGTTTCCTCCTTATAGCGCAGGACATCTCCATTCCTGTCACCTCCATCGCGCACAGCAAGTACACCGTATGAAAAAAGATAGTGCAAATGATCTGCAATACGGGAGCGACTCTCCTCATAACCGGCTGTAAGTTGTTGCTGTCTGCTCTTTTTGTCAGTGGAACCTGACATGGCCAGGTGGACATGAGCGTCAACCAGAGGCGGCAGAATGGTACAGCGTGACAGATCCGTAATCAATGACGGATCAGGCTGATCACTGCTTCTAAAATACTCAATCTCCGCAAACTTACCATTGCGTATTGTCAACAGAACCTTTTGTCGTACCGGTGCCCCACTGCCATCGATCATCCAGCCAGCCCTGATATAATGCATTTTACTTTTCATTGGAGTCCATGGTGTTGTTTTATATAATCAGACAAGAGGCCAGGAAAAGATTGCCACATTGTTACCACAAGTCAATGTCATTTTTGCAAATCATGTACACTCCGTGTCTCCACAAACGCTTGACGACAGAGTATAGTTCTGATATCAATAACAATATCTGCACAATTACTACAAACAATAACATCCCGGGCATATCCTATGACAACAACACTTTACTGGCATGACTACGAAACATGGGGTGCAGACCCCAGAAGAGACCGGCCAGCACAATTTGCAGGAATCCGTACTGATACTGAATTAAATATCATTGGTAAACCTTTGATGCACTACTGCAAACCGGCACTCGATATGCTCCCTCAGCCCGAGGCCTGTTTGATCACAGGGATCACGCCACAGACAGCCATGGAAGAAGGACTCTGTGAAGCCGAATTCATGGCTGAGATTTATCGGGAATTTATACAGCCCGGTACCTGTGGCGTTGGCTATAACAGTATTCGTTTTGATGATGAATTCACCCGTTACGGTTTCTATCGCAATTTCTATGATCCCTACGCCAGAGAATGGCGCAATGGCAATTCACGCTGGGACATTATTGACATGCTCCGCCTGACCCACGCGCTACGACCCGAGGGAATTGAATGGCCAAAGAGAGAAGACGAAAGCACAAGTTTTAAGCTTGAGGATTTAACACGGGCAAACAGTATCAGTCACGAAGGTGCCCATGATGCCCTTGCCGATGTCCATGCCACCATCGATCTTGCACGCCTGATACGTAATCGCCACCCCAAACTCTACAACTATCTCTTTGAGATGCGTGACAAACGCAAGGTTGGAAGCAATTTAAACCTACAGGAGCAGTTGGTTGTTCTCCATATCTCTTCCATGTATCCTGCAAAACTGGGCTGCATCTCTCCTGTCATCCCCCTGGCTGCCCATCCAACAAATAAAAACGGCATCATCGTCTACGACCTGCGTCACGATCCCTCTCCCCTACTCACTCTTACGGTGGATGAAATCCAGAAACGATTGTTCACCCGAAGCGAAGACTTGCCCGAAGGTGTTGAACGTATCCCCCTCAAAACCATTCATCTCAACAAATGCCCGGTGGTGGTACCAATGAGCACTCTGACTCCGGAGGCAGCAGAGCGCTGGGGGATCAGTCTCAAGAATATTGAAGCGCATGCTACACAACTCAGAGGCCTTCCGGACCTAACCAGAAAGCTACAACAGGTTCACGGAGATCAGCAGTTTTCTCCCATCACAGATCCCGATCAAAATTTATATGGCGGTGGATTTTTCTCCGACAGAGATCGCTCCCTTATGGATGATATTCACGATATGTCGGTGAAGGACCTGGCTAAAACCCGGATGAAATTTGAGGATCCCCGTCTCCTGGAAATGTTATTCCGCTACCGCGCCCGCAACTGGCCCCAGTCTCTCTCACAGGAAGAACGAACCCGGTGGAACGAGTTCCGCCACAACCGGCTAACTAACCCGGACGCTGACTGCGGTATAAGCCTTTCTGAATATCGTAAACAACTGGCAAAAATGGTGATGCAGCCAGATGTAACTGAACAGGGACGAAAAATTCTTTCGGCACTTGCTGACTGGCCGACGGTACTTGAGCTCCCATAGGAGTTCACCCTTCAATCCCCTGAGTTTACCTTCAAGATTTTCATTCTTCACCTGATCAGGGCCTACAAATTGAAGGGGAAGTGGATTATCATTATAAATGATTAACATTGCCACATTCTCATACTGTAGAATATAGAAAGAGTAGAACAGTAATCACTTCTTAATCAAACTTCGGTAATAAGATCTTCTGTATTAGTAAACTCACCGTTATCACGCACATTGAGGAGGGGGGAGAATGTCAAAGCCAACATACAAAGAACTTGAACAACGGATACAGACTCTTGAGAAGGCGTTGCCAGAGCATAAAACCCGTAAAGGCTCTAATCGATTTAATCAGCAATATCTCGAAGCCATACTCAACACTACAAACATGCCTATCTACCTGAAGAATGCCGACTACAAATATATTTTTATGAACCGCCAGTTAGGGCGCCTTGCCCATGTGGCCCATGATCAGATACTTGGCAAGGATGATTTTGCCATTTTCTCCAAGCCAATTGCCCAGCTTTTTCGCTCGCAGGATAAGGAGGTTGTTAAAAGTCGAACCTTGCTAGAATTCGAAGAAACGATTCCCCTACCCGACGGAGTACAAACTTTTATAACAGCCAAGTTTCCACTGTTTGACAGTAACGGTAACGTGTGTGCCATTGGCGGTGTTTGCACAGATATCACTGCTCGAAAGAAAGTAGAAGCTGAAGAAAAATACCGTGGTATTTTTGAACGTTCACCTTTGGGAATTTTACAGATAGATACAGAAGGTCTCATTACAGCAAGTAATGAAAAATTAGCAGAAATTCTCGGTTCCAGTGTGGAAAAGCTCGTAGGCTTTGATTTATTACAATCTGTAAAAGATGAAGGAGTAAGGGCAGCCACTATCACGGTCCTTTCTGGGAAAATCGCCCATTACGAGGGGAGTTATCTGTCTGTTACGGGAAGTGGAAGAGCATACCTTCGCGGTGTTTTTTCTCCAATTTCTTCAAGCGACGGGTCAATAGTTGCTGCTATTGGCATTATTGAAGACATTACCCAACGAAAGGATGCGGAAGAAGCACTTCAGAAAGCACACAATGAATTAGAACAGCGAGTTGTCGATCGTACAGCTCAACTTGATCGAAAAACAGAACGACTAATGGAAACAAATGTTGCGCTTAAAATTTTGTTGGAAAAGCGAGAGGAGGATAAAAAAGCACTTGAAGAAAAGGTACTGTTTAATGTTGAAAAACTAATCTCCCCATATTTGGAAAAATTAAAAATGAGATGTAACGAAGATTCTCAAGAAGATTTCCTGAAAATCATACAATCAAACCTTGATAAAATCACATCTTCCTTTACCCATAATTATAAAAACTACCTTTCAAACCTCACCCCAGCTCAAATTCAAATAGCCAACTTAATCAAGCAGGGCCAGACGACAAAAGAGATCGCATCCCTCTTAAGTCTCTCTCCATCAACTATTGCCTGCCATCGACAAGATATTAGAAAACGGCTTTCTTTGACGAATAAAAAGATAAACCTTCAAGCAGCTCTCACAGCCAACCCATAACAACTAGAACAACTAGTTATTGTCTAGCTGTTTTTCACCTGTTGCCAATTATTGCAAACTAACATTATACTGATTCAAGATTCAGTTTGATTGATACTAGAAAAAGCTAAACCTGTCGTGAGACTGGGACGGAAAGTTGCGGGTCTTTATAGATAGCCGGACTACCTTGTAAAAGAGGTAGTTGCGGCTATTTTTAATTCAGCGACATCTGGATAGAATTATTTGCCCTGCAAGTTACTTGACAAATGCAGACAACACACTGAAGAAACAGGAGGAATAAAACAATGTTACATTCTACGGATCTCGTTATTTATCTCTGGCTGGTTCCTGTGTTTTTTCTTTTATTTCTCCCTTTGATTATTGCGGCTGCTGGTATTCCTCTTGCCTTGACTCGACGCATTTTTTGTACAGGGAACATAGTTGACAAAGAAAAAAGAAATCATCCACGTTTTTCATCCTGCAAAGACACTTTTGCTAAAATTACTATTGGCGAAACGACCTGCACCGCTCTAGTCTCTGATGTTTCACAAATGGGTATCAGCCTGAAAGATATTCCAGAGATTATTTCCCATAACATTGATAAACTGTCAGTTGTTATCAGGCAATACGGTATGGACTATACTCTGATGCTTAAAACAAAATGGGTAACGCCCACAGAGTCTGGAAAACGGATCGGGGCAGAGATTGCTACAGCCTCTCCAGGGTGGAACGACTTTCTATTGCAGACCGCAAAAGCAAACCAGCTGGAATCAGCATAACAAAATTATTCTAAGCAGCAACAATTACTACTTCTGATCTGATTTCAGCTTCAGTTCCTCATCCCTGCAATAGAGCATGGGCACGACAAAAATGTGCGCAGGGTAATAACCAGAAGGGGAAAACAGATAGAACAATTGCGGATGATTGCAATGGATGCAAAAGGCATTCTGTTACAGGTCACTAGGCAATGTGTAAATTATCTACTTCCCCTTCCCCTTCATTTCGATCTCCTTGCGATTACTCAAGGGAGTAATGTCCTTTAACAGAGCATACGTTGTACTAAATACATTTACCTGCATAGGCCATGATAACTTCTCAGTTCCCACAACAGCACCGACCAACGGGCCACTATTTATATTCCGACACGATCCTCCCCGGAAATTTCAGCGTCCGGTTACGACCCTATTTTTCTCACTTTTCCCCAGAAGTCCTATCAAAAACATTGCAATTGTGATTGAATAAATAATGGCAGGTTGTATTTATTCTCCATGCTATCGGAATCGGGGGACACGATCCCAATTCAAAAGACAAAGACGAATTGGGTCATGTCCCCAGTTTCCTAGCAGCGTATTCGTTATGCAATTTTGGTGAATAGTTACGGCAGGTTTTTGACTGATTAATTCAACACTGTCCGAAGGTAATATTAGCGGACATATTCTATATATCAAAAGAGAGAGAAAAATAATGAGACAATCTCACGTAGCAGTTTTTACAGTTTATTTTATTCTATTTCTTGGAAGTATTGCTGTAGCCGCTGAGCTTCAGGACGGTTTTATGAAATACAAATGGGGGGAAAACATATCGCAATATGATGGATTGACCAAGCTGTATTCTAAAGGAGATATTACCTACTACAGCAACCCCGATGAATCATATATTCTTGACGACATCTCCATAAATGATGTTATTTTTGGTTTTTACAAGGAGAGTCTTTTTGCTGTGTTCGTTGATATTGATAGTCTTGAAGTATATGAGAGAACCAAACAGCACATGAATGTAAAATATGGCCTTCCCGACACGAAGGCAGCAGAACAAGACCATTTTATCCTTAAATGGAAATATCAGGATATTACCATAAAACTCAAGTTTGATGAGATGAAAGGAAAAATGAAGTTGGCATTTTATTACGGCAAACTCTCGCGTGATCTGAAGAAAAATCAATTGAATGAAATCGATAACACATCATTTCGATTTTTCCCAATTGACAAGAATAAAAAGCCCGAGAAGCTTCTATTCCTGCAGTTTTAAGACCCTGCTGAAGATAACTATGGCATTTTTTTCTTTACCTTCAGCCTGATATGTTTGATGAAAAATCGTAACTATTCACCGAAATTGAGTTTGAGTCGGAATTGCATAACGAATACGCTGGTAGGAAACTGGGGACATGACCCAATTCGTCTTTGTCTTTTGAATTGGGATCGTGTCCCCAGATTCCGGATAAATATTGTGCTGTTCAATAGCATGGTGAATAGTTACGAAAAATCTAACTATTGCTCACTAAACCGATCAACAACCACAGGTCAGAAAATTGAGTTAAGACATTCCGTTACAGGTCACCAAGCAGTGTGTAAATCATCTGCTTCCCCTTCCCCTTCATTTCGATTTCCTTGCCATTACTCAAGCGAAAGCAATCTTTTAGCAGAGCATACGTTGTACTAGATACATTCACCTGCATGGGACGGGCTGACTTCTCCATTCGGGCGGAGATATTTACAGTATCGCCAAAAATGTCATAGAGATACTTCTCAGTCCCAACAACACCACCGACCAGCGGGCCACTATTTATTCCGACACGAATTTCCCAGGAAAGTTCAGCGGTCCGGTTACGAGCCTCCAGAAATGAAATTATCTCCAGCGATGCCCGGGAAACATTCACCGCATGATCCGGATCAGCGGTGGGCACCCCGCTAACAAAGAGATAGGCATCCCCTATGGTTTTCATACGTTCACAATTATGCTTCTGAGTTATCTGGTCAAAGGCAGTGAAAATTTCATTGAGCTCATTAATAATAACCACTGGGGCAAGTTTTGATGAAGCGGATGTGAAACCGACAATATCAGCAAAACAAACAGTCGTTTCAGTGAAGAGCTGCGGGGCACAATTTCCAGTGACCAGGAGTTCCTCCACTATGGGCTCGGGGAGGACATGACGAAGCAAACGCTCCGACTTTTTCTTTTCAACAATCAGCTGCTGATTTTTTTCTTCAAGCTCATCCTGCAGATGCTGAATTCGAAGATGGGTTCGAACTCTGAGCAACACCTCCGCCGGCTGAAAAGGTTTCGTTATATAGTCGATCCCTCCTGCTTCAAAACCTTTTGTCTTGTCCTTAGAAGAATCAAGATTGCTGATAAAAATAACAGGGATATTCTTTGTACGTTCGTTGTTCTTCAGGTGCCTGCAGACGTCATAGCCATCAATCCCAGGCAAAATAATATCGAGTAAAACAATATCTGGTAATTTTTTTTGAACACGCTCCAGTGCCATTTCACCCGAGTCGGCTGTCACAATAGTATACCCCTGTCTTTCAAGGAGCTTGACTAAAAGTCTCTGCACTACTGGAGAATCTTCAACAATCAGTATGAATTGCGACATACAGTTTCGTCTAGGTGAGTTAGAGTTTCTTTATTATGCGGCCACGACCAGTGATCAACATAGAATGTTTTATCATTACTGTTAACATTATCAGGGAAATAGAATAAATACTACCATTAGCAAAAAAGCATTCCATCCTTTTACTTCCACTCATGGAGAAAATGGGGGTGACGCAGCCAAAAAAACTCACAAAGCTACTAATTTATTTAAAAACATTTGCAGCAAACTGGATACAAGCAGAGCAATTATGGATTCATAACAAAAATGTCACTTGGCGCAAAAGCAAATTAATGCTTTAATAGGAAAGTAGTATGGTTTGTCAGGATTCACACATTTTCCAAAAAATATTCCCACGCTATGAAACTGCTCCTGCTCCAAATTCTCTTTTTTGTTAAGAATGAAAAAGCCAAGAAGAACGTTGCTCTACTGGTACGTTTCCTCTTTTTCCTCGCTTTAATCATTTCTCTGTACAGTGTTATCTTCCACCTTATCATGGTGCATGAGGGTAAACATTTCAGCTGGATCACTGGCTTTTACTGGACTCTTACAGTCATGTCCACCCTGGGTTTTGGAGACATTACTTTTTCCACGGACATTGGGCTTCTTTTTACTCTGCTTGTCCTGATTTCAGGGGTTATCCTGCTCCTGATCATGCTGCCATTCACCTTTATTCAATTCTTCTGGGCCCCCTGGCTTGAAGCCCAGAACGAAACACGACTTCCTCGGTTTCTCCCAAAAGAAATAAAAGATCATGTCATCATCCCTACCTTTGATGCCCTTACCAGAAACCTGGTAAAAAAACTCAAAAAACACCTGTATGACTATTATTTTGTCACTGGCGATCAGCAACTAGCCCATGAAATACAGGAAAGTGGCTACAATGTTATCTTAGGTGAAATTGATGATCCAGAAACCTATAAAAAGATAAACGCCGATGAGGCTGCCCTGGTCGTAACCACCGCCGACGACCTTATGAATACAAATATCTCATTTACGGTACGGGAAGTCAGCAGCACAGTCCCCATAGCCTGTAGCGCTGACAAACAACATTCACTCGACATCCTGAATTTTACCGGGAACACCCATGTATTTCAGTTTATGAGTATGCTGGGCATTAACATGGCCGAAAAAACCATGCCTATTACCGCGACTCATATAATTGGCAGATTCGAAGAACTGCGTGTTGGCGAAATCCCTGTCCGTGATACTGCCCTTGTCGGTAAAACTCTTGCCGAATCCAGACTCAGGAACGATCTTGGTATAACGGTTATCGGAATACTGGAAAAAGGAACAATCCTGACACCTGCACCGCAAACAAAACTCTCCGTGACAAATATCCTTATCATTGCCGGAAGCGAGAAAGAATTGGAAAATGCAGGAATACAACTGCTGCAACCGCCGCCACAACCGCTCCCTAAACCAACCGTACTTATCCTTGGCGGAGGCAGAGTGGGTGAAGCCGCTGCCAGCTATTTAAAGGCAGAAAATGTCCCCTATATGATTATTGAAAAACGCCAGAATGTTGGAACAGATCACAATCATCACATCCATGGAGATGCAGCTGATATTAAAACCTTAAAAGAAGCTGGAATCGATAAGGTAAAATCTGTAATCATCACCACCCACAATGATGCCATGAACATCTACCTTTCATTTTACTGCCGTCAATTGCGCCCTGATATTCAGATAATAAGCCGGGCCAGAGAAGAGCGCACCGTATCCAAACTCTTCAGAGCAGGTGCAGATCTCGTTGATTCTTCTGCAGCAATGGGGGCAACGGCCATTATGGACATACTCCACCCTTCCGACACCTCGTTTTTCTCAGATGCACTGAATGTTTTTTTGGTGCCAACCCCTGCAGACTTTATAGGAAAGACATTAACCGAACTGCAAATGCGGGAAAAAACAAGTTGCAGCCTGCTGGCCGTAAAAAATGCTGGCGAATTTTTAACAAACCCTGATCCAACTACAACTTTTAACGACAACTACGAATTGATACTGGCAGGATCGGTTGAAGCGGAAGAACAATTCCGGCAAGAATACCTGGAACAATGAGTAGAGCCATGAGGATCGACTAAACAAAACTGATGACAACAGAAGAAGAAAAAAAAGAATTAAAACTTCATAGCATCAAAAAGAAACTGACACTTTATTTCCCTGAAGATGCCTATTCTTTTACAAAACAGGCAATGGAGGACGGGATATCCTCCGGCGAATTCATGACCAGTGCTGCAGACATTCTCCCCTATGTCCAGACTGCCCTTTTTGACAATAAGATCATTGAGGTAGAGCTTGACGGCATGACCAGAATCTATTTCAGCAGGATCCACGACGATATTCCTGATCTGGAAGAAGTGGAGAATGAAGAGGGGGAAATAGTACTGCAACAACAACCTGATTATACTGCAGGTGATTACTTAAATTTATTGAACCATATCATTTGCCTGCCACTTGAACCGGGCATGGGCAATCTTCATGTTCGTAATTCTCAAAAGGTGATGATTCGTTTTTTCACAACCACAAGTGCCATTGAACTCGGAACATTTTTTCAGGATCTGGCCCTGGTTCAGGATCTCCCGGTTCTGCGCCTCTCCTTTCCGGTGATTGGCCGACAGGTTAGGGGCGCAAGAGCTTTTCGTGCCAAAGTACCCATAACCATGGGGTTCACCCTTCTTATCAAAGGGAAAAGAAAACGCCGTCCCGATATAAAAACAGTCCCCATTGATATCAGCCGTGAAGGACTCTCATTTGAAATTCAAAAGGAAGAGCAAAATCTGTTCCGGGAAGATGAAATCTGTAATGTCCGTTTTTTCCTCTATGGTGAAATGCATGTAAAGGTGAATGTAACCGTTCGCCATATATCCAAGGTACGAAATAAAAAAGGTATCCAATATTGCTGCGGTGTCCAATTCGATTTATCCACCCGCTCCCTGGCCGCATCCATAGAAACCATTGTCGCAACTGTACAGCGTGCCCACTTAAAAGAACTTTCAGAAAAATCAGAGGAAAGCGGTATTTCACTGATTCGTTAGAATTATGGAGCCAGTCGCTCCACCTTCCATCCGCCATCAGCTGGCAAATACAAAAACCGATCGTGAAGACGATTCTCCCGTCCCTGCCAGAATTCAACCGAGGATGGCTCAACCCGATAGCCGCCCCAGAATGACGGTAATGGGACATCACCACTGGAAAATTTGCTTTTCATCTCCTGAAACTTCTGCATAAGGAGCCTGCGTGATGAAATAATGCTGCTCTGATTGGAAACCCAGGCCGCAATCTGTGAATCACGAGGTCTGGTCATAAAGTACCTGGCCGATTCCGTAGCAGTGACAGGCCTGGCTGTACCTGCAATACTTATCTGCCGCTCCAGCTCCAGCCAGACAAAGTGAAGATTGACCCTGGGATTCCCCTCCATTTCATGTGCCTTGCGACTCGATTTATTGGTGAAAAAAACAAATCCGCTTTCATCGTAGTACTTCAACAGGACAGTGCGCTGACTGGGCTGTCCAACACCACTCACCGTGGACAGGATCATGGCGTTGGGATCCGGTATATCCGTGTTCTTTGCCTGATTAAACCAGAGATTAAACTGTTCAACGGGACTGCCAAGTAAATCACTGTAGTCCAGACCGCCCTTTAAATACTCATGACGGAAATTACTTATATCCACTTTTTCTCTTATCCTTTTTTGCCATATCGTTCAAAGCTTACCCGATCTCTTAACAGCGATGAATCGGGATGCCCCTTACTGTCTTGCATCGGATATCCGATGGCTACGATGGCCTCAACTACCATCTCCTCTTTCAAGCCAAGCGTATCAGCGACATAGGCCTCGGCACTTTTTTGGGTATCATGTTCACGTAAACGTATCTGCACCCAGCAACTGCCAAGCCCAAGATCCGTTGCCGCAAGATGCAGCAGCATGGAAGCAATGGAACAATCCTCAACCCACACATCACATTTATCGGGATCGGCACAGACCGCAATGGCCAGGGCGGCATTTTTCATAAATGCAGAACCATGCTCCTTTGCCTTTGACAAGGCCTCAATGGTTTTCTTGTCCTCAACAACAACGAACTCCCACGGATACAAACTCCTCGATGACGGAGAACGGAGCATGGCCTCAATAAGCAGAGCAACTTTATCCTGCTCCACTGCCCTGTCCTGAAACTGACGTACGGATCTGCGTTTTCTTAATAGGTCAATAAACATATTTTTCTCACTTAAAATCTCTTAATAGGGTATCGATACGACGCCATTCCGGAAAGAGTCTGTCCATATGGTCATAAAACTTCTTATTGTGGTCACGCTCAAGCAGGTGTACCAGTTCATGGACAACGATAAGCTCCAGACACTCTTCCGGTTTCTTAGCAAGTTCCAGACTTAACCAGAGGCGACGTGCCATGATATTACACGTCCCCCATCGGGTTTTCATCTTCTTTATGCGAAATTCTTTTGCCCGACGCCCGACCTTGGCCTGCCAGGTTACAAGTAAATCTGGAATTCGCCGTTTCAGTTCCTCGCGATACCAATCTTCCAGCACAGCTAATCGTGCTTCTGTTGAGGTTCCGAAACGAACTGAGAGAGTAATCCCGACCAGTGGATCAAACATGACACAATGACGACCACTCCTTTCAACCACTGTCAGGGGATACTTTTCCCCAAAGAAGGCGTGTATTTCACCAGTGACACCTTTTAAAACAACAGCCATGGGACGAGCCCGAAAACGCTCACGCTGCGTCTGAATCCATGCCATACGATTCAAGACTGCTTGTCTCACACGTCTATCAGACGTTAAGCGAGGCACAGAGATACGCACCCGACCATCGGGAGCATATACTGCCAGATTGATATTTTTAATGGGTTTCCGCCATACCTCAACGGGAAGATTACCAATTACAATATGCTCTTTTTTCAAGCGTTTCCCTGCCTCTACATCCCGACATAATCGTATTCCCCACCTAACAGCAAGGACCTTCAATGCCCAGCAATTCATTGATAATTCCCCGCACGCACCCCTCACCTGCCTCCACAGTAATGGCACCCGTTGGACAGTTGCGCATGCAGGCACCGCATTCCATACACAGATTACGGCTAGCCATAACTGCTTTCTTCGTTTCCATAACAAAGACCCCGTGAGGACAGACTATGGTGCACATGCTGCAACCGATACATTTTTCCAGATCGCATTCTAGGGTGACCACATCTTCTAAATAGTGTAATTCTGCCATTTTCTATTACCTCCCTAGGCCATATTTCTCATGAACATTTTGTTAGTTAGGCAAATTAGTAATTACTCGATATTTTATATTTAAAACAAATTGTTAACGAATAACGAACAAAATGCTAATGAGAATTGCGGGCTAATCCATCCACAGTGAAGCAACCCAGAGACCGATTCCAGTGACAACACCGATAAACTGAGCAGGCATTGCCCGAAGCATTTCCTTGCGGACACCGTTGAGTGATGTGTAGGTTGATGCCCCGGTAAAAGCCATACCAAACCAGGAGGATATGCCAAGAGTTATAATCAAACAGGAGAGTTGTACAAGTGATGAAGACTCTGGAACGAATACACTTGAGGATGCATACAGGAAGACAAAAAGAACCAGACCGCAAAGCCCCCCCTTAAAACTGAATGCCCTGCCGGGAATCCAGGGAAGGAGCAAAGGGGTCACGATACTCCCAGCGACTATCCCGCAAAGAACGGCAAGAGCAGGGGGAAAGCCATAAACACGCATCCCCTTTGAAAATGACATATCACCTGCAAATCCTGCCAGAAGCAGCATAGCCAATATAAGAGGAAGCCCCTGTTTTAAGGCCTGCATTAGATCGACCGGAACGAGGACCAGACGCTCTGTAAAGGGAAATTGTTTAAGGCGCATTTCGGGGGTTGCTCTGCAGTCACTCTCAAGAAATTCCGGTAAATCCTGGACCATGACCGGACCATAGCAGACAGAGAAACCCGAATATTTTTTAACCTCAAAGGCCGCCACACCGGTGGCTCCCAGTTGCGGCACAATCAAACGGCGATGACTTACAACTTCATGCAGGCGTGATGCCTGGATACGATCAACTAACTCCTCAGTACCAAAGGTTCCCTCCCCCGCTGCACACCAGACATTAATTCCTTTTGTGTCAAGCACCAGTATCCAGGTATCGGATCCGGCCATGGTCTGACGCAGGAGATCAAAGCTCATTTTGTAGTTGGCAGTCACCAGTACCGGACTATCACTGTGCGGTGCACCCAATGCATAGAGGCCGGGTTCAACCGTAAAACGATCCCGGCCAATATTCCAACGCACCAGATAATGACCACGCAGATCCCGCCACAATAATTCCTCGCTGGCAATGGGAACAGCACCAACCGGAGTCATCAGGGTATCGAGTACGAATGATTGTTGTGCAGATGGCAAACGAAATCCCCCAGCCCCCTTCGGGACGGGTTTCGCCATGGTCAGTGTTATCAATGGTTGCTTTATTTCCACGGGTCTTATTCCAGCCGTTCTATCTAGATATCAGCCCATTCCCTGACTGGCCAGAAGCATATGGCCTTTTTCTGCCTCGGCCAGAGTAATAAAAGATCTTTCCAACTCCGTGCCCTGAAGACGCAGGGCCACGGAGCGATATAAATCATAGGCTGCATGTTCTATTTCCAAAACAATCTCAAGAAGACGTGCTTCGAAATTATCTTCAATTTTATGAAGCTTTTCAAGGTGCTCGGCGATGGATTTTCCACCTTCAACTATATCACCGGGCAGGGATGCGTACATATCCTCAAAGGGAGGGATATTTTCTTCTGTCTTTTTCCACATGGAGTAGATCAAACGCGCATGGCCGGTCTCTGCCTGACCAAGTATCTCTATGGTCTTACGGTAGGGAACATCACCAATTTCCTGTAAGACTGCCCTGTAAAAATTTTCAGCGCCCTTTTCCAGATTCATGGCAGTTTTAAACAGATCTGAGAGATCTGCATCAAAATCAAAGACCTGCAATACGGGATAATCGGGAACAGTCCTGTCAGTAAAAGAGATGATACCACCTTCCAGGTTATAAATTTTTTTCTCGAAAAATGGAACGGAGGTGGCAAAGAGAGATGCTGTACGGGAACGTTTTCCGCTATGACAATAAAAAATAATATCCTTATCAGCCGGCAGTTCAGTCAGACGGGCATTAATTTCCGCAAGCGGTAAAAGGACACAACCAGGAATATGTTCCTCTTCATATTCCTCTGGAAAACGTACATCGACAACCAGATACTCACTTTCAGATTTTTCTTTACGGAATGTACGAAATTCCTCCATATTCATTTCATAGTAGTCATCGAGTTGCATAATTTGATTGCCTCTTCAAGCCAGGTTTTCTTTTCTATTCGCCGAGGTAGGCCTTTACTATACTTTCATCCTGCCGCAGCGTTTCAGCATCACCTTTGATGACAATCTTTCCGGTTTCCAAAACATAGCCGTGGTTTGCGAGCTGCAAAGCAACCCGGGCGTTCTGTTCCACCAGCAAAATGGTTACCCCTTCTTTATTGAGGCGTACAATAATACGCATGATTTCCTTGACCAGGAAGGGGGCAAGGCCCATGGAAGGTTCGTCGAGGAGGAGCAGTACGGGCTTGGTCATCATAGCCCGTCCCATGGCCAACATCTGTTGTTCCCCACCGGACAACATGGCGGAATCCCTATTTCTTCGTTCGTGAAGGATGGGGAAAATTTCAAACACATGGTCCATGCGTCTTTGACGTTCCGTATCATCCCGCAAGGTAAAGGAACCAAGTTCCAGGTTCTCCTGAATGGTCATACCCTTAAAGATTTTCCGTCCCTCCGGCACCTGAATAAGCCCCATCTCAACAATTTCATGGGGTTGTTTTGCGGTGATATCTTGGCCCATAAAGGTGATTTTTCCGGCAGAGGCCCGGTTCAGGGCAGAGATGGTACGGAGTGTGGTACTCTTTCCGGCACCATTTGCTCCAAGCAAGGTGACAATCTCACCCTTTTTCACCGTGCAGGAGATACTTCGCAGGGCATGGATCTTTCCGTAATAGGTTTCCACATTCTGCAGCTCAAGGATTGTATTGTTTTCACTCATCTCTACAAATCCTCATCTTCACTGCCGAGATAGGCCTCGATAACCTTGGGATTATTCTGCACCTCTTCGGCACTTCCTTCGGCTATTTTTTGGCCGTAATCAATGACTGTTATTTTTTCAGAGACCTTCATGACAAGACCCATATCATGTTCGATGAGAAAAATGGTAATCCCCAGCTCATTTCGGATATGAAAGATCAGCTCTATCAACTCCTGTTTTTCATCATGGTTAAGTCCTGCAGCAGGTTCATCGAGAAGTAATAATTTTGGTTTGGTCGCAAGGGCCCTTGCCCACTCTACTCGGCGCTGATCACCGTAGGGCAGGTTGCCGGCATGACGGTCCTTCTTATCCAGCAGGCCTACAAAAGAGAGGCACTCTTCACTGAACTCTTTGATCAACTTCTCTTCACGGCGTTGCGATCTGGTCTGGAATACTGCCCCTATTGCACCGGTGGAGGTGCGGCAATGCATCCCGGACATAACATTTTCGAGTACGGTCATGGATTTAAAGAGGCGTAGATTCTGAAAAGTGCGGGCCATCCCGGACTGAGTTATTTTGTGAGGTTTGAGACGAAGGATAGAGCGATTATTGAAATGAATCTTCCCTGAATTCGGCCGATAAAAGCCAGTCAGACAGTTAAACACTGATGTTTTTCCAGCACCATTGGGACCTATCAAGCTGGCAATACTGCCCTCTTCAACCCTGAAATCGAGCTTACGGATAACCTCCAGACCGGCAAAACTCAACACCATATTTTCTACTTCAAGAAGTGCCATGTTGCAGACCTCAGGATTTGCCACGAGGCCAGATTCCCTCGGGCCTGTAGAGCATAATAATTAACATAACAATGGCAAATACCAGCATACGCATGGAACCAAGATCACGGAAGACTTCAGGGAACAGGACAAGGGCAAAAGCGCCGACAATGACCCCGGGAATTTTCCCCATACCGCCCAGTACCACGCCGATCAGGATCAATACCGACTGAGAGAATGTAAATGTTTCTGGAGAAATGGCTGTCATCTTGACGGCAAAAAACGCTCCAGCCACCCCGCCAAACATGGCGCCGATCACATAGGCATAGAGTTTCACTCCAACACGATTGATCCCCATGGCCTCGGCAGCATCTTCATCTTCCCGCACATACTGCCAGGCACGCCCCAGACGCGAATTCTGCAATCGAAAGCTCACAAAGCAGGCAAGGATGGCTAAAAACAGGAACACATAATAAAAATGAATGCCCTGACTCAGCTCGACACCGAAAAAGAAGGGACGATCGATACCAATCAAGCCCGAGGCACCACCGGTGATCTCAAGATTTCTGGCAATAATGCGGACAATCTCACCAAAACCCAAGGTCACAATGGCCAGATAATCACTACGCAAGCGCAGGGTCGGGCCTCCAATAATAAGACCTGCCACCATGGAGCAGAAAACAGCCGCAGGAATAGTCAGCCAGAAATTAATTCCAAATTGAGAGGTCAGAATACCGGTGGTATAGGCACCCACTGCAAAGAAGGCGGCATAGCCGAGATCCAGCAAACCGGCATAGCCGACCACAATATTGAGTCCCAAACAGAGGATGGTGTAAAACCAGGCATTGGTCAGCACCTCCAGCATATAATTGTTGGCAATAAGTGGAAAAAACATGGCCAGCGCTGCCATAACCAACAGGACAATCAGTCGGTTATGCTGATGCTGTAACCAGCTTACCGCGCCTGTGACCAAAGATGTATTGAAAGATGTGCTCATTTTCACATCCTCTCAATTTCGGTCTTTCCGAGTATGCCTGTGGGCTTTAAAATAAGAAGTAAAATCAACAAACCAAAGGAAAAGACATCCTTCCACTCCGAACCAATAAAAGGAATCTGGGTTCCAAATGCCTCGAGCAGGCCAAGAAGTAATCCACCAAGCATAGCACCAGGGATAGAACCGATACCGCCAATAACTGCGGCTGTAAAGGCCTTGAGTCCAATCACGAAGCCCATGGAAAAATGGAGCGACCCGTAGTAGACGCCAGCCATAACACCGGCTGCTGCAGCGAGTGAAGATCCAATAAAAAAGGTAAGAGCAATGATTTTGTTGACATTGATCCCCATCAGCTTGCACGCATCCTGATCAATGGCTATGGCCCGCATGGCCTTTCCATACAGCGTTTTATTGACAAACAGAGTAAGGGTCACCATTAGCAGGGTGGCAGAAATTACGAGTGCCAGCTGGGTATAGGAGATAAAGACATTCCCCATATCGAGACCGTCAAAGCTAAGATCGGTATTAAAGGCCATATATTCACCATCGGTGATGGCCATCACTCCATTGGAAAGAATCATAGACACGGCAAGGGCAGTGATCAGGATCGAAAGACGCGGGGCCGTCAGCATAGGCCGGTAGGCAACCCGTTGGATAATAACCCCCAGCAATCCTACGGCCAGCATACTGAGTACCATGGAGCAGACAATGGCCCCCCAGCTTTCACCAAGGAGCCCACTTATGGCCGACAAAATCACAAAACCGACAAAGCCGCCCACCATATAGAGATCACCGTGGGCAAAGTTGAGTAGTTTGATAATGCCGTAGACCATGGTGTAGCCAAGGGCCACCATGGCGTAAAACGAACCCATTATCAGGCCATTGGCAAGCTGCTGGAGAATAATATCAAGGGTTGACATGAAAAATAAATCCGTTGGATTGAGTATACATTCTATTTACAGTGGACTGGTCCAGAATCAATACGAAAATTACGACACAATGTTTTCAAGAATAATTCATAATCGGGACTAACAATTAACCACACCCCTGCAAAAGTGTCAAAAGTTCTTATAAGAACTTGCTGCTTATTTGCGTAAATTGATATTTTTGGAAAATACTGTTGTTGACGTAGGAATTGTTCTGGACTTACATGAGATCTGCAAAAGACACATCATCCTGCACCAGCTGTGCAAACTCTTCGGCCGGTATTGCCGAGCTGAAAAGAAAACCCTGGCCAATATCACAGCCCATCTCCCGCAGCAACCGGAACTGTTCGCTGGTTTCAACCCCTTCAGCAATCACCGTCATTTTCAGGCTCTGAGCCATAGCTATAATGGCCCGGACGATGCCGGCATCCTGGGGGCTGGTCAGGATATCTTTAACAAAGAAACGGTCTATTTTGATTGAATCAATGGGGAAGCTTTTCAGGTACATTAACGAAGAAAAGCCGGTGCCAAAATCATCAACGGCAATGGTAATCCCTAATTCTTTGAGTTCTTGAAAAACCTGCACTGTCTCATCGTTCTGTTCTGCAAATACACTCTCTGTAAGCTCAATCTCAAAAAAACGGCGCTGTTGGGCATTATGGCCATCAAAGATACGTCTCAACTGCTGTGAAAGCTGCTGCTGGGCAATGTTCTGGCTGGATATATTGACGGTCACCCGTATGGAACGCATCTCCTTGTGTTCCCAGTCGAGTTGTTGCCTGGCTGCCCGGTCTATCACCCAATTAGTAAAGGGAATAATCAGGCCGAGTTCTTCAATGGAGGGAATAAAGTCATTCGGTGGAACCTGCCCCAGGGTTGGATGATGCCAGCGTGCCAAGGCCTCCCCTCCTGAGATACGCCCATCATGCATGCTGATCTGTGGTTGGTAGTAGAGCGTAAATTCTTCGTTGCTGACTGCCTTGCGGATATCGTTTTCAAAACTGAGACGTTCTCCGGCTTTGATGTTGAGGGACTTTTTGTAAAACTGAAAACCGTTTCTTCCTTGTTCTTTGGCGTGATACATCGCCAGGTCAGCATACTTCATCAATTCTTCAGCATCCGTCCCATCCAGAGGAAAAATGCTGATGCCAATACTAGCGGAGATAAAAATTTCATGTCCCTCTATTATAAAAGAACTGGCCAGGGATTCGTTGATCCTTTGGGCAACCTTACTTGCACCCTCAGGATTATTGAGGCGAGGGAGTATGATGGTAAACTCATCGCCTCCCAGGCGGGACACATAACTTCTTGCTTCATTTTTGTCCAGTCGCCTGAATGAGTCAGAGTCACGGATACAGGAACTGATCCGTTTAGCAACATTTTGCAGCAGGACATCACCGACGTGATGGCCAAGGGTGTCGTTAATTGTTTTAAAACGATCCAGATCCATAAAAAGGATTGCCAGTTGGGCATTTTCCTCAACACTTTCTGCCAGAATTATTTCCAGAGAATCTTTGAACATGGTCCGGTTAGCCAGGCCAGTGAGATGATCATAATAGGCCAGCTCCTGAATTTGCAGCTGCTTGTCGATGACATCACGAAAAGCTTCACTGGCACGCAGCATATACTTGACTCGAAAATTCAGCACCGGCCAGTTGATCGGTTTTGTGATAAAATCGGTTGCCCCCGAATCAAATGAACGATGAATGGATTCCAGATCATCCAGACCGGTTACCATCAGAATAGGAGTGTGTATCCCGCTGGGGTGTTTACGGATGACTCGACAGGTATCAAAACCATCGAGTTTTGGCATAAGAACATCGAGGAGAACGGCGTCTGGCTGCAATTTCTCAAACTGGGCAACGGCCACCAGACCATTCTCTGCCTCAGCAACTCGGAAACCTGCTTTTTTCAAACTGGCTCGCATAAGAATGCGGATGGTCAAATCGTCATCAACTATCAGAATCAATGGGGCCAGCTGTGCCCTTCTTTTATTCACGTCTGCACCATTTCTGCACGCAGGAGAGCAACAAGCTGCTGGTATTCGTTTTGGACACTGCTAAAGAGTTCCATACCACCTTGCAGGGAACCACTATCTCCTTTGTTCTCCAGTTCTTTGAAGAGAGCTGATAGAGGAAAGGCACCGAGCGTGCCACAGCTTGACTTCAGACTGTGGGCAATGGAGCAAACCTCTCCTGCATCATTGCTACGTAGAGCCCGATAGAGTTTGTCCAGCTGTTTGGGCGTATCTTCAAGATAAATACCGATAACAAAGCTAAGGACATCCGGATTCCCTTCACTCTGCAATGCTCGAATATTATCCAGGGATTCACGATTGATAAGTTCTTCTTTCTTTTTATTAACCTGTGTCTCTACGGCAATTGTCGATACAGCGGGTTCTGTTTTATTGTGCTGCAACCCTTCCGGTAGCCAACGGGTGAGGAGCGTTGCAATCTGCTCTATTCCGAACGGTTTACTTATATAGTCATCCATGCCGGCGCTAAGACATTTTTCCCGATCACCAGTAAGAGCATGGGCGGTCAAAGCAATAACCGGTGTTCGGGGGTTCTCAGGCTGTAAATTTTCCCGACGCCGGATTTCAGCAGTTGCCTCATATCCATCCATACGCGGCATTTGACAATCCATAAAAACAATATCGTAATGATGACCTGAAATAGCCTGCACTGCTTCCTGGCCATTCATGGCCAGATCGACTGTGCAGCCTAGTTTACGCAATACCCCCATGGCAACCTGTTGGTTGGTGATATTGTCTTCAGCTACCAGGACATGGGCGTTGAATTTTTGCGTTTCTTGCTGCAGGTTGTACTGGGTGATAAGCTGGTTGTTGGCAGTCTGATCTTTTGACATCAGGACCACCAGACTGTTGTAGAGATCTAACTGACGAACTGGTTTGGTAAGATAGATTTGAATCCCTGCTTCCTTGGCCAGACGCGCATCACCACGAATTCCAACCGAAGTGAGCATAGCCATGCGGGTGGTGTTCAAAGAAGGATCTTTTGCAATAAGTCGCGCAACTTCCAGGCCATCCATATGCGGCATATGCATATCAAGGATGGCTATGTCGAATGGTCGGCCTTCTTCTGCGGCCTGGTGCAGTAGAGTAAGTCCTTCAAGACCGTTTGGTGTACTGACCTGTTCCATTCCCCAACTGGTCATCTGCTGATCCAGAAGCTTGCGGTTAGTGGCATTGTCATCTATGACGATTGCCCTCAGCCCGGAGAGTTTTTCGGCAGGAGTGCTGGTGACAATCTGTGTTCCGGAAGCCTTATTCAGAGTTACTTTAAGCCAGAACTCGGACCCCCTTCCAGAACGGCTGCTGCAATCTATCTCACCTCCCATAAGTTCAACAATCTGGTTGGAGATAGCAAGCCCAAGACCGGTTCCGCCATATTTACGGGTGGTCGAATAATCTGCCTGGGAAAAGGGTTGGAATAACTTTTGCTGTTCTTCATCACTGATACCAATTCCTGTATCACTGACTGAGAAACGGAGTGTTACATCGCCTTCAGTTTCCTCCAGCACGGTAAGCTGTATCAGGACTTCGCCATGGTCAGTAAATTTAATGGCATTACCAAGTAAATTGACCAGAATCTGTCGCAGGCGACTGGGGTCACCACTGGAGTAGGTTGGAACATTGTCTGAGACATCAACGATCAGTTCCAAACCCTTGGCGTGGGCTCTGGGGGCAAGCATCTGGGCAATATCTTCCACCAGTGATGGCATATGAAAGTTAATCGTCTCCAGTTCCAGTTTACCGGCTTCGATCTTGGAAAAGTCGAGGATATCATTGATAATGGTCAATAGGGATTCACCTGAGGCCATGATCGTTTCAATGCAGCTGCGCAATTCTTTGTCCAATTCCGTATCCAGGGCCATTTCCGCCATCCCCAGAATCCCGTTCATCGGGGTACGAATTTCATGACTCATATTGGCAAGGAATTGTGATTTGGCCTTGCTTGCGGCCTGCGCTTTTTCTGCCAGAATAATTGCCTCATCCATGGCCTCCTGCAGATCAATGGTCCGTTCACGCACCTGTTCTTCAAGATACTCATCCCGTTGCTGTATCTTGCTCAGCATATCGTTAAACCCAACTGCCAGAAGTCCAAGCTCATCTTCACTGCTTTGCTTGACGCGGAGACTGTAGTCTTTTTGTTCCGAAACCTGTCTGATAGTGGTGGCTAATTGTATGACCGGGCCGGTTATGATGGTTTGCAGTCGATTTGCCAGAAAGGCGGCGAGAAGCAGACCACACCACAGGATGGCCAACAGGTACATACCGATGTTGAACATGTTGGCAGTGAGGTCGCTCAGGCTTGCCTGCATATAGAGCGTCCCGATCTTGTCTCCATCCAGAATGATGGGCTGGATGATATCGATATGATTCTCTTGATAGAGGTACCCCTGTTTGATCAACTGAGAGTTGGAAATGATATGATGAGAGAACTCATCTGATGTCGATTTTCGTGAGTAGACTGCAAGGGGAGCATTTTCTGGATTGAAGATGCGGGAATACACGATTGTTTTTTTCTTGGCCAGGGATTGCAGGTTCTTTTCCAGTGCCTCCACATCATGAAAGGTCAAGGCAGCGGTGCTGTTTTCACCTACAACCTTAGCTAGGGTCTGGAGTTCCTCAAGTGCACTTCTTTTATTTAAATACCAAAGACTTACAAATGCGACACTGAGAGCCAGAAGAAGTACAGAAGTACAGACACCCAGGATGATGGTGTTCAGCTTGTGTTTGATTGGAAGCCTTCTGAACAAACTGTTCATTTTTCCACTCCCAGCACTTCAACGGCCAGCGAAAGTAACTGCGAATCGATCTTGATATTGTTTGCTCGAGCTGCTTCAAGATTTATAATAAATCGCAATCGTCCCCTTCTTGTGACAAACTGGATTATGCCACCGAGATTAGCAAAACTTGAACTGTCACCAACCGTTACTGTTGCTGTGGAGCGGAGAGCTTTCAGAACTGCCTGCAGAGTACCTACCACTGGTGGATTGATATAGAGAAGATGACAGAGCTCTATCTCATTAATATCCTTAAACGGTTGAATGATAATCAGCCTGTTTCGAACTGTTCGCATGGCCAAAGGGGCCAATTCGTCCTGAAAAGGGTTTTTACCGAGTACCCCGATGACCAATGGAGACTGTTTATCGGCAAAGGCATCCTCCGGCCAGTGAATGAACTTGGCAAAGTTATAGAGGTAGGCCGCTTTCAGCTGTGCCTCGGAAGAAATCTCGGTACTCTGTCCGGGAAGAGCAAACCCGAGGAAAAAGGCCAACGTGATGATGAGAAAGAAGTGTTTCACTGAATCGACCGTCCCCTTAAAAAGTCCATATCAGCTTGGCATACACACTCTGCCCAATCTCAGTTGGTGGGATAAAATACTCGTTTATAAATTCCATATGATCAGACTCCAGCAGGTTTTGACCCGCCAGCATCAGTTCCAGGTTTCCGGTCGGTTTCCAGATGATATTGACATCAAGTGCAACATACGCATCAATCTCAATTCCCGCATAGTAGGCAGCCTGACTTGCAATTTCTATTTTATCGACATAGCGTCCCCAGATGTTCAAACGAACAGTTTCACTCAGGTCGATGGCCGAACGCAATGATACCTGATGTTGCGGACTTGAATTCTCCGTTACTATGTCACTGATGGAAAATTCGGTCTCCATTGCATTAAGAGGAGTCATCGACAATTCAATAAAACTATAATTCAATTCTGCCATCAGCCAGGATAGTGGTTGCCAGTGGCTGCTGAATTCCAGGCCGTAACTGTACCCTTTCAGGTCGTTAGTAAATAAGATGGTTGTTGAATCTAGTGGTACATATTCAGTCAGTTTTTTGTAATCATTGTAGAACAGAGACAGGTCGATAGAAAAAATAGTACTTTGTAAGTAGCGGTATCCTGCCTCGTAGGCGACCACCTCTTCCGATTCCTTTTCAGGATTGCCTATGACCATGATTTTTGGAAATGGTGGAATGGGAAGAGGCTCCAGGACAATGCGGCCACTATCCTCTACCCGTGACGGTGTGCGTACTGCTCTAGAAACCGAGGTCCAGAGACTGTTCCCTGGATTGACCTTCCATAACAAACGGGCACTGGGCTGAATTTCGACACCGGTGTAGTCATTATGTTCGATTTTTGTGCCCAGAGTGAGCCTGACTTGGTCTCCTAGCAGTTTGATTTCGTCTTGAATAAATCCGCTGAAGAGTTCGGTCGTCCGCTCGTCCGGAACTATTGCGAACATATAGGTGTTGTCGAAGTCATCAGCAATATTTCTATACCTCAGGCCCCAAACGAAATCATGTTGATCCATCAATTGAAAGCGATGTTGAAAGTCGAAGTCCACGGTGTGGTGGGTCTGGCCCAGATAGAATTCGTCCCGCTCAGTTGCATCAAAATAGGCCTGCAAGGTCCAGGTGTTTGTTTCTGAGTTCTTTTGCTGCCAGCGGCCCAGCAGGTTATAGCCGTCATGCTCTATTTCATCATCAGCGATTGATGGCAGTGGTGAATCAGCTGTCCAGGTTGGAAAAATTGTTTGATTGCCTTCTCCCTGATACAAGTCACCCTGTAGTGTCCAACTGCTTTTCAATCCTATATCACCATCCAGACGGAATCCACCTCCAGACATCTGAGAATCATCATTGGCATCACTGCCATCAGCCAACAACTGGTAGGAATCCTGATCGTGCCGATTAAGGTACAGGCGGCCGTATATATCTTTATTTAATTGTGCCCCGTAACGGAAGGAAGCGATGGCCTTTTCATGATTCCCTGCACCGGCACTGACCAATCCCCCCTGCGTGTCAGAGGATTGTTTGGTGATGATATTGATGATACCGTTGACAGCATTGGCTCCCCAAAGGGTTGCCCCAGGTCCCCGGATCACTTCTATTCGATCCACATCTTCAAGCATCACATTTTGACTATCCCAGTAAACCCCTGAGTAGGAGGGAGTGTACACGCTACGACCGTCGATCTGTACCAGGAGTTTATTGGAAAAGATACCGTTGAAACCACGGGAGGTGATGGCCCATTTGTTGGAACTCAATCTTGAAACCTGCAGGCCCGGAACCATGCGGAGGGCCTCGGGAATTGAGGTGACGCCGGAGTCATGGATGGCTTCCTGGTCAATCACGTAGACAGCAGACGCAACATCAGCAAGCTTTTGTTCCTTACGCCCAGCCGAGGTGATCTGAATCTGCATCAACTGAGAGAGGTCAAGGTCGAGTATTTCGTCATCGGCTGCGCGTAGAAGATTCGGAGGAGCGAAAACAGCGACAAAGGAGAGACAGAGCCCTGCCGTGATTTTTTGCATGGTTTGATGAAATTGGTACACCGTGGTAATAAGGCCCTAAAGAGATTGACAGGGAGATTTCTTTCAAGAACGTTGAAGACACCCTGCATGTAATATATATATTAATGCTATAATATTTCATTACTGCTATGCAAGTCTTTTGACTTGTGATTCCACAATAATCAGACATTACAGGTGACAAAAGACCGTAAAGTCTGATTTTTGTCTTCCCGTACGAAAAAAACAGGTCTGCCGCTTGGGCAGAAAACAGCACTCAACAACGCCCTATCATATGAATATTATAACTAAAAAATCGACCTTCAGCTCCATGCTGCAAAATGGTCCGTTTTCCGTGGGAGACACGCCTCCATTCGCTCACCCCTTCTCCCGGGAGACCAAAGAGTGGGCCGGAAAAATTGGCAGCGATCAGCTGATGAAAACCAAATATCGTGCTGTGAGGAATCAATTATTCGATCTGCTAGGTGTCTCCACCTTTGATGAAATACTAGTGCTTATCCATAACAAAAGGCTCAGAAAGGAGACGATCCTTACCGCCCATCAACTTCTTGGCAATATGTTTGGTATTGATGGAGACGCTCAGGTGATTAATCGCCATCTCCATGATTATGCCCGTACGGCAGATGATGTTATCAGCTCTTTACGGACCAAAGTTCTTGCCCCATACAGTTCACACATCGAAACAACAAATGAGATAGAGACCATGTATGACCCGGTACGCCTGCTACTGGTCCTGTTTGATGAGCATTATCATCGAAAAGCCCGCTTTGAGGCAAAACGAAAACTGGTACTTATGAATCTGGCTGGATCGATTGATCAGAGAGAGCGGGAAACATTAATCGAAAAAAAATTTGCAAAATTCCTGCGTTTTCTCAACGCATTTGTCTGGAGTCCCAGTTTAAAAATTGGTGATCTCCAAATTTGCTATCTGCACAGCAGGCACAGTGAGGACGATTTTCGCTGTCTGGAGGTGGATGTTCTCAGTGAGGCTGAGGCATTAACAGTCTCTCCTACCGTTGGTGAGAAACTAACTCTGATCAAGCGCCGTAGTTTTCAGAGTCAGGGTCGTGAGATTCCCATCTATGTGACAATCAGAAAAAAACCACCGGCAGCCAAAGTACTGAAGCTGCTTAGGAAAAACGAAAAGAACCCGGCCACTGCCGTAGATGACGAACTAGGCTTGATGGCCGTTCTGAACTCCGTCAGTGACGTGAAATGCTTTCTCCGCCATTTAACAAAGAGTGCGGTACAGGCAGATTCGTTTATGACCCTGGAAGATATCTCGGACACATTGACTGGCGGTAAATATAGAGGAGCGGCAACAGGAAGTTCAGCCAAAACATCCATGCTCAAATTTTTTGCCAGGCTGGGAGGTATGCGGGTGGAATTTATCATTCACACCAATCGCTCCTACCTCAACTACATGTATCAGCGTGATGTGGCCCATGATGAATATGAGGTGAAACGGATATTTGATACCGGGGTTGCGGAATTTCTCTTTCCGTCGGATATCTATAAACTGGATATGGAAAACATTCGTACCACCATGCTAGCCAGGTTTAGAAAGAGGATTGAGGAGTATTGATTACTAAGCCGTGGCGGACGATCAGGCGGATGGGATTCGTACAATATTCTAAAAAAAACAGGCCGAAGACTGAAGGTAAAGAAAAAGCATTATCAATCCTTCAGCCTTTCTGTACCTTCAGCCTAACTACCTGAAACAAAGCCCCACTGTCAAGCAAACACTGCATTCTCAACATGTGGCGACATTCCAGAAACTTGACTTATTTATTCAATGCCCATTTTCCATCCTTGGCAACAAGCACAACAAAGTTACTCTTAGCCAGAGTGTTTTTATCGGTGAAAGAAACAGCACCTGTAATACCATTAAATGCACTGGTCTCTTTTAAAGCCTTCACAATGGCAGCTTTGTCAGTGGAACCGGCACGGGTAATGGCATCTGCCATCAGTTTCATACCATCATAGGCAAGTGGTCCGTAAGCATCGGGAGCCTGATTATAATTTGTTTTATAGCTTTTGGTATAAGCCTTGGCTGCGGGAAGATAATCAGCAGTTGGATTGGAGAAACAGAAAACGCCTTCCGAAGCTTTTCCTGCGATCTCAAGGAGTTTTGGAGAGTTGGAGCCATCACCAACTGCGATCAGCTTACGAAATCCTGCCTGTCGGAGCTGTTTAATAAGCAGGGCGCCATCGGAGTAATAAGCAGTCCAGAATACAGCATCGGGAGCCTTGGATTTAATTTTGGTAACCAGGGATGACTGATCCTGCTCACCCTTGTTCACGACCTCATAGGCAACAACTTCAAGACCCATGGCGGTCCATTTTTCTTTGGTCAGCTTGGCAAGATCCTCAGAATATCCGTCGCCCTGATGAACAAGGCAAGTTTTTTAATACCTTTAGCCTGAAACAGATCCACGGCAGTGTTTACCTGATCAAATCCGGTGGAGTTGATCTGAAAAGACGTTCCGGGATTGGCATCAATAAGCTTGGTGGAATTTGCAGCAGCCACAACAAAAGGAGTGCCGGCATCGCCGTAGATTTTAAGGGTTGGGAGCGTTGCGCCGGAGCAATAACCGCCGACAACACCCACAACGTCACTGGAAACCAGTTTTGAAGCAGCCGATGTTGCCATCTGAGGATCACACCCATCGTCACCGGTGATGGTGACAACATTCATACCCAGCACGCCGCCAGCCTTATTGATTTCGTTTACAGCAAGCTTAATGGAATTTTCCATATCTTTTCCGGCTGTGGCCTCGGAACCGGTGGTCGGCACCATAATTCCGATCTTCAAATCCGCAGCATTGGCCTGACTTAACATAAGCATACCGGCGAGTGCTCCACCGACAAGGGCTGAAATCTTCTTTGTTTGCATTAGTTTCTCCAAACTCTGGTTATTCCGTGTTTTCCAAACGGAGTTCAATAAAAAAAGTGCGGCAGACACTGCCTGTGCTGCAGCACTATCACACATCCATAATTAGAATTTACTCTTAAGGCTACCTTGCAAAATTGCCTTTTCAGCCCAACCCTTCGTTGCGAGATAAATTTTATCCTCGGAATATTAACTATATGCCTGCGGTAAAATTTATCTCACGCCTTGGTTTGGGGCGAAAATGCTAATTTTTCAAGGCACCCTTAAGCTTCTATCATAAAAAACAAAAAAAAATGATTTTAATTTCTATTATTATTATGACGAGGTATTCAGACTGAAGGAATTTAGGCTAAAGGAAAGACTGCATTACAGTAACCGTCAGCCTTTCTGTACCTTTATCCTCAAGATCTGGGTTGCGGGCAAAACCTACTTTAGTCTCTTTTATACCAATTCATCCGGCAAGGTAAAGGTGAATCGACACCTGTTAAGAGAAAGAATAAAGATTCTCAGATTTAGTTGTACAGATTTGCAGCCGGGAACTAGTATAAAAATTGCTAGAGTGACAAGATGTTCCAATCATCACCGTATTCTGGAGAAAGTATGCAAATGACAAACGAAACCAAAATAAGAGAGCAGGCAATACAACTCGCCAGATCATGGCAGAACCGGGCCAATGAAATGCTCACCTCTGAAGAAGAAAAGATACAACAGCAGATGACCGGCCTGCTGAGCAATCCTGCCGATAAAATTCTCCTGACAAAAATAATTGACCAGAGCTTTCGTCCTAGTGATCCTGACCGCGTAGCAAAACAGATAGCAAACCTGCTTGAGGAATACGGGCTTCCCGGATTCTTCGGCGACGTCGAAAAGCTGCTTATACAGATGTTTGTTGGTCTGGGAAAACACTTTCCCTCCTTTGCCGTCCCGAAAATGATTGAACAGATGCGCAGCAGCAGTAGCCGAGCCATCATTCCCGGTGAAGAAAAAGCCTTACGTGCCCATCTTCATCGCCGCCGCGAGCAAAATATACGGATGAACATCAATCATCTTGGTGAAGCCGTACTTGGGGAAGAACAGGCTGCCAAACGGATGTCAAGCTATCTCAGTGATATGGAAAATCCGGATATTGAATATATTTCAATCAAGATCTCCACCCTCTATTCCCAGATCAGCTCCCTTGCCTTTGAGCAGACCGTTGCTACTTTGAGAGAGCGTTTGAGTCAGATCTATCGCGCAGCACAGACCCATTATTTTATAAAAATTGATGGCTCGAAAATACCCAAATTTGTCAATCTGGATATGGAGGAATATCGGGATCTGGAAATCACTCTGCAACTTTTTAAAACTACACTTGAACAAGATGAATTCCATGATTTATCCGCAGGGATCGTGCTCCAGGCGTACCTCCCTGACTCCTTTCCTTTGCAGCAGGAACTCACCAAATGGGCGCGCCAACGAGTAGAGAAGGGAGGTGCGCCCATCAAACTGCGTATTGTAAAGGGTGCCAATATGGAGATGGAGAAGCTGGAAGCCTCTCTTTTCAACTGGCCCCTTGCCCCCTATGACAACAAGCTGGAAGTGGATGCCAACTATAAACGAATGGTTCGTTATGGGATGGAAGAAGACAACATTCGTGCCGTCAATTTAGGCATTGCCTCCCATAACCTCTTTGAGCTCGCCTATGCGGCAACTCTGGCAAAAGAAAATGGAGTCACCGACTTTTTCTACTTTGAGATGCTTGAAGGTATGGCCGATCATGTACGTCGCGCTCTGCAGGAAACCACGGGAGATGTACTTCTCTACGCCCCCGTGGCAACCAAAGATGAGTTTATCAATGCCATCGCCTATCTGATTCGCCGCCTCGATGAAAACACAGCCGAGGAGAACTTCCTTCGCTATGCCCCTGGCCTTGTAGTCAATTCTCCCGATTGGAACTTTCTGGAGGAACATTTTTCAGCATCCTGTGACACCATTGACCAGGCAGTAACTGGGCCCAACCGGATTCAAGACCGAAATACAGAGACGTTCTCCCTTCAAATGTCGAGCCTGTACCAAAATCGTTTCGTCAATGAGGCGGATACAGACTGGTCACTAGCTGCCAACCGCAAATGGGCGGAACAGATTCGCAGTAACTGGATGAAAACAAAGGACGAAACTCCAATCAGCATTCCCATTGTTATTGCAGGTGAAGAACTCATTGGCGACAGAAAAATCTGTGATGCCATGGATCCGAATCAGCATGCCGCTCACATCTGCGTGGCCCGGTTTACACTTGGCAAAAAAGAAGATACTGAGCTTGCTGTGCATACAGCGAAAAAGGATCCGGACGGATGGCGACAGAAGACAGTGCGGCAGCGAAATGAAGTCCTTGCCCGGGTGGCCATGGAACTCCGGAGAAATCGAGGTGATTTCCTTGGGGCAGCAGCGGCTGAAACCGGCAAGGTCTTTATGGAAGCAGACGTGGAAGTTTCCGAGGCCGTAGATTTTGCGGAGTTTTACCCTTACTCAGTACAGCAGTATGAGGCCATTGAAAACATCCGTGTGAAAGGAAAAGGGGTGGGCCTGGTAATTTCTCCCTGGAACTTCCCCGTGGCCATTCCCTGTGGTGGCCTGGTAGCTGCCCTCGCAGCCGGCAATACTGTTATTTTCAAACCGTCTTCAGATGCCGTAGTGGTCGCCTGGGAAATCTGTCAGTGCTTTTGGGAAGCTGGTATTTCAAAAAACACTCTGCAGTTTCTCCCCTGTTCAGGCAGAGATGTGGGGCCAACCCTGACGGCTAATCCTGACATAGATTTCATTATCCTCACCGGAGGGACCGATACCGGACTTTCCATCTTAAAACAGTCCCCGGGAATCTATCTCGCGGCAGAGACCGGCGGCAAGAATGCAACCATAGTCACCGATATGGCCGATAGAGATCAGGCCATTAAAAATATTATCGCTTCGGCCTTCGGCAACAGCGGCCAGAAATGCAGCTGCACCTCTTTGCTTATCCTGGAAAAAAGTATCTATAATGATCCTCATTTTCGCCAACAACTGGTTGATGCAGCCAGAAGTGTTCATGTGGGTTCTGCCTGGGATTTTTCCAACAAACTCGGCACATTGATCAAGCCCCCAAGCGGCGACCTGCAACGCGGTCTGAACACTCTCCAGAATCATGAACAGTGGGCTCTCGAGCCCAGCCTGCTGGACAACAATCCACAGCTCTGCACGCCTGGAATCAAATACGGTGTTGAGCCCGGAAGTTATGACCATATGACAGAATTTTTCGGGCCCCTGCTTGCTGTTATATGCGCCGAAGATCTCGATCACGCCATACAACTGGTCAATCAGACCGGATATGGACTGACCAGTGGTCTGGAAAGCCTTAATCGGCAGGAGCAGAAAAAATGGCAGGAGAAAGTCCTGGCCGGTAATTTGTATATTAACCGGGGAACCACCGGAGCTGTGACTCTGCGTCAACCCTTCGGCGGGATGGGAAAATCAGCCCTTGGCCCAGGAATTAAAGCGGGCAGCCCGGATTATGTTGCTCAGTTTATGGAATTTGAAGAACATGGCAATCCACAGTGCGGAGTAATCAGCCAGGAAAGCGACCTCCTGCGACTGGCCAATGAATGGGATGTTATGCAGAACTGGGGCGTATTTGCCGAGCATGGTGCTGATATCAGTAAAACTATCTTTGCCATAAAAAGCTACCTCTACCAGATGGAACACAAGTTTTCCAGGAAAGAGGATTACTTTCACCTTCGTGGCCAGGACAATATCCTTCACTATCTGCCGATCAAAGAGATGTGCATCCGATTGCATAATGATGACAGCTTATTTGAAACTCTGGCACGAATTGCCGCAGCAAGGACAGCTGGATGTGACTTTGTGGTCAGTGTTCCAAACGACCTGAGCAATCCTGTTACCAGCTTTCTTGAACACAGATATGGACAAGCATTGCTTAAAAAAGGACAGATGATTTATGAAAGCGATGAACATCTGGCTGAAAAGCTACACAGCATAGACCGTATTCGCTATGCCGCACCGGAACGGGTACCGGATGGGCTTTTCCGGGAAGCTGCAAAAAACGGTTTTTTTATTTCAAGAAGCCCGGTATATATGGAAGGCCATCTTGAATTGCTGCACTATTTCAGACAGCAGTCGATCTGTGATAATTACCACAGATATGGCAACCTCGGTGAGCGGGGCGAACTCAAATGACAGTGCTATTTTCATAAATTAACTGTGTAACTTCAGCGTGACCAAACAGACAAAGGCATATATTCTGACCCTGATGGTCGTTACCTTCTGGGCAACAGCAGCCTCTGCCTTCAAGATAGCGCTGCGGGATGTTACACCAGCCGCACTGCTTTTTTACTCCACACTCTTCTCAACCATCGCCCTGTTTGCCATTCTCTGCTACCAGGGCAAGATTGGATTGCTCCTCAAAAGCAATCGTAATGCCCTGACTAGAGCGGCACTACTGGGTTTTATCAACCCCTTCCTCTATTATGTCATTCTGTTCAAGGCGTATGCTATCCTGCCCGGGCAGATTGCCATGAGTCTGAACTACGGTTGGCCGCTTGTTCTTACCCTGCTGTCGGTTCCCATTCTTGGCCAGTCCCTCAGTAAAAGTCAGTTACTGGCAGTATTGATAAGCTTCATTGGCGCAGTGATCATTTCCACCAGAGGGGAATTTGTAAGCCTGGGAGAAGTCAGCAAACTCGGAGTTCTACTGGCATCCGGATCCACAATTATCTGGGCAACATACTGGCTTTTTAACGCAAAAGATGGGCTTGATCCCGTGGTCAAACTCTTCACTGGATTCTGCTTTGGTTTTTTCTATACAACCCTGTTTTGTCTGTTGAGCGAAGGAATCCACATCCCTGTTGCCAGAGCATGGCCACCTTTAATCTACGTTGGTCTCTTTGAAATGAGTCTCACTTTTGCCCTGTGGCTGACAGCCCTGCAACTGACATCTTCGGCAGCCCGGATAGGAAATCTCATTTATATAACACCGTTTTTCTCTCTTTTGATCCTCAGTAGTGTGGTTGGGGAACAGATCCATCCCGCTACTTTTGTCGGCCTTGCCTTGATTATCGGGAGCATCTTATTCCAGAGTTGGGTTAGCAGAAAAAAAACATAAGCCAACTCACACACTTTCTGCCTACAACCCTTATATAAAACTCTCCTGTAACTATTCACCGAAATTAAGTTTGAGTCGGAATTGAATAACGAATACGCTGGTAGGAAACTGGGGACATGACCCAATTCGTCTTTTTCTTTTGAATTGGGATCGTGTCCCCAGATTCCGGATAAATATTGTACCGTTCAATAGCATGGTGAAGTAACACTCTCCTAAGTAATATTCTCTCTATGCAATAGGGCAATTCTCTGCTGGGCAAACCTTCCGGCCACTACCTGGGCGTTCTGGATAGTGTTTTCTCTTCGCTAATATTATTGAGTTTCAGTCTTTCAAATAAACAGCGAAAGTAGGGAAAGGCTGGCAAAAGACAGAAGAATCCCCCAACCCACCAGAGCAGCCGTCAGCCTTGGAGCAAACCCTGCACTCATGGCCATGGCCCCTGCCGTCACCATGGGCGGCATTCCTGCCTCAAAGATGGCAATTCGTGCTGCAGGACCACCAAGGCCCAGGAGTTGACAGATTAAAAGAGCTGTAAAAGGGGCAATAAGGAGTTTTACGATTAGCCCAAAACAGAAGGGAATGGCCTGACCAGGAGCCAGCCTGATTTTCAACTGCAAACCGATGGCGAACATAACCACGGGAACCAGTGAAGAGGCAATCAAGGATAGACTCCCCGAAATCGCCGGATACTGCAGTGGTTTTGCTAAAACAAGACCAACAAGAAGCGCTATAAAAGGAGGAAATGACAGGACCTTTTTAAGGATTCCCCCTGCACTCTGACGCTGTTGCTCACTGTAAAGGGCAAGTATAAAAGAACCATAGGTTGAAAGTGCCAGAAACGACCCGAACTGATCATAAATAATCCCGTAGGAGACCATTTCTGTCCCCCAGAAGGCCTCAATCATCGGGATCCCCAAAAATGAGGTATTCCCCAGAGGAACGGTAAGAAGAAGTACCGCCGTAACCTCACGTGACCATCCAAATATGCGACTGGCAACAAACACCAGAACAGCCCCGAGAGCAGTCATCAACCAGGGCATTAGAAGCAGAATAAACAGATCCGTGGAAAAGGAAAGCGTGGGAACCTGGCGCAGGATAAGGGCTGGAAGAGCTACCCAGATAACATAGAGATTGAGAGTCAGAGGGGCATTGTCGGCAAAGAGTTTCAGTCTTTGCAGCCCCATACCTGCGACAAGGCAGATAAAGATAAGAATAAAATTTTCCATTTGTTTAAAGCTATAAGTCCTATAGGTAAAGACAATTTATCATGGGCACGAGCTGTAAAACTTTTCACAATCGTCTGAAAAAGCGTATAATACACCATGTATAAAATACTTAAGAGTGATTCACATCAAAAACTTGAACTTGAAGTCCAAAGATATTTGAAGAATGGATGGTCCGTTGCCGGCGGGGTTGCCATCTCACCTGAATCTATCTATTTCCAGGCTGTATTTAACTCCACAAAAATTGAATTCCATCAAAAGAAAGGAAAATAGCTCAATAGTTTTTGCTATAGCCTTCCCTCCCTGACAGATAAAAACACCACTACACATTTCATTTTTTCCGTTGTAGCATACTAAATGATTAGACAGTTCATTGAAAAATGATAGGGAAGGGTTCTCAGCAAACAGAAAGTCAGTATTCATTTAAACAGAGGTATGGTAATGAAAAAATTAGTAAGTCTTATGGTTTCTTTGGTTTTACTTTTCAGTGTTGCTCTTGCACCGGCTTGGGCAGGTGGTGGAAAAAATCAGGGTGATGTTGGCCGGGGTACAGTCGACCAGGGTGATAGTGGTAGTGAGGATTCATCTCCTGGTAGCGATGCCATGGGAAACCAAGTGGATTAATGCTTAGTCACATTAAAAATGATTAGGACCGTTTTGGACAGAACAGTGCTAAAACGAAAAAAAAAGGAGTTAAGCCAAAATATGACTTAACTCCTTTTGAAACAGATGGTGCCGGGACCAGGAATCGAACCAGGGACAAACGAATTTTCAGTCATTACCCCCGAAGCTTCCCAACCTCCTTGCTGACGGTAACTTACTGAAATACTAGATAATATATTTCCCAGATTTTAGCTAATTTTCTTTGTTTTTACATATTTGGGAATGTTTTTATCACACAGACCCACACACAGAATTCTTTGATAACACTTTCGACAGTTATTATCAGGAAGGCATCCTCGATCAAACAATCAATTTCTTAATACCCCAACCAGCGACTTTTATTTGAAATGGAATTTTCATTTTCTTCGTCCTCATATTCCTGTTCTCAGGCACCATGCGGCCTTTTGTGACACTGTACTTTACCTCCCTGCCCTACGGAGAGTTGAACTAAACGTAGAGCACGACACCATTCCCCACAGAAAACAATAAATTACACCCACATATACATTTATAACTATATAAACAGTCTGTTACAATAGTGTTTTGCATGAATTACAAATAAATTTTATTGCACACAAACCTAAAAAGTGCTTATATTCTTTTCAGGAGGTCATAAAATGAACACACTTGAAGAAGTCAAAAAACATTTGCGTCCGGGCCAAGTTTATAGACGTGCGGATTTAACCCAATGGTCTCGAAGTGTTGATCGTCATCTGTCGCAACTGGTCACAGACGATACTCTTGTGAAACTCCGGCAAGGAGTGTATCTGTGCCCAAAACAAAGCCGCTTCGGGAAAGTACCTGCTAACCCGGAAAAATTGGTCCGTGTTTTTTTGAAAGACGATGATTTTCTACTGACCTCACCAAATGATTATAATGCTCTGGGGGTTGGGACTACTCAGTTGTACAACTTGCGAGTTGTTTACAACCACAAACGCCATGGGAAATTCGAACTTGGCGGGCAAACTTTTGATTTCCGTGTAAAACCTCGATATCCGAAAAAAGTGACCCCCGAGTTTTTACTGGTTGATATACTCAATAACCTTGAAAATTTGGCTGAAGACCGCCATAAGGTTTTAGAGCGTGTGAAAATGAAATTGCCCGAGATGGATTCCAAACGTTTGCGGTCAGCAGTCAAGCGTTTTGCAAAGCTGTCAGTAAAGAAATATCTGGAGAATATACCCCTTGGGATCTGATCCTTTTCTCCACGAACTAAAGGATTTCGACGAACTCATCCAGGTTGTGTCAGGTGAGCACAGGATCGCTCCACAGCTGATAGAGAAAGATTACTGGATCATGCACTGCCTTTTTGGCCTTACATCCCAGGGATTCAGCTTTCAGCTTAAAGGTGGAACCTCCCTGTCAAAAGGCTACGGCATCATAGACCGTTTTTCTGAGGATATTGACATTCAAATCGATCCACCTGCTGGGATGGATGTCAAGTGTGGTAAAAATCATACGAAAAAATCCCATATCGAATCCAGACGGAAGTATTTTGAGTGGTTGGCTGGTGAGATCAAAATACCAGGCATTGATAGTGTTGAAATTGACCCTGCTTACGAAGATCCATCGGGAAAATGTCGCAATGTTGGCATACAATTGAAATACCCCAACACGCTTGATCCATTGAAGGGGGTAAAGGATGGAGTATTGCTGGAAGTAGGTTTTGATGACGTAGAACCCAACGATCCAGTAGACATCTCTTCTTGGGCTCATAGTAAGGCAGCTAGTCAAAAAGGGCTTCTATTTGCCGATAACCTTGCATATGGCATTAAATGTTACCGGCCAGGGTACACTTTTGTTGAAAAGCTCCAGACAATATCTACCAAATTTCGTTCGCAACAGAAGGCTGGCGAATTTCAGAACAATTTCCTGCGACATTACTATGACATATATTGCTTATTGGAAAACCCTGATGTTCAGAAATTTATAGGAACAGCTGCTTATGTCGCACACAAGAAGAAAAGATTTCGGAAGGATGACGAGCTTGAAATCAAAAAGAATGAAGCTTTTCTCTTGAGTGATCCAGAAGTCCGTGCACAGTATAGAGTTGAATACGAGAAGACCGCAGATTTATATTATAAAGGTATAATTCCATTTGAATCGATTCTAAAACAAATACAGCAGAACATCGATAATTTGTAAAAAAAACATTCCAAAGAACATCTAACCCTGCTGAGTTAGTGTACCATTCTTTCTGTAAATTCAAATAAAGCTTGGCAGTAGCAGGCCACTGCTTATCCTTTCGGATTGCAATCATCACAAAACAATCA
>Ga0207996_1000141_pt1 | contig 64583 bp, 51 predicted proteins | sample AntAceMetag02UKG_FD_184773 | JGI IMG/M metagenome (GOLD analysis project Ga0207996, IMG submission 184773) | Saline lake microbial communities from Ace Lake, Antarctica - Antarctic Ace Lake Metagenome 02UKG (SPAdes) (version 2) | ecosystem: Environmental > Aquatic > Non-marine Saline and...
GGCGAATTCAATATCAATTGGTGTGATTTTGGATATCCCTTCAATAAAAATATCGTTAAAATTGATCTCCATTCCATAGGCAAGTGATGTTAATATAGCCAGTTTGTGCGCTGTATCTATTCCCTCTACATCAAGGGTTGGGTCTGCTTCGGCAAAACCATTAGCCTGAGCCTCGGCCAGAGCGTCTTTAAAGGCAATTCCCTCATTAGTGCTTTTTGACAGGATATAGTTGCAGGTGCCGTTTAGTATGCCGCTCATCGACGTTATGCGGTCACCAACCAGAGATTCTCTAATTGATTTTATTACAGGCATACACCCGCCAACACTCGCTTCAAAACCAAGGTCAACTCCTTGCGTATAAGCAGCCTTGAATATAAGATTGCCGTGTGCGGCAAGAAGAGCCTTGTTGGCGGTTACAATCTGTTTTTTGTTTGATATTGCCTTTAAGATAAGCTCTTTTGCAATACCTTCTCCACCTATCATTTCGACAATTATATCGATTTCCGGATCATCGACGACCTTATATGCATCGGTTACCAGCACACCCTTGTCAAAAACAACGCCTCTGTCTTTTTTTATGTCGATGTCGGCAACATTTTTCAATATTAGTGATGCTCCAACACGGGATTCAAGCAGTTGTTTGTTTTCAATAAGGATTTTCGCAACACCCGTGCCTACAGTACCGCAGCCAAGCAGACCAATATTAATTTTTTTCATATTCATAAACCCTTTCAAATAACTTATTCTTTAATAAAAACCAGAGTTTTTTCAAGTTGTTGCAGCCGATTGCTCAAAAGTTGTTTTGGTTTCCAGTGATGCAAAGCGCATAGAGGGGCTTTTTATGTTAAGCGTTGTTAATACCCGGAAGACAGCCTGTTACATGATTTTTTTGATTCCCCTTACGGCCTGGTTTATACGCATGTTGTTTTCAATAAGCGCAAAACGGACATATTCATCGCCATATTCGCCAAAACCCAGACCAGGAGAAACAGCTACCTGAGCATTTTTTATTAAAAACTTGGAAAATTCAACAGAACCCATTTTAATGAATTGATCTGGAATTTTTCCCCAGACAAACATGGTTCCCTTTGGGCTTTTTATATCCCACCCGACACGACTCAGGCCGGATATTAAGGCATCTCTTCGTTCTTTATAAGTATTGCGAATGTCTTGAACACAATCTTGAGGGCCGTTTAAGGCTATGATGGATGCTATTTGAATTGGCTGAAAAATTCCATAGTCAAGATAGCTTTTTATCCTTCGTAAGGCGCCTACCATTTCTTTGTTTCCAACACAAAATCCTACCCGCCAGCCAGGCATACTGTAACTTTTGGACAGGGAAAAAAACTCCACTCCAACATCCTTGGCTCCTTTTGCCTGCAGAAAGCTTGGAGCTTTATAACCGTCAAAGACAAGATCAGCATAAGCAAGATCATGAATAACCATAACATTATGTTCTTTTGCATAATCCACAATTTTTTCAAAAAACTCCAGATTAACAACTTCTGTTGTTGGATTATGAGGAAAGCTGATAATCAGTAGTTTTGGCTTGGGCCATGCCTGTTTTGTAGCCTCCATCAGGTTTTCAAAAAAATCCGAATCCGGCCCAACAGGTATCAATCGGACATCTCCGCCAGCAATAATTGCTGAATACGGATGAATAGGATAGGTCGGACTCTGAGTAAACACAACATCACCTGGTCTTATTGTAACAAGCACGAGATGGGAGATTCCGTCTTTAGCGCCGATTGTAACTATTGCTTCCTCTTCATGGTCTATATCAACGTCAAACCTTCGTTTGTACCAGTCCCTAATGGCAATTCTAAGTTTTGTAATACCCTTGGAAGCAGAATACCTGTGGTTTTGGGGTTTTTGTGCCGCCTCCACCAGTTTGTCAACTATATGCTTTGGAGTGGGAAGATCCGGGTTACCCATTCCAAGATCTATAATATCCTGCCCGGCATGTCTTGCATCCATTTTTATCTTATTTACAGTCGTGAAAACATAAGGGGGTAAACGATCAAGCCTTGCAAATTTTTTCATAGAAACAACCTCGTAACTATTAAAATTAAATGTTTATATTTTTGTTAAATTACAACACAAAGAACCTGATGTCAAAAAAAATTGTTTTGACTTTTTGACTTAATCGTTTTAATTTTTGATCAATTAGGAACAACTTTTTAAGGATACACATGAAAGATTCTTTAACATATGCCGATGCAGGAGTAGATATTGACAAGGCCAACAAACTTGTTGGGGTTATAAAAAAGATTGTAAAACATACTCCAAGAACAGGGGTTGTGGGCGAAATAGGAGGTTTTGGCGGTCTTTATTCGCTTAACCTTGCAAATGTGGACAATCCTGTTCTTGTAAGTTCTACAGACGGAGTTGGAACCAAGCTTAAAATAGCGTTTATGATGAACAAACATGACACGGTTGGAATCGATCTTGTAGCCATGTCTGTAAACGATATAGCTGTGCAGGGAGCCAAGCCGCTGTTTTTTCTTGATTATCTGTCAACAAGCAGACTTGACACACAAATTGTTACTTCAGTTATCGAGGGGATTGCTGAAGGATGCAGACAGGCTGACTGCGCTTTAATAGGCGGTGAAACAGCGGAAATGCCCGGATTTTATCAAGCAAACGAATATGATCTTGCTGGTTTTGCCGTGGGTATAGTTGATAACAGCAAAATAGTTGACGGATCTGAAATGCATGTCGGTAACACAGTTATTGGGATAGCATCCAGTGGTCTTCACAGCAATGGTTATTCTTTGGCGAGAAAAATATGTTTTGATGTTCTGAAATTAAAAATCGATGATTATATTCCTGATCTTGGAATGACAATAGGCGAAGAGCTTATTAAGCCGACAAAGATATATTCTGCTGTTACTTATAGTATAAACAAGAGATTGCCCGTACATGGGTTTGCCCACATTACAGGCGGAGGAATTGAAGACAATCTTATCCGGGTTATACCAAAAGGATGCGGTATTGAGATGTACAGTAACAGCTGGGATGTCCCCCCTGTTTTTTCTTTTTTACAGAATGCCGGCAATATATCAGACAGCGAAATGATGCGCACTTTTAATAATGGATTAGGGATGATAGCGGTTGTAGCGGAAGATATGGCACAGGATGTGTTAGAACAGCTCAGCGCTATGAAAGAAAAAGGTTTTATAATAGGGAAGGTTGTTGAAAGAAAAGAATCAGACACGCTTATCAAGTGGGTTTGATCAGGATAACACTTTGATATTACATAGAATACAAAAATATCTATTGAGGTTTATTAACTGGATAGCAAAGGGCAGCAAAAACAAGTCTTTGTGCCAGAGTTGAACGATTAAACCAGTTAGCGCCAGGAGGCGTAAATAAAACAGTTTTATTCCCATTAAGTGTATCTATCTTTGAATTGCGACTCTCTTTCCTTTAGCCCAAAAAAAAACTGGAAAAATCGGACCTGATGCTTCACAAAAGACCTCAATTTAAAAAATACAGTTTTATTCGCAGATTAATTGGACACTGTAGGTCCTTGCCAAGAATTTTTAGTTATAGTTTTTTCTGTTTGTTTCTGATCCATGCTTTTGTGTTTGGGAGTGTGGATTTTTCTTTTGCTCAGAGCAATGAGCGAGTATTTAAAGACGATCCTTCCAAACCCTGGCATATTGTTGGTGATGAAATAAGTTTAGACAAGAAAACCAATAAGTATATAGCAAAGGGAAATGTCGTTATTACCAAGGAAAACAAGCGTCTTACAGCAGATTTTGTTCGTTTTGATAATATAAATATGCAGGTGCTGGCTGTTGGCCACGTGATAATGATGGTGGGCGATGACCTGCTTATTGCCAATAAAATGGAAATGGATCTGGAAGCTGAAATAGGAACAGCATATAATGGAACAGTATTTCTTAAGGAAAACCATTTTTATATAAAGGGCGACAAAATTCAGAAAACAGGAAAAGATTCTTATGCTGTAAACAAAGGCAGTCTTACAACCTGTGATGGCGACAACCCTGCATGGAAAGTAACGGGAAGAAATTTAAAGGTTACCATAGAAGGCTATGGTTTTATTACTAACGCCGCGCTTTGGGCAAAAAAAGTGCCTGTTATGTATGCTCCTTTTTTCGTGTTTCCCGCAAAGACAAAAAGGCAGTCAGGTCTTTTGCCGCCCCAGATAGTTTATTCAGAACGGAAATGGGATGAATACATACAGCCTTTTTACTGGGCTATTAACGAGAGCTCAGATGCAACCTTTTATTATCACCATATTGGACGCAGGGGAGAAAAAGCAGGTTTTGAATATCGTTATGTCCTGGATGAAAATTCAAAAGGCACGTTAATGTATGATTTTTTGCAGGACAAGAAGGTGGATGACGGCACGACAGAATCAAGCGAGGAATGGGGATATACAGATGATACGAATGATAAGTTGCGGCCCAATTCAGACAGATACTGGTTCAGGATGAAACATGATCAGTCTCTGGCCTCTGGTTTTACTGCAAAACTGGATATAGATATTGTAAGTGATCAGGATTATCTTCGCGAATTTAAGGACGGTTACACCGGCTTTGATAAAACCGATATGTATTTCCTTAAAAATTTTGGCAGAGACATTGAGGATTATGATGAGTCAACAAGGGTAAACAGCCTTAGCATCAATAAAATTTGGTCGCAATTCAGCTTTAACGCTGAAACGCGCTGGTATGATAATGTAATAAACCGGCGTCGGGATGAGATTGACGACACAACAATACAGATGCTTCCAAACATTGACTTTAATGGATCCAAACAGCAGATATATGGCACCCCCCTGTATTTTGATCTTGATTCCCAATATACGTATTTTTACAGAGAGGATGCTTCAAGGGCACACAGGATGGATGTATATCCAAGATTATATTTGCCCTTAAGATTCAAGAAATATATGTCTTTTGAACCGTCTGTTGGATTTAGAGAGACAGCATGGCATTTTGACAAAGAGGAATACAGATCATCTGACGAAGCAACAATGTACAGGGGAATTTATGATTTTAAAGCAGATGTTTCCTCTGATATATATAAAATATATAATATACAGGCATTTGGTATTGACAAGATAAAACATGCTATAACTCCAAATGTGGTTTATGAATATATACCGGGAAAATATCAGAGCAAATATCCACAGTTTGACAGTCTTGACAGTATTGCAAGAAAAAACCTTGTAACATATTCATTAACAAATGTTTTTACGTCAAGATCGCAGGCTCAGCTTACAGAGAAGGATCCCCCAGATAAAAACACCGATAATTATGTTACAGGCCGTGTGTATAATCAGCTTTGCCGCTTAAAACTGGAACAGAGTTACAATATTAATGAGGCAAAAGAGGACACTCCCTCCCTGTGGGTAAATGAAAAGCAAAAAAGGCCTTTTTCTGCAATATATGGTGAAATACAATTAGATCCGGTCAAATATGTTTCTATGCAGGCAGACACCAACTGGTCTCCATATGAAGGCGATTTTGAATCGCGCAATGTAGCATTAACCGTATCAGATAATCGTGGAGACACAATTTTTGTTGAGCATAGATATACATATAAATCGAGTGAATCTATTTATACGGAGATGACTCTGGCGGTAACTGACCAGCTAAATGTATATGCTGATTATGAGCGTAATATTTACGACAGTCAGGAGATAAAAAGAGGTGTTGGTTTTTTGTATAAGGCCCAGTGCTGGTCTATAGATTTTGGATATACTGATGAAGATAACGACAGGAAATATACCTTTATAATTAATCTTTACGGGCTCGGACAATTTGGCAAAGATATAGTTGGACATACTATGGAAGAACCGCTCTAATTGAGTTTTTAGATGATGATAAAAAATCCCCAGTGGTATGTTTTACATACAAAGAGCAGGTTTGAAAGTATTGCTAATGATCTTCTGTTTAAAAAATCGTTTGAAGTTTTTCTGCCAAAGATCAGAGTAAAAAGTAAACGCCGTGACAGACGAGTAATGCTCAGAGTTCCTCTTTTCCCGGGATATCTGTTCGTTAAAACAGAGCTTGATCCATATCAACGCCTTGAAATCCTAAAAACCGCTGGAGTTGTTCGTTTTATCGGCAACAAAATGGGCGCTGTTTCTGTTGCATCTAAGACCGTTGAGTCACTTCAAATAATGGTCGCAGGAGATAACACCGTATTAACGGGTACGAAATTTAAAGAAGGAGACAGTGTCGCAGTGATTTATGGTCCGTTTACAGGCGTGATTGGCTCTTTTGTGAGATACAGAGGTAAAGACAGGGTTGTTGTGAACATAGAAGCTCTTGGTCAGTTTGCAGCAGTGGATGTGAGTGAAGACTGTGTCGAAAAGCTCCCAGAAATATTGTCATAACTGCTTGACTTTTTAAGGGGTTTTGTTTAACAGTCATAAAACGACTTTCAAATAACTCAACTCAAACAATTTTCTAATTTTAATTTACATCACAACTGAAGACGGATTGATTAAAGTTATTCTAATTTCAAGTGCCGCAGAGCGGTATAATGCAGCTTTTTACGAATGCGTCAAATGGCAGTTATTTCGAGACCTTTGAAAAATGTTCAATTTTGCTCAAGTTCAAGGAAGGCGACCAAATTTTAAATCAGGTTTAAACGTAGGAATACATTGAGTATTTCGAGGCTTAAAATTTGAGCCTGACGCAGTAATTGGGCAAAAGGGGAGGTTTTGCAAAGGTCTCGTTGCACCACGGACATAAAACAATAAAAGTTTAAAGCGTCTGAAGTACCTGAGGTTAAAGTATGCACCTTTAGCGCTGTCAGTTTTATATAAAAGATGGAGCGAAGCGACTCCATAACTTTAGGCATTTTAGGCATTTTAGCTCACTTTAGGCACTTGTAACTTGCTTAATGAAAGGAAACAGATAATGGGTATTGTGGATGATAAAATAAGACGCCTGAGAGAGATGGAAGAAAAAATCCTGAAGATGGGCGGAGAAAAAGCGGTGGCAAAGCAGCATGAAAAAGGGAAGCTCACTGCAAGAGAGAGATTAAACATTTTATTTGATCCTGGAACATTTCGAGAGATGGATATGTTTGTTTCGCACAGATGCGTAAATTTTGGAATGGAAAAGATTGAAATTCCTTCTGACGGCGTAATAACAGGACACGGTCTTGTGAACGGAAGACATGTTTTTGCTTTTTCTCAGGATTTTACTTCCAGAGCCGGCAGCCTGGGTGAAATGCATGCAAAAAAAATATGCAAGGTCATGGATCTTGCCCTGAAGGCAGGTGTACCCTTTGTAGGCATTGATGATTCAGGCGGTGCCAGGATACAGGAGGGGGTTGATGCTCTTTCCGGATACGGGGAAATATTTTTTCGTAATTCAGCCTCATCCGGTGTTATTCCGCAAGTCTCGGCGATTATGGGACCCACGGCCGGAGGAGCGGTTTATTCACCTGCCATGACAGATTTTATTTTTATGGTAAAAGGCAGCAGTTATATGTTTATCACAGGTCCGGAGGTTATCAAGTCCGTGACCGGAGAAAATATTACTTTTGAAGATCTTGGCGGAGCAATGGCTCACAATGAAAAAAGCGGTGTAGCTCATTTTGCATGCGAAAGCGATGAAGATGCAATAAATCGTATAAAAAAGCTTCTTGCATATCTGCCTTCAAATAACATGGAGGACCCGCCACTGGAAAATACAGGAGACAGCCCTGTTAGAACAGATCCTGAGCTTAATAAAATTATTCCTGATAATCCCAACCAGTCCTATGATATGAAGGATATTATTTACTCGATCGTTGATAATGGCGAGATTTTTGAACCTCATGAGCATTATGCTAAAAATATAATAGTTTGTTTTGCAAGGCTTAATGGAAGGGCTGTCGGAATTATTGCCAATCAGCCCAAGTTTCTGGCAGGATGCCTTGATATTGACGCTTCGGATAAGGCTACTCGGTTTATACGTTTTTGCGATGCTTTTAACATTCCCATATTGACCATAGCAGATGTGCCGGGTTATCTTCCGGGAAGCGAGCAGGAGTGGGGAGGAATTATCCGTCACGGCGCAAAACTGCTTTGGTGTTATTCAGAAGCAACAGTTCCAAAACTTCTTCTTATTACTCGCAAGGACTATGGAGGCGCGTATATTGCGATGTCTTCAAAACATCTGGGCGCAGATATGGCTTTTGCATGGCCAGGCGCGCAGATAGCTGTAATGGGGGCAGAAGGAGCAGCCAATATTATTCACCGTAGAGAAATTAAGGCATCAGAAGATCCTGTTGCAAAGAGAAGTGAAAAAATCAGGGAATACGAAGACCTTTTTTCAAATCCTTTTTGTGCTGCAGGCAGGGGATATATTGATGCGGTGATTATACCAAGTGAAACAAGAAAACATTTGATTGAGGCTCTGGAGGTTATGTGCACCAAGCGTGAGACAAGACCGCCGAAAAAACATGGAAACATTCCGACTTAACTGGTCGTGTGGTCGAGTGGGGGAATTAAGTAAACCTAATGGAAAACAGTAAAAAAAAAGCAGCGGCAATTTCTGCAGTAATGGCCTATATTAAAACACAGGAGGAGGCTGTTGCTATGCAGCCGGTTTCAGTTTTAAATCAGGCGGGTTCTGCGTCTAATCAGGTCCCTTTAAATCTGTGGGGTGTAAGCGGAAGGCAGGCCCAGATGCAGATTCGGAACCTTATGCAGATGAAGACTTTCAAATAACTCAACTGTAGTTTTTGCCGGTTATCGCAACAGTTATAATTAAATTAAAACCAGAAAAAACTCATGTATAACAAATCGTAAACAAAGAACCGGCCATAATAAAAACAGCAATTGTGCTGATAATTTAATCTTTTATTAATAACAATATATCAACAGATTCTTTGCTAACGATTTTTAATACATTCAAACAGTTTTCTAATTTTAATTTAATCATAACTGAAGACTGATTGTTTTAAGGTTATTCTGGTTTCAAGTGCTGCAGAGCGGCATAGTGGAGCTTTTAAGTAAATCAGATGAAGTTGATTGGGTAAAGCTATAGGCAGATGGAATTCATAAACTGCTTATTTTTAATTTTTTAACCCAAAGTTTTTACTTTGGTTGTTTTAAAGAGGAGAACTATTAAATGGGTGATCATAATAAGGTAGAGATGACTACAATGGATTACAGCAAGGACAGGGCTAAGGCAGCAAAACCTGTTAAAATAATGGATTTATCCCTGCGTGATGGCCATCAGTCTTTGTTTGCCACAAGGGGGCGTACAGAGGATATGATTCTTGTGGCTGAAATGATGGACCAGGTTGGATTCTGGGCTGTAGAAACATGGGGAGGCGCTACCTTTGATACAATGCATCGGTTTTTGAATGAGGACCCATGGGAAAGAATCAGAACTTTAAAAAAATATTTTAAAAACACTCCCATGTCCATGCTGCTCAGGGCTCAGAACCTGGTAGGTTACAGAAATTACGCCGACGATGTTGTCAAAGCGTTTGTTGACAGAGCTGCCGCAAACGGTATTGATGTTTTCAGGACATTCGATGCCTTAAATGACTTTCGTAATTTTGAGACGGTTGTTCCTGTTATCAAGAAATGCGAAAAACATTTTCAGGGCTGTATATGCTTTTCAATAACCGAACCGCGTATGGGCGGAGACGTCTATAACCTTGAATATTATGTAAATAAAGCAAAAGACCTTGAATCAATGGGTGCGGACAGCATTTGCATAAAGGATATGGCCGGAATGTTATCTCCCTATGATGCATATGCTATTATAAAGGCAGTAAAGGCAACTGTGTCGATCCCTTTAAATCTTCACAGCCATTTTACTTCAGGCATGGCGGATCTGTCTCATTTAAAGGCTATAGAAGCTGGCGTTGACATTATCGACACCTGTCTGTCGCCGATGGCATACCGCACTTCACACCCGGCTGTTGAGCCATTTGTAATGACACTTATGGGAACAAACAGAGATACTGGATTTGACATTAAGCAGCTGGCGGCTATTAATAAAATTTTTGAGAAAGATATTATTCCCAAGTACAGACATTTGCTAAACGATAGAAAACTTTCCATCATTGACATCAATGTGCTTCTTCATCAGACTCCCGGAGGGATGCTGTCCAACCTTGCCAATCAATTGAAAGGGATGGATGCTCTTGACAGGATAGAAGAGGTATATGAAGAACTTCCAAAAGTAAGAAAAGATCTTGGCCAGGTTCCCCTTGTTACTCCTAGCAGCCAGATTGTAGGCGTTCAGACAGTCAATAATGTGTTATTTGATGATGAAGAAGAAAGATACAAAATGATTACAGACCAGGTTAAGGACCTGTGCTACGGCTTGTACGGAAAGACGCCGGTCTCAATTGATTCCAAAGTCAAGGTTAAAAGTTTAAAAGGTTATTCACGGGGAGAAAACCCGATTACATGCAAACCAGCCGATGTTTTAGAACCTGAACTGGAAAAGGCAAAGAAAGATGTAGAAGGTCTTGCCAAAGACATGGACGATGTTCTTATTTATGCGCTTTATCCTGTTACCGGAAAAAGATTTTTAAAATGGAAATACGGCAAAGAGCAGCCTCCTCCGGAAGTAAGACCAAAAACAATGGAAAACGTCAACGCTGAGCAGGAGCTTATTAAAAAGGCTCTTGAAGGAAAGCTGATTGAGAGGCCGGAAAAAGAAGCTCCTCCCAAGGGTGAAGGCCTGCGCAAATTTAACGTATTTGTTGATGAGGAGTATTTTGAGGTTGACGTAGAAGAACAGGGCGGAGTTCCTGTTGCAAGATATATCCAGCAGACACTGCCACCAGCCCCTTCTGTTTATGCACCGCAGCCTTTAACCGCACTTAGTGAGGTTCCAAAAGCTCCTGAGGTTTCTACTCCTAAAGCTGCAACTGCAGCCTTTTCTTTGCCCAAACCTCCGGTTAAGAAAGTTGCCAGGCCTGTTGTTAAAAGTTCTGAATCTTCATCTGCGTCTTGCGTTGAAGGTGTTCCTCTTAAGGCCCCAATGCCGGGTATGATAATAAAATATGAAAAAGTTGCAGGAGATACAGTAAATAAGGGCGAAACAGTTGTTATCCTTGAGGCTATGAAAATGGAAAACGCTTTGCCTGCTCCGGAAAGTGGAACGATAAACTCTGTGAATTTCAGCTCCGGTGATTCTGTTGCAAAGGGTGATGTGCTTTGTATTATTGAGTAAGCAGTAAAGAAGTTACGAGTGTCTAAAGTGAGCTAAAGTGCCTAAGGTTAAGGAATTCGGTCAATTTTTATAAAAAAGATTTGTAACTATTCAGCCACAGATTTACACAGACTTGTCCGCCTTTGGAGGATGACCGCAGACAGGTTTAAATACAGTAATTAGTCAGGCACAGAGGGGCAAAGGCACAGTGGCACAAAGCAAAATAAAAACATATAGAGATTTGCAGGTCTGGCAAAAATCTATGCCCCTCTGTGCCTGATGAATTGCAAACCCAGATAGAAATTTCTATGAACCTGTATTATTTGAAAAGAGACGAATTCGATAAGTTATCTGAATTAAGCAGAGAGATAGAACGAATGCTTAGCAGCTTAATCAGGAAGTTAAGCGGCAAACAGGCAAGACAACTTTGCCCCTCTGTGCCTTTGCCCCTCTGTGCCTGAATAGTTATATGATAACAAAAGAAAAAATATCCGTGATAATCAGCGTAGATCGGTGGCTGAGTAATTACAAAGATTTAGCGAATCGACACATCAACTTTAGCTAACTGTGGTAAGAATTTTGGGGAATATGGATAATGCGGATACACGAATATCAGGCAAAAGAACTATTTAAAAAATACAATATTCAAATACCGGAAGGAGGTATTGCGTTTGATCCCCGGGAAGCCAGGACTGTAGCACGTGAAATCCGCAGATTTCCTGTTGTTATTAAAGCGCAGATTCATGCCGGCGGCCGCGCAAAAAGCGGAGGTATAAAATTTGCGGGATCAACTGATGAAGTTTACAGTCTTGCGAATGATATTATTGGAGCTAAAATTGTTAACAGCCAGACAGGGCATGAAGGAAAGTTCGTGAGAAAAGTCCTTGTAGAAGAGAAGCTGGAAATCAACAAAGAACTTTATCTTGGTATTATAATTGACAGAAAAACTTCAAAAATAGTTATTATTGCAAGCCGTGCAGGCGGAGTTAATATAGAAGAAACATCATCCAAAACCCCTGAAAAAATAATCAGGGTTTATGTTGATCCTAATCTGGGAATTCAGCAATTTCATTGTCGTGAGATTGCTTTTAATCTAAAACTTGAATTTCCCGTGATGAAGCAGTTTGTTAGAACGCTTCAGAGGTTATATGCTCTTTTTATTGATTATGACTGTTCTCTTGCAGAGATAAATCCGCTTGTGATTACAGCCAAAGAGTCTGTTGTTGCCCTGGATGCAAAAATAGAATTTGATGACAATGCCCTGTTCCGTCACAGAGATATTGTTGAATATAGAGATATTAAGGAGGAGAACCCTCTTGAGGTTGAGGCATCAGAATTTAACCTCAATTATATTAAGATGCATGGAAATGTCGGCAATATGGTAAACGGAGCGGGCCTGGCAATGGCAACCATGGATATAATAAAATTTGCGGGTGCATCACCGGCCAATTTCCTTGACGTTGGCGGCGGCTCTACTATTGAAATGATCGAAAAAGGTTTCAGGCTTATTTTATGCGATAAGGATGTAAAGCTGGTTTTTATAAATGTTTTTGGCGGAATACTTCGTTGCGACATGCTTGCGCAGGGGATTGTTCAGGTTGCGCAAAAGACAGCCATAGAAATACCGATATTAATTCGCATGGATGGAACCAATATAGATGATGCCCGAAAAATTTTTTATGAATCTTGTTTAAAACCGGTTTATACTGTTGGGCTTAAAGACGCGGCGCAGAAAATTGCAAAGCTTGCTGGAAATGGCACAGGAATTTAATACTGGAAAAGATGTGGAGACTCATAAACAGTGAGCATATTTGTTGATAAAAACATACGGCTTCTGGTTCAGGGGATAACAGGAAGGCAGGGGCGGTTTCATACTCGTCAATGCGTTTTGTACGGCACAAATGTTGTCGCAGGCGTAACTCCCGGCAAGGGAGGGGAAAAGATTGATGATATCCCTGTTTTTAATACAGTCGGTGAGGCTGTTGATAAAACCAGAGCAAATTGCAGTATGATTTTTGTTCCTCCCATATATGCGGCTGATGCGATTGCAGAGGCCGCAGATAATGGAATAGAACTTATTGTTGTAATTACTGAAGGCATACCGGTTCTGGATATGATAAAAATCAAAAATTATCTGAAAAATACCAGAACGCGTATTATAGGCCCTAATTGTCCGGGTATTATTACACCCGGCCAATGCAAGATCGGTATTATGCCCGGATTTATACACAAACCAGGAGGGCCCATAGGCGTTGTATCCCGTTCCGGCACCCTTACATACGAAGTGGTAAATCAGCTTAGTAGTCAGGCCATAGGGCAGACAACATGCATAGGCATTGGCGGCGATCCTGTAGTTGGTATTGGTTTTATGGACTGCCTGGATGCTTTTGAAAGGGATCCGGATACAAAAGGTGTTGTTATGATCGGAGAAATAGGGGGAACTGCGGAAGAGTCTGCTGCCAGATTTATCTCTGAAAACATGAAAAAAAAAGTGGTTGGCTTTATTGCAGGTTTAACAGCGCCGCCTGGAAGGCGTATGGGGCATGCCGGTGCAATTGTTAGCGGAGGCATGGGCTCAGCCCGGGAAAAAATTGCAGTGATGAAGGAAAATGGAGTTTATGTATGTGAAGATCTATGTACTTTCGGCGAGTTCTGTATCGAAGTATTCAAGCAGTAGTGGCTAAAACAAAAGTAACCGTTTACGGTTTACAGTTATCAGTTCACGGTTGAAAAAAACAGTACGAAATTGAGTAACTGTGAACTGTGAACCGACAACCCGATTAGTTACGATTTTTAACAAGCAACGAGGTCTGTATGCATGAAATGGGCGTAGCAGCAGAAATAATTGATATTGCAATATCTTCGATACCAGATAATATTAAAAACCCAACGGTTGAAACTATTAATTTAAAGATAGGCAAGTTATCTGCCATTGTAGTTGAAAGTCTTTGTTTTTGTTTTGATGTTATGGCAAAGGATACAATTCTTTCAGGAACAAAGCTGAACATTAAAGAAATTCCTGTTTCTGCCAGATGCAGGGATTGTGGTTTTGAATGGACTGCGAATGAGCCTGTTTTTGTATGCAGGAAGTGTAAAGGCGGATTAATTGATATTATTTCAGGAAGGGAACTGGATATAGAGTCAATTGATGTTATTGAAGAGTAAAGATCCGGGTACAGAGGGCCCGGCTTTGGTTTGCCCCTAAAAGGGGCTGTTTTACTTAAAGCGGTACAAGTTAAAAGTGCCTAAAGTGCCTAAAGTGCCTAAAGTGAACTAAAGTGCCTGAAGTTATGGAGTCGCTCCTGCCCGCCATCGCGAGCCATACTCAACGATCTTCGTCCTTTTGTCGCTTCGCTTATTTTATATAATTGACAGAATTCCTTAACTTTAGTTCACTTCAAACTCTCGTTTAAAAATACCAGGTTTTTCGTAATTAATCTTAAAGCAAAAGGATATTAATATGGAAATAAAAGTAGTTCGCAAGGTTTTGGATGTTAATGCAAAAATGGCTCAGCAAAACAGAGATCTGTTTGCGGGAAAAGGGATTTTTGTGATCAATGTAATGAGTTCTCCGGGATCCGGCAAAACAGCCACACTTGAAAAGACACTGTCTTATATTGTGCCGGAAATAAAAAGTGCCGTTATAGTGGGAGATATATGTACTTCAAATGATGCTGATCGACTTGCAGGACATGGAGCACCGGTTGTGCAGGTTAATACAGATGAGTTCGGGGGGGACTGTCATCTTGCTGCTCATGTAATTGAAAAGGCAGCAAGCAATATTGACCTGGATGAAATTGATCTTTTAATTGTGGAAAACGTGGGAAATCTGGTCTGCCCTGCAGAGTTTGATATAGGTGAAGATGCCCGGGTTGTGGTTCTAAGTGTAACTGAAGGGGAAGACAAGCCGTTAAAATATCCTCTGATGTTTCGTGAATGTGATGCAGCAATATTAAATAAAATTGATCTTCTGCCGTATCTGGAATATGACAAAAATGCAGCACTTAAAAATATTCAACAGATAAATCCCGGCATGCCTGTTTTTGAGATTTCCGCAACAAAGAACACAGGCTTTGATCCATGGATCGAATGGTTGAAGGGTAAAGTAAATAGCAAGCAAAAGAAAATTTGAGATATTAACTGCTCAATAACCATACTGTGATATTTTTACCACGAAGAACACGAAGAAATCGAAGATAAAGAAAAAAACCTTCGTGGAGGTGATTATGAATTCAAGAAAAGCAATTTTAGCGGGATCATGGTACCCTGACAACGCAGATGCCTGCGAAACTGAGATCAAACGTTTTCTTGAGGAAATAAAGGTTAAGGATTCTTTAAAAGAAAACGCAACAGGCGGAATAGTGCCGCATGCTGGATGGTATTTTTCAGGAAGTATTGCCTGTAATGTTATCAACTGCCTCAAGGATAAAAAACATACTGATGTAATAATTATTTTTGGCATGCATCTTCATCCTGAATCTTCGAATTATATTATGAAAGATGGTGCATGGGAAACCCCGTTTGGCGAAATTCAAATTGAAAATAAGCTTGCGGAAAAGCTTTCCCGAAGATTTGCTTTTAATATTGAAACTGCCAAAAGCTTTATGCGTGACAATACAATAGAAGTTCAGCTCCCGTTTATTAAATATTTTTTTGGGGATACAAAGATAGTCCCGATCGGCGTGCCCCCTGTAAATGATTCTTTTAAAATAGGTGAGGCAGCAGCAGAAATAGCAATTGACCTTGGGCTGCGGACAAAGGTTATAGGATCAACAGATCTTACACATTATGGCCCAAATTACGGTTTTATCCCAAAGGGCACAGGTTCTGGTGCGCTTGACTGGGTGAAAAATGAAAATGATCGAAGGATTATTGATATTATGCTTACAATGGATTCCTGTGAGGTTATAAAAGAGGCCCTGTCCCATCAGAATGCCTGCTGTTCCGGAGCTGTGGCAACAGCCATGGCTGCGGCAAAAAAACTTGGGGCAAGACATGCAGAATCCATTGCTTATAATACGAGCTATGATAAAAATCCTGATGACAGTTTTGTCGGATATTCAGGGCTGATTTTTAGATGAGTTTCACGACGAAGTAATTTTCAATCGAGGTTTATATAAAAAAATGAACGGTATTTTTGTAAGATGGTTAACCCTTACCGGAGCAATAATTATTGCATCATACCTGCTGAACGGCATACAGGTGAGCGGTTTTTTTTCCGCATTGTTTGCAGCGGCTATCCTCGGTATATTAAACGCTTTTTTTCGTCCCATAGCGCTTATTTTAACACTTCCAATAAATATTTTGAGTCTTGGTCTGTTCACCTTTTTTATAAATGCATTTATGCTGAAAATGGTTTCCGGAGTTATTCCCGGCTTTGACGTGTATGGATTCTGGCCGGCTGTATTTGGTTCGCTTCTTATCAGCCTTGTCAGCTGGCTTCTGAATTCATTTATTAATGAGCGGGGGAGAGTGAACTATATTGATCTCAAGCATAGAGGCGGCGACAGGTGGGAATAAACCACATGCCTCAATCTTGATGGCGTCGTAAAAAGTCCCATCTACTGCGTTGCAGTATTTTTTCAGACCCTCGACATACTATATGTATGCTTTCGGTCCTGAAAAAACACTACGCCTTGTATATGAACCTTTTTATTTAGCCATCTGTAGTTAGCTTAGTGATTTTTTACGAATTCATCAATCTTGATGAATTCGTAAAAAGTAAGATTTGTTCGCTCTGTGAGCATTTTTGGGATTCAGATTAATCCTGGCTAAATTGCAAGAACTCGGGCTAACGCCCTCAAACAGCTTGCAATTCTAACGCCAGGCTCAACCCGAACCTTTTTCCAAAACTGCTCAATGCCGCTTACAAATGACTTTTTACGAGGTCATCAATTTTTTGCCAGCTCATGAAAACGGTGCGCCAGAAATGTGTCCATTATCATCTGTGTGAGGTGGTAGGCGATTGGCGGAATCAGAGCAAGGGGTAAATCAGCTGCAAAATATCCCGCCCATACTATATATGAAACCGTCAGTGTTTTTTGTGAAGTATGTATAGTAAATGCGGCCGTTGACGCAATGTTTAATCGCATTAGTCTGGACAGCCCGAAATTCAGTAGAAGAATAATTGCATGAAGCAATATCATGAAAGCAAAAACAAAGATAATTTTGTGTCCCATATGAGATATTTTTGATGTTGAGCTTGATACTGCATTAAAAATAATGAGAAGAACTATTAATTGTGAAAAAATTGAAAACAGTTTTTTGTATGGAACAATAAGATGCCTGGCCTTAATCCGCAAAATCTGCCCTAATATGACTGGAATTAATACAATTAAAATAAGGCTTTTTATCATAGCAAATACAGGCAGATTCATACTCTGATTAAATCGCAGGAGAAAGTTCAGAGAAAACGGTATGGTAAAAATTGCCGTAAAGTTACTGGCAATACAGATGAAAAGGCTGAGAGGTATATTCCCTCTGGCAATAGCGGTTAAAACAGTTCCTGATGCCACAGTTGCAGGAGCAGTCGCAATAATGCATGCGCCAACAACAAAATCAGACGTGTTTTTATAAAAAATATTAACCAGAAGAAATGTTATTAAAGGAAATAGTACCAGAGATGAAATAATTGCCGCGGATAATACTTTTATATTTTTTACTTCATCGGCAATTGCTTTTGTTTCCAGTGTAAGACCTGTAATTAAAAATGCGATAAAAATGCCGACTTTAAGAATGTTCCACTGCTTGACTTTTGCACCGGCAACCGGGAAATTAAAGGCCAGCACCACAACAACGGCAATTCCTAAAAAGAACCAGTATTTTGATATTATTCTTTTTAGCATGAGTTGTTATTAATTCTTACCAAGTTCTTTTCTGTTTTCAAAATATTTAAGCGCTTCAGGATTTTTCAATGAATCTTTATTGAGCACCGGCTGGTTGTGAACAGCTTTTTTTACAGCAAGCTCGACTTTTTTCATGTTGTGCGTATATGGTATGTCTTTAACAGTCAGGATTTTAGCTGGAACGTGTCTTGGCGAAGCGCTGGTGCGGATTGTTGTTTTGATCTTATTTATCAGTTCTTCGTTTAATTCATATCCCTCAGCCATCTTGACAAAAAGTATAACCCGTACATCATTCTCAAAATTCTGTCCCACAACAACGCTGTCTTCTATTCCCTTTATCTGTTCTATCTGACGATATATTTCTGCTGTTCCGATTCTCACGCCACCTGGATTCAGGGTTGCGTCAGATCGCCCCAGCATAACCACCCCACCGCGATCATTGATTTCTATAAAATCTCCATGAGTCCAGACATTGGGATATGATTCAAAATATGCTGAATTGTATTTTTTATTGTCAGGGTCGTCCCAGAAACATACAGGCATTGAGGGAAAGGCAGCTGTGCAGACCAGCTCTCCCTGCTTGTTAATAACTGGTTTTCCATTTTCGTCAAAAGCTTCAACCTTCATGGCCAGCCCTCTGCACTGCAGCTCTCCAGTATAAACCGGAGTCATGGGATTCCCAAGCGCAAAACATCCGTTAAGATCAGAGCCTCCAGAGATGGAAGACAATTGAAGGTCATTTTTGATATTATTATATACATATTCGAAATCTTCTTTGGAAAGCGGTGATCCGGTAGACAGCACTGTTTTGAGAGACGAAAGGTCATAGTCTTTTCCAGGTGTTGCCGATGCTTTTTTCAGAGCCGCAATATATCCCGCACTTGTCCCGAATATATTAATCTTTTCGTCCTGAACCATTTCCAAAAGAGCGCCGGGAACAGGATAAAAAGGATTTCCGTCAAACAGAACAATCGTAGCGCCAAGGGAAAGGGAACAAGTCAGCCAGTTCCACATCATCCAGCCGCATGTAGTAAAATAGAAAATCCTGTCTTTTCGTTTCAGGTTTGTATGAAGCATCAACTCTTTTATCTGGTGAATAAGAATGCCCCCTGCGCCCTGTACCATACATTTTGGAAGTCCTGTGGTGCCTGAAGAATACATGATATAAAGGGGATGATCAAAAGGAAGCTGATTAAATTCTATTTCCAGCCCGGATTTTGAAGATTTAAAATCATTGTAATAAATTGAATTTTTAATATCGCTTATGTCGGGATTTTCTTCAATAAACCGCACTACCACGACCTTTTCAATGGAGGGGAGCTCCTTTAGAATATTTGATATGCGTTTAAGGCTGTCAAATTTCTTTCCCTTAAAAAAGTATCCGTCTGCAGTGAATAGAACTTTGGGTTTTACCTGGCCGAATCTGTCCAGAACACCCTTGATGCCAAAATCCGGTGAGCATGAAGACCATGTCGCGCCGATGCTTGTGGAAGCAAGCATTGCTATAATTGTTTCAGGAATATTAGGCATAAAACCAACTACACGATCGTTTGCCTGAACACCGGCTTGTTTTAATGATTCCGAGACTTTTGCCACCTCTTCATAGAGCTCGGAATATGTAATTTTAATTGAATCACGATTTTCTCCTTTAAATATCAGGGCAGTATTATCATCCCTGTAGCGGAGAAGATTTTCGGCAAAATTAAGTCTTGCGCCTGAAAACCACCTGGCTCCCGGCATTTTACATGGATCGTCAACAACCTGATTATATGGTTGTGAAGCTTTAATATCTGCAAAATCCCACATTGATTCCCAGAAATCGGGAATATTATCGATTGACCATTGATAAAGAGAGTTGTAGTCAGCAAAATCCTGGCTGTACCTGTTATTAATAAAATTCATAAACCTGTACATGTTAGAATCTTTGATTCTTCGTTCCGAGGGTTTCCATAATAATTTTGGCATGATTTATTTCCTAATCTCTGACCTTATAAGCGGTAAGGTAATATTTTAGGTTTTTGAAGAATATAGCCGCTGAAGCTATAATTAAATTTTTTACTGAAAAAACTCGTATATAACGGCTCGTAATGCAAGAACCTGCCCTGGCAATTAATAAAGGTTTTTGCTATTAGTAAATTTTTTATCTTTAAATCAAATCGATTATGGTTCTTTCATAACGATCCATAATCTACTCAAACAGTTTCCATTAAAAAATTTAATCATACCTTCAGCTTGTTTGAAATCGATTTGTTTCAAAAGGCTAAAATGTTACGCGCCAAGTTGTTTTGTATACATACACAGGTTATATTTATACCTTATTCAAAATTCGACGTTGAACGTTGGACGTTCGATGTTCATCTCTTAATGTTTAAAGCTCCTCTGGCCTGTATAAACCATTGTGACACCTGCCTCATTGCAGGCTTCGATGGATTGATAATCGTTTATAGATCCTCCGGGCTGAATAATGGAGGTTATGCCTTCTCTGATTCCAACATCTACACCATCTCTGAACGGGAAAAAGGCATCGCTTATCATTGACGCATTAATCAGTCCGCCTTTTTCCTCAGCCACCCTGTTATCGATTTCCTCTTTTTTTGTGATGTCTTTTAAATCATTATAGGCGATGTCGTGCATTTCAAAAGAATAACGGTCGCAAAGCTTTCTGTATGCCTTGTCTCTTGCGATTTCCGCTACACCCACTCTATCCTGTTCACCGGTTCCTATCCCAATCGTAACATTGTTTTTTACATAAATAACGGAATTTGAAGTAACTCCGGATTCAACAAGCCAGCCAAAGAGCATGTCTTCATATTGCCGGTCGGTCGGCTGTTTATTTATTTTATATTTCTTCTCTTTGTATTCACATTCTGCAAGTATCATATCCTGTTTTGAACGTGCCGAAGGCACAAAAGACCACTGTGCAATAATTCCTCCGTCTATAAGACTTTTAAAATCCAGGCATCTTTTGCCGACAAAATCTTGCAGTCTGCTGATATTATTTATTTTGATTACCCTGAGATTCTTTTTCTTTTTGAAAATATCCATGACTCCGTCTTCAAATTCAGGGGCAACAACTACCTCGGCATACTGTTTGCTGATTGATTCAGCCGTAGCCTTGTCAACAGGCACGTTAACAGCAATACATCCCCCGAATGCCGCAATTCTGTCAGCCATATATGCTTTTTCATAGGCGTCTTCCAATGAATCGGATCTGGCAACGCCGCAGGGATTGTTGTGCTTGACAATTGCGACGGTTGGTCTGTCCGTAAAATATCTCAAAATATTCAAGGCATTATCAGCATCTGTCAGATTGATTTTTCCTGGATGCTTGCCAGACTGCATGAGCTTGATGTCTGAACTTAAATATTGGCCGGGTTGTATTGTTTCAATTTCCCCTAAAATCAGATTTCCATTTATCAGCTTGTATAATGCTGCCTCCTGGTCAGGGTTTTCACCATATCTTAAGCCTTTTTCGATATTATCTATAGTCCAGGTAACCTTTTCGTAACACAGAGTCTGTTTTTTATCATGATCTATAAAACTGATTTCCATTTTTGGAGTAAAATGATCATTGATGATAGTTGAATACATTTTTTTAAGATCTTTAGTCATTTGTGCTTCCTTTTTATACAAGAATTTTTCGTTTCACTCGAAATGACAGGCCAGATGGACTTTTTACTATTTCGTCAATATTTAAAAGTTATAACATCCACTTACATCTTCGAATTTTCGAGAGCTCAGAAAGTCCGAGATTGTGCGGTCGTATATCGTTGTATGCTCAAAAGCCTTTTTTGCCAGATCAAAGCGAAGTTTAAGAGATGTTGAACCGTTATTTTTCTTAAGCTCTGAGATGATCATCCTATAGTCCGAAGGTTCGACTACCGGAGCAACTCTTATGAAATTTTTTGCAGATGCCCTTATCATGCATGGGCCGCCAATGTCTATATTGCCTCTGGCCTGCTCAACAGTAACATTTTGTTTTGATATGGTTTCTTTAAAAGGATAGAGGTTAACTACAACCATATCAATCGGAACAGATTCTGTTCTGGTTATGTTGCTTTGATGGGATTCATTATATGTTTCAGTAAGCAGGCCAAGATATATTTTAAAATCCAGAGTTTTTACAAGGCCGCCCTGGGTTTCCGGCTGGCCTGTATAATCTGAAACCTGTTTCAGACATGATGAGGCTCTGGAGCCGACAATTTCCTTTATTCTGCTGTATGTGCCTCCTGTTGAAAATATTTTTACTTCAGGATTTATCTCAAGCAGTTCAGGAATGAAATCACTGAGCCCCTGTTTGTCTGAGACACTTACAAGCATATGCTTCACCCTGATCAAATCATCGATTCTGTCAACAACATTAATTCTCATAATATTTCATACCTCGTAACTTTCTCTTAAAATGAATCAATTTTTTGGCAATCGTTCACAGAATGTTGAAATTAAAAACTTGTCCTTCATACCTTAATGTACTGTTCTTTCCAATTTCTAATTTCAAGTTTCAAGCCGTGAACGGTTACGTTATTTTAAAGGAAATATAGACATGTCTCGATAATAAATTACGATTTCTATATTTATTTTTTCCCCTCATATTCTTCTAAGAACCGTTTGAAAAAGTTTTCCATAAAAGAATGCCGTTCTTTTGCTATTTTTTTTCCTTCCTTTGTCAGCATTCTGTCCTTTATCTTGACAAGCTTGACTTTAAATTCTCTAAAGCCAGTGTCATCTTTTGAATATGACCTGGTTTTTTCAACGCTGATATCAGGATTGTGAAGCATTGCGCCGATTTCGCCTGCAAACAGATATGCTCTGGCTACTCCAATTGCGCCTATTCCATCGAGTTTGTCTGCGTCGAATAACGCTTTTGCTTCAATTGTTTCAGGCGTCTGGTTACAACGGAATCTGTGAGATTTTATACAGTGTATAATATTTTCTTTTTGTTTTTCTGAAAGGGAGAGTTGTTTTACTATGGGCAGCGCTATTTGAGCGCCTTTTTCAGCATGACATATTTTGCCGTGCGATGCATCCTGAAAGCACCTGCCAATATCATGCAGGTAAGCTGCTGTGAGGAGCACAACCATATCCGCCCCTTCAGCCCTTCCTATTCGTTTGCATAATCTGTACACTCTAAGCGTATGCTCCCAGTCGTGACTTCCGCTGGTGCCTTGAAACATCTCTTTTGCAACAGGTTTTACATATGCCAGCAAAGAATCTGATTTATCCATTTATTTATTTTCTTTTATCAATGGGAATAAATTCAGTTTTTTCGTTTCCCATATAGATCTGGCGAGGGCGGCTTATTTTCCAGTTGGGATCATCAGCGCTTTCTTTCCACTGAGCTATCCATCCTGGCAGTCTTCCGATTGCAAACATCACGGTAAACATATTTGTTGGAATGCCCATTGCGCGCAGCATTATACCACTGTAGAAATCAATATTAGGATATAGATTGCGATCTTTAAAATAACTATCATTTAATGCAATTTCTTCAAGCTTCTTTGCCAGGTCAAGCAGAGGATCGTCTATTTTGAGTTTTTTTAGAACTTTGTCGCACATTTTTTTCATTATTTTAGCACGTGGATCATATGTTTTATAAACTCTGTGACCAAAACCCATTAATCTGAAAGGATCATTTTTATCTTTGGATTTTTTAATGGCAGCAGTTAAGTCCCCGTTGTTTTTTTGTATTACTGAAAGCATTTCAATAACTGCCTGATTTGCTCCTCCGTGTAGCGGGCCCCAGAGCGCTGCTATTCCGGCTGAAATCGCAGAATAAAGATTAACTCTTCCGCTTCCAACAAGCCTTACCGCCGATGTTGAACAGTTTTGTTCATGATCAGCATGAAGAATCCAGAAAACATTTAATGCCTTTTCAACATCCCTGTGTATTTTATAGGGTTTTACAGGATTATCAAACATCATGTTTAAAAAATTTGCACAATAAGGAAGATCGCTTCTGGGATAGACAACCTTATGACCCCTTGATATTCTATAAGACATGGCTGCCAGGGTTCTGATTTTTGAAAGAAGCCTCGTAACTGTTATGTTGATCTCCTCTTCTACTGACAGAAGTTCTGGATAAAAACTTCTCAGAGCACTGACCATTGATGACAGAATGCCCATTGGATGAGAATGCCGTGGGAAATTCTGGTAAAAGATCTGCATATCCTCGTGCACAAGAGAATGATCATTCAGTAAAACTGAAAAGCGATTAAGCTCTTTTCTTGTGGGAAGGACCCTGTTTATCAAAAGATATGCTGTTTCAGTAAAAGTTGAATGCTTTGCAAGCTGTTCAATAGGTATGCCTCGATAACGCAGAATACCCTTTTCGCCATTCATAAATGTAATAGAACTGATACAGCTGCCGGTGTTGGGAAACCCCGGATCAAGCGTGATTAAACCAGTATCCTTTCGGAGCGTAGAAACATCTATAGCCTTTTCCTTTTCTGAGCCTTCGACAACCGGAAGTTTATATGTTTTGCCCCCATATGTCAGTTCTGCATAATCATCCATATTTTACTCCTCTATTCCTTTAAAACTATGAGTTGCAAGTAAGTATTTGCGAGTTCGTAAAATCCAGACTTTCAAATAACTTAACTTATGCTTAAACGAAAAGTTTAACCTAAAAAATATATACATAATCTTTATTATAATCAACCCGTAATTTGATTTATTCTGTTTGAAGCTTATTAATTGACTTTGACTACCTATATTTATTATAAAAAGTATTAAGTTTTTTTCTGAAAAAAATGATGAGATTATATAAAAAATTATCAAGAAAAGGGGACAGACATGTCTTTTAAAGAAAATCTTTTTAAAAAAATAAACATAGATAATATGACAATGAAAGTGCTTAATTCTATCGGGTCTTCTGACAGTGGCCGCAACTTAGACAAGCAAACAATGCGCGATCTTCTTAAGGCGGGTTCTTATGGGTTCATACAGGAGCGTGATCTTGATCTCTATATTTTTCAGGAAGATAGTGACATGAAAAGGATTCTGGTGCTTGATAATGGACTTGCTATTTATAAAACCACTGTCGAAGATATTGTATTGCGTAAAAGTCCTACTGTTAAGGAGATGCTTAACATACGAAATGTTATCAAGATATTAAATGATAAAGACGTGGTCCTTAGCAAAAGGGAGGAATCCGTTAAAACTATCCAGAACGAATGTATCGGAATGCTGGATCTGTCTTATAATGAATCTGATATTGAGGCAATCAAGAAGGATGGCACGGTAGCTCTGGAAACAGGAGACGCCGACGGCGTTGTTGAATCTCTTATTTTATTTGCCGATTTACTTCAATACAGCTTTCCGCCAAAGGCAATGAGAATAGCTGATCACCATATTATTGGCGCTTTGAGCAAGGGTAAAAACAACGAAGATCTTTTTGGCCCTGTTGTAATGTACAGCTTAACCTATAATTTGCTTAAGCTTATTGATTCTCAGACAAGCATTCTTGACAAGAAGAAAATTGACCTGATGCACCAGATAGCAATAGGTAAAGAGAAGTCCTCAAAAGAGGGGCCTGATGTTTTTAACTATCTAAAAGAAAAGGTTATTAAACAGAAGCCATATCTTCAAGCCGGATCATGAAATATTGTCAGGAAAGGACGATATACACTAAAGAAGCTGAATTAAGAAGCTGGACTGAACTGGGCCTTGTGACGAAGGACAAAGTATTACGATTTGAAGTGCTCGCCGAAGATGAGTGGCAAGCGAAGTTGAACGAAATCTTTAAGGGTTAAGGTTTGTTTGGTCGGGGCGAGAGGATTTGAACCTCCGACCCCTTGGACCCCATCCAAGTGCGCTACCAGTCTGCGCCACGCCCCGACACTGACTCGACAAATTAATACTATTAATATTTCGTGTCAAGACATGATATAATAATTTTGATTGAAAATAGAAAATGAAAATTCAGAAAACAAAAACTGTTATACCTCCCAGACTCAGACAGGGAGATACTGTTGGAATAGTTGCTCCTGCCGGCCCATTTGACATGGAAAAGTTTGAACGTGGTATTGCAGTTATAGAATCCATGGGTTTTCATACAGTTGTTCCTGATAATATTTATATGAAAAAAGGTTATCTTGCCGGGCCGGATTTGCACAGGGCAGACCTTATAAACATTTTTTTTGCCGACAGGAAAATAAAGGCTGTTTTTTGTGCAAGAGGCGGATTCGGGTCCATAAGGATACTTTCGTTATTGGATTTTCAGTTGATTAAAAAAAACCCGAAAATTTTTGTTGGATTCAGCGATATATCTGCAATTTTATCAATTTTATATTCAAAATGCGGTCTTGTTGTGTTTCATGGGCCCTTGGTGACAGGTCTTGGAGATGCTTCCATTAAAACAAGAGAAGCTCTGCTGGCTGCTGTTTCATCAGATTTAAAGCTTGCAATAAGGCCGGAAAGAGGTGTGACAATAAGGCATGGCCTGGCTGCAGGTCCAGTTGCCGGAGGTAATCTCACGACTTTATGCCATCTTGTTGGCACTCCATTTGAGCCTGAGTTAAAAGGGCATATATTGTTTCTTGAAGATAAGGGTGAGGCAGTTTACAGAATAGATAGAATGCTAAGCCATATGAAACTTGCTGGATGTTTTGAAGGTCTGTCAGGACTTATCCTTGGTTCTTTTAAGGATTGCGGCTCTTTTAGTGAAATTGTCGGGATTGTGGACAATATTTTCAATAAACGTGATCTGCCTATACTTGCAGGTTTTGAAGTAGGACATGAAAAAAATAATATTACAATTCCGATCGGTCTTAATGCAACCCTTGATACAAAACAGCAGGTATTGTCGTTTCATGAACCTGCAACCGCAAAAAAACTCCGTGGTGAAAATGACTAATAATTTTGAACAAGTCGACAGCCTTATGAGATTCGCAATATCTGATCAGGTTTTTCCAGGCGCGGTGATTTTAGTTGCAAAAGATGATTTAACTGTTTTTTTTGAGGCTTATGGATATGCCAATATATTCTCAAAACGTAAAATGACAATTGACACTATTTTTGATTTGGCGTCCCTTACAAAACCGCTTGCAACGACAATGGCTGTTATGAGGCTTGTTCAGGATTTAAGGCTGGATCTTGAACAAAACCTGGGGGATGTATTACCTGAGTTTGAAAAGACAGACAAGGCGCAAATAAAGATAAAACACCTTTTAAGTCATACTTCCGGTCTTCCTGATTATCGTGAATATTATTATAAACTTATCAATTTTTCTCCTGACGCAAGAAAGGATGCCTTAAAGAGCCTTCTTATAAAGGAACCCATGCTGTATCCAGCAGGAGAAAAAGTATTATACAGCGATCTTGGATTTATGATTCTTGGCTGGATTGTTGAAATTGTTACTGGAAGGCGCCTTGACCATTATGTAAACGATGAAATATACAGACATCTCGGTATTGACTCAGACACCGGGCTTTTTTTTGCAGGTGTTGACTCAGATCTTGCCATAGAACGTTTCGCAGCAACTGAAATATGCCCCTGGCGAAATATTCTTCTTGAGGGAATAGTTCATGACGAGAACGCCCGTGTGGTTGGGGGCATTGCAGGACATGCAGGCCTCTTTGGATCTGCCGGCAGTCTGCATATTCTTCTATCTGCTTTGTTATCGGATTTTCATGGTGAGTCATCAATCAGGCTGTTTGACAAAAATCTGCTTCAGACTTTTTTTAAGCAGCATAAGGGAACAGATAAAGCTCTTGGATTTGAAACACCATTATTAGCTGGATCCAGTTGTGGTGACTATTTTTCAAAAACAAGTGTAGGACATCTTGGTTTTACAGGCACCTCCTTCTGGATGGACCTTGAACAACGCATTGTAGTTATACTTTTGACTAACCGTGTGCATCCATCGCGTGAAAATATTAAAATAAAATTATTCAGACCAAAAATACACAATAAGGTTATGCTTAGTTTTTCAAACTAAGAGACTTTTGCAAAACCTCCCCTTTTGCCCAATTACTGCGTCAGGCCCCAGTACCATCTGCCGGAGCTACGGGGTAAACTCAAATTTTAAGCCTCGAAATACTCAATGTATTCCTATGTTTAAAATTTTCACCTTCCTTGAACTTGAACAAAATTAAACATTTTTCAAAGGTCTCACTAACAGGTTTGTCAAAAACTTAATTTTCTTTTCTTATATTCCATATTCAAATGATATTTCGCTTGTAATAATATAAAACATTTGATAAATTGATGAAGTTTATAGTTAAATGAATTTTATTGCATACATATCTTTAAGAGTTTTGCAAAGCTCTCTCCCTGAGGTCTTTGAAATTTGTCATTTCGAGAAGTGTCAACAATGAGCAGTCTTGACAATTCAGTTCTAACAAGATTTTTTCCTTTAGTCGGAATGACAAACAAATATAGGTTTTGCAAAGTCTTCTCATTATGTAAGCGGAAATGAGGATTTATGGGTTTTTTTAGTGACTTTTTAGGTGTATTTTCTAATGATCTTGCCATAGATCTTGGCACAGCTAATACCCTTGTTTATGTCAAAGGAAAAGGGGTAGTGTTAAGCGAGCCCTCAGTAGTCGCGGTAAGAACCGATGAAAGAAGTAAAAATCGTGTTCTGGCTGTCGGCCTTGAGGCAAAAAATATGCTTGGGAGAACGCCCGGTCATATAGTTGCGATCCGTCCCATGCGTGACGGAGTTATTGCTGATTTTGAGGTAACTGAAGCAATGCTTAGGCATTTTATTCACAAGGCTCACAACAGACGAACTTTTGTCAGGCCGAGGATTATTGTTGCAGTGCCATCAGGGATTACTCAGGTTGAGAAACGTGCTGTTCGCGAATCTGCCGAGTCGGCAGGTGCGCGAGAGGTATTTTTGATTGAAGAGCCCATGGCAGCGGCAATAGGCGCGAATCTGCCTATTACCGAACCAACATGCAATATGGTTGTTGATATTGGCGGTGGCACAACAGAAGTTGCTGTGATTTCTCTGGCAGGAATTGTTTACAGCAGATCTATAAGGGTGGCTGGTGACAAGATGGATGCTTCAATTATACAGTACATAAAAAGAAAGTATAATCTTCTAATCGGTGAGAGAACGGCTGAGATAATTAAAACGACTATTGGTAATGCATATCCTGATTTGGAGAGTCTGGAAATGATAGAGGTCAGGGGCAGGGACCTTGCGTCTGGAATTCCAAAAATTTTGTCTATTGATTCAGAAGAGGTCAGAGTGGCGATTTCCGAACAGATTGATGCGATTGTTGAAACAATAAAGATTGCCCTGGAGCAGACTCCGCCTGAGCTTGCTGCGGATATTGTTGACAGGGGAATTGTATTGACAGGGGGTGGTGCCTTGTTGAAAAATTTAGACAAACTTCTTAAGGAAGAAACCGGCCTTCCCATAACAATAAGCGATGAACCATTATTAGCCGTTGCTCTTGGTTCAGGTAAAGCTATTGATTCTATTGAAATCTTAAAACAGGTTATGATTATATAATCTCATGTTTTCAAAAAAGATTGTAATGATCGTTGGTGTGATTGTTTTAATTGCTGTTAATCTAATAGTCCTTTCTATTACAAGCCGCCGTTATCATTCCCACAGTTTCGAAAAAATAGTCATTTCATTTGTTGCTCCTTTGCAAAAGGTTGTTACGCGTTCGATTTTTTCTGTAAGAAATATATGGGGCCATTATTTTTATCTTGTTGGAGTAAAATACGAAAACGATAAGCTTAAGCAGGCGCTGGGCAGGGCTGTTGAAAAAAATAACCAGTTTAATGAAATTGAAATTTTCAACATCAGGCTTAGAAAATTATTAAATTTTCGAAAAAATGTATCCAGAAAAATGCTTGTCGCCGAGGTAATCGGCAAAGATCCCTCTCCATGGTTTAAAACTATAATAATAGACAAGGGCAAAGCAGATGGTGTGGTAAAAGGGCTGCCGGTATTAGTGCCGCAAGGAATAGTGGGCCAGATCATTGATGTTTCATTAAATTCTTCCAAGGCGCTTCTGATTGTTGATCAGATTAGTGCTGTGGATGGGCTTGTGCAAAGAACCAGAGCCCGCGGGATTGTAAAGGGCGGTTCTTCAGGACGCTGTTTTTTTGTATACGCCCTTCTTAAGCATGATATTAAAGTCGGCGATGCAATTGTTTCATCTGGTTTAGATGCTGTTTTTCCCAAAGGACTTCGTATTGGCAGGGTTTCAGAAGTTGCCAGGCTTAATTCCGGCATGTTTTATGAGGTAGTGGTTAAGCCTTATGTTGATTTTGAAAAGCTGGAAGAAGTTTTAGTTTTATTGAGCCCCTCGATAAAAAACAAATTAATATCAGATGTGAGTGAGTAATGATCTATTGTTTTCATATTTGTGCGTGTCTGTGTCTGGTAATTTTCAAGACAACTGTTTTACCGTATATTCCCCTGTTTAACACATTTTATGATCTTTTAGCCCTCTATGTAATTTTCATGGGGGCTTTTTTAGGTATACGTGAAGGCATACCTGTTTCTATTTTTATGGGATTATTGATGGACAGCCTTTCCGGATGTCCTTTTGGTCTGTATTTAACAACCTATTTTTGGCTTTATATCGGAGTGAGCCAATTTAAAAAAATCTTTCATATAACAAATTATATTATTTTGTCTTTTGTTGTTGCAGCAGTTGTTTTGACAGAGAATATGATATTATTTGGAACTTCTGCAATGTTAGAGCCGGGTATTCAGTTTTCTTCAAACATAGTAAAAAGTTTTACATACCAGGTTTTATGGGCAGTATTTACCGGGCCTCTTATTATTAAACTTTATAATTTTGCATATAACGGCTCTAAGAGATTCTTTAGCGAAGTGGCTGATGTTTTATCGCGTCAACGTTCATCAGAAATAGACAGATAGTAAAAACGGCACATTCATGGGAAAATATTTAAAAACAGCTGACATTGAATGGTTTAAAAAGCGATTAATCGTTACCATGTATTTTGTAATACTTGTTTTTACTGTGCTTGTTTTCCGATTATTTTATTTGCAGGTGATTGAAGGGGAGGAGTTCAGCCGACTTTCTGAAAATAATTGTATCCGTCTGCAGAGTATAGATCCCCCAAGAGGCCTTATATATGACCGTAATGAGAAATTGCTGGTGGACAACAGACCATCCTTTGATTTGAGTATAATTCTAAATGATGCCAGACCAGTTAATCGTACGATCGAAAATCTGTCTTATTATACAGGCATTTCTGCGGATGATATTATGTCAAGGATTAAAAAATGCAGAGGCATATCAGCATACAAACCATTTTTATTGAAACGGGACATCGGCAGGGATGTGCTGGCTGTAATTAATGCTCACAAATATGATCTTCCCGGAATTGAAGTAAATGTAAAACCTCAAAGGCAGTACATTAACAGGCAGATTGCCGCACATCTCATAGGATATTTAAGCAAAATAAGCCCGGAAGAGCTTAAAGATGAAAAATATTCACGATACAGAGGTGAGGATTTTATCGGGAAATTCGGAGTTGAAAAGGTTTATGAGAGTTATTTAAGGGGAAAAAAAGGTGGCAGGCAGGTGGAGGTAAATGCTACTGGACAGATCGTTAGAATTCTGAAAAAGGTTAATGCTCTTTCAGGCTGCAATATTTATCTTACCATTGATCTTAAGCTTCAACAAAAGGCTGAAGAGCTTTTAAAAGGTATGGCAGGCGCAGTAGTGGCAATGGACCCTTGTACCGGAGAGATACTTGCCATGGCAAGCAGCCCTTCATTTGACCAGAATGATTTTGTGGGCGGCATGTCTCATGAACAGTGGCATTCGCTGGCTTCCAACCGGTTGAGGCCTATGGAAAACAAGGCAATTCAGGCAGAATACCCCCCAGCATCCATTTATAAAATTGTAACAGCCATTGCCGGCCTTGAGGAAGGTGTTATAAATAGAAATACCAAGTTTTATTGTCCTGGTTATTATAAATTCAAGGGTCGTGAATACCGATGCTGGAAAAAACAGGGGCATGATAATATTGATGTTTTAAGTGCATTAGCTGAATCATGCGATGTTTTTTTTTATCAGACCGGTCAAAAGTTGGGAATTGACAGGCTTGCATGGTATGCCAAGGCCTGCGGGCTTGGGTCTGCTACGGGGATAAATCTTGATTATGAAGCATCTGGATTGGTTCCGACCGCTGCCTGGAAAAAGCGTCGCATTGGCGTTGCGTGGCAGCCGGGGGAGACTCTTTCGGTGGCAATAGGGCAGGGATATAACCTTGTAACTCCTTTGCAGGCCGCAGTTTTGATTTCAGCAGTAGCAAATGGTGGTGTAAGATATGAGCCTTTTATCGTAAAGAAAATTGAAACGCCTGAGGGTAAAGTCTTAAAGAACGCTGATTTTGACAGTAAAAAGAAAATTGCAGCCAAATTGCCTGCAAGCAGTCAGACGCTCGAAATTGTAAAAAAAGGATTATGGAATGCTGTAAATTCTAAAAAAGGAACGGCAAATATAGTACGTATTGATGGTCTTGATATTAGCGGAAAAACAGGCACGGCCCAGGTCGTCGGCAGGAATGAGAATGAAGATAATGATGAGCGGGATTTGGCATATAATTTAAAACCGCATGCATGGTTTGTTTCCTTTGCTCCTTCTGATAAGCCAAAGATTGCTGTTGCCGTAATTATAGAACACGGAGAGCATGGCTCAAGCACGGCAGCTCCAATTGCCAGAGAATTGATAAAGACCTATTTGGAGCGATAGGTAGTTATAACTTAATTTGAGAATTATATATGTTTGACAGGCGGCTTATAAAATTTTTTGATTGGAGCCTCTTAGGTTTGACCTTTTTGATTGGTTTCATAGGGCTTGTGATTCTTTACAGTGCTGTAATGGCAGGAGATACTGGCCCACATAAAATACTGTTTATAAAACAGTTGATCTGGTATTCTGCCGGCTTAATTGCAATGGTATTCTGCTTTTTGTTTAATTACAGGCTGCTGGAAAAATGGGCTTACGCGATCTATTCAATATGCATAATTCTTTTGATTGGAGTATTATTTTTCGGGACTTATGCAGGAGGCGCAAGGCGCTGGCTGATATTGGGCCCTGTTTCAATTCAGCCTTCTGAGATAGTCAAAATAGCTGTAATAATTGTTCTTGCACGTTATTATTCAAAGAATGCGTGTCTTACCGGTTTAAGGTTGCGAGAATTGATAAGGCCGTTAATATTAATTTTAATACCTTTTATATTGATAGTAAGACAGCCTGATTTGGGGACAGCTATGTTAATTGTATTGATTGCTGCTTCAATGACTATTTTTGTAAAAATTGAAAAGCGTTCGTATTTATATATAACGGCTTTTTGTTCTATATTGATGCCCGCTATATGGTTTTTGCTTAAAGAATACCAAAAACAGAGGATATTAACATTTTTAAATCCTGATCTTGATCCTCTTGGGGCTGGTTATCATATTATTCAATCCAAAATTGCCGTAGGTTCCGGAATGATTTGCGGGAAAGGGTTTCTTAAGGGGACTCAAAACATACTTGCATTTTTGCCTGAACAGCACACTGATTTCATATTTTCAGTTTTAGCTGAGGAATGGGGGTTTATAGGGTCTTTAGTAATCCTGGTCATATTTCTGATGTTCATTATTCGAGGCCTGAGTATTGCCTATGGATGCAGAGACGTTTTTGGCACCATGCTTGCCAGCGGAATTACCGCATTGATAGCCTGGCAGATTTTTATAAATATCGGCATGGTAATGGGCTTAATGCCTGTTGTGGGTGTGCCTCTGCCTTTTGTCAGTTATGGCGGTTCGTCGATAATAACCCTGATGATTTGTATCGGTATCTTGCTGAATATAAGCATGAGGAGGTTTTTAATAGAGTAAAATTGCAATATGGATTAATTTGTTTAAGGCGCTGCGAAGATTCAATAATCTAACTTTTGGCGGGACTATTATTAAAAATGCAAAAGAAAACTGTACGGGCAGCAGATTCGGTCAAAAGACTTAATAATTTAAATAAAAACTAAAAAAAGCTTTGACAATATAATGTTTCAAATGCTATGGAACGCCGCAGTCATGGAAATGGTTTTTTGCTAAAATACAACTAAATTTATTATAATAATCTGTGGCGGAGGATTCTTTATGGTTAGCATGGATGGATCACTTTTTATTCAGATCGTTAATTTCATTTTTTTAATATGGATTTTGAACGTTGTATTATATAAACCGATCCGTAAGGTTCTAATCCAGAGAAAAGAAAAAATTACCGGTTTTGAGCAGAGTATTGATACGACCGAAAAAGATGTTAAGGAAAGGGATGATGCCTTTAAAGATGGCATTAAGGATGCAAGGGTTAAGGGTTTGAATGAAAAAGGGGTTTTGCTGCAGGAAGCTGGCGATGAAGAAAAAAAGATAATCGAGGAAATAAATAAGAGGGCTCAGGCAAATTTAGCGGAGGTTCGAAAAAAAGTTGCAAAGGATGTCCATGTCGCCAGTGAGTCGCTACAGCAGGAACTTGATTCATTCGCAAATTCTATTGGTGAAAAAATTCTGGGGAGGGCTTTTTAATGAAGCTGTTCAATAAAAAAGAGCCTGGTGTCAGCCGGAAGCTTGCTTTAATCGCAGTTATGATTGTGGTTTCAGTTTTTATATTTTCCGGAATCGCATTGAGCTCATCCGGAGGGGAGCATGGAGAGCCTGCCGCCCCAAAAGGCTGGGTAGCTACTGACACTTACAAGGTTATGAATTTTACGGTTTTAGCTCTTGGCTTGTTTTTTCTTCTGCGCAAACCTTTGGCACAAGCTCTAAATGGTCGTATTAAAGGGATAAAAGATCAATTAGACGACTTGGAGTCTAAGAAAAGTGAGGCTGAAAAAAAGCTGGCCGAATATAATGAAAAACTTTCCCTGCTTGACAAGGAGGCTGAAAGGATAATAGCAGAATACGTTAAACAGGGACAGGAAGCTAAAATAAGAATACTCGAGAAGGCTGAATTGGAAGCCAAAAAACTTGAGGATCAGGCTGGCAGAAATATTGAAAACGAGTTAAAACAGGCTAAGTCTAAACTTCAGGAAGAGATATTTGAAAAAGCTTTAATAAAGGCTGAAGAAATTATAAAAAGCAGAATTACTAATGAAGATCAGGATAAACTTATAGATGAATATTTAAATAAGGTGGTGGCCTAATGAAAAATTTGGCTATAGCACGGCGTTATGCCAAGGCGCTTCTACTTATTGGTGAAGATGACGGTCAGGCTGAAGTTTATAGAGAGGAGCTTGACAGTATTTCGGGTTTAGTCGCAAGAGAGGCTGAGCTTGAACAAGCAATTTGTAATCCTCTTTATGATATTTCAAGTCGTAAAAAAGTTTTGCAGGCAATCATTGACAGATTAAATCCTTCTGTGACGATGAAAAACTATCTGTTACTGCTTTTTGAGAAAGGAAGGATTGGATTTCTGCGGACTATAAACGAATTTTATCACAAATTTGCAGATGAGTTAAAGGGGATTGCTCGTGCAACCCTGATTTCGGCAACTGAGCTTACATCAGAGGCTGTTGACAAAATCACTAGCGCTTTGTCGAAAAAAACTGGCAAGGATGTTATTCTTGAGGTGAAACAGGATGCTGAACTCATAGGCGGGATTGTTACGAGGATCGGGGACCTTGTTTTAGATGGCAGTGTTAAAACCCAGTTACTCAATATGAGAGAATCTTTAAAAAAGGGTGAGGGTGTCTAATGGAACTAAAAGCTGAAGAAATAAGTCAAATAATTAGGGGTCAGATTGCAGATTACGACAATAAAGTTGAATTAAGCGAGACAGGTGTCGTATTATCAGTAGGTGATGGTATTGCCAGGGTATATGGACTTGAAAAGGCAATGGCTTTGGAGCTTGTTGAATTTCCGGGCAATGTTTTAGGTCTTGTATTGAACCTTGAAGAAGATAATGTGGGTGTTGCCATTATGGGCGAAGACATTCACATTAAAGAAGGCGATATGGTTAAGCGTACTGGACGTATCGCACAGGTTCCCGTTGGTGAGGCAGTTCTGGGCCGTGTTGTTTCGGCAGTCGGTGAACCTATTGACGGAAAGGGGCCTATTGACACAAAGGAGTTCAGAAATGTTGAAAGTGTTGCGCCCGGTGTTATCGCCAGAAAAGGTGTGCATGAACCATGCTATACTGGTTTAAAGGCTGTTGATGCAATGACGCCTGTTGGACGTGGCCAGCGTGAGCTGATTATCGGTGACCGGCAGATAGGCAAAACAGCTGTTGCAATTGACGCAATTCTGGCGCAGAAGAATACCGATGTATTTTGTGTTTATGTTGCCTGCGGACAGAAAAAGTCAACAGTAGCTCAGGTCCATGCTATTCTTGAGAAGCATGGGGCAATGGAATATACAACCATTGTTTCTGCGTGTGCAAGTGACCCTGCAACATTGCAGTATGTTGCGCCTTATGCAGGATGTGCAATGGGAGAATATTTTCGCGATAAAGGTCAGCATTCACTTATTGTATATGATGATCTTTCAAAACAGGCCGTAGCATATCGCCAGGTATCTCTGCTTTTGAGGCGTCCTCCTGGACGTGAAGCTTATCCTGGTGATATTTTTTACAATCATTCACGTCTTCTTGAACGTGCGTCAAAGGTTAATGATGAACTTGGAGCAGGTTCGATGACAGCGCTTCCAATTATTGAAACCCAGGCTGGTGACGTTTCTGCCTATATTCCTACAAATGTTATTTCCATTACCGATGGTCAGATATATCTTGAGCCATCTCTGTTTTTTGCTGGTGTAAGGCCCGCAATTAATGTTGGTCTTTCTGTTTCACGTGTTGGTGGCGCTGCACAGGTCAAAGCAATGAAGCAGGTGGCCGGTAGTCTCCGGCTTGATTTGGCCCAGTACAGAGAGCTTGAGGCGTTTGCCGCATTTGGAAGCGATCTGGACAAGGCAACTCAGGCTCAGCTGACTCGAGGCGCAAGGCTGGTGGAAATTTTAAAACAACCTCAGTATAAGCCGTTAAGCATGGAAAAACAGGTGACCATACTTTATGCCGGAACCAAAGGCTTTTTAGATAAATATCCTGTTGAGGTTCTTGGAAAATATGAGGCTGGCCTTTATTCATTTATAGAAGAGAAGTATCCGCAGGTATTTAAAGGGCTTGATGCGGAACAAAAAATCTCTGATGATCTGGATAAGACAATGACAGAAGCCTTGAATGCTTATGACAACGAGTTTAAAGATACCATAAAATAAGCGTAGTACAGATTAGTAAAATAATATATTTTTAATGTATATAATCTGTAACCCTTAAAACATAAAAGATAAAGGCTGGATTTTATGGCTACATTAAAAGAAGTAGAAACAAAAATAGCTGGAGTAAAAAAGACAAAGCAAATTACAAAGGCCATGAATATGGTTGCTACCTCCAGACTTAGGAGTTCTCAGTCAAAAATGGAGGCGTTCCGGCCATATGCCGTGAAATTTGCCGAAGTTCTTGGGAGTCTTTCAGAAAAGGCGGGAGAAGAGGCAAGTCCGCTTCTGGTTCCACGCGAAGAGGTTAAAAAGATCAATGTTGTTTTATGCACTTCTGACAGAGGTTTGTGCGCTGGCTTTAACACAAACTTAGTTACAGAGGCAAAAAAATTATTAGACAAAAAGTCAGAAGAGAATATAGAGCTGTCATTTACCAGTTTTGGTAAAAAGGGGCGTGACTGGTGCCGCAGGTTATCAATTCCGAGATTAGATGAGTATCTTGGGATTGTTGGATCTAAATTTGGATTTAATATAGCATCTGTTTCGGGCCAGAAGATTATTGATGGATTCCTTGACGGAGAATATGATGAGGTTTACATAATATATTCAGAATTTATAAGTATGGCTAAACAAATTACTGTGCTCAAACAGCTTCTTCCAGTATCGCCAATTGAATCGTCTGAAGAAGATAAAAATGAAGAGGGGAAGCCTTATCTTGCAGAACATATTTGCGAACCTTCAACAGATGAGCTTTTGGGAGACATGCTTCCTAAAAACATTTTTGTACAGTTATACAGTGCTCTTTTGGAAACATCGACAAGTGAACATGCTGCGCGTATGACAGCTATGGATAATGCAACAAATGCCTGTGATGACATGATAGAAAGCCTCTCTTTGGCATATAACAAGGCAAGACAGGCATCTATTACCGCTGATTTGATGGATATAGTCGGTGGTGCTGAGGCGCTTAAAGGATAATCCTGAAACAGTTAATCGTTATTTGTTAATCGTTAATCGAATAACGGGGAACCAATAACAAATTTGGAGGTTTATAGATGGGAGAGAATATAGGTAAAATTACGCAGGTTATGGGGCCTGTCGTTGATGTAGAGTTTGAGCAGGGTAAATTGCCTACAATCCTTACCGCACTTCTCATTAGCAACAAGACTATCAGTGATGAACCAGACAATCTAGTTGTTGAGGTTGCTCAGCATCTTGGTGATAATGTTGTCCGAACTATTGCCATGGATGTTACAGACGGTCTTGTGCGAGGTATGCCTGTTAAGGATACCGGCACACCAATAATGATGCCGGTTGGCGAGGCAGGACTTGGTCGAGTCCTCAACGTGGTTGGGAAACCTGTGGATGGTTTAGGGCCGATAAGCCAGGAAAAGATGTTGCCTATACACAGACAAGCGCCCGCATTTACTGATCAGGATACAACGGTTCGTGTTCTTGAAACCGGTGTTAAGGTTATTGATCTGCTTGTACCGTTTCCCCGTGGTGGCAAGATGGGAATGTTTGGCGGTGCCGGAGTCGGTAAAACAGTTGTTATGATGGAGATGGTTCATAATATCGCAATGCAGCATGGTGGCATATCTGTATTTGCCGGTGTTGGTGAGCGAACCCGTGAAGGTAATGATCTCTACCATGAAATGAAAGATTCAGGTGTTCTTCCAAAGGCTGCTCTTATCTATGGGCAGATGACCGAACCTCCCGGAGCAAGGGCTCGTGTTGCTCTTTCTGCATTAACAGCCGCAGAATATTTTCGTGATGAAGAAGGCCAGGATGTTTTGATATTTATTGATAATATATTCCGTTTTACTCAGGCTGGATCAGAAGTTTCAGCGCTTCTTGGTCGAATGCCATCTGCTGTTGGATATCAGCCAACACTGGCTGTTGAGCTTGGTGAGCTTCAGGAAAGGATTACATCAACGACTAAAGGATCTATTACAGCTGTTCAGTGTGTATATGTTCCTGCAGATGACTTGACAGATCCTGCGCCAGCAACAACATTTGCACATCTTGATGGAACTGTTGTTTTATCCAGACAGATTACCGAGCTTGGTATATATCCTGCTGTTGACCCTCTTGATTCAACTTCGAGAATTCTTGATGCTGCTTACATAGGTGAAGAGCATTATCTGGTTGCCCGTACGGTTCAAAATATGCTGCAGAAATATAAAGAACTTCAGGATATCATCGCAATTCTTGGAGTTGAAGAGTTGTCTGAAGAAGATAAGATTACAGTGGGACGTGCAAGGAAGGTGCAGAGATTCCTTTCCCAGCCATTCCATGTAGCTGAAACTTTTACCGGTAAACCAGGTAAATACGTAAAGATCGAGGATACTGTTCGCGCTTTTAAGGAAATCTGTGAAGGTAAACATGATGATCTCCCTGAGCAGGCATTTTATATGGTTGGTGGTATTGAGGATGCTGTTGCAAAGGCCAAAGAAATGGCCAGCGCATAAATTTTATAAAAAAGAGGGCAAATTATGGCTGGGAATATTCGATTAGAAGTAGTTACACCGGAAACTTCTGTTGTGAGTGAAGAGGTTCAAATAGTTGTAGCACCCGGTACCCTTGGAGAATTTGGTGCTTTGAAAGGTCATACCCCTTTTTTGACAACCCTTAAATTGGGTACGCTTCGTTATAAAGATCTTAATGGGGTTGAAAAATACGTTTTTATCAACAGTGGTTTTGCAGAAACACTTCCTGATAAGGTTACTGTATTGGCCGAGTCTGCTGAGAGAAGGCGAGATATAGATTTGGCACGTGTTAAAGCTGCTATAAAGCGTGCTCAGGAGCGTTTGGCCTCAAAGAAGCCGGATATTAATCATGAGAGAGCCAGAGCCGCCTTGCATAAGGCTCTGTATCGTCTTAAACTTGCTGAGACAAGATAATAAAGGCTATAATCAGTAAATAACAGATTAATATTTCTTAATAATTATTATAAAAAGGGCAAATCATATGTGGTTTGCCCTTTTTTTGTGTTATAATACAAAAACTGAAAGTTTGATTTTAAATACTTCTTCCAACGATCTCTAAGTAACAGGACTTTTTACTGATAAAGGCAATTGAAGATGCAGAATATTGAAAAAAAAATTGCAGTTATTATTCTTGCAGCGGGAATGGGTACACGTATGAAGTCCAGTGTGGCTAAGGTTATGCATAAAATTCTTGGCAAACCCATGATAATTTATGTTGTTGAAACAGCGAAAAAGGTTGTTAAGAACAATATAATACTGGTGGTAGGAAATCAGGCTGATGATGTTCGTAAGGTTGTATCTGCAAATGGAGAACTTATCTATGCTGAGCAGAAAAAACAGCTTGGGACAGGTCATGCTGTTTTGTGTGCGCTGCCTTATTTGCCTGATTACATAGAAGATGTGGTTGTATTATGCGGTGATGTACCGCTGCTTAGTGCAGATACAATTATACGGCTTATGGAAAAGCATGTTAAGTCTAAGCATGACATAACAATCTTAGCTGTTAAGCTTGATAATCCTGCTGGTTACGGCAGAGTTTTATTTGATGAGAATTTGAATGTTTCCAGTATAGTAGAAGATGCTGATGCAACAGACGAGCAAAAGAAAATAAAGGCTATAAATACAGGTATTTATTGTATAAAAAAAGATCTTTTATTAAATTTTCTTTGTGAAATTAAATCTAATAATGCTCAGGAAGAACTTTATCTTACAGATATTGTCGAGATAGGTTATAGAGAGAAAAAAAATATTGGTGTATTAGTGAGTAGAGACTGTGAAGAGGTCATAGGTGTTAATACTCCTGTGGATCTATTAAAGGTTGAAAAAATAATGCGTGAAAAATCACCTTAGGTAAAACATCTTGACTTTAGCTTGCAAAAAGAATTAAAAATAAAAATGAGGTGTGAAATTGGATAACGAATTGGATAACGAATTAATTTTAAGACAGTTCGAAGAAATCGAAGAAAAAGTTGTAAGACTTGTTGATATTTGCAAAGGGCATCAATCGACTAACGCAGAACTAAAAGCAACGATTGAAAGGTTAGAGAAAGAGCTTCAACATAAGATTGAGGCTGAAGAGAATTATTCAGAAGAAAGGGGCCTGGTGCGGTCAAAGATTGATAGTTTGCTGGCAAGATTGAATAATACCATAGAATCTTAGCCGACAGAATGTGTTTATTGAAAAGAAAGAATACTTATTAATTGGAAGAATTCGTTACAATAGAATTATTTGGGCAGCCTTATACATTTAAAGCTGAATCTGAAGCCAAAGAGGCAAAAAGGGTTGCTGAATCCTTGGTAAAAGAGGTAGCCAAGGTTGAAATTCAACAATCAGGGAAATCCTTTGATATTACAAAATTAGGAATATTAATTTTAGCCGCTCTTAATATTGCTAATGAAAACTTTGAGTTAAAAAGGAATTATTCAGATTTATTAAAAAAGCTTTCTGAACGTTCAGCAGATTTAATACGCATGTTAGATGCCAATATGCAGTAATTTAAGCTGGTTGCCAAGCTACAATACAACGAATAAGCTAAAATAAGTTGTTTTTCAATTATTTCTGTTTATATTTTTGCACATATATAGGTTTTGCTTGCCTTTTTAAAAGGTATGGCCCCTGCCGTGCTCGTGATTTGAAGATATTTTTTGACCCAACATTCTTATTAAAGGGAGCTTTCACTGGTTTTGGTGTGCATGTTCTGCTTGTACAGAAAAGCCTAAAGAAACTATAAGGCGCCCACTTTGAGCTTGGGCTCAAAGAAATTCTTACACGGCTCTTAGGCGGGGGTCATTCTTCCCGAATATTTCATCTCTGTTTCACCTCATAAAATCTTATTGGCTTTAAAAACCCTATAGTTTTGTAAAAAATTTCTTTACTAATAGAACGCCTGTTTTTAGTCAGGATTCTTTATAGATATTTATGGAGAGTATTAATGAATACATATAATATATTATTTGGCATCATCGGTTTTATGTTAGGTTGTGCCGTTGCTTACTGCGTAAAAGAAAGGTTTGTATCTAAAAAGCTTAAATCTGCTGAGATAGAAGCATTACGTATGCTGAAAAATGCTGAGCGGAGATCCGAAACACTGATAAAAGAGGCTAAGCTCGAAGCAAAAGACAAACTCTTAAGCATGAAGGGTGAATTTGATGCTGAAACAAAAGAGATCCAATCTGAATTAAAAAAAAGAGAGAAAAGATTAATACAAAAAGAGGAGAATCTTGATAGAAAAATAGAGCAGTTTGAGCGCAGAGATATAGAAATTTCCAAAAAAGAAAAAGAGTTAATAACAAAGCTTGATAATGTTAAGCAAAATGAGGAAAAATATAATAAACTAATAAAAGAGCAAAGTCAGTATCTTGAAAAAATCTCCGGTTTAACAGCTGAGCAGGCCAAAGAGCTTTTAGTAAGGGCAATGGAAAATGAAGCACGATATGAAGGCGCGAAGCTGATTAAACGCATAGAAAATGAAGCGAATGAACAGGCAGATAAAAAAGCAAAAAAAATTATGGCTACTGCTATTCAGAGATATGCAGGAGATTTTGTTGCTGAAAGGACTGTTTCGGTTGTTCAGCTTCCCAGTGATGAAATGAAGGGGCGCATAATAGGAAGAGAAGGACGCAACATACGCGCCATTGAAGCTGCTACGGGTATTGATCTTATTATAGACGATACTCCTGAAGCAGTTATATTATCAGGTTTTAATCCTGTACGGAGGGAGATAGCCAGGCTTTCACTTTTGAAGTTGATATCAGACGGTCGAATACATCCTGCACGTATAGAAGATGTTGTGAAAAAAGTTGAAAAGGAAGTTGATTCGACGATAAAGGAGGCTGGAGAACAGGCTGCTTTTGATCTTGAAGTGCATGGAATTCATAAGGAACTAATTAGGACCATTGGCAGGTTAAAATTTCGGACGAGTTATTCGCAGAATGTTTTGCAGCATTCGGTTGAAGTGGGGTTTTTGTGTGGGGTTATGGCTTCTGAATTAGGGCTTAATCAAAAACTTGCAAGACGTATTGGCTTGCTGCATGATATTGGGAAAGCGGTCGATCATGAGGTCGACGGGTCGCATGCTTTAATCGGTTCCAGGCTCGCTAAAAAATTTGGTGAATCTCCACAGGTCGTGCATGCTATAGCTGCTCATCATGAAGATGTACAGCCTGATTCAGTCTATGACTTTCTGGTGCAGGCTGCTGACGGGCTTTCAGCTGCAAGACCAGGGGCAAGAAAGGAACTTCTTGAGAATTATATTAAGCGGCTGGAAGACCTTGAAAAAATAGCTGGTTCATTTAAAGGGGTTTCAAATACTTATGCCATTCAGGCCGGCAGAGAACTCAGGGTGATAGTTGAAAGCGAAGTTATTACAGATGAGGAATCTATTCTGCTGAGCAGAGATATCGCAAAAAAAATTGAAGAGTCTCTAACATTCCCCGGCCAGATCAAGGTTACTGTAATTAGAGAAACCCGAGCAGTCGAATATGCAAATAAATAGGTAAATTTTATGGATAATTTGATAGATACTCTTTATGAACGCGGCTTTGTTGAAAAAACTACCCATGATAAAGAGCTGGTTGAATATTTCAATCAAGGAAATGTCACAGGCTATATAGGGTTTGATCCAACAGCTTCTAGTCTGCATATTGGAAGTCTTGTCCCTATAATGGCACTTGCCCATATGCAGAGACATGGACACCGTCCAATAGCTCTTATAGGAGGCGGGACAGGGCTTGTTGGAGACCCGAGCGGCAAGACCGAAACGCGAAAACTGCTTACGCCTGAAATGGTTGAAGATAATGCACTTGGTATAAAAAAACAGTTATCACTCTTTATGGATTTCAGCAAAGAGAATGCCCTTGTATTAAATAATGCCGAATGGTTGACTGAATTAAAATATATACCGTTTCTCAGAGATATCGGCAGGCATTTTAGTGTAAATCGAATGATTAAGGCAGAGAGTTACAGAATGCGTCTTGAATCAGAAGAAGGGCTGAACTTTATTGAGTTTAATTATATGCTGTTACAGGCATATGATTTTCTGAATCTTTTTGATACCTGCGGATGCAGGCTTCAGATGGGAGGAAGTGATCAGTGGGGAAATATGGTAAGTGGCATTGAACTTGTTCGAAAAATGCGCCAGGAGACTGTTTTTGGTATTACTTTTCCATTAATTACCACAAGCAGCGGAGCCAAGATGGGCAAAACTGTTGAAGGTGCTGTCTGGCTTGATCCTGAAAGGACTAGTCCATACGAATATTACCAGTACTGGATTAATACTGATGATAATGATGTCGCCCGTTTTTTGGCGCTTTATACATTTTTGCCTATGGATGAAATCAGAAATGTTGATAGCCTGGGGGGTAATTATTTAAACAACGCTAAAACGGTCCTTGCTTTTGAAACCACTCAACTCGTTCATGGTCGGGAAGAGGCAATAAAGGCTTATCATGCCGCGTCAAGTATTTTTGGCGTTCGTGTTGTAGCAGAGGAAATAATGCCCTCAAGTACGATTCCCAGAAATGAGGCTGATTTTGATGATGTTTCAGTGCCCCATTCATTTTTTGAGTTAGAACGTTTGCATACAGGCATTCCTGCCTTTAAGTTGTTTTATTCAGTGGGTCTTGCCTCATCAGGAAGCGCAGCAACAAGGCTGATAAAGCAGGGAGGAGCATATATAAACGGTAAACGAATTAATTCAAGTGAATATTTGATAACCGACGACGATGTTAATGATAAGGAAATATTATTAAGGGCCGGTAAAAAACATTTTCATAAAATCAAAATTATATATTAAATATAATTGAAATTGATTGCGCGAAGCTATTTTGGCCACTGCTTTTTAGTGTGGCATATTGGAGTTTTTGGGGAAATCATAAAATATTAAGATTTTATAAAAATGTTACTTGACAATTCAATCTTCAACCAATATAAACACCCTTTCAGATTAACTGATAAACTTTTTGTTTGTCTGAAAACGTCGAGAGGATATTTCAATTAAATATTTTTTCATATTTAGAAAAAAACTTCTTGACAGAATTGAATAAACATTCTAATAAAGATTCTTTTGGAACATAGAGAGCGCATTTTTTGCAGATTGTAGCAGAGAATGTTAGTATTGATCTTTGAAAACTAAATAGTGACAGCTTGTGAGTTAGGTCTCATGTAAATTTGTTGCAAATGCAACTTAAAGTTTTATTTAATTGGAGAGTTTGATCCTGGCTCAGAATGAACGCTAGCGGTGTGCTTAACACATGCAAGTCGTACGAGAACTCTTTAGCTTGCTAAAGATAGTAAAGTGGCGTACGGGTGAGTAACGCGTGGGTAATCTACCTCTGAATCTGGGATAACTCCGCGAAAGCGGGGCTAATACCGGATAATATCTCAAAAACCCTGGTTTTTGAGATCAAAGATGGCCTCTACATGTAAGCTATTATTTGGAGATGAGCCCGCGTACCATTAGCTTGTTGGTAGGGTAATGGCCTACCAAGGCTACGATGGTTAGCTGGTCTGAGAGGATGATCAGCCACACTGGAACTGACACACGGTCCAGACTCCTACGGGAGGCAGCAGTGAGGAATTTTGCGCAATGGGGGAAACCCTGACGCAGCAACACCGCGTGAGTGATGAAGGCTTTCGGGTCGTAAAGCTCTGTCAAGTGGGAAGAACATAATAAATGCCAATAACATTTTTTATTGACGGTACCACTGAAGGAAGCACCGGCTAACTCCGTGCCAGCAGCCGCGGTAATACGGGGGGTGCAAGCGTTATTCGGAATTATTGGGCGTAAAGGGCGCGTAGGCGGTCTTTTAAGTCAGATGTGAAAGCCCGAGGCTTAACCTCGGAAGTGCATTTGAAACTGGAGGACTTGAGTATGGGAGAGGGAAGTGGAATTCCTGGTGTAGAGGTGAAATTCGTAGATATCAGGAGGAACATCGGTGGCGAAGGCGACTTCCTGGACCAATACTGACGCTGAGGCGCGAAGGCGTGGGGAGCAAACAGGATTAGATACCCTGGTAGTCCACGCAGTAAACGATGAACACTAGGTGTAGCGGGTATTGACCCCTGCTGTGCCGCAGTTAACGCATTAAGTGTTCCGCCTGGGGAGTACGGCCGCAAGGCTAAAACTCAAAGGAATTGACGGGGGCCCGCACAAGCGGTGGAGCATGTGGTTTAATTCGACGCAACGCGAAGAACCTTACCTGGATTTGACATCCCGGGAAGTTCCTTGAAAAGGGAACGTGCCCTTCGGGGAACCCGGTGACAGGTGCTGCATGGCTGTCGTCAGCTCGTGTCGTGAGATGTTGGGTTAAGTCCCGCAACGAGCGCAACCCCTATCTTTAGTTACCATCGAGTAATGTCGGGGACTCTAAAGACACCGCCCCGGTTAACGGGGAGGAAGGTGGGGATGACGTCAAGTCCTCATGGCCTTTATGTCCAGGGCTACACACGTGCTACAATGGGCTGTACAAAGGGTTGCAACCCCGCGAGGGTGAGCTAATCCCACAAAGCAGCTCTAAGTTCGGATTGGAGTCTGCAACTCGACTCCATGAAGTTGGAATCGCTAGTAATCGTGGATCAGCATGCCACGGTGAATACGTTCCCGGGCCTTGTACACACCGCCCGTCACACCATGAGAGTTGGTTGTACCAGAAGTCGTTGGGCTAACCCCGTTTTTGCGGGGAGGCAGGCGCCTAAGGTATGGCTGATGATTGGGGTGAAGTCGTAACAAGGTAGCCGTTGGGGAACCAGCGGCTGGATCACCTCCTTTCTAAGGATGCCAAGATAATTAATATTGGTCTGAAGAAAGATTGTAAGTCTTGACTTCATCTGTCACTATTTAGTTTTGAGAGATCAATTATTGCTTTTAAATTTCGAGTTAATGATAGGCTCGGTATTAAATCAACAACTTCATGGGCCTGTAGCTCAGTTCGGTTAGAGCGCACGCCTGATAAGCGTGAGGTCGATGGTTCAATTCCATCCAGGCCCACCAGCTTTGATTGAAGATTGAAGATTGTTGATTGAATTAACAATCTGAGGGGGTGTAGCTCAGTTGGGAGAGCGCCTGCCTTGCACGCAGGAGGTCATCGGTTCGAACCCGTTCACCTCCACCAATTGATTGCTCAGAGTTTAAAGCTCAGATCTGAAAGCACTTAAATATTATAGACTTTCAGCTTTGAGCTTTGTGCTCGAGGGTAAAACCTCGTGAGTTCTTTGACAATTTGTATATGAGTATATAGAAAAGCGTTCACAATATTTGTGTCAAATATTTTGTGGCTAAGCTATTAAGAGCAAACGGTGGATGCCTTGGCGTCAAGAGGCTATGAAAGACGTGGCAAGCTGCGATAAGCTTCGGGGAGCTGCTAAACAAGCTTTGATCCGGAGATTTCTGAATGGGGAAACCCGTCCGGGGTAGTGCCTGGACATCTTCAGCTGAATACATAGGCTGTTGAAGCGAACGAGGTGAACTGAAACATCTAAGTAACCTCAGGAAAAGAAAACAATTGTGATTTCCAAAGTAGCGGCGAGCGAAATGGAAAGAGCCTAAACCTGTTATATGTCAAGCCCGAAAGCGTTGTATAACAGGGGTTGTGGGATTCGATCAGACGGAGTTTCGGATCTGTCGGAAAGTTACAAATCTGATTTATAATCGAAAAGTCTGGAAAGGCTTACCATAGAAGGTGACAGTCCTGTAGATGAAATGAATCAGACTTTCTGGATCGAACACCCAAGTACCGCGGGACACGAGGAATCCTGTGGGAATTTAGGAGGACCATCTCCTAAGGCTAAATACTACTTGACGACCGATAGCGAACAAGTACCGTGAGGGAAAGGTGAAAAGTACTCCGGTGAGGAGAGTGAAATAGTACCTGAAACCGTTTGCTTACAAGCAGTGGGAGCACGATGTGTATTGCTTCGGCAATATGCTGTGTGACCGCGTGCCTTTTGCATAATGAGTCAGCGAGTTACTTTACGTAGCAAGATTAAGCCGTTAGGTGTAGTCGTAGCGAAAGCAAGTCTTAACTGGGCGTATTAGTTGCGTGGAGTAGACCCGAAACCAAGTGATCTATCCATGGCCAGAGTGAAGCGCAAGTAAAATTGCGTGAAGGCTCGAACCGTTGTAGGTTGAAAACTGCTCGGATGAGCTGTGGATAGGGGTGAAAGGCCAAACAAACTTGGAAATAGCTGGTTCTCCCCGAAATATATTTAGGTATAGCCTTGCAAATTAAGTGACGGGGGTAGAGCACTGGATGGGCTAGGGGTCCTATCAGATTACCAAACCTAACTAAACTCCGAATACCGTCAGCTTTTATTGCAGGAGTCAGACTATGGGAGCTAAGTTCCATGGTCGAGAGGGAAACAGCCCAGATCGCCAGCTAAGGTCCCTAAATATACGCTAAGTGGAAAAGGATGTGGAAATGCACAGACAACCAGGAGGTTGGCTTAGAAGCAGCCATCCTTTAAAGAAAGCGTAATAGCTCACTGGTCGAGTGAGTCTGCGCCGAAAATGTAACGGGGCTTAAGCGTATTACCGAAGCTGCGGAATTTTTCGATTTATCGGAAGATTGGTAGGGGAGCATTCTGTTTTGGCTGAAGATTGACTGTAAGGACAATTGGACGAAACAGAAGAGACTATGCTGACATGAGTAACGATAAAGCGGGTGAAAAACCCGCTCGCCGAAAACCTAAGGATTCCTGAGTAAAGCTAATCTGCTCAGGGTTAGTCGATCCCTAAGCCGAGGCCGAAAGGCGTAGGTAATGGAAAACAGGTTAATATTCCTGTACCACCGTGTTGTCGTTTGAGTGATGGGGGGACGCAGAAGGGTAGGTCATCCACCTGTTGGATTAGGTGGTTTAAGCCTGTAGGCTGAAAGGATAGGAAAATCCGTCCTTTTATTATAAAAGCCGAGAGGTGATGAGGAGGGACTTGTCCCATAAACTGATTGATCCCATACTGCCAAGAAAAGCCTCTAGCGAGATGACAAGGTGATCGTACCGTAAACCGACACAGGTAGGTAGGGAGAGAATCCCAAGGCGCTTGAGAGAACCCTGGTTAAGGAACTCGGCAAACTAACACCGTAACTTCGGGAGAAGGTGTGCCCTCGTTAAGTGATTCAATTTACTTGAATAGCTGAAGGGGGTCGCAGAGAAATGGCGGTAGCGACTGTTTACTAAAAACATAGGACTCTGCTAAGTCGCAAGACGATGTATAGGGTCTGACGCCTGCCCGGTGCTGGAAGGTTAAGGGGACTTGTTATCTGTCTTCGGACAGAGAAGCTCGGAACCGAAGCCCCAGTAAACGGCGGCCGTAACTATAACGGTCCTAAGGTAGCGAAATTCCTTGTCGGGTAAGTTCCGACCTGCACGAATGGCGTAACGACTTCCGCGCTGTCTCAACCAGGGACTCAGTGAAATTGTATTGGCGGTGAAGATGCCGTCTACCCGCGAAAAGACGGAAAGACCCCGGCACCTTTACTACAGCTTGACATTGAATTTTGGAATAGTATGTGTAGGATAGGTGGGAGGCTTTGAAGCCGGAACGCTAGTTTCGGTGGAGCCACCCTTGAAATACCACCCTTGCTATTTTAGGGTTCTAACTTCGACCCGTTATCCGGGCGAAGGACAGTGTCTGGTGGGTAGTTTGACTGGGGCGGTCGCCTCCCAAAGAGTAACGGAGGCGCGCGATGGTTCCCTCAGACTGATTGGAAACCAGTCGTGGAGTGTAAAGGCATAAGGGAGCTTGACTGCGAGAGAGACATTTCGAGCAGGTACGAAAGTAGGTCTTAGTGATCCGGCGGTTCTGAATGGAAGGGCCGTCGCTCAACGGATAAAAGGTACGCCGGGGATAACAGGCTTATCGCCCCCAAGAGTTCACATCGACGGGGCGGTTTGGCACCTCGATGTCGGCTCATCACATCCTGGGGCTGGAGCAGGTCCCAAGGGTTCGGCTGTTCGCCGATTAAAGTGGTACGTGAGCTGGGTTTAAAACGTCGTGAGACAGTTTGGTCCCTATCTTTCGTGGGCGTAGGATATTTGAGAGGATCTGTTCCTAGTACGAGAGGACCGGAATGGACGAACCTATGGTGTTCCAGTTGTCGTGCCAACGGCATTGCTGGGTAGCTAAGTTCGGAATGGATAACCGCTGAAAGCATCTAAGCGGGAAGCCAACCTTAAGATAAGATATCCCTTCCGCATAAGCGGAACTGAAGACTCCTTGAAGACTACAAGGTTGATAGGCCAGGTGTGTAAGTTCGGTAACGAATTTAGCTTACTGGTACTAATAAGTCGTGAGGCTTAGCCACAAAATGGTTGACACAAATAAAGCTTTTTTATAAACTTATATTCAGATTGAGCTGCATGAGATATATTTTTTCGGTGGCTGTAGCGAAGAGGACACACCCGTTCCCATCTCGAACACGGAAGTTAAGCTCTTTAGCGCCGATGGTACTGCTCGGGAGGCTGAGTGGGAGAGTAGGGCGCTGCCGAAAAATTTATTTATATAAACCCGGAATCAGTACATGATTCCGGGTTTATTGTTTCAGGGGTCTCTATTTATGTGTACTTGTTTATCAGTCAACAGCCCATTTAAGCAGCAGGCTCCCCGACGTAAAACCAGCGCCAAATGTTGAAATAAGTATCCAGTCGCCTTTGCTCATCATCTTTTTTTGATAAGCTTCCGACATGGCAATCGGTATTGTACCTGCTGTTGTATTGCCGTATTTTTCGATGTTGATTACTACCTGATCATCACTAAGACCTATCTTTTTTGATACAGCATTGATTATTCTGCGGTTGGCCTGATGCGGAATAAGGAGTTTTATGTCTTTGTTTTTGAGTTTATTTTTGCTTAAAACTTCTATAGAAATATCCGCCATTTCATTTACAGCATACTTAAATATTTTCTTACCCTCCTGATAAACACAGTGCTTTTTTTTATCCACAGTTTCATAAGAGGCTGGCATTAAACTGCCTCCGGCCGGCACATTAAGGTATTTTATGCCCGAACCGTCAATATGGAAAATAAAATCTTCCACTCCTAAATCGTCCTCATCTGATGCTTCCAGCAGAACAGCTCCACCGCCATCTCCAAACAGAAGACAGGTGTTTCTGTCTCCATAATTAAGGATAGAGCTCATTTTATCCGCTCCGATTACCATAACCTTTTTATGTTTTCCTGTTTCAATAAATTGAGAACCAGTTGCAAGAGCATAGATAAAGCCACTGCATGCAGCATTGATGTCAAATCCCCAGCATTTAGAAGCATTGAGCTCTTTTTGAACAAATGTCGCAGTTGGAGGAACAGGCATATCTGGAGTTGATGTGGCAACGATGATTAAATCAAGTTCATCTGCCTCGGTGTTTGTTTGCTTAAGCAATTTATTTGCGGCTTTAACACACATATAGGATGTTCCCTTGTCTTTTCCCAGGATCCTTCTTTCCTTTATGCCTGTACGCGATACAATCCATTCATCGTTTGTTTCCACCATTTTTTCTAAATCTTTATTTGTTAATTTTTGAGTTGGAACAAAATGGCTTACTCCGGTTATTACAGCACGCATTATTGAGATCTCCTTTATCAAGGTTCTTTTCTTAAAAAACTTAAAATTTTTAAAATTAGTATGTACTGCTATATCTGTCAAGAAATTTGTAGGATTACAATAGATTAGGCGGGTTAATATTGATAAAACCGTAAAAAACTGAATTATGCCGCTCTGTAGCACTTGAAACAAGAATAACTTTAAACAATAAGTCTTGATGGCTCTTCTCCAATTTAGTTGGAGAAAAGGGTCCAAGGATTCAAGGGGTCAAGGATTCAAGGGTTTGTTTTCTAAAGACTTTATCAGCGCTTTTGATGTTCTTTAGCTTTCTGCTATATCTTTTTTTATGTAAAGCATCCTGATGTAATCCCTGGTTGTCTTTCTTCCATATCCTTCTGCTATATCTTTTTTCTTTGAGCGCTGAGGGTTAGCGCTTCACTGCGTGTCACTCGAACCCTTGAATCCTTGACCCCTTGTACCCTCTGAGATTACACCCGTTTAATTAGAAATAACCCACTTGTTTTAGCTTCTCGCCAGAGGCGAGCAAGAATTGACTACAACTAATCGGGAGATGATCCTCTTTTAATAATAACAATATATCGACAGGTTCTTTGCTAACGATTTTTAATACATTCAAACAGTTTTCTAATTTTAATTTAATCATAACTGAAGACTGACGCCCTTGTAAAAAGTCATTTGCAAGCGACATTGAGCAGTTTTGGAAAAAGATTGAAGCTAAAGCTTCCCGGTAAGGAAAATAATCAGTTTTTGGCCGGTCAGATTGAGACTGGCGTTAAAAATTGCAAGCTGTTTGAGGGCGTTAGCCAGAGTTCTTGCAATTTAGCCGGGATTAATCTGAATCCCAAAAATGCTCACAGAGCGAACAAATTTTACTTTTTACGAGTTCATCAATATTGATAGTTTCAACATGGCCCGTTAAGCATTGATTCTAAATGCTTGATAAATTATAGATCAGATGGTATTTTAATTACTAAAATTTTTAAGGAGGCAGTATGCAGGATGATCTTATTTCTGCACTTACTCTTGAGGTTAAAGAGGAAGTTGTTAAGAACTATATTTATGAAAGACGGTTAATAGAAGAACAGATTAGGTATGCCGAAGAACTGGCAGGGCATGCTGTTCAATTGCAGGAAAAACTTTCCGGTCGATTTGCGCGTATGTATGATCTGTTGTGTAATGATGAGTTTATTGACAGATTCGTTGATATTCTTAAGTTAAAGGAACCGCCTTTTAAAAATCTTATAGGTAAAGATTTAACATACAAAAAAGATGTGCGGTTTATAAAGATTTTCGGGTTTACTGACCAGACTAAATTCAGAAAGCTTTTTTTAGAGGCTTATCGAAGGCTGGTTATATGGAATAATAAATATAAGGAAACTTACGAAGACTTTCAGGAAGAGTGCAATGCTGTAAACACCAATATAAAAAGATTTGAAAAAAATTATGATTTGCTTACTATTATAAGCTTTTTAAAAGGTATGGATGTTGAAGGGCTCGTAAAAAAACACTTTCTGGGCGAAAATTTTAGTCCTGGAGAACTTGGTGCAGTTGAAAAAAGTCTTTGTTTTAAACCAATCCGAATAGAAACATTCAAGCTTATCCCACTCCCTCAGCTTTCAGGAGCTGACATTATTCGAAAAAAACTTAATGCCCTGGCGAATTCAGTCTATACTAAATGCAGCAGGACGAAACAACTTATTAAATAAGATGAATTCGTAAAAAGTAAAATTTGTTCGCTCTATGAGCATTTTTGGGATTCAGATTAATCTTGGCTAAATTGCAAGAACTCGGGCTAATGCCCTCAAACAACTTGCAATTTTTAACGCCATGCTCAATCCGAATCTTTTCCCAAAACTGCTCAATGTCGCTTACAAATGACTTTTTACGAAGCCATCAAATAAGGATCATCTCAAAAAAATTATACCCATACGCCAGGGATAATGCTGTTACAGAACTTGCATCTATTTCCAACAAGATTATATGCAGGTATAAAATAGCCTTTTCGTTCAATCAACAATCTTTTGCAATTATGGCAATATGTATTATTCCCTTCATGATTTGGCACATTGCCCACATATACATAGTGGATTCCTTCCTGCATGGCCAGTTCACGAAAACGGGTCAAAGTGGATATCGGAGTCGGTGGCAGCCTGTCTAATTTGTATTTTGGGAAAAATCGTAAAAAATGTAATGGATAGTCGGGGCCAAGATTCTTAAGAATCCATTCACACATTCTTTTAGCCATGTCAGGATCGTCAACATAGCCGGGCACAACCAGATTTGTCAGTTCAAAATGAACTTTTTGTTCATGCATGGTCATGAATGTGTTTAATACCGGCTGTAACCGTCCCCCGTTTAATTTTCTGTAAATCTCATCACTATATGCCTTAAGATTAACATTTGCAGCATCAATGACTTTGCACAGTTCCAGAAGTGGTTTTTTATTGATGTAGCCGTTTGAAATCCACAGATTATAAAGTCCTTGTTCCCGAGCCAGACGGGCGATGTCTATCATATATTCAAAAAAGGTTGTTGGCTCGGAATATGTATATGCTATGGACTTAGCTTTAGCCTGCTTTGCAGTGGCAATTACTTGTGGCGGGAAAAGTTCAAGATGGCGTACCTCCCAGGGCTTTACCTGTGAGATTTCCCAGTTCTGACAGTTTAAACACCGAAAATTGCACCCGGTTGCGGCAAGGGAAAATGCCGTTGTTTTTGGTCTAAAATGAAAAAGAGGTTTTTTTTCTATTGGATCCACATGTATGCTGCAGGGGTTGCCATAACCCATACTGTAAAGGATTCCTCCGATATTTACTCTGCTTCGGCAAATACTTAAGTCGCCTGGTGCCAGAATACAATGATGAGGGCAGATTCCGCATACAACCCTGTTTTTCTTTAATTTTGTATAAAAAAGTCCTTCGCAAGACCATTTCCATAATTTTGCAGGAGCATTTCCTTTAAAGACTTTGCCGCTTATATCATTATATTGGGAGGCTTCACTGTCTGTTGCCACCCGGGGTTGAAATGGACTAAAAGGCATGGCGCTTGAAAGAATGGCCGTGCTGTAATATAAAAATCGGCGTCTGGTTATTTTTTTCATGTTTTTATTGCCATAACAGTTAAGCTTGCTAGTTTAAGACCGATTAATCCTATTGTTGTCCATATAATTCCTAAATATGGAATAAGCACTACACTGGTAAACAGAGTTCCGAATGCTGCGCCTATAAGATCTGCAGAAAAGGCCTGTGTTACGGATCGATTGCTTCCTCCCTGCAGTCGGAGTACAAGTGGGAATTGAAACCCGCATATCATGGAAATTACAAATCCAAACATAAGAAAGCATGCAACAGGCAACATGTCTCCGCCGTATTTAACGCCTGTTATAAAAAGGCACAGCAGAATAATCAGCAGGCTGTCCGCAATCATCAACATATTTTTCTCACAGCCTCTTAATTTTTCCCCTGCCCATGCGCCGGGTAGCAGACCTGCTAAAAAAACAGTTATAATTAAGCCGATTTGAAGGTAAATATAACCAAAAAAAATTTGAAAAGCAAAAATAACCAGGATTTCGCTGCCCATGGTCATAAATCCTGTTGAAAAGAGAACAAATGTTTCTGCTTTGATGCAGACCATATATATTAAAAGCAAGATACTAACACCAACGATAAATTTATTCGGAGATGTGGAAAACTTTGCAAACCACTGCGAAAACATCAGCTTCATCAGATGCGGAGATTCATCGATGTTTTCAGGTACAGCAGGATCAATTATATTGTTTAAGCTGGTTATTCTTTCATTTGTCAGATTCCCCTTATAAGAGTTGCTGATGTAAGAAGTCTGAATTTTTTTTTCTAAGAGACATTCAGGTATATCTTTTCTTATTAAGCGGTTGCCGCATAAAAAGAAAATTTTTTGTCCGGGCAGCAGCAATACATGGCTAAAATGCTTTGATACTGTATTATACAGGGAAGAAACTTTTTGGCGCTGTGCTTCGGCAATATAATTATCGAACCCCTTCACTGAGAAACTCAATATTCCTGATTTTGCAATATGTTGTTTTGCCAGAGAAAAAAAGCGATCTGTGAAAAAGCGGTTTATTTGAAAAGTTTCAGGTTCAGGCAGATTGACTATTATAGCGTCGTAAATTTTATCAGATTTTGTTAAATATGCCCGGGCATCCTGATTGATAACACGTAACCCCTTAATGGTCTTTATCATTCCGAACCTGAACAGGACATTGCTGATCTCCGGATCAAGCTCAACATAGTCTATGCTTGCAGCCCTGTATTTTTTTAATTCTTCCAGCATCCCGCCTTGAGCAGAAATTATCAGTATATTTTGTGGATTATCAACCTGTGACATGGGATAGTGAACTGTTTCTTCAGCGATTGTCAGATTCTGGTTGCTAAACAAAGGCTCGCCGTCCATAAACACAGTGAATTGCTCTTTGTCTTTATATACAGTTATGCGGCCGTATCTGGATTCTTTATAATATATTGGTTTATCCTTAAAAGTGTTAATAGAACCCCGTTCCAGGAAAACACCGGACATAAGAATCGCAAGAGCCAGGCCGGCGCATGTGAATACCATTAAATAATGTTTTTTGATTGATATAAACAAGAGACAGGTTGCTGCCAGAAGCGGTAAATTGGCCAGGAAAACAGCCTGAAGAGGAGTTGCAAGATAAATCAGTATAAATGAAAACAATGCGCCGCCAGTAACATCTCCGATGTTATCAGTCATATATATTAATGCTCCGGGATAATCCGGATTTTTGAGTCTAAGCACAAAAAGACTGTATGGAAGAACAAAACCGAGCAGCAGTCCATAAGGAGTAATTGTAATAAAAGTATATGCGAGTGTAGGGTAAAATCCAACAGAACTGCCATGAATAAAAAAATAATCGCGCAGATAGCGAATGGCCATAATCTGCAGGCCTGGAACGCAGACCATGCAAAGGGAAAGCCACCCAAGACGGCTGACTGTAGCCCGCCAAAAACCTTTAGTTGCCAGTATGGCAAGAAGGGTGCCGATTCCGCTGATAATAAGCCAGTTGAAGAGAATCATGGCAATGATGAACTCGTTTCCCTGGAATTGGGCCAGAAATTCACGAATTATCAGTAGTTGAGTCACCACAGAAGAAATCCCTGTGGTTATGACTATCAGAGTTATGGGGCTGTTACTTGTTTTCTTCAAAATATTGAACCTGGTAGGTCGATATTTCGAGCTTTGTGTTTTTCCACGCATTCGCAGACAGGCCGGCCTTTATGCATAAGTGAGATAGAAAATCTTCCGGCATGGGCAATTGTTCCCAGACCTGTGGTAAAAATGTGGCACGGCTGATCCCTTTTTTAAGAATAACACCATCAATATTAATCCTTAGTTTTGAAATCAGATCTGCGCTGTCAGTATATTCAAGAATCTTCGGTCTGGTAAGAATGCTGATTTCTATCTCCACATCTGTTATTTCTTCAACACTAAGAGCAGGGAATCTGGGGTCATGAAAGGCAGCATTTATGGCATTGCGTTTTACACCGTTGAGGATTGATTCTTCTGCAGATAAATTTCCTATACAGCCTCGCAGATTCCCGCCGATTTTAAGAGTTACAAATGTGCCACGCAGGGAATTAAGCTCATCATTTTGAAGAGAGGATGCAATTGAATTCGATTCAGATATGGGAACTTCCAATCCCAGTCTTTCCATAATGGTTTGTCTCGCCAGCTTAACCAGGGCCTGTCCAAGTTGAGGATTAATTTGTTTATAATCATAATTTTTTTTCATAGATGAATCTCCATAAAAAGCGATCGCAGCATAACCGACAACGCGTGAACGTCCCCCCACAGTATCTCCACTGTTTGAATAATGTAGAAGGAGCGGTTTCCAGTCATAGCGTTTCGCCATATTAAGCAGAACCAGTACAGGCAGTTTGCCACAGGCGCTGTTAGAACTTTGTAAAAGATTGTTTGATTGAAGATTTAAAATTATTTTTATGGTTTCTTTATCCTTATCTACAGCTTGTGAATAAGGAAGATAGTGAGACAGATCAGAGCTCGCTACAATAAGAGTGTTTTGGTCAAGCAGGGGATTTAATGCTTTTTCAATCTGGTTGACATTGCCTCTGCTCATTACAACAGGTATTAGTTCAAATTTGTTCAGATATTTCTGAAGAAACGGCAGAATAACCTCCAATGAATGTTCAAGGCTGTCAGATTCTGGAATATATTGAAAAAGATCAGAACGTTCTATTAATTTTACAGCATCATTATTTACCCTGATAAGGCCAAGCGGTGTTTCATAAACATCTGCATTGGTTATTGCGCAATTATTAAAACCGACTTTGTGATCCGGCCCCATTAAGACGACCCTGCTGAACTGATTTTCTCTTAATGCCAGTGAGGCATGAGCTGCTGTTAATCCTGAGCAGGAATATCCTGCATGAGGCAGTATCAGAGCTTTAAGCTGTTTGTCATGAGGAATCTCAATAGATGTTTGTTTTGCCTGAAGCGTTAAACTGTCAATCGTTTGTTCCAGTTCAGGCCGTGAGGCAGGATAAAAACGGCCGGCTGCCACAGCCTTACGGATATTATCGGCATAAGCGCTTTTGTATGCCAGCATGGATATAATGCATACACCTAAAGAAAATAATAATATAAGATTTTTGCAAAACTTTTTCATGGTTTTTTCATAGCATAAAAAAACGCTGTTGAAAAATATTTTTGATAATTGCAATTTCTACAAATCAGTTTCTTGACATGAATTTCTTGCACTTGTATCATATATGTAATATTTGAGAAAGATCAGTCTATTAAGGGTTTAAAAAGATAATTTGTAATGATTATAGTATTCAGGAGGATTAATGAAGTTTGAAGCTGAAAAAAGAGAAACTGTTATATTAAATTCTGCAAAGGATATGGCTCGCGAATCAATTCCAAGCGAAATACGAAAAGATCCTCTAACAGGCAGAAATGCGCGAATCTGTCATTTTATGAAACTTAAATGGGAAAAACCGGATTTTGACAAACTTGTTGACGGAACTGAAAAGAACTGTCCTTTTTGTCCTGATAGAGTAATGAAAGTAACCCCCTGCTTTCCAGAAGAAATAGTTCCAACAGGCCGAATGGTGTCAGACGATATGGTTCTTTTTCCTAATCTTGCACCTTATGACAGCCTTAGTGCAGTAGCAACACTGGGCAGCCGCCATTATATTCCCATGACAGAAATTACACCTGAAAGAATAACAGGAGGATTTCGTCTTGCCATGGATTTTTTTAGCAGAATCCACGAAATAGGGCATCCTGAAGCAGTTTATCACCTTATTAACTGGAATTATATGCCTCCTTCAGGAAGCTCTTTGATTCATGCCCATCTTCAGATTTTTTCCACATCTTTTGCGCCGAATCTTATGAAGCAGGAGCTTGAAGCTGCAAAAAAATATATGGAAAAAAACCAGACAAACTACTGGGATGATTTTGTAAAAACAGAAGAGGCTTCTGAAAAGAGGTTTTTAGGAAGGATTGGCCGCACTTCCTGGTTTACTGCATATGCTCCCATGGGAGTTGCCGGGGATGTTCTGGCAGTAGTAGATGGCGTTAGATCCACGCTTGAACTAACAGATATTGATCTTTCAGACTTATCCAATGGTCTTGTCAGGGTAATGGCAGCATATGACAAGATGGGCATTTACAGCTTTAACATGAATTTTTTTACAGGCAGACAAAGCGACGAGTTTTCGCGATTTCATCTGCTGTTTTCTCCCAGGACTTTTTTTAATCAGATGCTTGGCACTTCTGATGTTGGAGCTATAAGAAATCTTTATAACGAAACCCTTTGCATGGCTTTCCCGGAAGATATAAACAAAACGATTAAACCTTACTTTTCGTAATAATCGAATCAGTTTTTCCTGGACATTTAGGGAAAACCCTAATGGTCTCTCTATAAAAAAAAATAAAGGGGCGAAAGTTTTTTCGCCCCTTACTGTAATCAATGGTAGGCGCGGACAGATTTGAACTGTCGACTTCTACCGTGTCAGGGTAGCGCTCTCCCCCTGAGCTACGCGCCTGTTTTTAACAAGGCCGATACCATTTATCAACCAGCCTGTCAAGTTGAGACCTTTGCAAAACCTCCCCTTTTGCCCAATTACTGCGTCAGGCTTAAGAATAATTTTGAATTTTGAATGAAGAAAAAACCATTATTAATTTAAAATTCAACATTTAAAATTAATAACTTTTTATGTATTCCCGCGTTTAAACCTGATTTAAAATTTGGTCGCCTTCCTTGAACTTGAACAAAATTGAACATTTTTCAAAGGTCTCAAGTTGTATGAAGAGCGGCAAATAAGGATATCACCTCTCTATCTTGTTTATGTCGTGGTCGTTTCCTGAACTATTTTGGATGAAGTTCATGCCTATATATGTATAATGAAAACCGGATAATATTGTAAATCCTGCGGTAATCCAGTATAAAATCCATTCAAGTAGATTTTCTATTGGAATTTTTGGATCAAGAAGAACAAGAAAGATTGTGCATATCTGGAAGACGGTTGTCAATTTGCTTGTTATTCTTGGTCTGATTTCAAATTTTATATCTGTCATGGCAAAAATGGCCACACCCAACATTATAAGAATATCGCGACTTATTACAATAACAGCGAGCCATTTTGGAATGCTTTTAATAGCAGCCAGAATAATAAACGAACTGGACAAAAGCAATTTGTCTGCCAGGGGATCGAGATAAGCCCCTAATACAGTCCGCTGGTTCAGATATCTTGCGATAAGTCCGTCAAAGCAGTCGCTTATTGCCGCGATTGTGAATACTAACAGCGCAAAATGAAACATATTCTTAAGCAGGAAAATAACAAAAAGTGGTACAAGCAATATCCTGATGACGGTTAATATGTTTGGAATATTTATTACAATTTCTTTTTTTTTCAATTCAAATGATTGTCCTGTTTTAAAATTATAAGTTCAATTCTTAAAAGCCTTTGCGACACTTCGTATATATTAATACCAAACAAATCAAACGCGTTAATCATAATGGCGTCTGCAAGCTCTTTGGCATTTCCATTAAAATCAGCTAAAATAACAGCTTCATCAGCCCTCATTTCCTGGAGTTGAATGCTGTTTACGCCAGTTATATTAGTTAGGGTTTTACGAAAATTTACAAAATTTACAAAATTACTGATTCCCTCAACAACGAGTTTAATATTAACGGGGTCCTTTATTTCCTTACGCCATTCTTTAATTATTTGAAGGCTCAAATCCTTGCCTGCAAGAGCTCCTGCATCTGCAATTGCAGACCTGTTGCCGGCGATTTCGTCTGCACTGGCGGAAACCGATGTTTGCTCTGTAAAGGCAATTTCATCGCCTGTATCTGTTCTAAATGCCCGAACCGTAACATTCCCTTTGAATGATTTTATGTTTTTACCCATAATATTGGGTCCTCTGCGGGCAGCAGATTTTCCGACTATTACTACATCTGCATTAAGTTTAACTCCGAGTTTAACAGCCTCCCTGTAATCTAATTCAGGCCCCATGCTCAAAATTTTATCAGCCTCTTGATCTAAAACAGCCTCTTGATCTAAAACAGTCTCCTGGTCTAAATCAGTCTCTAATATTAAAGCCTTATCATCTACCTGTTGATCTGGATTATTTTCCAGGTTCAGGGTTTCATCTCTCAGATTTTGAGCCAGAGTATCATAATCAACTATCAAAAGCCCCTTTTTTATCATTATTTCAGCCATACTTCTTTCCGCAGTGGTTTTAACTGAGGGCATACTTTTTCCCCACCAGTATTGGGGCAAACTGTTTTCAGAATTTTGTTCTGCAAGAAAGAACAGTACCCTGGGCATAAATTTTTTGCCTATCATAATACCTGTAGTTGAAAGCTGCTGCTGAATGCTGTCAATGGAAATGGTTGCCTGAACTATGACTCTGTACCTATTTCCGGACAAAGTTTCTGCCAGCACTTTGTATCCTCTGACAAATTCTTTAGTATTATATAAAATTTCATTTACAACTCTGAAGTTTTGAACCAGAGATTCAAACGGCAGAAAATCTATTGTAACATTTTCTATTGCTGAGAACAGGCTGTTTGTGATTGCCTGGCGCCTTGCGGCAGCAGTGTCGTTTTTGTATATTCTGCTTGTTCCTATAACCAGAACCTTTTTTGAGTTTGGCGGTTCTTGAGCTTGAATGCCCTCAGACATTACTAATAATAGAAAAAAAACAAAAAGAGATATTGGCTTTGCAAATTTCATTTTTAATATTTCCGTGATAAAGCGTAATCAGCGATATTTATAAGTATTTTCCTTGTTGCTGATGGCTTAAAAACCCCGGTAAGAGATTTTTTCGCCTTGATTATATGTTTTTTTGCCAATTCTTCAGTATATTTAATGCCTTTATATTTATCCAATAATTTTAATAAAATTTTAAATTCTTCAAAAGAAAAATCCTTATTTTTTATAATTCTTTCCATTATGGCCTTATCCTTTGAATCAGCCTGTTTTAAAGCATATATGACCGGCAGTGTCAATTTGCCTTCTTTCAGGTCAGCACCTGCCTCCTTTCCGAGAATATCCGCATTTGATGTATAATCGAGCAGATCATCAGCCATCTGAAAAGCAAGGCCAAGGTTTAACCCATAATCTGATATTGCTTTTTCGTGTTCTTGGCTTGCACCGGCTATAATAGCGCTTGCCTGACATGCGCCCTGGAAAAGCATGGCAGTTTTATTTTCGATAATTTCCATGTATTCCTCTTCTGTCAGATCAATATGCCCCTTTTTTATAAGCTGATGGATTTCTCCTTGTGACATGTTTTCTGTAATTTTTGAAATGATTTTAATTACACTAATTTGTCCTGTGTCAGATGCGATTGAAAGAGCACGTGCGAGAAGAAAATCACCCACAAGAACCGTTATGGAATTGCCCCAGATTGAATGTGCCACTGGTTTGCCTCTGCGAAGGGTTGCTTCGTCCACAAGATCGTCATGCAAAAGCGTTGCAGCATGAAGATATTCAAACATTATTGAGAAGGTTTTATCGAAATCTTTGCTTCCGCATATTCTGGCCGAAAGAACCATCAGTAATGGCCTTAGTCTTTTGCCGCCGGCAAACAGTATATGGCTGGCTGTCTGTGAGACCAGATCAAGATATGGTTTTAAATTCTCTTTAAGTGCCGTTTCAATTTCTTCAAGGTCATCTTTTACTGCATCAAGAATTTTATTTTTAAGAATATTCATACGGTTTTCCTATAAGGTCATATTCAAGCGCATCTGTAATTTTTGCGTTTACAAAACATCCGGGCTTTAAACGGCTGGAATTCAGGTAGGTAACACCGTCCACTTCAGGAGCCTGAAAAGCAGTGCGTCCGGAAAAAATATTATCCTCAACTTTTTCTTCCACTAAAACTTTTATAACCCTGTTGATTTGTCTGCGGTTATTTTGCAGGGATATTTTTGCCTGACTTGACATGACAAGATCATGGCGCTTTTGGGCTATTTTTCGGGGAACATGTCCAGACAGTTTGTTAGAAGGAAGGTCTTTTGAATCCGAATAAATAAAAGCACCCATATGATTAAAATGCATTTCTTCTATGAAATTTAAAAGCTGCTGAAAATTTTTGTCTGTTTCTCCGGGGAAGCCTACAATAACAGTTGTTCGAATCGCCGCATCAGGGTCAAGTGATCTTATTTTTTTTATAAGCCTGTAGAGGTCATCACGCGAATATCTGCGGTTCATTCTTTTTAAAACAGGCCGGTTTACATGCTGAACAGGGAGATCAAAATATGAGCACACATTATTGTGCGCGGCAACTGTTTCTATAATAGGTTCTGTTATGCTTTGCGGATGTCCATAGAGGATTCTTATCCATACATCCTGTGATATTGCTGCAATGCCCTTAATCAAAGTGCAAAGGTCCGTTGATGCGCTTAAATCCCTGCCGTAATAAGTTGTATCCTCGGCAACCAGTATTAATTCCTTTATGCCCGACAGAATCAAAGATCTGGCTTCGGCAATTATATCTTCGGGGGGACGGCTTCTGTATTTTCCCCTTAGTCTTGGAATAATACAGTATGTGCAGTTATTATTGCATCCTTCTGCTATTCTCAAATAGGCTATATGCGGAGAGCTGTATATCCTCGGAGTATTTTGTGTCTGAAGGGAAGATGTATTTGGATTCGGCAAAAGACACCTTGAAATGTTCGATGTTTCACCTGCAGCATCTGCAATTTTGTCAAAAGCTCCTGTGCCGAGAAAATAATCAACTTCCGGGAGGGCAGATACTATTTCTTCTTTAAAACGTTCCGGAAGGCATCCTGTTACAATCAATTTTTTACATTTACCGTTTTTTTTAAAGCTTGCTAATGCGAGTATGGTATCAATTGATTCATTAACGGCAGGCTCTATAAAACTACAGGTGTTAACGATTATTATATCGGCTTTTTCAGGATCTTGTGTGATTGACCACCCTGCTTTTTTGAGCAGACCCAGCATTACCTCGCTGTCAACAAGATTTCTTACGCAACCCAGACTAACTAAATGCAGTTTCATCGCCGCTTATGATAATTGGTCATTTATTAACCTTTTGATCTTGATGAATTTGTAAAAAGCTCCACTATGCCGCTTTGCAGAACTTGAAACCGGAATAACTTTTGAGCACTCAGTCTTCAGTTATGATTAAATTAAAATTAGAAAACTGTTTGAATGTATTAGAAATCGTTAGCAAAGAACCTGTTGATATATTGTTATTAATAAAAGATTAAATTATCAGCACAATTGCTGTTTTTATTATGGCCGGTTCTTTGTTTACGATTTGTTATACATGAGTTTT
>Ga0207996_1000144_pt1 | contig 63195 bp, 48 predicted proteins | sample AntAceMetag02UKG_FD_184773 | JGI IMG/M metagenome (GOLD analysis project Ga0207996, IMG submission 184773) | Saline lake microbial communities from Ace Lake, Antarctica - Antarctic Ace Lake Metagenome 02UKG (SPAdes) (version 2) | ecosystem: Environmental > Aquatic > Non-marine Saline and...
ATTGAGATGCCACACTATAATCGGATAATTTGTTCTGGTCGATCTCGAAGCGAACTTTATCAGGATAGGCATATCCCTCGGGTATGTCATTCATAGCAACCGCCCAACAGTGAATATCGGGGGCTTCCAAAGACAAGGCCTCGACCAGGTCCGTGGTGAAAGTTGCGATACCGCACTGACGGGGCAAATAGTTGCCGATAACGGCAACCGAGTCGATTCCCTCATAATACTTAATAACAGATGTCATAGCCGCTACCTTTTATTTATCAACTTCCCAAATTGATTTATTTTTATCACTGATGACCTTGCAACCACTTAGGTTGGATGCGGTCATCCTTTTCGGCCGGCACCTGACCGTTTTTCCCACCCGCCATTAATTCATCGATATCTCGCCTGTTCAATGTCTCCTTTTCCATAAGAGCCATCGCTATATTGCCAAGGACATCCAGGTTATCCTTAATGAGCGCCAATGCCTTTTTGTAGGTTTCCACGACAATACCCTTGACCGCCTCATCGATCTTTTGTGCCGTCATCTTGCTGTAATCACTGTGCTGGCCGAACGCCCTTCCCAGAAACACCTGCCCTTCCTTTTTGCCGAAAGCAAGGGGGCCCAGTTCTTCGCTCATACCGTATTCGCAGACCATCTTTCTGGCCAGTTCGGACACTGTCCGAATATCATCTCCCGTCCCTGTTGTCTGAGTGTTGAATATGATCTCTTCCGCAGCCCTTCCCGCCATCAAAATGGAGATCCTGTTCTGCAAGTCATCTTTGGGATATGTGTGCCTTTCCACCATGGGGAGCTGCTGGGTCAAACCGAGGGATCGACCCCGGGGAATGATGGTCACCTTATGAATGGGATCCGCGCCGGGAAGAAGCCTTGCCACAAGGGTATGCCCTGCCTCGTGATAGGCCATCGCTTTTTTCTCCGCTTCGGAGATGATCATGCTTTGCCGCTCGGGTCCCATCATGACCTTATCCTTTGCGGCATCAAAATCGACCATCTCCAACTGATCTTTTCCGCGTCTGGCTGCCATGAGCGCAGCCTCGTTGACCATATTTTCAATATCGGCGCCCGTGAACCCGGGAGTTCCCCTCGCAAGAACCTTGAGATCAACATCATTTCCCAGGGGATTTTTTCTGACATGAACTTTCAGGATGCCAAATCTTCCCATGATGTCGGGAACGGAAACCACCACCTGCCTATCGAATCGACCGGGTCTCAACAGTGCGGGATCCAGCACATCAGGCCGGTTTGTGGCCGCGATCAAAATGACGCCCTCATTGGCTTCAAACCCGTCCATTTCCACCAGCAGCTGATTAAGGGTCTGTTCCTTTTCGTCATGCCCACCGCCCAGACCGGCACCCCTCTGGCGACCCACCGCATCGATCTCATCCACAAATATGATGCAGGGTGCATTCTTCTTGCCCTGCTTGAAAAGATCCCTGACCCTTGAAGCGCCGACACCCACAAACATCTCCACAAAATCCGATCCGCTCATGCTGAAAAAGGGAACATTCGCCACCCCGGCGATGGCCCTTGCCAGCAACGTCTTGCCGGTACCCGGCGGCCCCACCAGGAGAACCCCTTTGGGGATTCTTCCCCCCAACCGGGTGAATTTACCGGGATCCTTGAGAAAATCGACAATTTCCTGTAATTCATCCCTTGCCTCATCAATTCCCGCCACATCTTCGAAGGTGACTTTCTTTAGCGCATCGGACACGAGGCTTGCTTTGTTTTTTCCAAAGGAGAGTAGACTTCCATTGCCCCCCTGCATTCGGCGCATGAAGAATATCCAGACACCGATCATCAAAAGCATCGGTACCCAGGAAAGGATCTCACGAAACCATCCGTTGCCGTTTTCGGGCTTTGCCCATATTTTAACCCCCTTGTCCTTGAGCAGGGTTATCAGTCCCGAATCTTTCGGAGCGAACGTATGGAAAGGTCCCCGGGCGGTTGTTCCTGTGATGTCGCCCCCCTGAAGGGTGACCTGGGTGACGCTTTCGCTCTCAACCATTTTTAAAAAGTCGCTGTAATCAATTGAAGCGCGCTTTCCCGGTTCGTTGAACCCTCGAAACAGCATGAGCAGCATGAACCCGATCATGATCGGTAAAAGAATCTTCTTATTGGATAGGTTCATTTTAGAATTTCTCTCTGTTTGGAGGTCCCCATACCCCTGATGGCCCTGACGACTTTCCACCCTTCCGAATGGGAGACCGTATGGATTTTCATTTCCAGGGGCTTGGCCAAAAGGCTCTTGGTCCCGAGCAAAACACTGAATCCTTCAGACCGGATATGACGTTCCAAGTCTTCTTGGTTTTTCCACTCCTCAATGAGATTGAAAACCGTTTTGTAGTCCATATGGAAGAAAACCTCATAGCTCAGACACCCTTTCTCCTTTACCGCCGTCTCAGTCATGGAGAGCAGCGTCTGCATGACCTCTTTCCGTTTCTGCGGAAGTACATCCATTGTAATCCTGAAAATAATCATAAGGGCATGCTCCTCTTTTTCATAAACAGCATGAAGATGATCTTTGCAAGTTACGTGCCAGGGATGGTTGAGCCCGGGAGGTTAAGGTAGCTGAATCGTCCGAGCTCATTTATGGCCAAAAGATTAGATTCGGCCATCGTCTTACACACCAGAAAAAGAACCATTTACGTGCGTATGTTTATGCTACGAGCACCGTGCCCCGCCTATTAAGTTTCCCGCCAAATTGGAAATTTACGGCAATTTTGCGTGATACTCGAGAGAATCCGAAAGTGGCTGGTCGAGTGCCAATTTTTTCAAGAACTCCCAGTTCTGATTTTTGAAAAAGTTGAACAAAAAGACCTTTCTGTAGAATGCTTTTTGTAATCATATGGCCAAAGTCATTTTTACCATTAAAATCCACCCTGCTGTCTGTTTTTACAGGCGCATTGGGATTCTTAGACCTGCATATTCTCTAAATTAAATTGGGTCTTTATGAATTTCCTACGCCAGCCTGCTTTTGGCATATCTTTTGCTATAATCCCCATGTTTAGTGGAAATAAAATTGTTAGTTTTGCCTGCAGGCCATTTTAGATTTTTCACATCCCGGATATCGTGTCACGGCGGCCTGAGTTTGGAGCAAGAATATCAGAAAAGAAGTATTTGAGAACCATGAAACGAAAGGAAAACCTTATGGACTTTAACAATGCCTCTGAAAAAACTATTTCGGGTCTTGTCATAGCAACTGAATGGGATGATGACGATGATATTACCGATCTTGAAATTTCAACAGATGACGACAGCTACAATGTGGAAAAAAACGCTCTGTGGAAGGAACTGGTTGATCTATCGGACACCCAGGTGGAAATCACCGGCGTGGTTACGGAGGAAGAAGAGGGTAACAAACGGATTTTCGTCACGAGTTATGAACTGCTGAAAGAGATGAAGTCTGACGATGATGAGGTTAAATATGACCACGTATATGAGGAGTGGAGTTATGAAAATGTAGAAGAAGTTGGCTGGGAAAAAACTGATTTCAAATTTTGAATGACAAACATGCACAATAATAACAGATCCAAGCGCTTCTTAGAAAATCATGTCTCGGCGGATTCTTTTTTAGCAACTATTTTGAAGACGAAATTGCTGATTGGAGAAAATACAATGTGGGATCAGACTATTTATTGCATCCAGTGTGACAATCCTTTTACTTTCACAGAGGCCGAACGGTATCGTTTGAATTCCCGTGGATTTGACGCTCCAAGAAGGTGTCCAGACTGCCGAAAACACAAACAAAAATCGGCAAATTCCGAAAACGGACGAACAAAAAGAGGCCGGAAGCAATATGAAAATTGGGAAATTGTGGCAAACGATGAATGAAAACGGAAACAAGCACTCGTCTGCAAATAAACAACGCCGGATCAGTTGAAACAATGCCGCCAAGGCCGATTCATAGCCAACGTGCAGAAGGTTATGACATTGCTCGTTCCCTGGCTTTTTTTGGAATGATTTTGGTGAATTTCTGGGCATTGATGGAGATGGGTGTCTCATGTCTGGAATGGTTGACTTTTATTCTCATTTTGATTCAGGGTCGTGCTGCAGCTGCCTTTGTCATTCTGGCCGGTGTGGGCCTTTCCCTGTTGTCAAAGGGAGTGTTGAATCATGACCCGATTGCCGTCAGAGTGCATCGTTTCAGGATTTGGCGAAGGGCTTTCTTTCTTTTTGCAATGGGAGTTCTGAATGCCATCATTTGCCCGATGGATATTCTTCACTTCTATGCTCTCTATTTTATAGTAGGTGCTGTTCTGGTGTCTTTTTCCAATCCGCGACTTCTCGCGCTCATGGTGACTCCGATTGTGATCTTTGCTCTTCTCATGCTCCTCTTCGATTTTGATCGGAGTATGGAATGGGGAGGGCTTTCCTCAAGAGAATGGGTGAATCCTCTTCGGTTGGCAAGGCATCTTTTTTTTAATGGTCATTATCCATTTTTTCCCTGGACTTCCTTCTTGATCGTAGGTCTGTGGTTGGGCCGGCAGGATCTTTTCAATGTTCGAGTCAGGCGAAAAATATTGCTGGCGGGAATCGTTGGGGTGGCTTTATCGGAACTTCTTTCATGGATCATAGTTTATGTGGCAGAGTCCCATGATTACTTTTTGAATCCGATGCTTTTGTTACTCTGGGTTGCCATTGATCCCTGGGAGCCGATGCCCTTTTTCATGATTTCCGCCTGTGGAACGGCGTTGGTCGCCATAATCTGTCTTGTGATATGGACGGAGAATTTCAAGGGCTCCAGATGGCTCAGGCCATTTGTGGCAGTAGGGCAGACAACACTGACACTCTACATCATCCATATCGTAGTTGGCGAAGCCTGGCTCAGGGCTATGAAATTATGGCACATCGATTCTTCACTCTTTCCCCTTTTGGGAGGCGGCCTTTTTTTTGGATTGTCCTTATGCGGCTGCTACTTTTGGAAAAAGCATTTTGGCAGGGGGCCTCTGGAGTGGGTGATGCGGAGCTTTTTTGATACCTCTTTTTTTCGCCGGACAAAAGCATTTTGAAACATTCGCTTCACATATTTTTAGGCCCATATTAATTTGTTTTGTAGGGCGTCAGAAATGCATGCGAAAGGATAGGAGAACCCTCCGCATGCAATTTTACTCATTAATACATATCTTCATCAAGGGACATTGAAGATGCTTTTTTCTTTTTGGGTTTTTCTGCCACCATGGCTTCCGTGGTCATGAGCAAGCTGGATACAGAGACCGCATTTTGAAGGGCAAACCGCGTCACCTTGGTGGGATCTACGATACCGGATATCATGAGGTCTTCATAGTTCCCCGTTTCAGCGTTAAAACCGAAATTTCCTTTCCCTTCCTTGACCTTCTGAACGATGACTGAAGCCTCATAGCCCGCATTTCCCGCAATCTGCCGAATGGGCTCTTCCAGCGCCCGTTTGATAAGATTAACCCCCAGTTGCTCCTCTCCGTCCAGTCGGGCGTTTTCAAGGGATTTCATGGCTCGAAGGTAGGCCACTCCTCCGCCAGGCACAATACCTTCTTCCACAGCTGCGCGAGTGGCGTTTAAGGCGTCTTCCACCCTGTCCTTTTTCTCTTTCATTTCGATTTCCGTAGCAGCACCTACGTTAATTACGGCCACGCCGCCTATCAGCTTGGCCAGCCTTTCCTGGAGCTTTTCCCGATCATAGTCGCTGGTGGTTTCATCAATCTGGGCGCGAATCTGTTTCACCCGTCCATTGAGGGCTTCCCGATCTCCGCCCCCATCCACAATGGTGGTGTTATCTTTGTTCACGGTGATCCTTTTAGCGGTTCCCAGGTCCTTGATTGTTACGTTTTCAAGCTTTAATCCCAGATCTTCGCTGATGACACGGCCTCCGGTGAGCATGGCAATGTCCTGAAGAATTTCCTTTCGACGGTCTCCGAAACCGGGCGCTTTCACCGCCGCGCATTTCAGTGTACCCCGCAACCTGTTCACCACAAGTGTTGCCAGTGCATCACCCTCAACATCTTCGGCAATGATAAGTAACGGTTTGCCCGTGCGGGCTATTTCTTCGAGTACAGGCAGAAGGTCTTTCATGAGGCTGATCTTTTTTTCGTTCAGGAGAATGTAGGGCTCTTCCAGGTCTGCCTCCATCTTCTCGGGATCCGTCACAAAGTAGGGACTCAGATATCCCCGGTCAAACTGCATACCCTCCACGATTTCGAGGGTGGTTTCCATACCCTTGGCTTCTTCCACGGTAATCACACCTTCCTTGCCCACCTTTTCCATGGCCTCGGCGATGATGTCTCCTATGGTATGATCGTTGTTTGCGGAAATGGTGCCCACCTGAGCGATTTCCAACTTATCTTGGGTCGGTTTAGAAAGATTCTTCAGCTCCACAACCACAAGGTTCAAAGCTTTGTCAATGCCACGTTTCAGGGCCATGGGATTGGTCCCGGAAGTGACCAGTTTGATTCCTTCACGATAGATGGCTTGGGCTAAGATCGTTGCGGTGGTCGTGCCGTCTCCCGCTGAATCGGACGTTTTGGAAGCCACCTCCTTAACCATTTGGGCGCCCATATTTTCGAATTTGTCAGTCAGTTCAATTTCTTTGGCTACCGTCACCCCATCTTTGGTGATCTTAGGCGCTCCCCAGGATTTTTCAATAAGGACATTACGTCCTTTGGGGCCCAGTGTTACTTTAACCGCATCCGCTAGAGTGTTCACACCTTTAAGCATGCGTTCTCTGGCCGTTGCGCCGTATTTGATCTCTTTTGCTGCCATGGATTGATCCTCCCTTGTTAGCTCGATAAAATAGCCAGGATGTCATCTTCTTTCAGAATTAGATGCTCTATCCCATGTATTTTGATTTCTGCTCCGGAATACTTGTTGAAAAGGATTTTATCGTCCTTTTTCATCGCCAACGGAACTCGCTTTCCGGAATCATCCAGTTTGCCGGGGCCTACCGCCACAACCCTTCCTTCCTGAGGCTTTTCTTTGGCGGTGTCGGGAATGATGATTCCCCCGCTGGTTTTCCCCTCGGCATCAATTCGAATGGCAAGCACGCGATCGCGCAATGGTTTGATATTCATCAGTTTGCCTCCTTTTCTGCTTCATTGTTTAACGCTTGGTATCGCTACGCCTCTTATAAGGGCCTGAAAAGCTTTTCCCCAAGGCCTTGATCCGCTATAAATGCAAATACCGCGCCATGCTTTTAAACCATTAATATTCATTCCTTTTTTAAGAAGTGTGCATCCTGGAAGTGAAAAATCGGAACCTGGATTTCTTTTTTTTTGGAGAAAGCGATCTGGAAGTTCTCTTTTAGAAACCTTCTTCAGCCGTGAGTTTTTTTGAAAACAGTTTTTTTCCGATAATGAAGGATTAATGATTCTCTATCCATGCCATGAAAGGCTAGATATGGTTCGAAAGGTAAACGCATAAAAATATTTTTGGCACAAATATCGCAAGAAGAACAAGAAAATCATTACTCAAACAATGGCCATGGAATTCTACAGCAATGTCAGTAAACGAGAAAAATGGAAATACGTGATGGGGCACCCGTCAAACAGCAGAAAGACAAGCGTTAAAGGGATTCTACTGCCCTCGGAATGGGATGAAAACGGGGATGTCCTTTCTCTCACTTTGTTTACTCATGACGAAGATGAATATCGGGTGAAAGGACAGGAACTTTTTCCAGAGTTACTTCATGTTTTGCGTCACGAACTCGTGATTGAAGGATATTTTAAGTTGGAAAAAGGCAGAAAAATTATACAAATAACGGACTTTAGCCGCTTTGTAAGCCTTTGATTTCAGATCCGGCGGCAAGAGGTTGGAAAGAGGGTATGTCTAAAAAAAAGAATAACGTGATATCGAGTCTCAACCTACTGGATGGAGCGAGCGCCCAGGCACCTATTATCGCGCCGGAACTGGGAATGCAGAAACACCTGGCGGCGGATCCCCATCAGCCGCTTGAAACGAGACTGGAAGCCTACGAAGACATTGTGGAATCGGAAGTGGGGGATACCAGCCTGACAAGGTCCCGGAATATCGAACGTGATGTGGGGCTGAGACAGATTTATCTTAAATTCGAGGGGGGCAACCCAACAGGAGCGCAGAAAGACCGCATTGCCTTTGCCCAGGCCATGGATGCTTTGAGACGCGGATTTGACGCAATATGCGTTGCTACCTGCGGGAATTACGGCGCTGCCATGGCCATTGCTTCGTCCATGGCGGGCCTGCGGTGCATTGCCTATATTCCGGAAGGATATCACACGCGGCGAACCCGTGAGATGATGAATTTTGGGTCAGAAATCGTGCGTGTTCCCGGAAACTACGAAGATGCGGTAATGGCATCCCGGGCAAGGTCCGACGCAGATGAAATTTATGACGCAAATCCAGGGGGTGCCAACACGGCCATTCAACTGAAGGCATATGGGGAAATTGCATACGAAATCTACGATGAACTCCGAGACGCGCCTGCAGTGGTGGCGGTACCGGTATCCAACGGCACCACCCTTGCCGGTATCTACAGGGGGTTTTTGAGCCTTTACCGGCGTGGGAAGACCTCCCGAATTCCCCGCATGGTAGCGGGTTCTTCCCACAATAAAAATCCGATCATTCGAGCCTTTGTAAAAAATACACCCTCTTGCGAGGATCTGCCCTCCCATCGAATTCGAGAAACCCTCATCAACGAACCGCTCATCAATTGGCATGCCATCGATGGCGATCATGCCCTTGAGGCCATTCGCAACACCCACGGCTGGGCATCCAATGCAAGCGACCGCAACATGAGCAAATATGCGCGCATGATTCGCGAAAAAGAAGGACTCAATGCCCTTCCGGCTTCAACGGCCGGTTTGATTGCCCTTCTGGAACAACATGGAAAAGCCCCCCTGCCGGGAGACCGGTATGTGGTTATTCTCACCGGGAGAAACCAATGAAGAAAAGCTTTGATGGAAATGCCATTGTCTACTGTGAAGGTGCCTTTGGAACACCCTATGGAAAAACCGCCCACGGCCTCGTCCGACGATCCGGCCGTTACCACATTCTTTCGGTGGTGGATTCCCATTACGGGGGGGCGGATGCGGGCGTTGTCCTGGACGGAAAAAACAACCGCATTCCCATTCACAAAAGCCTGAGTGATGCACTCGAGGCTACGGAGAACGGATCCCGTCCCGCCACACACCTGGTCATCGGCCTGGCGACGGACGGGGGACGTCTTCCGCCATACGCCCGAAAAGATGTACTGCAAGCCATCACAATGGGGTTAAATGTCGATTCGGGCCTGCATGATTTTCTTTCTGAAGATGATGAAATGAAAGGGCTGGCGAAAAAATCGGGGGTATGGCTCCGGGATGTTCGAAAACCCCCGGAGAGAAAGGATCTTCACTTTTTCAGCGGAAAGATCGAAGATGTCTCCTGCCTGAGTATCGCAGTTCTGGGAACCGATTCCGCCATTGGAAAGCGCACCACGGCCTGGATTCTGGCCGATGCCCTGCAGTCGGCGGGATATAGCGCTGAACTCATCGGAACGGGCCAGACCGCCTGGATGCAGGGTGTTCGGTACGGGATTATTCTGGATTCCCTGGTGAATGATTTCGTATCCGGCGAGATCGAGCATGCGGTATGGCGTGCCTGGCAGGAAGTACGTCCCGATGTGATGCTTCTGGAAGGTCAGGGGAGTCTCATGAATCCCGCCTATCCCGGCGGTTTCGAACTTCTTGCGGCCGGGCGGCCGGATGTGGTGGTGCTCCAGCATGCACCGGGAAGGCATGACTACGATGGATTTCCCGGTTACCCCATTCAGCCCCTGGAAAAGCAGATCCAGGTCATTGAACTGCTGTCGGAAAAACCGGTGGTGGCAATCACCTTGAACCACGAAGGGCTGACCCCCGGGGACACCCCCGCATGTTGTGACGACATTAACCGAAAAACCGGCGTTCCCGCCTTTGACGTGCTTCGAAACGGGGCCGGGGAACTGGTGAAAATTCTGGAACCCCTTATCAAATTGTAGGGTGCGAGGAAAGCATTGGCCGAAGAAAAAAAAGACCGGACGAAGGGAACTGAAAAGGAATCTCTTGAGGTGTTACGTGTCATAGAACGGCTGGAAATAGGGCCGGTTCAACTGGAAAAGCGCCGTTTATCTGCACCATACCGGATCACCATAAATGGTGAAACCCACCAAACAGAATTGATTTACAAGTTTGAAGAAGATGTGTTTGACCCAGGAGCTGAGGCTGCTCAAAATCTGGCCGACATGATGGCGGCGCAGGTGGCCCTGAATTATGGGCTGTTCTGTGAAGAAATTGTTTTTGTGGGGCGGTTTGACAAACACGATCAGCGGTTCATTCTGGATATGGCCCGAAATACGGCCCGTGAGATCTACGTCAAGAAGTTTCTGGAACCCAATCCTTTCCTGAGAGGTGCGGCGGCGGAACTCCCCACGGTCAAAAGAGAAAGTTACCTCACGGCGAAACTTTTGTTCCAGGGAAATAATCCCCCCGCAAAAGAGTCTTCCCATGCGCCATGGGAAAAGCGGGACGGGGAAGCATCCCGTTACGCGGTTCTTTCCAGCGGGGGAAAAGACAGCCTGCTGAGCTTTGGTCTTTTGAACGAGATGGGTATGGAGGTGCACCCTGTTTTCGTTAACGAATCGGGAAGGCACTGGTTCACGGCCCTGAATGCCTACCGCTATTTCAAGGACAATATCTCCCGTACGTCCCGGGTCTGGACCAATTCGGACCGGATTTTTAACTGGATGCTGCGGCACCTCCCCTTTATCCGAAAAGATTTTGCCCAGGTCCGTTCCGATGAGTATCCCATTCGCTTGTGGACCGTTGCGGTGTTTATTTTCGGCGCTTTGCCCCTGTTGCTGAAAAGGGGCGTGGGGCGGTTGGTGATTGGGGATGAGTTCGACACCACCCATCGTTTGTCACACAAAGGCATCACGCACTATGACGGACTCTTTGATCAGAGCCGGTATTTCGATAACGCCCTGACCCGGTATTTTTATCGAAAACAATGGGGTATCAGCCAGTTTTCCATCCTGAGGCCCATGTCGGAGCTCCTCATTGAAAACATCCTGGCCCAGCGTTACCCGGAATTGCAGCGGCACCAGGTTTCCTGTCACGCCGCACACAAGGAGGGTGAAAGGATAAAGCCCTGCGGACGGTGCGAAAAGTGCATGCGCATTGTGGCAATGCTGTCCGCCATGGACGCCGATCCCACCCTGTGCGGGTACACCCCTGAGCAGGTGGACCGCTGTTTTTCCCAGATGGTGGGAAAAGGTATCCATCAGGAAGGGGAAGGCATACGACATCTCGCCTTTCTGCTGCACCGAAAAGGAGTTTTGCCGGAAGCCAGGATGGGCAAGGTGCGTGGGTCGGAGCAGTCACAAGTGATGAAACTTCGTTTCGAAGCGGAAAAATCCCCTCTTGACGGCATTCCCCTGGAAATTCGGGAGCCCCTTTACCGAATCTGTATGGAACATGCCCAAGGCGCTGTGAAGCGGAGCGGTCGTACCTGGGGGGAAATAGATCCGTGGACAGATCCGGCCATGGGGCGGCCTTACCCCTTTGAACACCCCGCACCGGTGCCGTTTCACAGGGAAAAACGTGCGGGTCAGGGGAAAGAAAAAATACGGGATTATCTCCTGGGCGAACTCACATGGCCTGAGGTGAAACGCCGGTTTCAGGAGGTGGATGTGGCACTCCTGCCGGTGGGCGCCATTGAACAGCACGGCCCTCATCTGCCCCTGGACTGCGATGCCTTTGATGCGGATTATCTGGCAAAAGCCGTGGCCGAGCGATGCAGGGCGCCCAGACCCCTGGTGCTTCCCCTGGTCTCCTACGGCGTTTCCTATCATCACGAGGACTTCAGCGGTACCCTCAGCGTCAATCCGGAAACCCTCTCCCAGATGGTGTACGATATCGGCATGAGCGCCGTGAAGCACGGCATCACCAAACTGGTGATCGTCAACGGACACGGCGGAAACGGTCCGGCCCTCCATTTTGCGGCCCAGATGATCAACCGGGACGCCCATATATTCACCTGTGTGGACACGGGTGAGAGCAGCGATCCGGATATCTATGGCATGGCCGATACGCCCAACGACGTTCATGCGGGTGAAATCGAAACCAGCACCAGTCTGGCCACTCGTCCCCACATGGTGCGATCCAATAAAATCAAAAAATTCGTACCCCGCTTCTCAAACCGTTATCTGGATTTCACCTCAAAACGGAGTGTTGGGTGGTATGCCCATACCTCAAAAATTTCCCCGTCGGGGGTCATGGGTGACCCCACCCTGGGAAGTCGTGAAAAAGGTGAGCGTATGTGGAAGGTCATGATTGAAAACCTTGCGGCCTTTGTGGAAGAACTGCAGCGATTGAGCCTGGATGAAATCTACCAGAAGAGGTGCTAGCGCCCATGAAAATCGTGCGGATCGAAGCATCTCCGGTCACCCTTCGGATGAATGAACCCTATGTCATTGCCTATGAAACCGTTTCAGAAACCACCAACCTTTTTCTGCGCCTGGAAACCTCTAGCGGTATTAACGGGTATGGATGTGCGGCTCCCGATGAACCGGTGACCGGAGAAACAGCGGATATATTGCTGCAGGCCGTTGAATCGGTGGTGAGTCCTCTGCTGAAGGGCGCTGATCCCCTGAGGCGTACACGTTTGATGCAGAAGCTCAGAATCCAACTGAAGAACCGTCCGTCCCTTCTGGCTTCCATCAATATGGCACTCCTGGACATTCTTGGAAAGGCCTGCGGACTTCCCCTTTGGAAGATTCTGGGCGGTTTCCGGGATCGAATGAAAACCAGCGTCACCATCGGTATTCTCCCAGAGAAAGAGACCCTTGAACGGGCACTTTACTGGAAGGCCCAGGGCTTTCGCGCATTGAAGCTCAAAGGGGGACTCAATGTGGATTCAGACATCGCCCGGTTGCTCCGCATTAGGGAAGTCGTGGGAAAATCAATGGAGTTGCGTTTTGATGCCAACCAGGGATTTACCGTTGAAGAATCGTTGCGGTTTGTCCATGAAACACGAAAAGCGAAATTGGAACTGATTGAACAACCAACCCCCCGAGCGGCGCCCGAGCTTTTGAAACGCGTCACGCGGAAAGCCGCAATCCCGGTGATGGCCGATGAAAGCCTAATGACCCTGCGAGATGCCTTTCGCATCGCGCGGGGGGACCTGGCTGATATGGTTAATATCAAGCTCATGAAAGTGGGCGGCATTGACGAAGCCCTTCAGATCAATGCGGTTGCAAAGGCTGCAGGCCTTGAGGCCATGGTGGGTTGCATGGACGAGTCGGCCCTTGCCATTGCCGCCGGTCTTCATTTCGCACTGGCATGCCCCAATGTGCTCTACGCGGACCTGGACGGTCACCTTGATCTGAAAAATGATCCCGCTGCAGGCGCCGTCATTCTTCGCAAGGGCACCCTTTTTCCCACGGGAAAGCCCGGATTGGGGTTTACGCCTGGAATGGAAAATTTTCCTTTTTGATGCCGTTGTGTTGGTGTCAAGGGGACTCAAGAGGATACCTGAAAACGAGTAGTTTTTAGGAGATTCATGAGCATATCGATGACCTGTAGTCCTTTACCCTTTTGCAGCTTAACTAAACGTTCGCTGAAGGCAAACAAATAAGGTGGTGGCAGAATGAAAAAACCAGTGGACCAAACCAACGAAATATTCGACTCTCTTGCTGGAACTGAAATTTCAAAAGATTTTTCAAAGGAAATTGCCAGCAACGCATTAAGCATTGTTGTTGATGCAATTAATTCTAGTATTGGAGGTTTAATTATTACAAATATGGAAGGATATATTCGTTTTGCAAACCCATCTTTTTGCAAAATGTTTGACTATTCATTTGCCAACATAATTGGAAAAAATTCGGCCGAATTATTTTCTACGAAAGAAGTAAGAAAAATTTCTGATGTTATCGCTATAATCGACATCAGAAACGACGATACTGAAGAATTTGTAGTACAAACTAAAGACGGTTGCAATTTCATTGTTGAGGTTTCTGCTTCAAATGTCACATCCACTTCAGATGAAATTGTTGGGAGAATGGCATCTTTTGTTGATATTACAAAACATAAAGAGGTCGAGGCTGACCGAGAAAAACTTATCCAAAAGCTGCAAGATGCTCTTGATAAAATAAAAGTTTTGAGAGGCTTCCTTCCTATATGCGCATCCTGTAAAAAAATTCGGGACGACAAGGGATATTGGAACCAAATAGAGAGTTATATAAGCGATCATTCAGAAGTAGAATTCAGCCATAGCATATGCCCTGAATGCGCCAGAAGACTCTACCCTGAATTCAAAAAATAGATAGCACCGAACAATTGCATTCACCAGACGGCAAGAAGCGTGGCGGCGCTGATGCGGCAAGTTCATTGGCGCCACTGGTGATAAAAACGTTATTCAAATCAAGATATTTCCAGCGGCATTGGATCTTGATGAATCTGTGTTTACTGGTATATCACGACCAGCGCAAATATTGCCATAAAAGTTCATTAGGTCAGCTTGACAGAATCCTGAAAGCTTGCCACGCAGCACAATGTGTTGTAGCCACCCAGATGATTTGTTGATGTTAATTGTATGGTTTATTAACCACATCTTTGTCTTTTGAAAAATTCACCACCCTATCTTCCTGCGCATATTTATTTTTTGCATATCCTATGTCCACAACCGGTGCGAATTTTTAAAATTTGACGGAAAAAGGGCCGGAAATTTTGCTGACCACGATAGATCAAGAATCTGACATAACTTGACAATATTCAAGCATTTGGCGGGTCAAAAACCGTGTGATATACTTGAGCTGGGGACATCGAGTAAAACTGAGATAATGTTTTTTTATCTCACTCTGCAAATTATTTTCCTTTCTTCATCATAGCTAAAATATTGGGGATTTCTTAACAAGAGCTTCAGAACAATGGGCAGTAAGAAAAGCCTCAACCCGTTCCAGCTTGTCTGGGTTTGGATGGCTGCCCTTTGATTCCCATCTTGCGACAGTGCATTCATTTACGCCAAGTTTTTGAGCGAGATCCTTGATAGTCATGAAATTTTGCATTCTGGTAGCTCTGAGTTTTTCACCGAAGGATTTCGGGTCAGAAGGGTAGGTGGGGTTTTCGGAAAAGCACAGCCCCCATATCTTTTTCCGGGGGATTGGTTCAGGCTGGTGTGTATCTATAAATTCGACAATGGGTCTGAGGTATTTTATTTTTGGCTGAGTGCCTTGGCATTCCCAATTGACGATGGAACCTTCAAATGCACCGATACTCTTCTGAAGCTCTTTAATTTCGAGACCTTGATCTAGTCTGGTTTTTCTGAGCAGATCGCCAAGAGTTTCTATCTTTTCCGGATAGTCATCAATAAAGATTTCCTTTGGAATTTCAACGGTTAAATGGTATATATACTCGCATGGTGAATCTTGACAAAAGTATAGGTTCTGTCCCGCACGGCTGTCCGTGCGGTTTCCTGGGCGATACCAAAAGAGAATGCACCTGCTCGCCGCTTCAGATTCAGCGTTATCGCGCCAAGATATCCGGGCCACTATTGGATCGGATCGACATTCACCTTGAGGTACCGGCCGTGCTCTACAGGGAGCTTTCAGGAATTTCAGAAGGGGAGTCTTCCCATCTTATCCTGGAAAGGGTCGTGAGGGCCAGGGAAATTCAGGAGGAGCGATTTGCCCGTACCATTGCGGATCTGGAAGGGGAGTAAAGAATTGCGGGCGGCCCATGTGGGAGAAGCCATTCAGTACCGAACACTGGATCGGAAGATGGTGACATAAGAAGCGGCGGTGTTTTGTTGGGGTAGAGAAACCGGATGTCTGGATATCCGGAGGCAACTGCATGAAAGACATTATTCGAATGGGTGAAAGCTCGGTCCTCGATTTCAAGACAAAAGAAGTCCACAACGACAGCATCGAAAAAGAGGTGGCGGCTTTTTCCCTTCTTTGCCAACTGCATAACCTCAGTGCTGATAACTGACAACTGCCTCCTACAACTTCATCTTTGGGTTGCGGGTATCCCGCCTTAGGAACGTGGCCGCAATAACTTCCCCAACCATGCATCATAGCTTCAGACCATCTTCGCCCGATCTGAAATAACAAAAACATTGAAATAGCCTGCTATTCCTTCAGCTTTTGTGATTCCAGATCGAACAAATCTGGCCCAAATCTATGCGCCTTCTTGTGAAAGCTATTACGGCCACGTTCCTTAGGAAGAAAAAGCATTGCATCAGGAACGGTACCCATTTTGGGGTCAAAAAAGACGATATAAGGCCTGAAAACGCCTATTTCGGGGACGTTAATTTCTAATAATCAATAATTTGGCGTGGCCCGACCCGCCATCCCGCCATCTCAATTCCGGAATACCTTCATCATAATGGACCGACCAAGGTTTGTTTTGATTTATGAGAGATGAGAAAGCAATGATCGAAGATCAAATAATCAATGACCCAGGCCGCGTTTCCGGTAATTTAAAGAGCATCCTGACGGATATCTTTCATTTTCATGCTTTCAGACCCCATCAACAGAAGGTCTGCGAATCCGTTATAGAAGGGAAGGATCTCCTGCTGGTTATGCCCACGGGGGCCGGGAAATCCCTCTGCTACCAGCTTCCGGGCATCGCCCGAAAGGGCGTCACGCTGGTGATCAGCCCCCTCATCGCCCTGATGGAGGATCAAACCGCAGGCCTCAAGCAAAAGGGCTTTAGAGCGGACCGCATTCACTCCGGGCTCACCCGCCTGAAGTCCCGGCAAATCTGCAGGGAATATCTGGACGGTAAGCTTGATTTTTTCTTTATGGCACCCGAGCGGCTGGCGGTCCCCGGTTTTCCCGAGATGTTGGCCAAAGGGAAACCCTCCCTGGTGGCCATCGATGAGGCCCACTGCATAAGCCAATGGGGCCATGATTTCCGGCCTGACTATCGGCTGCTGGGGGAAAGGCTTCCGCTCCTGCGTCCCGCGCCTTTTATCGCCATGACGGCCACGGCAACCCCCAGGGTCCAGACGGATATTGTACGGCAATTGCGCATGGACCGACCGGAGCTGCGTATCCACGGTTTCAGGCGGACCAATATCGCCATTGAACTGGTTGAAATTCCACCGGCGGATCGAACCCGAAAAGTGATTGAAATTCTAAAAGCAGATGAACACAGGCCCGCCATTATCTATGCACCTACCCGACAGAAAACCGAAAATCTGGCGAAGGAGCTTTCCCACAACTTTAAAGCGGCTCCCTACCATGCGGGTCTGGCGCCGGAAATTCGAGACGGGGTTCAGGCGGCCTTTCTTTCGGAAAAGATGGAGATCATCGTGGCCACCATCGCCTTTGGCATGGGAATCGACAAACCGAATATCCGCACTGTGATCCACACGGCCCTGCCCGGAAGCCTCGAAGGATACTACCAGGAAATCGGCCGCGCGGGGAGAGACGGCAAACCTTCCCGGGCCGTCCTTCTCCACGCCTATGGAGACCGTCGCGTACACCAGTTCTTTCACGAAAAAAACTATCCCCATGAAAAAATCCTGGACAGGATTTACAAACGGCTCAAGAAGGAAAGAATACCATTGGAAAACCTGGCTGAAGCATTGAATCTAGAGGAAGAGGAATTCGATACGGCCCTTGAAAAGCTGAGAATTCACGGAGGGGCGAGGGCGGAACCGGATAAAACCGTGCGCCGGGGTCATGACCACTGGCTTTCCCAATACCGGGCACAGAGAGACCACCGACTCAGCCAGCTTGAGGAAATCTCCCGTTTTGCCGGTTCTTCTTCATGCCGCATGCTCCACCTGATTCAGCATTTCGGGGATTGTGAAGACGACGGTCATCCCTGCGGCATCTGCGATTTCTGCGCCCCTGAAAATGCCATCGGAGTTTTCCATCGCAACCCCGATAAACAGGAAGAAAAGATCATATGGCGGACAATGTCCAAACTGAAACAGTTGGGCAGTCTCAGTACGGGAAAACTTTTTAAGGCGGCATGCCCCGATGCCGCCATTTCCCGGTCGGATTTTGAAAGCCTGCTCAGGGCCCTTGCCGGGGCATTACTGATCACGCTGCGGGAAGACGCCTTTGAAAAAAACGGAAAACGGATCCATTACAGGAGGGCCGAGATAACCGGAAAGGGAAAATCCTTTCGATTCGAGGTCTGCAAATCTTTGCGACTGTCGTCGCTGAAAAGCGATCGCAGGACAACGAGAAGGAAAGCATTGGTTCGCAGGAAAAAAGGGGGAGAATGAACATTTCAGTGGTTCAATGCAGAGCGTGGGAACGAGCGTGAGCAGCGAGCCCACAATGAGAATTGTTGGAAATACGTCCAAGATGTCGCATATCAATTTGACCGGAAGAATTTCCTCGGAACCCCGCTGGATCGGAAGATGAAGGGATAAGAAGAGGTTCCTGTTTCCTGAAGATGACTTTAAAGAAGAAAGAGGCTTCCCCTTTCCTTGCAGTGTTCAAGGAATTCCTTGAAGCAGGCGTTGTTCCCGAGGCCTTTTTCCCGGTTTGGAATGGCTGAGAAAAAAAACCTGCTGCCGATCACGATGAGTTTTTTTCTCGCCCTGGTTACGACCACGTTGAAGCGATTGGGATTGTTCAGAAACCTGGATATTACATGGTCCCGATCCGATGCGGTGAATCCGAAAATAATCACGTCCCTTTCCGCGCCTTGAACCCGCTCCACCGTATCAATCAGGGGAAGTTCATGGTTTGTCCCCTCAAGCAGGCCGGAAAGGCGGGCGGAGATTAGGTTGTTTTGGGCGCGATGGGGGGAGATGAGGGCTATCTGCTCCGGCTGAATGGCGAAATGAGTGATCATTCGGCAGGCGATTCGGGAGATGATGTGGGCTTCCTGTTCGCATTCTTGATGGTGCCGGCGATGATCCATGATCGCGAGAGTTATGGGTCGATTTGGGTCGATCAGTTGGTCTATCCGGTTATCGGAAATTTCCCCTTTCAACGTAAGTCTCGATCCGGCGTTTTCAGGGGCGGGCTGAAGGGCGCCGTCGTACCAGGTGCGGCTCGGGAACCGGCAGAGTTCGCGGTTCATTCGGTAGGTGATATCCAGGCGGACGTGATTTTCGGCATTGCCATGTCGAGAGAGATGCTCAAGAATTGATTTTCGAACGTCCAACGGTTTTTGGTCCGGCGAAAGGGGCTCTGTACCTTCCCTTTCATCGTGCCCCAGAACAATGGGGGGCAACTGCTTAACGTCCCCCAGAAGAAGATAATTCCCCTTTCCATAGGCCAGCGTAAGCGCAGCCTGGGGAACCAGCATCTGGGAGGCCTCATCCAATGCCATCCAGTCGAAATACGGGGGGAAATGGCCGTTTCGGCTGTCAAAAAGGTTGTAGAGTCCGTATCCGGTAGCGCCGAGGATCAGGTATCGGCGGCGGAAAACATCATCAGGGTCATTGGACGTTTCAACACTGAAATGATCATTCTCCTTTGCGGGTTCATTGGGTTTTCCCCACTTGATCAATGGAGCGGGAAAGCCTTTCAGGTTGAACTGTTTTAGCAATCGCGAGACCTTTTCAAGGGCATTGTCGATGGCCTGGTGGGTCAGGGCGCTTAGCGCGATGCGCAAGGGTTTCCCCGATTCATGGGCTTGAAGGACCAGTGCAATCAGCATCCAGCCCAGGAGATGGGTTTTGCCGGTTCCGGGAGGACCGTCAATGAGACTCAATTGGTAGGAGAAAGGGAGTTCCATGGCGCGCTTCTGAGCGGCATTGAGTCCGATGATGGAACTGTTCTGCGCGAGCCACTTTCGTATCCAGAACGATGAATTTTGATGTTGCGTGCGGGGGCGGTTGTCCCGCAATATTCGTGAAAATGGATGCTCATCCCGGCTCAGCACGGTTTTGACCGCGTGGAGCAGTTTGGGGGTGGTCCAGTCTTCCGCGTCCTCTTCCAGGGAATAATAAATGCGTCGGTTTAAGGCCAGATGTCCCTGCCGGGAGCCGACGGACAGGATTTGTGCTGTTGGCTTGAAGCGGTTCAGGATAACGGAAAACCCGTCTTGAAGGTCACGTATCCCTTGTGGCGCCAGTTTCAAAAAATCCCCTTCCCGGAATTTGGATGTGCCATTGTTATGGATTACGGAAAAGTTGTAACGGAACTTTCCTTCATGATCCAGTTCTTTTCCCATAAAACGAAGCGGTCCCATGGCCCGGAAGCGCTCCACCCGCTCCTCCAGAGAATATTCCTGCAGCGACAGAATATCTTCCTGTTTTAAACGCTGTTCTTCTTTCACGAATTGGATATAAACTTCGGATGGATCTTCTTTTTCCGGCCCTGTTTTCCACCCCTCCTGTTGTCGGCTGCTGATCAGGTGCTCCATGAGCCATTTTCTTAAGTGGTCGCAAAATAACAGGGCTTCTTTTAATTCGACATCATGTGGGTCCCCGTGAAACAAACTGAGAGGCCTTTTCAGGGCAGGCGCCAAACCCAGAATATGATGCAGAGAATACAGGGTAAGTTCTCCGGGGATGGGAAGCGTGAAATGGTTTCTGAAACCCTGGCGAAGATCCGTCCAGTGGTTTTGAATCATGTTCGCGATTAATTCATATTCTGCCGGCTCTCCCATTTTCCGCGCCCATTCAAGAAGCAGGGACGAGGTTCTGCCGCCAAAGGAAAACAGATGCGGCCCCTTGCCGTTTTCCTTCGCCTGCTTCCAGATGATAAAAAAAGCATTTGCGAAATCATGCCATGCCGATTCCTTGTTGTTGCCGCCCGTTTTCATTTCCCAGGTGTGAACCGCCGATACATTGCCATCCACAACGCGAAGGCCCAGGATTGAGTTATGAGGCAGCGGCCCGGAGGTTATAAGGAGAATTACCGATACTGAAATGTTGGCCGGAAAAAGTCGCGTAATCTTGTTGTTCAGCAAAATATGATGATTTGAGAGGGCGTTTATTTTGGCTTTTAGTTGATCTTGCGTGTGGGGCGGCATGGAAACCGGTTCGATTTTCGAGGCCTCCAGCCACTGTTTGGTCTGGTCCATGCTTTTGAGGTCCAGCGCTTTTAGTTGGTCCAGTTGTCCGGGCGTCAAGTTCGGCAGAAACTGGATGTCTTCCCGGTTCAGGGCTTCCTGATAGCAGAAGTTAAACCATTGGCAATAAGTGCAATGGCTTTTTAGCTGAAACCCTGCTCCTTTGGCATTTTTTGAGATGATCGTATCCAGATTTTGAATCAATGCCGGGAAGGTCGCCAGATACGGATGTAAATCAAATTCGTGTTCCACCATTATATCCGTATTTTTTTGAGCGGGCAATACCAGAAAGCCTGCGTTTGAGAGGACAACAGTTGCGTTTAGCTTCCGCGATGCGATCATTTTTCTGAGCAGAAAGGCGTAGAAGGCCGTTTGCCATTTGTGGTGTAAGCGGGGGGCAGGGCTGTTCTTGATTTCTCCCACAGTGAGCATCAAAGTGTCTTTTTCCCGGGAAATTCGAATAAGATCCGGTATCCCGATGCCGTCTACGTCCTGGAACAGGGCATGCTTACTGAGTACGCCTTGAGAAATGTAAAGGGGGCCGGTGCTTTCCCCGACCGGCATTTGCAGTAATTTCTTTAGACCTGCAATCGTTTCCTGATGCCGAAGTTCCAAGGGTTTGAAGTTTCCATGGACGTCCTTTTCGGATATGCGGACCATGGCGGCGCCATTGTCCTGTAAATGGGCTATGACGGTTTCTTCAAATTGACGGCCTTTGTGAATACGGTCATCTGTCGCTTTCTTGTCAAGCGGGGGAGGGGAGGGCGGCTGATGATGAACCGGCACAAAATGAAGACGCAGGAAGCGTTCGCACTGAAGATGCCTGAAATACCCCGCCAGAATGCCGCCGGTGAGCGGGCGGTTTGCGTGGGCTGCGCAATTGAGGGAAACTTCCGGCATGAATTTCAGACGTTCTTTTTCCAGATCAAGAAGCGGTTGGCCTTTTGCCGGTATTTCCACAGGGCCGGGGGTCTCTTGCTTATCATTATCGTGCCCCCGTTCAAGAAAATCCAGGTTGCCCGAGAGAATTTCGGATGATTTTTGACGATAACGCAAAAAGGTGGCCATCACGCGTTCATCAAAGAGAAAATCCGCCATTTCCGCCATATGCAGTTCTTTTGGCAGGATACTGCAGAACCGGTTTAAGGGGAACGAAGCTTTAAGCAGTTTGAAATTCCGTTCGGTCCATGAAACAAGGTCGTCTTTCACCAGGGGCAGGGGAAGTTTGCTGAAATCAACCCAGTGTGAACAATCCACGCCCACGGCGTCGGAAGCCACAAACACATCTTCTTCCCGGGTTTCACGCAGGCGGTTCCGGATGGTCCAGCGTAGGATGAGATTGCCCACCGACCCGATGTAAGTCAGGTACCGATAAAAGCCGTTCGGGTTTAAAATGATTTCAATGCCGTTTTTGAGCACAACGGCGGTTTGAATTTTTTCCCGCTCCCTTTCAAGCAGCGCACGGGTTCGCGAAAAGAGCCCTTTTTCATCATGTTCCGAATTTTTGAGCACTTCCCGAACGGATTGGGCCACCTCGTATGAAACCTGTTGCCCGGGTCCGAGCCAGAATATTTCCTTGCTGTCCGTACGGGTCGACGGGACGGCCAGAACCCGCCCGGCGCCTTTGGCATGGATGATTTCGGCGATACAAAGCCTTTTGCCGGCCAGGTTGACCCGGTCTCCCGGCTCCAGTTGGTCCACGACCGCCCGCGGAATGTCGGCGATGGTCTTCTTGCTCAACTCCAGGGCATAATTTTCTTCGGCCGGCGGGAAATTGCTCCATATACCGTATTCAAAAAGGCAGTTATAGTACTGCCATCCGCCCTGGAACAGGCCGTTAACGGATCCCTTGGACAGCCAGCCCGTTTTTTCCATCGTTTTGAAAATATCATCCAGATCCCGGCTCTCTTCCGGGAACAAATCTTTCATGGCGCCGGGTGTTATGCGCTGTTTCTCATAAATGCAGCTTGCCGTCTGCTGGCCCAGAACGCTGATCAATTTTCGCGGCAGGGGCCTTTCCACCTGTCCCCGTTTTGCCAGGGCGAGGAGAGCCAGAAAACGGGTCAACTGCTCACCTGCCTTTGCTCCCCGGCAGATGCCCCAGAAAAATGTTTTTTCAACGCGTCGGTTGGCGCGGCCCACGCGCTGAAGGAAGGCGGACACCGAATCAGGGGGTTCATAAAGCATCACCGCGTCCACGTCGCCCACGTCGATTCCCAGTTCAAGGGTGCTGGTGGCCACGCACAGGGCATGGGGGTTCCGGCGAAAATTCCGTTCAACGGCCCGCCGTCTTTTAGGTTTGAGATTGGAATAGTGAAGGCCGCAGGCGCCGCTGAAACACCCCTGTTGCCCCAGAAGGGCAAACAATCGGTCGCAGGCGCTGCGGCTGTTGGCGAAGAGCAGGATTTTTCGGTATCCGAATGACTGGTAGAGGTCGTCAAAAAGGGCGACGAGTTCTTCATCTTCGTTTTTGAGATGAACCAGATGGGGTACAATTTCCTTGCGCACGTCTTCGGAAATATGAATCGTGGTGGACGAAAAATCAAAAAACCGGGCGATTGAATCCATGTCGGCAATGGTGGCGGACAGGGCGATTTTTTGCAAGGGCCCACCCGCTCGACGTTCAAGCCGTTTGAGCACCAGGGCCAATTGGCGGCCCCGGTACTGGTGTACCAGGGGATGGACCTCGTCAATGACGGCCATGGTCACCCGTGAAATAAATTCCCTGAACTCGGGATTCCGGCTTCCCAGAAGCACGTCCAGGGATTCGGGCGTGGTGATAATAATGTGAGGGGTTCGGCCGCCGCTTCGTTTGATGTCGCCGGTGCGGACCCCTAAACCCAGCTCCAGGCGCGGGGTGATGATGGGAGAAAGACGGCGCTTCAGGTCAAAGGCCAGGGCGCGGGTGGGAACTATATAAACAAGGCGGTCTATTTTTTCAGACAGAAAGACCCGTTCAAGGCAGGGTCCCAGAACCGCTTCGGTTTTGCCGGAACCGGTTCCGGACTGAAGGATCAGGTCTTTTCCCTGAAGGATCGGCTCGATGGCCTGAACTTGAAAGGGAAAGAGCGACGGAAAGGCCCCGTAAAAGGCGCGGAAGGTGTTGGGAAGTCTAAGGAGTGGAGAATCCAAATCTATAACAGGCGCAGCGCCTGTTCCTGGTGGGCCATATCCAGTTGGTTGATCAGGGATTGCATTCTGAGGCGGGTTTCCCGGTTGACGGTCTGCGCCAGAACCGTTTCCATTTCCTCTTGAATACGTCCGTTTTCGGGGGCCCATTTATATGCTCTTGTGTGAAGCAAAAGGAGCTTCCGGGTCAACCCATCCCATTCCTTCCCGGACAGATCATGGAGTCGATGGACGTCGAGGTTTTTCCATGCGTGAGCGTAGTTCATGGCAAAATAGGGGGATTCACCTTTTTTGGTGACCCGAATACGGTCGTAGTCCTCCTCTTTGAGCCGAAAGAAAAAATCGTCGGTGAAGGCGAAGATTGGGTAAAGCCCCGTAACGGCCGAGCGGTTCAAAAAAATCCTGTGAAGGTATTGATAGCTTTTGGATCTGCCGGTGATCCGTGCCTGGGCAATGGATTCACCCTCGTCAAAAAGGACCACCCACCCTTTGTATCCCATCTGTTTGAAAAGATCCGCCATACAGAATATCTGTGTGAGATAGTCATGGGGGTTCGTGCATTTCAAGGGGGAGTCCTTGTAGAAGTCCACACTGCGGTATTTACAAACATTTCTCAAACGATATACCGGCACAATCGTGCCCGACAGTGCCCGTTTGAGAAGAAATGGAAACTCCCGCGGACGGTATTGCCGATGTTTTTTAAAGGCCTTCTTTTTGTTGGAAAGCGGGATGGTTTTGTTGGCTGCGGCCGCTAGCATGGCTTTGAAAAAATGCGGCATTTCATCCGGAAGAGCTGCAAGGATGCGGTTTCCGTTATCTTTGGCCCGTTCCGTAGGGGCTGACCTGTGTGTCCGCCCTGCAGAGAAATCTTCCGACCAGGATTTCCATTTTGAAAAAAATGTCTCCTCATGATCCGGAAAGCGAATTCGAGCCAGAAGCGCCCGGTACACCTGCCTGAAATCGTGAAACGGGACCTCGCGGGGATCAAGGTTGATCATGCTGGTTGCAAATCCGTGTTCCAGCGCTTTTTCTTGAAGGTAGGCGAGCGAGTGGCTTTTGCCCTGGCCGTAATCCCCGGCTACGCAAAGATGAGGGGAGAAATTGTCTCCGGGGGACGAAAGCCCTTGGTCAAAGGCGCGAACCAGTTTATCTTCCCGGGCGGTGAGTAATCGGACCGCAAAGGGATCGAATATCCCTTCCCGCAGACGTTCAACAGCGCGCCTGAGGGTGAAATTACGTTCATGCTCGATGGTGTTTTTATAAGATGGGAGGTCCACTTACGAATCCCACTTGGGTTCAAGGTGCTGAATTTTCTCTTTTTCCATCTCGTCCTGGCTTTGAGTCATCTGGGCTGTGAGATCCAGCTCCTCAATGGCGTCATTGCCCTGTTCCCCCATGTCCAGGATGCTGATAACCTGCTTCACGAAAAGCCTGACTTCGCTCAACACGCCCATTTTTTTTTGGTTTTTGCAGATATTTTCAAGAAGGCTGTCCGGGATTCGCTCTTCCGCGTCCCACCTATAAGAGACACCATGAATGGTTCGGAGCGTTTTTCCCAGTGCCGTCAGTTCCCCTGTTTTCAGGGGGGTTCTGTGAAGGTCTATGAGAACCCCGCGATAGTTGAGCCGCTTGTTTTCGCCGATGGACCTGACCCGACTCCAGAGGGCATCATAGGACTTGAACCCTTTTTCAGATTCCAGAATATCAGGAATGATGGAAAAAAAGATGTGAAGATAACCGGCCTGTTCCGTGTTGTCGATGAGCAGCCTGACATTTTCATAGGCTGCGCTACGAATGGATTTCCCCTGGCTCACCACGGTTTCCAGTTCATCCATGAGAAGGATCAGGCCCTGGTATTGGGTAAACCGCAGGAAAGCGATCAGAGCATTCAGAAAGTTTTTGCTGTTGGCCTTGTTGATGACTTCAAAGATATGATACGGCTTGATCTCTTTTTTGGCAATCTTTCCCCCTTCAAACCAGAGATAGAGAACCTCTCGGGCATTATCCCGCTCTTCTTGCGACTCTCCCTCCGCAAGGGGTTGCAGGCGGTTGTTCAACAACGCTATCACCCCGTTGGCGAAATTGATGTCCATGCCGGGAAGGGAGCGAATCTCGTTGGCGATGTCCGCCAGCTTTTCCGGAGACGGCGAACCGTCATCAAGCACCAGACCCTTCGCCGCTTTATTCACATAGTCATCCAGCAGGTTGTGGATGCCGAGCCCCTCGAATCGGCCTCGAAGCTGTTTCACGATGGCCTGGTAAACCGCTTCGAATTTGTGAATGGGCACTTCCCGGGTCAAGACTACAAAGGATACGGCAAAGCCCTTTTGAAGGGCTATGTGGCGGATTATCGACATGAAATGGGTTTTGCCGTCCCCGTAATCGCCGCTCAGAAAGCGGACCTTTGCGCCTCCCTCGGCTATGTATTTATCAAGGTCGTCCTCGATTAAGGTGAGCCAGTTTTCCCGTCCCACCGTAAAGAACGGCACGTAATCCACGGGAACGCTGCCCTTTCTCAATTCCTCGATAATGGCCCTGGCTTCAAAAGGCTTCAATTGATCCATCTGTTGTGGTATCATAAGTCTTCTTTCTCCTCGAATGATATGCTGGTGATGCGGCGCTTTTCTCCATCGCTGTCAATGAGCCACAGGGCGCTGATTCTTCCCGGCGTCATTCTAAGAATATGGCCGCCGGATGTGCCCTCGATGCCCGCCTGAAAATAGCGCCACAGGTCCACGTTGAACTGGTCGCCGCTGTACCCACGGAATCTGCCTTTATCCATATCCTGAAAAAATGGTTTGCTTTGCAAAGAAACCACGTAGTCCAGATAAAGACGCTGAGCCGTCACCTTGGCGCCGGGCGGCAGCTTTTCCTGTTTGAGAATATTGTTGTAGATCCCATAGAGGCCGTCAATGAAAGTTCGGGGGTCGTAAGGGCGGCCGTAGAGCAGTTTTTTGACACGGAGCAGGGCCGTCACGATGCGCCTGGGGTCTATGGATTTGAGCAGCTTCTTGTTGATGGTGGTGGTGCGATTGGAAAAATCGATTTCGCCCTCGATTCCCTTTAGTGACTCGAAACGAGGGAAATCAATGGTTATTTCCAGATCGGCTTCCCGGGCCTTGTCCGTGAGATCTTCAATGAACTCCATTCGGTACCGGTCAACCTGTTCGCTGGCGTATTCACGCAGACCTTCGAAGATATGCCCGCTTTCCTCGATGCCTGTTTCTTCCAGGATATCGCGGGCTAATTTTGTTTTCAGCAGTTCATCGAGTTGAAGAAAGTCATTCCGGGCCGCGCAGCGCATGCAGTTTTTGATGAAATTGGCCAACCGCTGCCGTCGATTGATTTCGACCTGATAGGGCTTGACGATTTCGTTGAGGCCTTCTTGAGCATCTTGCAGGAGCGTTTTATGATCAGTCATAAGTTTTTTTATCCACGTGGCTTTTTTGAAAAAGATAAATGATGGGTGCATTGGAAGCCCTTGTTCTTCCAACAGACCCTGAGATTCATTATGTGAGACCACCTATATCATACTTATGGGAAAGGCTTCAATTCAATTTTTGCCAAAGTTCTACTGGAATTTTTCTTGAATTTCAGGTTTTTTTTCTGATCTCAAAGGCTTTATGGATGTGTTGGTTCCTGTGAAAATCCCTGGGGATGGTGGACCGGGTGATATCTTTAACAGCCCATTGCGTTAGCGCATCACGGTCCAGTTTGAATTTTCGGCGGTTGCAGGAAAATATCAGGACCCCGTCAGGGGATAGAAGACGAAGGGTCCGGGTCAGCAGTTCCACGTGGTCCCGTTGAATGTCAAAGGCGGTTTGCATCCGTTTGGAGTTGGAGAAGGTAGGGGGATCCAGATAAATCACGTCAAAGCGGTCTTTGCAGGCGGCAATCCATTCCAGGCAGTCGGCCTGCATCAACTGGTGTTTTGGTCCATCACAGTGGTTTAGATTCAGGTTTTTTCCGGCCCATTTGAGGTAGGTTTTGCTCATGTCTACACTTTTGGTGGTGACAGCACCGCCTTTAACCGCATAAACCGTCGCTGTTGCGGTGTAGCAGAAAAGGTTTAATACGTGCTTTCCCGCAGATGCCCTTCCCACCCGTTCCCGCAGAAGTCTTTGATCTAAAAAAAGCCCGGTGTCCAGGTAGTCGGTCAGGTTTACCAGGAACCTGAGGCCGTTTTCCTTGGCCTCAAAAAAACGGCCTTGAGAATCAAAACGTTCATATTGTGCGTCTTTCTTTTTCCTTTCCCTCACCTTAAAAATGATTTTCTCATGTGGTATCTTCAATATTCCGGGCAGGACGGTCAGAACCTGCTTCAACCGTTTTTTTGCCTTTAGAGGGGAAACACTGGCAGGTGCCCGGTATTCCTGAACATGTAATTGGTCTTCATAAACATCAATGGCGACGGCATATTCGGGCATGTCAGCATCATAGAGCCTGTAGCAGGTGATGCCCTCTTTTCGAGCCCATTTGCCGAGGATCTTCAGGTTTTTTTTCAGGCGGTTTTGAAACATCTCCGAGCCTGGTTCCTGATCAGCCTTTTTACTGGCCGGCGGCAATGGGCGACCGGGTGTTTTTTCGTGCATAACCCATTCTTCCCGAATGTCAAAGTTGAGGAGCCTGCAGGGAATGGGGCCATTAAAAAGATGATATTGTTTTCTGGCACGGATGCCCATTTTTTTGGCCAGATCGGGATGGGCGGTAAATACGCCGGCCGACCAGCCTTCATAGTGCTTCTTAAGTCGATCCCCCAGTGTTTTATAGAGGTTTTCAAGATTCATCTTCTTGCCCATGCGTTCCCCATAGGGGGGGTTGGCAATCAGCAATCCCGGAACCGTTGTTTCAGGTGCCGTAAGGGCTTTAATGTCCTGCACTTGAAAAGAAATGACATCTTCAATACCTGCGCGGAACGCATTTTTTCGCGCCAGAGCAATGATTTCAGGGTCTCTGTCAAAACCAAAAAATCCCCGGGAGATTTTTCCAATGCCTTTTTCCGCCCGTGCTTCTGCTTCCTTCAGCAAAATCTGCCATTGGCTCTGGTCGTGTTGTTTCCATTTTGTAAAGCCAAAACGCGGTCTCAAGAGCCCCGGCGCCCTGTCCATGGCCATGAGCGCGCCTTCAATTAAGAGGGTCCCCGATCCGCACAGGGGATCCACTAAAGGGGCGCCTTTCCGGGCCAGTTGAGGCCAATGTGCCCGGAGCAATATGGCGGCGGCCAGGTTTTCCTTCAGGGGGGCCGCACCGCCCGCTATTCGGTAAAAACGCTTATGCAGACTGTCGCCGCTCAAATCCAGGGAAACCTGGGCCAGGTCTTTTTTCATGTGAACATTGACGCGAATGTCGGGGTTTTCCGTATCAACGGATGGGCGATATCCGGTTTTGGCGCGAAACTGGTCGACGATAGCGTCTTTAATACGAAGGGCCGCATAGTGGGAATGGAAAGTGTTTGTGTGATCCGCCGTAAAATCCACGGCGATTTTCTCTCTGGGGCTCATGTGGTCATCCCATTGTATCTGCTCGTAAATCTGGGCATAAAGATCATCCGGTGTTCCGGCCTCAAAACGGGCCAGGGGAAGAAGAACACGGTTGGCGAGACGGGACCAGAGACAGGCTTTGTAAGCGGATTGAAGGGTCCCTTTAAAAAAGACGCCTGAACGGGCCTGTTTTACATGGGGGTTATCCAACGAAAGGATCTCATGGTAAAGGAGTTCTTCGATACCTTTCGGGCAGGTGGCAAAAAAAGTATGATGTTTATTTGGCATTTTGTGTTTATTGCTTTACACTTTGCTGGTTATGGTGTAATCGGCTTCCCAAGTATCGACATCACAATAACCATCCCGACCTTTAACGCAAGAAGAAAAAGGCCAAGTTGAAGTGATGTGCAAGTTTTTGAAAGGCTTCGGTGCAGGATAAGGTGTTTTTTAGTGGGCTTATTGGATTTTTGTTGACATTTAATTTGAAATGTTTAAACTAAGCGGATGTTTTTTGGTTATGGAATAAGGCTCATTTAAGTTGTTTAACGATGAAGAGGCTACTCTTTCTTGTCTCTTCGCAATCCTTCCCACCTGAAGTCAAATGTCTTGATGAAGGTGGCTGAGTGTGTTTTGAAGTCGAAGAAGATAACCGAAGGCCCGTGGAGAAATAATTGCAGCGGGTCGAAAACCTTTAGAATTGGATTTCTGGAATGTTGGCAAGGGGCATCTTGGTGCGTTGACACGGGATGCCCTTGTTTTTTTGATTGATCATTAATCAAGAATTTTAATCAAACCGGGGGACGCAAGTTGATGAGTAAAGGAACAGACGAAATGCCCGAAAGTGGATTGTTACAAACAGAAAACACAGATGCCGCCGTTTGGGAAGACCCAGATGGTTTTACTGACGAACTCTCATCCGATTCCAGCGAAAGCGAAGAGACCATGGATGACGATCGCTCTTTCATGGAAATGTTTGAGGAAAGCCTGAAGAGTATCCAGGAGGGTAAAATCGTCAGTGGGGAAATTGTTCAAATCGACAGTGAATTCGTGCTGGTGGACATTGGATACAAATCGGAAGGACAGATCCGTATCAACGAATTCAAGGATCTTGAGGGGAACCTCACGGCTCAGGTGGGCGACACGGTGGAAGTTCTTCTGGTGCGCAAGGAGGACAAAGACGGGAACATCATTTTGTCCAAGGAGAAGGCTGCGCGGGTCAAAATATGGGATGATATTGAAAAAGCCTACAAAGATAATGAAACCATCAAAGGCAAGATCATCTCCAGGGTGAAGGGTGGCCTTTCAGTGGATGTGGGTCTTCAAGCCTTTTTGCCCGGTTCCCAGGCCGATTTGAGGCCGGTGAAGGATCTGGATACACTGGTGGGTGTTGAACATGATTTCAAGATTATCAAATATGAACGGCGTCAGGGAAACATTGTATTGTCGCGACGGGCAGTTCTGGAGGTTGAGCGGGCGGCGCTACGTGAAAAAGTGCTTGAGAACTTGGAGGAAGGTGCCGTGGTTGATGGGGCGGTCACCAACATTACCGATTATGGTTTGTTTATCGATCTCGGTGGTATTGACGGCCTTGTCCACGTGACCAACATTGCTTGGAGTAAGACCGGGCATCCTTCGGAACTTTACCAGATCGGTGATAAGATCACGGTAAAAGTGTTGAGTTTTGATCGGGAAAAGGAACGCGTATCTCTGGGCATCAAACAGCTGACCGCGGATCCATGGACCGGGATAGAAGAAAAATATCCTGTGGGGTCCCAGATTCCGGGGTGTATTGCCACCTTGAAGAAATATGGCGCTTTTGTGGAGCTGGAAGAGGGTGTGGAAGGTCTGGTTCATATTTCCGAGATGTCCTGGACCCGTAAGGTCATGCACCCTTCAGAACTCTTCCGCGTCGGCGATACGGTTGAAACCATGGTGTTGAGCATGGATGTGGCCAAAAAGCGGATTTCCCTGAGTGTTAAACAACTTGAGCCGAACCCCTGGGATGTTATCACGGAAGAATATCCCATCGGTGCCATTATTGAAGGAAAGATCAAAAACATTACGGATTTCGGCGTTTTTGTGGGCATTGACAAGGGCATTGACGGTCTGGTTCATATTTCTGATATTTCCTGGACCAAGCAGATCAAACATCCGTCAGAGCTTTACAAGAAGGGCGACGACGTAAGAGCGGTGATCCTTCGCATTGATAAAGAGAATGAGCATTTTTCTCTCGGCATCAAACATCTGACCCCCGATCCATGGAATGAAATCCCTGAGAAGTACAAACCCGGCACACGGGTTTCGGGCAAAGTCACTAACATTACGGATTTCGGTCTTTTTGTTGAGTTGGAGGAAGGTATTGAAGGATTGATCCATGTTTCCCAGCTGCCCAAAGGCCAGCAGGATGCAAAGGAACTCAAAGATTTTCAGGTGGGAAATGAACTTGATGCCGAGGTCGTGAATGTTTCACAGAAAGATAAACGGATCGGGCTTTCCATTCGAAAGCTTCAGGAAAGTCCTGAGAAAAAGGTCTATACCAATTATGTGAATAACCAGGAGAAGGCCACCAGTAATCTGGGCGCTCTGCTGAAAGAGAAAATGATGGATATGGATTCGGACGAACCCCAAGAGAGCGAAGCGCCGTCCGCAGATCCTGAACAATGAGAAATAGTTATCCCCCAAATGTAAATCAAGTGGGGGCAGGCACAGGGGCCTGCCCCTACGGATTAACCGTCCATACGCCCTGGTTGTTAACAGGCCCTGGCTATTAAAAGGGCATGCGAAAGGAAAAGTTATTGTTAAAAAACCTGGTTCAAGCAGTTCATACCCTCCTTAAGAAAACGCCTCCCCAAGAAACGTCTTCAAAAAAAACGACTTTTACGCCGCCGGTTCATGGAATCACGCCGGATAAACCCGCTCCGGCCTTGCCGGTTTCCGCCAAACCCCATGATGATGTTTCATCAGGCAAGGGGAAAGACAATACTCTGAAAACCGGTTCCAAACCCTCCGGCATAAAAGCATCCCGCCCTTCCTGGCAGGTTTCCCAGTTTGTGGTTCCCGAAGTGGAAGGAAAGTTTCGTTTTCATGACCTCGGGTTGCCGACAACCATTATGCACGCCATCTCGGATCTGGGCTTTGAATACTGCACGCCGGTTCAGGCGGAGATGCTTCCAAAAGCCTTATCCGGGTCGGATGTTACCGGGAAAGCACAGACAGGTACCGGGAAGAGTGCCGCTTTTCTCGTTAATATCTATGCGCATCTTATAAAGAAACCGATTAAAGGAAAACGGCCGCAGGGAGCGCCTCGGGTTTTGATTATGGCGCCCACGCGGGAGTTGGTGCTGCAGATTGAAAAAGATGCCCGCGGCATCGGAAAATATACACGTTTTCGAATTCAGTCCATACTGGGCGGTATGCAATATGATAAACAAAAGCAGGTGCTGATAAAAAACCCCATTGACATTATGGTGGCGACGCCGGGCCGTTTGCTTGATTTTCAGAGGCAGGGAATTCTTCATCTCAACAAAGTTGAAATCCTGGTGATCGACGAAGCCGATCGTATGCTCGATATGGGGTTCATTCCGGATATCAGAAAGATTGTCCATAGCACTCCCCACAAAAACGAGCGTCAAACCATGTTTTTCAGCGCCACGCTGAAGCCGGAGGTGGAACGTCTGGCCGAGCAGTGGACCCGAAAACCGGTTCACGTTGAGATTGAACCGGAGCATATAGCGGCTGAATCGGTCAGACAACTGGTCTATATTGTTACGGCTGACGAAAAATTCGCACTTTTGCTGAACCTGATTGTTGGGCAGAAGCTGGAGAGGGTGCTGGTGTTTGTCAATCGCCGGGATCAAACGCGCCGTTTGGCGGAACGGTTGCAGCGCTACCGGATCAATTGCGCGATCCTGTCCGGGGAGGTTCCCCAAAACAAGCGGATAAAAACCCTTGAGGATTTTCGTAACGGGCGTGTTCGTGTTCTGGTGGCCACGGATGTGGCGGCGCGTGGCTTGCATGTGGAAGGCATCAGCCACGTCATCAATTTTACCCTGCCTCAGGACCCCGAGGACTACGTGCATCGCATCGGCCGCACGGGTCGTGCCGGGGCCTCCGGTATTTCGGTGAGTTTTGCTTGTGAAGATGATTCGTTTTACATTCCGGCCATTGAGGAGTATCTGGGAAATCCACTCGTTTGTGAACAGCCGGATGAAGCTTTGCTGACCGTGTCGCCGCCCCCTCCGAAAAGGCCTTCCGACAGAAGCGGACCCCATGGCGGAAAAAAGGTGCCACTCCAGACTGCAAAGCGACGTTCGCGACAGGGATCGCAGGCACGTAAGCCCCAAAGAAGGCGCCCGAGGCCCACAAACAAACCAAAGGTTGCCGGTGTTTCCGGAACATGATCTTGAAAGGCTGCAATCGCTTCAGAGATCAATAAAGGCACTTTTTCATTGGAAAGGGTGCCTTTTTTTTGTATTCAAGTTCATGGGAATAAAATTCGAAAAAACCATTGCCATCATCATCTGTATTCTGGGGGTGTCAGGTGTGGCATACGGTATGGCTGAAGAAAATGACATACTTTTTATTGTGGGTCTTTTTTTTGTTGCCGGGGGCTATCTCATCATCAGACGGAAACTGAAGGGCAATGCGCAAAGACAGAACCGCTGAAGAATTGTTGAGAACGGAAAGTGGTTTTGTACGAAATCTGCCATCCGTTCAAGCCTCACTGGTTTCCGGTATCGCCATATTGTGGGCGCTTTTTCAACTATCACTTCCCAGCTTTCTCATCATTGACAGCACCAAGGAAAGGGCTATTCACCTGGCGTTTGCCCTTGTCCTCATTTTCCTGGTGAACCCGTGTATCAAAAACCCCATCAAATTCTGCTCTTACCTCTCCATCAGGGACCGTATTCCGCTGATGGATTGTGCCCTGGCGGTTCTCGGCGCTTTGGCGGCACTTTATATTGTCATGGATTATCAGGGGATTGCCATGAGGGCCGGTGTCCCCACAATGCAGGACCTGATTGCAGGAAGCATCCTGGTTATCCTGCTGCTTGAAGGCACCAGGCGGATCATCGGTCCTGCGCTGCCCGTTATTGCCCTGCTCTTTACCGGTTATGCCTTTGCAGGGCCCCATATGCCGGATCTGCTGGCATTCAAGGGCGTTTCATTGAGCCGCTACCTGAGCAACATTTCGCTCTCAACCGAGGGCATATATGGGATTCCCCTGGGTGTTTCGTGCTCCATCGTTTACCTTTTCGTGTTGTTGGGTGCCCTTCTGGACAAAGCCGGTGCCGGACGTTTTTTTACCCGTCTTGCCCTTGCTTTTCTGGGCAAATACAAAGGGGGTGCTGCAAAGGCTGCCGTGATGGCCAGCGGGGCAACGGGCCTGGTTTCCGGATCCAGCATCGCCAATATCGTGACCACCGGACCTTTCACCATCCCGTTGATGAAAAAGATCGGTTACCCCGCGAAAAAGGCGGCGGCAATTGAAGTGGCGGCCAGTACGGACGGCCAATTGATGCCGCCCATCATGGGCGCCGCCGCATTTATTATTGCCGAATATGTGAATGTGCCCTATCTGGAGGTAGTGAAAGCCGCCGCCATCCCGGCATTCGCTTCATATTTCGGGCTTTTTTGTATTACACACCTGGAGGCTTCCAAGCTGGGGATCAAGGGACTTTCACCCCCTGATATTCCTCGGTTTTTCCAAACCCTCAAGAGGGGGGTTCACTATTTGATTCCTCTGGGCATGCTGCTCTATGAACTGATCTGGTTACGGCATACCCCCGAGATGGCAGCCTTCAGGTCGATCTTGCTCTTGTTTCCGGTGATTTTTTACCAGGAGATTAAAAAAGCAGTACAAGGAAAAAAGAGTGTTAAAGGGGCCATCAGAAATGGCTTCAGAATTATTTTAAGCGGTTTCATACAAGGCTCCAGAAATATGATGGCGGTGGCGCTTGCCTGCGCGTCTGCCGGCATCATTGTGGGTGTGGTCAACATGGGGATCGGGGGGATGATTTCGGGTATTGTTGAGTATCTTTCCGGCGGAAATATCTTCCTGTTGCTGCTCATCGCAGCCTTTGCAAGTCTCATGATCGGCATGGGCCTGCCCACAACCGCCACTTATATCGTCATGGCCTCATTGACCGCGCCGATCATTGTTGAAGTGGGCGGTTTGTACGACCTGGTTATTCCCCTGATGGCAGCACATCTGTTCTGTTTCTACTTCGGCATACTGGCCGATGATACGCCGCCGGTGGGCCTTGCCGCCTATGCGGCATCGGCCATCGCGGAATCCGAACCCATCTCTACCGGCATACAGGGGTTTTTGTATGACATTCGAACCAGCTGTATTGCCTTTATGTTTGTGTTTAATCCGGATCTGATCCTCCATGGGATCACCAGTTGGTCCCAGGCGCTTCTGATCTTTGTTATGGCGCTCGCGGGCATGTCGGCTTTTGAGTGTTTTGCCCAGGGGTGGTGCCTGACCCGAAACCGTTGGTATGAAATCCCTTTTCTGATCGGGTCGGCCTTCATCTTATTTCATCCCGGTGCCATTGCTTCATCTTTACACGTTGATATGGCATTGAAATATTACTTCTTTTCTCTGGGCCTGGTCGTTTACGGTCTTGTGATTTTCTCCCAGAAAATGAGATTGAGGCGAGCAGCGCCCTGAGACGCTATTTCAAAAGACCTTTCTCCCTATAGTATTTTATGGCCCCCGGATGAAGGGGGGCGGAGAGACCTTGAAGCATCCCTTCAGGTGTCAGAACTTCGTAGGCCGGGTGAAGTTTTTTAAATTGATCCAGGTTTTCAAAGACTTCCTTTGTGATGGCATAGACCATTTCGTCCGGAACCCGTGATGATGTGACAAAGGTGGCTTTGACGCCGAATGTGGGAATATCTTTTTGATTAACGGCTCTTGGATAGAATTTGATGGGAATGACTGCGGGTGCATAATAGGGGTATCGGTCAAGAAGGGCCGCGGTATCCGTAATGGGAATAATGGTTACTTTTCTGTTTCCCGCCGTGGCTTCCTTGATGGCGCCGCTGGGATGTCCCACGGTGTAAAAGAAGGCGTCGATGCGGCCGTCCTGAAGGAGTCCTGCTGCTTCGGATGCCTTGACCTGTTCGGCGTGAAGGTCTTTTTCGTAATCAATACCCGCTGCTGACAGTGCGTCAATGGCGTTCTGCCGCTGTCCGGAACCGGGATTTCCGATGTTGACCCGTTTGCCCCGAAGGTCATTGATGCTCTTTATACCGGCATCCTGGGCTGCCACCAGGGTGACGGCTTCCGGGTGGATGCTGAAGATGGCCCTCAACTCTTTCTGGGGCCCGGCGTCTTTCCATTCCGCCTTGCCATTGACGGCCTGATACTGGCGGTCCGACTGCACAATGCCGAAATCCAGGTCCCCCGACAAAACGGCGTTAACGTTAAAAACGGATCCGGCTGTGGATTCGACGGTGCAGCGAACACCATAGATCTTGCGCTTTTTGTTAATCATTTTGCTGATGGCGCCGCCCGTGGGATAATATACCCCCGTAATTCCTCCCGTACCAATGGTGGCAAATCGGGTTTTCGCATCCGAGGAGGGCGGGAATAGTCCGACGGTACAAATTACTCCGAAACAAACCAAGGTGGCCAGTATCATTATTTTTCGCATGGTATTCCTCCTTTAACCGTTTACGGTTCGTGAACATTCTAAACCGGAAACCGATAACCGTCAATGGCTTTCATCCCGTCCTGTTTTTACCGCCCCGGGTCAGAAACGCGTGCACCTTTGGATCTTCGCAGTCTGTTTTCAGGCGTTTGGGGTCCCCGCCGGCGATCATGGTTTTGGTTTCCACATCCAGGTATACGCAGTTATCGGCCACGGAAAAAATGCTGGGCAGTTCGTGGGTCACCAAAACCATGGTGGTCCCCAGGCTGTCCCGAAGCTCAACGATGAGGTCGTCCAGCAGAGAAGAGGTCACGGGGTCGAGTCCGGCCGAGGGTTCGTCAAAGAAGAGGAATTGGGGATCCAGGGCCAGTGCGCGGGCTACCCCCGCGCGTTTTCGCATGCCCCCGCTGATTTCCGAAGGGTAGTAATCTTCAAAGCCACTCAGCCCCACCAGGGCCAGTTTCAAAGAAGAGAGTTCTCTGATTTCCTGAGGGCTGAGGTCGAAGAATTCCTCCAGGGGAAGCCCAATATTCTCAGCCAGGGTCATGGAACTCCACAGGGCGCCGCTTTGGTAAACGATGCCGATGTTACGGGCCATTTGATCTCTTACCGCCTGTCCCGCTTCCCACAAACTGACATCGCTCAGGAAAACCTGGCCTTTTGCAGGCGCCTTGAGCCCGGTAAGGCAGCGCATAACCGTGGTTTTACCACAGCCGCTGCCCCCCATGAGTACGAAAATTTCCCCACGATTAACGGTGAAATTGAGATCCCGTTGAATCACGATATCGCCGTAGGCGATTTCAAGGTTCTTTGTGGTGATGGCGGGCGTTTCTAGTGACATGGCGATGTCTGCACGGAAAATGGCATAAAATTAAAGATTTGCCTGAATAATCTTGGCGATTTCACGGCTCAAACCCTCGACCAGACGGCTCTGGGCCGCTACCAGTTCACCATAGTCGGTGGGCGCCTTGGGCGCTTTGAGATGCGATTTACGGGTGACCATAATATGGTTCTCTTTGCGCTCAAGGATTGACCACTGTGCTGTCAAATGCACATCACCATACAGGCTGCCGTCCATTCGAACGATTTCAACATTGAGCTGGTAGTCCACCGGGGATGGGCATTTAAAAGGGAAAATTGCGAAACCCTTCGCCTGAAGCAGGCGGGAGAGGTTCAGCGCCAGTATGTTGGTGAGGCTGTCCCGCAGGGGTTCCCCCCACTGGTTGAGATCAGCCAGCCGAATTTCATTTTCGGTCACCCGGGTGACAATTTCATTCCGATCCAGATATCCCGGGATGACAACGGCATCCACGCGGATGATCGTCGGCTGTCGGCCTTGAGTATCTCCCGTTTCAAGGTTTGGTACAGGCACTGGGCTCAATAGATAGAATTTGGTGGGTGGGCTTGTGGCGCATCCCAGGGGCCAGAGGCATACCATAAAGAATGCCAGGATTTTGAGAAAAGGAAACAAACGGTGCATGATCTTACCTCCTCTGAGATCCGCTTTTTCCCCGGAGCAGGGCTTCGGGATGACGTGACAGGTAATTGGCCAGGGATCGGATGGAGCGCGCCATCTCGGAGAACTCCCGAAGGGTATTGTCCAGTTGGTTCAGGAGTGGAGAATCTTCGCCCAGCCGACTCTGAAGGGCCTCCAGGGTTTCTCTGGCCTGTTTCATGGCTTCACGGGATGCTTCAAGGCCTTTTGCGATTTTAACGGCTATGGTTTCCAGCTTTCTATCCATGTTCTTGACCAGTTCGCGGGTATCCTTGACGGTATTATTGGCATTTTCCATCAGGGGGTCCACCTGCTCGTTTACACTGGTGGCGATTTTTTTGTATTCCATCAGCGTATCATCTACGTTGTCTGCCAGTGGGGCCACACGGCTGTCCACATCATTGATCAATTTACGGGCATCTGTCAGCGCCAGGTTTGCGGAATGGAGTATCTCGGGGATCTCCGGGGATTTGAGGACCTTTTCGAGGGCTTGGACAGCGGATGTCAGCCCTTTCAGGGTCTCTTTAATGGGCAGATCCTTCAGTGTATCGAAAATAGCCTGAAATGTTGACGGAATGGTTGGAATTTCAGGGTATTCCCTGTTGAGGCCAACGAGTTTGATCGGAGTATTGGGATGATAATCCATTTCGATGATGAGCTGGCCCGTGATCAGGCTACCCATGGTCAGTTGGGCCCGCAAACCCCGTTCAATGAGCAGTGGCAGGCTTTCTAGTATGGTGATGCGCTTGCCTTTGATAACCTTTATTTTGTCGCGCTGGATTTCAACGATGACGGGCACGTAAAAGGTCATGGTTTTGGTATTGGCCTCAATGTTAATACTTTTTACCGTCCCGATTTTAACGCCGCCCACAAGCACCGGAGCTCCGAGGCTTAAACCCTTTACGGAGCCCTCGAAGAAGAGCACGAATTCCTGCGTCTTTTTCATGAACTTTCCACCGCCGAATACCATGAGGCCGGCCACAATGAGAATCACCGCACCCACCACAAACGCGCCGATAAGGGTTTTGCTTGCCTTTCCGTTCATTGTTTATCGGTCTCCTGAATGTCTATTTTGGTTTTCCCGCTTAAAAGCCTTAAATTCCCAGTACATTGGTAATGACCGTGATGATGGCGGTGGCGACGATGATGGCGACAATGCCGGTTACTACGGCCGAGGTGGCCGCATTCCCCACGGCGGAGGCGCTTCTGCCGCACTGCATTCCCCGGAGGCAGCCGGCAAGTGCCACCAGTATGCCGAAAACCGCGCTCTGAACAAGACCGATCCAGAGGTCAGCCATTGTGACAGATGCTTTGGTCTGGTTGTAATACTCCACCATGTTAAGGTCCAGCATACCCACCCCAACGATAAACCCGCCCAGAATGCCCATCAAATCCGCGTAAAGACACAACAGGGGCATCATGAGGGTCAGGCCCAGGATACGCGGCAACACAAGAAACTCCATGGGGGAGATGCCCATGGTTTTAAACGCATCGATTTCTTCATTTACCTGCATGGTTCCCAATTGGGCGGCAAAGGCAGCACCGGTTCGCCCTGCCATGATGATGCCGGCCATGACGGCCCCCATGACGCGGACCATGGCAATTCCCACCAGGTTGGCCACATAAATCTGAGCGCCGAACATCGTCAACTGAACCGCTCCCACAAAAGCGAGGATGAGCCCCACCAGCAGACTGATGAGCGAGACAATGGGAAGGGCTTCAATGCCGCAGTCCTGTATGATCCGTGTAAGATCAGAGCGGCGGAATCGGGCTTTGCCTGTCAGAAACCGGGTAAATGCCGTGGAGGCTTCACCCACAAAGGCAAGTGCTTCCCCTGAGGAGCGAAAAAAATCCATCGCTTCGGTACCGATTCGAAAAAGAAAGGTTTCTTCCTGGGTTTTTTTTCGGGCGCCCTCATTTTCCGGCACAGCCGCTGCGAGATCCATTAGTTTACCCGCACCATTGGGCAGGCCGGTTTTGTCTACGGTGATGCCGTTCTTTAAAGACAAATCGATGACCCGGCCCAGGAATATGAGAAGGCGGCTGTCCCAGTCCGTAATGCCGGTTGCATCAAACGCAATTCCTGTGGTGGTGCCCTCAGCCATCTCTTTTTCGACAACATCGGTTGAAGGGCGTTTGCATTTGAGGGTCCAGCTTCCGGCAAGGTTGATCAGAAGCTTTTTTTCGTCAGAGCGCTCAAAAGAAATTTCACAAGTCTGTGATTCCGGTTTATGGTTTGTGTGACGATGTGGTTTCATAAGGACACCAGTACCAAATAATTATGCATTTCTGCAACTTTTTTTATTGCAGAATAATTAGAGAAACAGGTTCCTCGGGGTCTGTTGGTCCGGGTAACGGAATCATTGCGATTGATGCAAAAATGTGCTCTAATGCTTGACACCATGGATATATACAATGAACAGTAACTGGTTTCCCAAACACATGAGATCCTCGGAAGCGCTCTTGCGGAAAAGCTTGAAATCCGCGGATGTCATTTTCGAAATACTGGATGCAAGAATCCCCTTTTGCAGCCGGGATGAGCGCATTGATTTGATAACCAAAGAAAAACCGAAGATTGTGGTTTTAAACAAGTGCGATTTAAGTGATGATGAGAGCGATAGAAAATGGGCGGCCCATTTTGAAAGAAAGGGTGTTAAATCCGTCACGGTCAACGCGGTTCAAGGAAACGGTATTAAGCGGCTCATCAAATCGGTACAAGATGTCCTGCACGCCAAATCATCCAAACTGCATGACATGAGAGACCGGAAAAAGGCCGTTACGGCAATGGTTGTGGGCATTCCCAATGTGGGAAAATCCACGCTCATTAATGCCATTGCCGGAAAGAAAAAGACCAAAATTGCCAACAAGCCGGGCGTCACGAAGTTTAAACAACGGGTTACAACCCGGAATCAGCTTGAACTTTTGGACACCCCCGGGATTCTTTGGCCCAGGGAGAATGAAGAGACGTTTGAGAGCCTGGCGCTGATCGGCGCCATAAAGGATGAAGTCTTGGACCTGGAAACCCTTTCCATTTCGTTATTGAAAAAGTTGGTCGACCTTGCACCTCGGAATCTGGAGCGGCGGTATCGGATTCATATTCACGAACAATCTCCCCTTGAGATCCTTGAGTGTATTGCCATGAAAAGGGGTTGCATCAGAAAAAACAAGAATATCGATTACATGCGCGTATCACACATTGTACTGGGTGATTTCAGAAAAGGCAGCTTCGGCAAGATTACCCTGGAAATGCCGGAAGATTACGAGTAACCGTTTACGGTGTTGATTTTCATTTTGCCTTGGCCAAAACTTTCTGGTTATTTGGAACAGCTTTTTAGATTTCCACATTAAATTGGTTGGGTGGTTGCGCTTTGAAAAGAAGGGGAGACTAAAAAAGGGCATAAAATTTATGCCCCTTTTTCCACGTTATGTATTTTTTATGACGTGCGTTTTTAAGAAGATAGCGCCTGGGTCAAAACAAACGCTGCCTGCAACGCCTCCGTGGGGCAAAGGGGGAAGCATTCCTTGCAGTCCCAGCACTCCTTGGCGGCGATTTCCGGAATGAAACTGATCTCTTTTTTTGTTCCCCTGCTAACAAATCCAACCGCGAATTTCTGTTTGACCTCGGCACAATATCTGACACACAGCCCACAATGGATACAGAATGAAGATTCTTTTTCAAAACGGTCTTTGTCAGCCCCGTATTCTTTCGCCAGATCCTGCAATTCGAAAGCGTCCGGCGCATGGGCTAGAAACAGCTCGAGAAGGGTTTTACGAATTCGATCGATTTTTTCCGATCGGGTTCTGACCACCAGATCGCCTTCTACCGGATAGACGCAGGAAACTACGAGGGTTGTCCGACCGCGCTTTTCGACTTCCACGATGCAGAGTCGGCAGCCCCCATAGGGTTCCAGTTTTTCATGGTGGCAGAGTGTGGGAATGGATATGCCGGCACCTCGGGCGGCCTCCAATAAGGTCATCCCTTCCCTTGCGCTAACTTCTTTTCCGTCAATCTGTAAAAGGATTTCACTCATTTTTTCTTTCCTTTTCTGATGCTTCTTTCTTCTTCAGGGATAGGGTCTGGTACCGGTTCGCCGGAAATCTTCCGAACCGCACCGAAGCGGGGCGGACAGACTTCGTAACAGGTTCCGCACTTTGTGCATTTGTCCTGGTCAATCATGTGGATCTTGTTTTTGCCACCGTCAATGGCATCAGCAGGACACTTCCTGGCGCAAATCATACAGGCTTTGCACTTGGCCGGGTCTATGTGGTAAGCGATCAGCGCTTTGCAGGAAAGGGCAGGGCACCTTTTATCCTTGATGTGGGCCTCATATTCGTCTTCGAAGAAGCGCAGGGTGCTTAAAAACGGGTTCGGAGCCGTTTTACCCAAAGCGCAGAGGGCGGCTTCCTTGGCGGTTTCGGCCAGATCCTTCAGTGTAGCGATGTCATCCTCTTTTCCCTTGCCTTCGGTAATCCGGGTCAGGATTTTGAGCATCTGCCGCAGGCCTTCACGGCAGGGGGCACATTTACCGCACGATTCATCGGTGAGGAATGCAATAAAGTACCTGGCCACGTCAACCATGCACGTATCCTCATCCAGGACGATCATGCCCCCCGAGCCCATCATTGAACCGGCCTGGGCGAGTTCGTCAAAACCCACTTGCAGATCCAGCAGATCTTCGGGGATACACCCACCGGACGGCCCACCGGTCTGCACGGCTTTAAACGCTTTTCCGCCGGGAATGCCACCGCCTATTTTGAAGATGATATCGCGTAAGGGCATGCCCATGGGGACTTCCACAAGACCGGTATTGACGATCTTACCTACTAGTGAGAAGATCTTCGTGCCTTTGCTCCCTTCCGTTCCATATTGTGTAAACCAGTCAGCGCCTTTGTTGATGATCAGCGGCACATTGGCCCATGTCTCAACATTGTTCAACACGCTCGGTTTTTCCCAGAGGCCTTTGATGTTGCTTCGGATATATTTGGGTCTCGGTTCTCCCACCCGACCTTCCAGGGCCGTCATCAGCGCTGTCGATTCACCGCAGACGAAAGCGCCGGCCCCCTGGTGCACAATAACTTTGAAATCAAAGCCTGAGCCGAGAATGTTTTTTCCCAAAAATCCATATTCCTCTGCCGTCTTGATGGCCAGGAGTACATTCTCCACCGCCAGAGGATATTCCTGTCGAACGTAAATATAGCCTTCGTGGGAGCCGATGGCATAGGCGCCCAGCGTCAGTCCCTCAAGGACCGAGTGGGGGTTGCCCTCAAGAAGGCTCCTGTCCATGTAAGCACCGGGATCCCCCTCATCCGCATTGACGATCACGTATTTAATTGGCTCAGGGTCGTTTCGGGATCCTTCCCATTTTCTCCCCGTGGGAAAGCCGCCACCCCCCCTGCCTCTCAGGTTCGATTTCTTGACTTCCTCCAGGACTCCCTCGGGGGACATGTCGTAAAGTGCTTTTTGCAAAGCCGCATACCCGCCGATGGCCAGATAGTCATCGATGCTCTTGGGATCAATGCTGCCATTGGAACCGAAAACGAGCCGTTCCTGGTGTTTGTAAAAGGGAATTTCAGATTCTTTAACGATATTTTCTTTCGTTTCGGGGTCGGTATACAGCAACCGGTCTATGACTTTTTTCCCTTTTACGGTCTCGGAGATGATTTCGGGGACATCCTCGGGCTGCACCTGAAAATAGGATATATCCTCAGGGCGAATAATGGTTATGGGTCCCCGCTCACAATAGCCGTGACAACCGGTTTTTCTGATTTCAATCTGGTCGCTTAAGCCTTGTTTTTCAAGCTCCGCTTCAAGGCTCAAGGCCACTTCGCCACTGCCGGTCGCATGGCAGGCAGATCCGGAACAGAGTGTGATGCAAGGTTTATTCGGGTCTCTCTTAGACAGAATACCCTTTCTGAATGCTTCTAATTCAGCTGGTGAATTTATCCGCGACATAATTTTGCCCTATTCATAGTTTTTTAACACTTCTACGGTTTCGCCCGGCGTCATCTTACCATGGGTCTTTCCATCGATTTCCAACACAGGCCCCAAAGCACAGCAGCCGAGACAGTTCACCACCTCCAGGCTGAACTTCAAATCCAGATCCGTTTCGCCGGGTTTAATGCCGATCTCGCCTTCCACCGTGTCAAGAATACGACTGGCACCCCGAACATGACAGGCGGTCCCCACACAAATGTGAACGCCGTGACGCCCTTTGGGAACCAGGCTGAAGGCCTTATAAAAGGTTGCGATATGCAGTATCCGGGCTAATGGAACGTCCAGTCTTTCGCTGACCCTGTCCAGGGTTGTCTTGGGAAGCCAATTGTTTTCGCTCTGAATCTCAAGCATGACTTGAATCAGCGAACTGGGCTCAGCCTGATGTTTGTCAATAATCTGATCAATTCTATCGTTATCCATAGATGCTGTCCTAATCTTTTCCTTTGTGTTGGGGCACGATGCATCGTGCCCCTACGCGATGGCGTAGCGTTTGGCGCTTTCATCGTATTTGACGAGCCCCTGCCGTGATGAACTATTGATGTATTTGGCTATTTCAGACGGGTTCAGGCCTAAAGCCTCTGCAATGTCACCGGTCGAAAGGGGTTTGTCGTGCAGGAGTGACATCATCTGGCTGACGGCCAGCTGATCACCGATCAATTCATCAAATAACCTTTCAAATTCGTCACTTGCGAAAAATGTATCATACGCTTCTTTAGATTTAGAAGGTATTCTGAGTCTTTCCCGTTCCACCAGTTTTATGTAGGGGACCAGTTTTCTAGCGGCGTTAAGTTTGAAATCCAAATCATTTTTATCCATGCCTTCGCTTTTGCCCAGCGGTCCCAACGCCTTCACCTGTCGGGTGAAATCGTTGGTAACGTCGGCCAAAAGGCCACCATCTGCGCCGGACATGAATTCGATCCGTAACCGTTCAGGGTTCAGGCCAATGCGTTCCATTATTTTTTTGCACAGGTGCACATTGGCCAACGCATCGTAATTTCCATGCGTTACATAATTGCACTCACCCAACCGGCAACCCCCAACAAACACGCCGTCTTGGCCATTTGAGAAGGCTCTGAGTAAAAACTCCAGGTCCACCCTGCCGGAACACATGACCCGGATAAGCCTCATTTCATTCGTATATTGCAGTCTGGAAACTCCAGCCAGGTCAGCAGCACCGTACACTCACCAATGGCATACAAAACCGAGTATTTTTGGTTCAAATTCAAAACCCGCACTCATCCGGTCATACCTCCTCTGTCCGTTATTCCGGTTTTGTTCAACCGACCATAACTAAACATCTCCAACCGCCATATCCATTTGTTTTATGATCTCTTCCGTTGTTGTTGCCGCATCAATCTGGCTCAAGAGTTCTTCATCAGTGAAGTGCTTCAGGACAATCGCATGGGTGGGGCATTTTGCATTGCAGACCCCGTCACCTTTGCAGAGAACCGGATTAACCCAGGCCTTTCTGCCCTGTGGTGTCTCACGAAACTCGATGGCGCCATAGGTGCATGCCGTAATACAGGCGCCACACGATATACAATTGTCATCATTGACCTCGCAAACGGAACCTGAGGCAACGACGGTTTCTTTTGACAGCAGCGTTAAGACCCGGCCGGCAGCGCCATAGGCCTGGTTGATTGATTCTTTGATATGCTTGGGATAGTGAGCCGTTCCACAGAGATAAACGCCGTCCGCAGCAAACTCAACCGGTTTCAGTTTCACATGGGCTTCCTTAAAGAACTCATCCGGGCTCAAGGTAACCTTGAAGTGTCCGGCGATCTCCTGGGTCGATGCAGCAGGAATCACGGCAGCCGCCAGAGAGAGCACATCGGCATCTATGGCGATCTTCTGACCCAGGATGGGATCGGTCGCCATAACCCTTATGACAGGCCTCCCTTCCGCGGTGGTCGCTTCCACCTGGGGCTCATCACCGGGCTCATAGCGGATAAATTTGACATCTTTTTCCGATGCTTCCCGGTAATAATCCTCGCTGAACCCGTATGTTCTCATATCCCTGAAGAGGACGTATATATCCATTTCGGGGTTCACCTTTTTCAGATTCAGGGCGTTTTTGACGGCATGGGTACAACAGACCCGGCTACAGTAATTTCTGTCCTCATTTCTGCAGCCGACGCATTGGATCATTACCAGGCTCTGCGCATTCACAACACTTTCTTCACCCCTGGCAATCTGCTCGCCCAACTCAAGGTGGGTCAATACCTTCTCATCTTCTCCGTATAGGTATTCGGTCGGCGTATACACATCAGCACCGATGGCGATGACGGATGCACCATGTTTGATCTCTTTGACCGCCCCCCCGGTTTCCACCGTGGTGATGAAATTCCCCACATACCCGGAAACGTCCGTGATGGTGGCCCCGTGGGAGACATGTATCATGGGGTTGCTATAAACCGCATGGATCAGATCATTCAAATGCGCCTGAACATCCATTCCTTCAAGGGTAACGGGAATTCTTCGCGCCATCCCCCCGAGTTCTTTATCTTTTTCAATCAGATAAACATCATGGTTCTGGTTGGCGATGGAGAGCGCACAGGTCATGCCGGCGATACCGCCGCCAACCACCAGGGCCGCCTTGTTGACCGGCAGGTCAAACTCCTGTAATGGCGCCAGATAGCGCGTCCGTGCCACACTCATGCGGACGATATCGTGCGCTTTCTGAGTGGCTTCTTCCTTCTGCTTGGAATGAACCCAGGAACAATGTTCCCTGATGTTGGCCATATCACAGTAATACTGATTCAGTCCCGCTTCCCGAAGGGTGTCCCGGAATAAGGGTTCCAGGGTTCTGGGGGAGCAGGCCGCGATCACCACGCGATTGAGCCCTTTTTCCTGGGCCAGGTCCGTTATTTCCTGGGCGGAATTGGTGGCGCATGAAAAAAGCTGTTCCTGCGCATAAACAACATTGGGCAGGGTTTCGGCATACGCCACTGTGGAAGGAACATCCACGACGCTTGAGATATTCGCTCCGCAATGACACACAAAAACGCCGATTCTTGGCTCTTCCCGGGAGACATCCCTTTCCGGCGGATATACCCTTTCTTCAGACAGCTTATCTCGCCGGTAGTCGAGGAATTCACCCACCTGAGCGCCGGCCCCGCTGGCGGTAAAGACCGATTCGGGGATATCCGTAGGCCCCTGGAAGGCCCCGCTGACAAAGATTCCGGGGCGGGTCGTCCCGATGGGGTTGGTTTGTGTGGTCTCGCAGAATCCGTGTGAATCAAGCGCGATGCCGAACTTTTTCGCCAGTTCCTGATTATGGTCGGGAGGATTCAATCCAACGGAGAGTACCACCATATCGAATTCTTCTTCTTTGACCCCCTCGTCGGTGGTTGAATATCTTAAAAAGACGTTCTTGGTTTCCGGGTCCTCCCTGACAATTGAGACATAGCTTCGGATGAACTCAACGCCTTCAAGCTGTTCCGTTCGCTGATAGTATCGTTCAAAATCCTTGCCGAAAGAACGAATATCATTGTGGAATATGGTGCATTCCGCATCCGGATCGTGGTCTTTTGTTAAAATCACCTGCTTCTGGGTATAGGTGCAACAAACCCCTGAACAATAGCTGTTGTCGCCCGGAGTCACGCGCCTGGAACCGACACATTGAATCCAGGCCAGTTTTTTGGGATGTTTCTGGTCGGAAATGCGGAGCGCCTGACCTTCGAAGGGTCCGGTGGAGGATAACAGCCGTTCATAGTCCATACTGGTGACGATGTTCTGCATCTCTTTATAGCGATACTCATCCTTCACCTCAGGGTTATACGGCTTGATACCGGAAGCGAGGATAATGGCGCCCACATTGACGTCTAGCTTTTCGGCTTTCTGATTTAAATCGATGGCGTCATTCTGGCAGACGCTCTCGCAAATACGACATTTTTTCTCTTTGAGGTAAATACAGCTTTCATCAATATAAGAGATCAGGGGAATTGCCTGAGAGAAGTATACATGGACGGCTTTATTCTGCGATATTTCCTGATTGAATTTGTCGGGGTATTCCACCGGACAGTATTCGACACAGGTAGTACAACCCGTACATTTGTCCTCTATGATGTATCTGGGTTTTCTGACAAGCGTTACCTGAAAGTCTCCCGCCTTTCCTTCTACGCGGTCAACTTCCGTATACGTCAGGACCTCTATGTTTGGATGCCGGCCGACCTCGACCAGTTTGGGTGAAAGTATTCACATGGAGCAGTCATTGGTGGGAAACGTTTTGTCAAGCTGGGCCATATGACCCCCGATGCTTGGCGCCTCCTCAACCAGGTAAACCTTAAAACCGGAAGTGGCAAGATCCAACGATGCCTGAATACCGCTGATGCCTCCACCGACGACCATCACATCGCCAAATTTACTCTCCGTGAAACTCCTGCAAAGCTGTTCAATCTGTTCTTTTTCCAATTCTTTATGTCCTTATGAAAAAATTCTAAGGTTCTTTATAAAGCTTCCTGAATGATCTCCGTGATATCCTTAATCTCTATTTTTTCATCCACACCCATGGTAATTCTGCTGTCCTCAAACATGGTAATGCAGTACGGGCACGACGTCACCAGCAGCTCAGCCCCGGTCTCAATGGCCTGATCAATTCTGAGGTCGCCGAATCTTTCACCCTTCTGGGTTTCCATCCAGACCCTGCCGCCGCCGCCGCCGCAGCAAAGACTGTCGATCCGTGTATCCGACATTTCGGCCAATTCCAGACCCGAAACCTTCTTCAGGACCTCCCGGGGTTCGTCAAATATGCCGTTATGTCGACCCAGGTAACAGGGGTCATGGTATGTGATTTTCTTTTCAAAGGGCTTGGTGAGTTTAAGCCTTCCCGCATTCATCAATTCCAATAAGTATTCCGTGATATGAACAATTTCAAAATTTACCATGAATTCGGGATATTCGTTCTTGAAGGTGTGGTAGCAGTGGGGGGACGAAACCAGGACCCTTTTCACGCCATTATCCACAAATGTTTTGATATTTCCCTTGGCCAGGCGCTTGAATAATTCCTCATCCCCGGTTTTGCGGATGCTCTCTCCACAGCAATTTTCCTTTTCACCCAGTATCCCGAATTTCACTCCTGCCTGATTGAGAATCTTAGCTGTGGCAGTGGCGATCTTTTTCGCTCTCGGGTCAAAACTGGGGTAGCAGCCGGGGAAATAGAGAATTTCCATGTCTTCGGTGAATGTTTTTACCGATTGACCTTTTGCCCAGTCGCCACGGTTTTTCCGGTCTTCACCAAGCGGGTTGCCTTCGCCAATGAGGCTTCCGACCGCGGTTCGAATCGGCTTGACGGAATCGGGAAAGACGCCATATTCCGTGGCAACCCGTCTCAGGGCGATGCCGCTTTCGATCTGTTGGACGTCCCTGGGACAATACTGGACGCATCTCCCGCAGGTGGTACAAAGCCACATCTCTTCGCTTTCAATCTCAGTAAAACCGAACGTCGCCTGTCGGACCAGCTTGCGCATGCTGAAGGATCTGACCCTGTTCCACGGACAAACCGCATCGCACAATCCGCATTGGAAGCATCTTTTAAAGGCGTCACCACCGCTCTCTTTGATGACATCTATAATCTCTTTGTAGTCGGCTACACTCTCCACTGTCTTTCCTTATATTTAGGTTGTTGGGCCTCTTGTTTCGCCTTAATGTTTTGGGACCGAGGCCTTTAGGCCTTCTTTGACAGGGACATGCGGGCAACGGTTTCCATGATCTTGTCCAGTCCATATTCGTTTGCCAATGCTTCCAACCCGATCTCCATCTCTTCGGGACTTTCTTCTTCTTCCATGTCCTCTTCCCTTTCTTCGTAGGTCAGGGCGTCGACCTTGCACCATTTGACACACAAAGGCTCGTCTTCGCCTTCGCACATGTCGCATTTCAGGGGAAGGCCGGAATCGGGTTCTTTGAAATTTTCCCTGGATGGGCAGGAAGCCCGGCAGAAGGCACACTCCTCGTATTCCTTTCCATCAATCACATATTTGTCTCTGCCCGCACATTCGGCAGCCGTATACTCACCCGCGTACACCGGAACGTAGATGTCCTTCAGCGGATGGCGATTCACCACAATACGGGATCTTGCCGGGTTATTGCTGCTGTATTTGGGTGCGGCGTGAAAGGCGGAGCAGATCACTTCGCAGGCCCTGCAGCCATTGCACAAATCGGCATTTACTTTGATGGTTTTGACAATCTTCTTTTTTTTCTCAGCCACGGCTACACCTCCTTGTCCGCAGAGGTTTCTTTGGAAGGTGTATCATCCTTATCGTTGTAGATCCCTCTTTTTTCGAAGTCTTCGGATACGTAATCCAAACCCAGTTCATTTAACGCTTTCTGGGTCGGGATACCCTGATCATTCCATCCCTTGTACCGGTAATAGGTATCTAAGAGTTCCTTTTCAAGCTCGGGAAATCTTTTCTTCCAATGGTCTTCCGGCGGCGCGTCGTCTTTCCTTCTCATGCCCCTTCTGATGTTGATGGCCCTGACCAGGGTCCGGTATCGTTTGGCCGCCTGGGTCAGTTTTTCCTCATCCATCTCAATGCCTGCGCCTGCCGAGATAAATTTCGGGTAGTTGTGGATATGGTAAGGCGGTTTCAGGGGGAATGACGAGAGCCCCGCGCACATGCCGAGAGCGTCATCGATGTAGTGCATTCTCTCCTGCCAGTCCACAATGTCGCAACACATCTCAGGGGTTGGATAGTAAGGGATTGAGTTATCGCCACGCGGTTCCCAGTCCAGAAAATATTGTTTGAATCTGTCATCGGGGACCTGGGTCCAATTCTCTACAAATTTTTCCCTGTGCTCTCTCTTGGGAAAAGGTGCCTGGGGGAACTGCCCTTCAATCTGCGTGATATTCATCTTCTCTCCGGTGCAATACATGAGGAAATAGATGGGGTTCAGCATGGAGAGTTTGAGCGGCAGCTGTTCCTGTTTCTTGATGTTGTTATGGGCATATTCTTCGGCACCCTTACCGATCTCTTTGGCTGCCCAATGGGTGCCATTGGCCAACACATCCCCGATCCCTTCCCGTCGAACAATCTTATCGAGCAGATAATAAAACCTTCCCTCATTGTCCTCCGGCATATCCGGCAGGTCCTTATCCGTTAGGATACCGTCCTCATAAAGTTCCAGAGCAAAGGCCATGACCTGCGGCGCCGAGAATCCGTCTACCCCGTACTCCGTTGCACTTTGCGCGATACCCAGACCAAATTCAAGGTCGCTCATGGCCCCCAAGGTGTAGGTCAGTTTTGTAAAACACTTCATCATATAGGTGGGTTTCCCCGGCGGGGAAATGGTGGCGCCGCAGGTCATGGGACAGTTAAAACAACTGATGAGCCGTGTCCGCATGGTCTCCATGGTCTCCATCCATTCCCTGGCGACTTCGTCGGTCCAGAAACCCTTTCTGCGGAGACGGGAGTTGCCCCACATGAAATTTTCGGTGTGCCACTTCTCATCGTGCACTTTCATTTCCTGGGGTGATCCAAGCCCGGCCAGAATGGGCATGACTCCCGGAATAGGGTTTTCATTCCGGAATTGTATGTAGTCCAGTACTTCGTTGCAAAGCTCCATGAACTCAGGCGGTTCTGCCAGATTGATGTCCTTTGTGCCGCGAACAACAATGGCCTTGACCCCTTTGTCTCCCATGACGGCACCGATGCCGCCTCTGCTGGCACTGGACCTGCCTTGCTCGATGGAAGCAAAATAGACCCTGTTTTCACCGGCGAGGCCGATGGCCGCCACCTGGGCTTTCGGCTCTTTTAATTCCTCCCTGAGGAGTTCCGCGGTCTCCACCGATCCCTTCCCCTGTAGATGGGCGGCATCCCGTATCTCTACTTTGTCATCCTTTATCCAGAGATAAACCAGATCGGGAGATTTGCCGCTAAGGACTATTTTGTCATAACCGGCATATTTTAATTCCGGTGCGAAAAACCCTCCCATCATGGAAAATGCCATGAGTTTAGTCTGAGGAGAGATGGTGGAAATAATGGTACGATTACAGCCCGTCGCCGGTGTGCCGCACAACAGGCCCGCGCCGAATATCAGTATATTATCGGGAGAAAAAGGGTCAACTTCAGGCGGAACCCTGTCCCATAATATCTTGGCGTTCGTCCCCAGACCCCCCAGGTAAAGCTCAGTCTCTTTGGGGTCGGTTGCTACCCTCTCAATGCTGCCTCGGGATAGATCAATTTCTAAATTAAACCCAGTTTCTGCGTACCTCATTTTCTTCCCCTTTTCGATTACCCCGAATCCATGCCATGAGTTCATGGGTTCGTAAGCGTTTAATGCTGAACCAGAAAATACCCTTAAATACGAACGGGTTTTCAGGATGTCCGGCTCGAAGTGATCACAATATAGCTGTATCGTAACTACGCGTCAAGCTAAAAAAAGAGTTTTATGGAAAGGCATGACATTTTTTTGGAAGGAGGTTGTGGAGATGTTGGTGAGCCCTGAGGTCCGGTCACCACCAGGTCGTAGGAGCATCCTCCTCGGGCAGGATGATGGGAACACTGGGCTGCGGCATGGCGCCGCATTGCCCGCCACGGGCCATTTGGCCGCATCCGCCCCATGCTGTCGCCTTTTATTTCGTGGGTGGCTTTGCTATTTGATGGTTTTCAAAAGCGCTTTAAATTCTGCTGTGCCGGCCTTTTTGAGGATTTGAAAGATGATGGTTTCCGTGGAGGTGATGGTGGCGCCGGCTTCCTGCATGAGGGAGAGGCCGATCTGCCAGTTGTCTTTGGTTCTGGAGTCGACGGCATGATGGGGAACATGAACCCGGTATCCCCTTTCCAGAAGGGAGACGCATGTCTGGAACACGCAGATGTGGGTTTCAACGCCCGTTAAAATGATGTTTCGAAGCCCTTTTTTCTCAATCACATCATTAAAAGCATCTACCTCACAACAGTCGAAATGAATCTTTTCAATGGGTTCATATGCGGGCAGGGATTCTTGAACGGTCGGCAGGGCGGACCCCAGAAACCGGGGGTTCTGCTCCGTTAAAATGACGGGCAGTTGAAAGATCCGGGCGAGGTCAAGGAGTTTTGATACCCTGTCAACAACCCGTTCCTTCTGGTCCATGACCCCCATGAGCTTTTCCTGCACATCTACGATTACGAGCCCTGTATTTTCTTTGTCTAACAGTGAAATAGCCATAATACGCCACATTATATGCGGACGTTGATTTGGCTGTCAAGACCCACTTTTTGTTTCCCGCAAATTCGGGTCCGGTTTCTGAAGTTGGGGTTTTTCGATTTTTTGGTTTACAAGTGTTTGAAAACCGGTTTAAGTTGACCCAAAGGCCACGCGAAATAATGCCGGAATCGTGGTCTCTGGTGATCGGGGCGTGTTATTCTCCTTTTGCGAGATGCTGAATCAAAAAAATGAAGTTGTGGCCACAATGATGGCCTTGAATTTGATCAGGTATCGTGGATAGAGGCTGAGGGGAAGGTCCCAATTACAACGTCTACAGTATCAGGAGGGCATTGATCATGTTAAAGCTAAGAAAATTTGTTGCACCCGAATTTCTATTCGGGCCTGGGGCCTTGGATCTGGTATCCCAATACGCAAGAAACTTCGGCGCTAATAAAGTACTGGTGGTAACCGATTCCGGTGTTATATCTGCAGGGTGGGCGGGGAAAGTAATGGAAGCCTTAGAATCAGCCGGTATACCTGGCGTCATATTTTCTGATGTAACACCCAATCCGCGTTCGGAAGAAGTTATGGCCGGCGTTGAGTTCTACCGTGACCAAGAGTGCGACGTAATTGTCGCTGTCGGTGGCGGAAGTCCGATGGATTGTGCAAAAGGCATTGGGATTGTAAATACCAACAGAAAGAGCATATTGGAATTCGAAGGGATAGACAATGTTGGTAAACCCGGTCCGCCTTTGATCTGTATTCCAACAACCGCTGGAACTTCCGCGGATGTTTCACAGTTCGCTATTATCAATAATCTACCAAAACGTGTTAAGATGGCCATCATAAGCAAGACCGTTGTACCCGATGTGGCACTTATTGATCCTGCCACCACCGTGACAATGGATCTCTACCTAACCGCCTGCACGGGGCTGGACGCCCTTGTTCATGCCATAGAGGCCTTTGTTTCTTCTGCCAACTCGCCGGTTACGGATTTGCATGCCCTTGAAGCAATACGTATTATTCCCTCAACACTCCTTGATGTCATTGCGCATCCAGACGATGTTGAACTGCGCGCCAAGATGATGCTGGGCAGCCTTGAAGCAGGGTTGGCTTTTTCAAACGCAAGTCTCGGCGCTGTTCACGCTATGGCGCACAGTTTGGGGGGCTTTCTTGATTTATCCCATGGCGAATGTAACAGTATCTTACTGGACCATGTGATAGGATTCAACTATTACGCGGTTTCAGAACGTTACAATAAAATCGGAGAGGCCATGGGCATTGATTTGGACAAAATGACGGCCGAGGAAAAACGCAAGGCGATTCTTGATGAGATAGCGCGACTGAAGACATCTGTAGGCATCGTAAAAACGCTTGGAGAAAGAGGCGTACGGAAAAGCGATATATCGGAATTGTCAAAAAAGGCGATGGAAGATCCCTGCATGGTAACAAACCCTCGTCAGCCCGACCAAAGGGATATAGAGGTCGTTTATGAAGAAGCCCTCTAAAGATAACTGGGACGATTTGCGCGACAAGATTATCGGACTGGGTGAGAAATCAATCCGGAAAAGCTATTATCCCGAACTCCAGCAACGGCTTCGTGAATTGGAAATAAGAAATTTACAACTGAAACAGGAGATTGGAGAGCGAAAACAAACTGAAGACGCCCTTCGCGAGAGCGAGGAGAAATACCGGACAGTTCTGGACTCAAATCCTGATCCGGTGGTTGTCTACGATATGGAGGGCCGGGTAATTTATCTCAATCCTGCCTTTACGCGTGTTTTTGGCTGGTCATTGGAAGAGCGGATAGGAAAGAAAATAGATGGTTTTGTGCCTGAGGAGAATTGGCCGGAAACCAGGATGATGATCAACAAGGTAACGGTATCGGGAGAAAGCTTCTCCGGCATTGAAACCCGCCGGTATACCAAAGAGGGGAACATCCTCGATATCAGTATCAGTGGGTCTTGTTATAGGGATCATGAAGGAAACGTGGCAGCCAGCGTAATCAATTTACGAGACATCACTGAACAAAAGAGACTTGAAGATCAACTCCAAAAAGCCAGGAAAATGGAAGCCATGGGTCTTATGGCGGGCGGTGTGGCCCATGACCTCAACAATATCCTCTCAGGAATTGTAAGTTACCCCGAACTGCTCCTGATGGATTTGCCCGAAGACAGCCCGCTCAGGAAACCCATAAAGACCATACAGGAATCCGGATTGAGAGCTGCCGATGTGGTTGAAGATTTGATGACCATCGCCAGAGGGGTGGCAACCGGAAAAGACGCCCTGAATCTCAACACCATTGTCACAGAATATTTGGGTTCTGCTGAACATCGAAGGCTGGAAAGATTCCGTGCCTTTATCGATTTTAAGACTGCGCTGGCCCCCGACCTTTTGAACTTAAGCGGTTCCCCCACCCACATCAATAAGACCCTGATGAATCTGGTAACCAATGCCTCTGAAGCCATTGAGGGTTCGGGTACGGTTACCATATCCACTGTGAACCGGTATATTGATGAGCCTTTGAAGGGGTATGCAGATGTTCATGCCGGCGAATATGTCGTGCTGAACGTCGTAGACGATGGTTCCGGTATAATGCCCAAAGACCTTGAGAGGATCTTTGAGCCATTCTACACCAAAAAGGTAATGGGTAGAAGCGGTACGGGCCTAGGCTTGGCTGTCGTGTGGAATACGGTCCAGGACCATGACGGATACATCAACGTGGAGAGCAGTGAGAAGGGAACGGCATTTGAACTCTATTTTCCGGTAACCAGGGAGAATGTGGTTGCCGAGGGAGAAGAAGTTCCCCTGGAGAACTATCTCGGGCATGGAGAGAAGATCCTGGTGGTGGATGATGAGGAGAGGCAAAGAGAGATCGCCAGCGGGATATTAACCAGGATTGGTTATGATGCTGAAACGGTTTCAAATGGTGAGGAGGCCATCGGGTACGTGAAGGAACATCCGGTGGACCTGATCGTCCTTGATATGGTCATGCCCAAAGGGATCAACGGTCGGGAGACCTATGAGGAGATCATAAAGATCCGCCCCGGCCAGAAGGCGGTCATCGCCAGCGGGTATGCAAGGACAAAAGAGGTTTATATTGCTCAGGAATTGGGTGCAGGCAAGTACATTAAGAAACCGTATACCCTGGCAAAGGTTGGTCTTGCCGTTAAGGAAGAATTGGAAAAATAGGCGTTTCCTGGCCCATTTTTTTGTGATAGAGTTTCAGGAGATAAGGCACAAAGGGCCTAACGAGAAAAAAAGCTTATGTTGAATCGGGAAATGTGGTAGGAGAACCAGGGAAGGGAGGCGAATGGTGATGAAAGAGACTCTTTTACCGCAGGCGTTAAGGACATCAATCCGAGATGGTCAATGGCAGACCCCCACATCCGGGCTTGCCCCCGGCTATGTGCAGGGGAACCTGGTTATGCTGCCAAAGCGGGAGGCTTTCTCTTTTCTGCTGTTCTGTGTTCGAAATCCAAAGCCTTGTCCTGTCCTGGATGTTTTGGAAGCGGGGGCCTGGGAACCGAAAATTGCCCCGGGTGCCGATCTCCGGACCGATTTACCCCGGTACAGGATTTACGAAAAGGGTGAATTCAAGGAAGAAGCCTTTGAGGTTACCCCCTTTTTTCAAGATGATCTGGTCAGCTTTCTTTTCGGTTGCAGCTTTTCTTTTGAGAGTGCGCTCCTGAGTGCCGGGGTTCCTGTGAGGAATCTTGAGGAAGATTGCAATGTTTCTATGTACATCACCAACCGCACCTGCATTCCAGCCGGGCCTTTCTCCTCACCGCTGGTGGTGAGCATGCGGCCCATGACACGGGAACAGGCCATTCGTGCCATACAGGTCACCACACGATTTAATCAGACCCACGGGGCTCCCGTGCATATGGGTTTCCCGGAAGAAATCGGTATTCTTAACATTGATAAGCCCGATTTCGGGGATCCGGTGACGATTCTTCCCGGTGAAATTCCCGTATTCTGGGCATGCGGGGTGACCACCACCCTGGCGGCCATTTCAGCGGATCTGCCCCTGGTTATCACCCATGCACCGGGGCACATGTTTGTTTCGGATCTCAGGGATGAAACCCTGACGTTGCTTTAATGACGGTTTTTCAAAAAAACCATAAACCATGGGCGTTTGCCCCAAAAACAAGGAGGTTTCATCACATGAAAACATTTGTCAAATCCTGGATATCGGTTCTTTCCGTGCTGTTAATGATGGTCTTTCTGGCGCCTGCAGGCACCATGGCCGCTGAAGAGATCAAGATCGGTGTCATATACCCGCTCACCGGAGGTGCCGCGGCGGCCGGTCGTGAACTCCGGGCCGGCGCCGAGCTGGCGGCTGAAATCGCCAACAGCACCATGGCGGATCTGCCCATGACCATGGCGCAGAACAGTGGGGTCAAGAGCCTCGGCGGCGCCAAAATAAAGCTCATTTTCAAAGATCATGAAGGAAATCCCACCCTGGGTGCGGACCAGGCGAAAAAGCTGATTTTAGATGATAAGGTGGACGGTATTTTAGGGTGTTATTTCAGTTCGGTCACCAAGACGGTGAGCGCCGTATGTGAGCAGTACGGTATCCCCATGATCAATGGGTCTTCCACCTCTCCGGCCCTTACCGAGAGAGGATTTAAATGGTTCTGGCGTACCACGCCCCATGATAAATGGTTTACCAAGGACCTGTTTGAACTGCTGGTGGGCTTGACTGAAGGGAAGGTAAAAGGGGTTAAGGCCATACCCAAAAAGGACATTATCAATATAGCATCCGCCTGCGAAAAAACCGAATGGGGAAGCCATGTATCTGAACTGATCAAGGAATTTAGCAAGGAATATAAATTTAAGTTAAGAAAATCATTCCTGTATGCCGCAAAATCCGCGGATCTTTCAAGCGAGGTGAGATCCCTCAAGGCATCGCGTGCGGATGTGATGCTGTTTGCTTCCTACACATCCGATGCCATTTTGATGGTCAAGACCCTGAAGGCCCAGAAGGCGCAACCCAAAATCATCTGGGGACAGGATGCGGGTTTTGAAAAGCCGGAGTTTCGTGAGACGCTGGGGGACAGCATCTCGGGGATACTCACGCGAACCGTATTCCTGCCCAAGGTGGTGGAGATCAAGAAACTGGCGGGACAGGTGAATGACATGTACAAAAAGAAGACCGGTAATGATCTGGGCGGGGCTTCAGCCCGTGCCTTTACGGGGCTTCAGACCTGGGTGGCCGTCCTTGAGAAGGCGGGTTCCACGAAGCCTGCCGATATTCAGAAGGCGGCCAATGCCATTTATATCCCCGGTAAGGAGCTGGTGGTTCCCTGGCAGGGGATCAAGTTCGCCAGCACGGGAAATGAAATGGGCCAGAACGTCCTGGGAAGCGGCCTCATCGGCCAGTACCAGAAGAACAAGGATGGAAAAATAGAGCTGGAAATCGTTTATCCCTTTGATGTTTCCTCGGCGGACATGATCTTCCCCTTTGCCGGGTTTTAAGGGTTGAACCACTGTACTGCCCGTTTTACCGGTCTGGGTTTCCGGCCGGTGGAATGGGCAATTTGGTATCGGATTCCGGGCGGCATTTTTTATGGACATTCTGATTGGATCCCTGTTTGCCGGATTGCTCATCGGCATGATCCTGGCCCTGGTGGCCCTGGGACTTACCATCATCTTCGGGGTGATGGATATCGTCAATTTCGCCCATGGCGAATTTTTGATGATCGGTATGTACACGGGCCTTCTAACGGCCCAGGGGTTGGGAATCGATCCCCTCTTCACCCTTCCGGTGGCTGCGCTGGTGGGATTTCTGCTGGGCATCATCTGCTATTTCGGGTTCATCAAATTCATTATAAGGGGTCCCATGGTGGCCCAGCTGCTGGGAACCTTCGGGCTCATGCTGTTCTTGCGGAATCTGGCGCTTTTGATTTTCGGTTCCGAGGACCGTGCCGTGCACACCGGTCTCCTGGTGGGCAAAAGTTTTGACCTCGGGCTGGGCATCATCGTGCCGGCCACAAAGCTGGCAGCCGCCGGGTTATCCGTGGCCGCCTTTTTTGCCGTATGGATGCTCATGCACCGAACCCGTGTGGGGAAGGCCTTGACCGCCACGGCCCTGGATGCGCAAGGGGCCCGTTACATGGGCATACCCACGGAGCGGATGAACGCACTGGCCTGGGGTATCGGCGGCGCATCGGTCACCATTGCGGGTGCACTGCTCGTTAATTTCTGGTCGGTCAATCCTTTCATCGGTCTGCTCTTCACCATGATCGCCTTTGCCATTGTGGCTCTGGGGGGGTTCGGGAGCATCCCGGGCGCCTTTTTCGCGGGACTTGTGGTGGGCCTCATTACCGAAATTCCCGGGTTCTGGGATTTCTTTTCCTACACCTTTGATGCGGAATGGATGATGGATGTCCCCATGACATCCTTTAAATACATGTGGGTCTATGTGGCGTATTTTCTCATCGTCGTCTTCAGGCCGCGGGGGCTTTTTGGATGGAAGCAATAAGGAACGCCCTCGATTTTTCGGATTCCCCCCGCATCGACCTGATTGTGGCAGGGGCCATTGGTCTTGCCATTTTTGTTTTTCCCCTGTTCCCCCATTCCTCATTTTCCATGAGCACCATGATCCAGTTCCTCATGTTTTCCCTCTACGGCATGGGGTGGAACACCATCGGCGGGTACGGCGGCCAGGTGGATCTGGGAAAAGCCCAGTATGTGGGAATCGGCGCTTACACGACGGCGGTGATGCTCATTCGGTGGGACGTGCCGTTCTGGTTCTCCATGCCCATCGGCATGTGTCTTTCCGTGGGATGGTCGTTCATCATCGGTTATCCGTTGTTCCGTCTCAAGGGACACTATTTTGCCATTGCCACCATTGCCACGTCCCTGGTGTTAAAGGACCTTTTTGAGGTCTGGGACTTTGTGGGGGCCTCCAGGGGCATAGAAATTTCGCCCATAGAATTTCCCACGCCGGATTTTATGCGCCTCCTCTTCAGGGATGACATCTACTATTTTTACGTGATCCTGGGGTTTTTCTTCTTGGGGATCCTCTACATCAACTGGTTTCGAAGATCCAGACTGGGGTTTCAGCTCCGGTCCATCAAGGACAATGAGGACGTGGCCCGTTCTCTGGGGATCAATGTTCACTGGGCCAAAATCAAGACCTATGCCATTGCCACGGCATTTGTCAGCATGGTGGGGTCGTTTCATGCCTGTTATGTGAAAAATATCGAGCCCGAAGACACCATGAGCCTGGATATCTCCATCCTCATTGCGCTGATGGCCATGCTGGGGGGCGCCGGTTCTTTGTGGGGTCCCATCATCGGGGCCGGTATCCTGATCCCCCTTAAAAGCTATCTCAAGGAATGGCTGGGTGCTCAGGCGGGCCTGGTGGGGATCGATCTGATCCTTTACGCCGTCATTATTATGCTGATCTCCGCCTTTGAACCGAGAGGCGTATGGGGTATTGTGGAAAAAATCAGGCGAAAGAGAAGAAAGTAAACATGGCATTTCTGGAAGTCCATAACCTGGTCAAGGATTTCGGAGGTCTCCGGGCCAACAACGATATCTCTTTTTCCGTGGAGCGGGGGGAACTGATCGGCCTGATCGGTCCCAACGGTGCCGGAAAGACCACCCTTTTTAATTGTATTTCAGGACTTCATACCCTCACCTCCGGCGGAATCATCTTTGACGGCGAAGATATCACGGCCCTTAAGGCCCACGAAGTGGCGCGTCGCGGGCTCGCGCGGACCTTTCAGGTTTATGTGGCCGCAGGGGATTTAACGGTTCTTGAAAATGTCATGGTGGGGTGTTTCATGAAAACCCACTCCCGAAGCCTCGCCGGAAACAAAGGCATGGAAATTCTGGAAGACCTGGGTATTGACGATCTCTCCCACTCTCTGGTGAGTGAGCTTCCCGTGGCGGCTCAGAAACGGGTCACCATGGCAACGGCCATCGGTTCCGGACCCAAGATGCTGTTGCTGGACGAAGTGGCTGCCGGGCTGAACCCCAGTGAAATAGACGGCATCATGACCAGCATCAGGCATGTACACGACCAGATGGGCATTACGGTCATCCTGATAGAACATGTCATGGAACTGGTTATGAACGTGAGTCATAAACTGATCGTTCTGGATTATGGTGAAAAGATTGCCGAGGGGGACCCCCAAACGGTTTGTAAAGACCCCCGGGTCATCAAGGCGTACCTGGGTGAGCGGTATGTGAAAGAACATGGGGGATTGAATGGATAAATGGCGGAGCGGCGTTGATTCATGAGCCAGTACATTCTTGAAGTTTCAGACATCAAGGTTCGATATTCAGGGCTACCCGTACTTCAGGGTGTATCCGTGAGCGTGAAGCCGGGGGAGACGGTCTGCGTGGTGGGCGCCAACGGGTCGGGGAAGTCAACCCTGCTCCGGGCCGTCATGGGATCGCAGCGCGTTTTTGAAGGAAAAATCAAGTTTCGAGGATCTGAAATCCAAAAACTGCGCACGGAAGAAATCGTCCGTTTGGGGATCATCTATGTGCCGGAAGAAAAAATGCTCTTTAAGCCCCTGAGCGTGGAAGAAAACCTGTTTCTGGGCGCATATGTGCTAAACAACAAAGAAAAGATTCAGGAAAATCTTGACCTGATCTACACCCTTTTCCCCCGGTTGAAAGAACGTCGAAACCAGGCGGCCTCAACCCTTTCAGGGGGTGAGCAGCAAATGGTGGCCATCGGCAGGGGGCTCATGAGCAATCCGCAGATCCTCATGCTGGATGAACCGTCTCTGGGGCTGGCCCCCATACTGGTGGATGAAGTTCTGGACACGGTGAGACGTCTCAAAGAAGAGGGGATCACCATTCTGCTGGTGGAACAAAACGTCCGAGAGGCTCTGGATCTGGCGGATCGCGGCTATATTCTCCAAACCGGCCGGATCACGGGAGAGGGCACCGGCCGGGAACTTCTCGCCAGTGACATTTTTCGTTCGGCTTTCCTGGGAATCTGAACCCCTTTATTTACACAGTACAATTCGGGGGACACGATGGTGTTTCTGGTGTTTCTGGGGTCACATCTTGATTTGTGAATTGATAGGTGCTATGGTGTTTTTTACATCACAGCACGGAAGCAGCGGGAAAGATGGCGAGACCCTGGAGAATCCAGTATGGTGGTGCATATTACCATGTCCTTTCGCGAGGAAACGAAGGACGGGGTATCTTCTATGACGATCAGGACCGGAAGATATTTCTTGAGACGCTGGGAGAGACTAGTACAGCGTATATCTTAAAATTTCGGATATAAGCGTTTCAGTTTGATACGTGCGTCTTTCGTGGTAAACTGCCAATCGACCTTGGTTTGACGGTTGTTCCGATCGGTATTCCATGCTGCCACCT
>Ga0207996_1000147_pt1 | contig 62623 bp, 59 predicted proteins | sample AntAceMetag02UKG_FD_184773 | JGI IMG/M metagenome (GOLD analysis project Ga0207996, IMG submission 184773) | Saline lake microbial communities from Ace Lake, Antarctica - Antarctic Ace Lake Metagenome 02UKG (SPAdes) (version 2) | ecosystem: Environmental > Aquatic > Non-marine Saline and...
CCGTAGGGCACGGCCTTGATCACTTTAGCTGGCTGTGCTACCAACGGAGCTGATAATCCCGAAAGGAATAGTCGAATTTACAGAAGAGAAGTTGCTTTATCGCATGATGAGCAAGCTCATGAAAGAGTACTGACTCATCAGGACTGGCAAGCACGATCTCCTTCCTGATTTGACTGTAGGAGCCATAGCAATGATAGTTCCCTGGCACAGCCCTTACAGATACCCCCCATTCTTCTGCTCTTGATATCAGAGGAAGTTCTGGAAGTTCAATCTTCTCATACTCCAGAGGCTCCCCATCGGTATCTTCTGACCGATACACCGGCTTTGCCGTGAAACCGGTAAGTCGACTCAGAGGGCAGAACTCATGTAAAAATGGTCAGGTTGGAAGTTGAGGCAACCGTTTAACAATAAAGAGTGATCTACTACTTAAGATATCATCCCGTTCTCAAATTACTCATTACTCACCCCGTAGGCAATATCAAAGAATGCCTCAGTAGACTCACAGCGTGTACAAGCGACTGTGAGTCACAATACTGTAACAGTTCGGGGTTAGTTAAAATGTTCATAACTATTCACCATGCTATGAAACGGCGCAATGCTTACCCGGAATCTGGGGACACGATTCCAATTCAAAAGACAAAGGCGAATTGGATCATGTCCCCAGTTTCCTACCAGCTTATTCGTTATTCAATTCCGGCTCAAACTCAATTTCGGTGAATAGTTACAAATGTTCATTCCCTGATTCCACACCTTCAGGGGACATAATTTCGACCCTATACTTCTTTGATTCCCTCTAGCTTCCAGTCCTGTGTACCTAAAGGCCGAGCCCAGCTCCACTCTTCAGCAAATTTCACAGGCTCGGTATCACTGCCTGAAATCAAAGCACCGCTCGTATCATCCACGGTATAATCGAGAAGATTAGCAGTAAAAAGAACCGTCATAAAATCCTCACCACTCTCAGATCCGGCAGCCACAATTTCAACATTGCGGATGGAGATATTTTCAAGCTTATTAAGCTCTCCTTTAGATTCCATCTCAGCAAACTGAGTAGCACATTCGGAGGCAAGCTGTTCCCCCAAAAGGTGCTTGTAGGAACTGAGATCACGCCGCATCCAACCGGCCTGAACCTTAAAAAATACGTCCGAGGCCACTTCCAGAAAATAGTCTGTATCAAAAGCGGGATCACCTATCCGGATGACGTCCAGTCCTTCTTCCAGACTGGATCTTTCAGGAACTTCAGGAGGGGGAGTAAATCCGCCCTGAGGTGCAGAATCATTGCCACCAAAACTTCCCTTAAAGACATTATTATTCTGAGGCGGTGCCTGATAACCGGGAGGGGTTCCACTTGAAGGACGAGCTGTGAACCTCTTGTACAAAAAATAACCCACAACACCGAGTAGGAGCATGGGAAGCAGTCCCATACCGGAACCACCCATTCCAAACATACTACCAAGGAGCATTCCACCCAGTGCGCCGCCAAGTAAACCACCCATCAAACCACGACTCATGCCCGATTTTTGTTGTCCGGCTGGCTGCTGTTTTTGGGTAACTGGTGCTTTTTTTGTTGGTGTGGAACGAAAAGACCGGCCGCCGCCGCGAGACCGGGCATCGGAGTAGTCTGCCATGATACCGGCCTCAACAAAACAGAGTGTGAAAAAGACGAGAAAAAAAGGGGTGAGTTTTCTCATAAAAATGAGCATGTGCTACCTCCGAAAAATTAAAAAAAAGTTACATAAGTATAACTTTTAACATCTAGCAACAGTCTCTATTCTTGTCATCCTTTTTACAAAAAAAAAGCAGAAAAAAGATTCGAAGACAGTCAAACTATTATACGAAGCAATCAAATTATGGTAATATACGATGACTGTTAACGTAGACTACCACCTTACATGACCATACTTAAAGGATAACAATGTTACGAGATTTAGCATTGGCAGCTAAAGCCGCCTGCAGCAAAGAAGACCAAGAATCTTTGATTCCACTGATCGTTACCCTTAAAGAACTGGGCGCACAAGCCAAGAAACGGGGATTCCTCTCACTGGAAGATAATCTTGGAAGTGTCAATGATGAATTTCTTAAGATCGGCATGCAACTTATCATTGATCAGACAGAGGCCGATGTTGTCAGCGACATCCTTGACTCTGACATCTATTATAACGAGTCAAACGGCAGGGAACTCCTCAAGAAAATCATTATCCGCGAAGGCTTACTCCGCATTCAGGCAGGGGATACGTCCAGAAATATTTTTCTCTGTACCAGAATTTTTCTTGGTAAAATAGCCAACAGTGCCTTCTCCTGATCACTTGATATCCTGCAGTGCTCCTGATATTCCCACCACTCGCCAAGGCATGCGAACCACCCGCTGGTGTTACCCGCATCGCTGGATTTCTGCGCGGCAACGGTCAAAAATGCCGCATCTGGGATGCAAACCTCGAAGGACAGCTCTATTTACTTGGCTTGAAGCAAACCCCTGTGGATACCTGGAGCAAACGAGCCTTGAAGAATGTCCAAAGCAACCTGCAACACCTTCGCAGTGAAACTCTTTACGGAAACAGTGACCGGTACCAGAGAACAGTACGTGATCTTAATCGGGCAGTGAACCAGAGTTGCGGCGAATCTGCTGTCAACGTCAGTCTTGCAGACTATCAAGACGCACAGCTTTCCCCACATCAGAGTCAGGATCTGCTTCAGGCTGCAGAAAACTACCAGGACAATATTTTCTTTCCCTTTTTTCAGAAACGACTGAGCAATATTCTTGTTGAAACCGAGTGCCAGTACATCGGCATTTCTCTAAACTACCTCAGTCAGGCCCTTCCCGCCTTTGCCCTTGCCGGCCTGCTCAAAAAAGAACACCCGGCACTTACAATTATTGTCGGCGGCGGCCTGATCACCTCATGGTTGCGAAGTCCCCTATGGATAAATCCATTTACAGAGATCTTCGACCATATGATAGCAGGACAGGGTGAAGTGCCATTGCTGAAAATTTTCGGCAATCATGGGGTTCCCAGACACCAACCACCTGATTTTTCAGACCTGCCACTGGATCTCTATCTCTCCCCAGGCCTAATTTTACCCTACAGTGCATCCACTGGTTGCTACTGGAACAGGTGCTCTTTCTGTCCGGAAAAAGCAGAGGGAAGCCCATACGTAAAGCTGTCCACGGAACAGGTTATGGATGACCTGAGCCACTTGGTGGCCACATATAAGCCACGTCTCATCCATATGCTAGACAATGCGGTGGCACCTTCCCTGATGAAACAGATGATAGTGGAACCACCGGGTGCTGACTGGTATGGTTTTGCCCGGGTCAGCCAGGAACTCACAGATCTCAACTTTTGCAGGAAACTCCGAAAATCCGGCTGTGTTCTTCTAAAACTCGGTATTGAATCCGGCTCCCAGGAAGTGCTCGACGCCATGGACAAAGGGATCGACCTGAAAATGGTTGAAGAATCCCTTACTGCCCTACGTCGTGCGGGAATTGCAACATATGTGTACCTGCTCTTTGGAACCCCGACGGAATCCCATGGAGAGGCCCGGCAAACCCTCAACTTCACAATACGAAATGCCGAAGCCATTACATTCTTAAACCTGGCGGTTTTTAACCTGCCACAAAACAGTGCAGAGACAGACACTCTGGAAGTCATGGATTTTTCAGGTGGAGATTTGGGACTCTATTCTGATTTTCACCACCCAAAAGGCTGGGATCGAAAAGCAGTACGAAATTTCCTGTCCAACGAATTCAAGACAGACCCAACAATCCGTGGCATACTGCAACGGGACCCACCTTTTTTCACATCAAACCACGCCCCACTTATTCTACAGGGTATCAAGCGATACAGGGAAGACAGCAAATGAGCAGAAAGACAGTCGTCGTTATTGGCGCAGGCGCAGCGGGTCTTATGGCAGCAGGCCAGGCAGCCATGGCCGGGGCACGAGTAATTCTTCTTGAGAAGATGCAACGTCCAGGCCGTAAAATCTGCATTACCGGCAAAGGACGCTGCAACATTACAAACAGTGCTCCCGTTGTAGAATTCATCGAACACTTTGGCAAAAACGGCCGTTTTCTACGACAAGCCTTTTCCCGTTTCTTTTCAAACGAACTCATCCTATTTTTTAAGGAAAATGGGCTTCCTGTCACCCTTGAGCGTGGTGGCAGGTACTTCCCCACAAGTGGCAAAGCCCCAGATATTCTGAAAGTCTTCCTTACCTGGCTTTCAAAGTTGAAAGTCGAAATTCACAACGATTCCCCGGTGAAAGATATCCTTACCAGTAACAGTAACGTTACAGGTATTGTCACCAGGCAGGGAACCATATCCTGCGACAGTGTCATTATTGCCACGGGAGGAGCATCCTATCCTGCCACAGGCTCAACGGGAGACGGCTATGCTCTGGCTAAAAAAAATGGCCATACTCTTATTCCCATTCGACCGGCTCTCGTTCCTCTTGAGATACAAAACGGTATCCCTGCCGCCCTTGTTGGACTTGAACTGCGCAATATCGGAGTTCAGCTCTTTATCAATGGAAAAATGAGACGGAAACTCTTTGGAGAATTACATTTTCTACAAACCGGTCTCAGTGGTCCGACTATTCTGACACTCAGCGGCGATGCAGTGGATGCACGACGGAAAGGAGAAAAAGTGATCCTGGCAGTGGATCTAAAAGCAGCGCTGAGTCGGGAAAAGCTGGATGCCCGGCTAATTCGGGATTTTGAAAAACGGAATAAGGAAGACTTTCAGAATGTTTTACGCGGCCTTCTTCCTGCACAGCTGGTTCCGTTTTGTCTGGAGCAGACAGCCATTCCAGCCAATCGCCTGGCCGGAGAAATCTCAAAAAAAGAACGAAAGAAATTGCTACACTGGCTCAAAGATTTACAGTTGGAAGTGAGCGGCTATCGCTCCTTCAAAGAAGCCATAGTTACAGCAGGGGGCGTAAATCTCAAAGAGGTGAATCCAAGAACCATGGAATCAAAAATTATTTCAGGCTTATATCTGGCAGGAGAGGTTCTGGATCTGAATGGCAATACCGGCGGATACAATCTCCAGGCAGCTTTTTCCACCGGCTGGCTGGCTGGACGCTCTGCAGGAGTGAGGAGTGAGGAGCATAGTTGACCATTCGGACAACCTCACACCTCACACCTCACAGCAAGGAACTTATACAATAGCGTAACTTCAGCGGGGCACGAGATTACCCTAACTTCTGAACTGTAACTGTTTAGAAGTGCCTCGTATTCGTTAATTATAGCCTGCGCAGCATATGAAGTTATATGTAAGCAGGCTAGAATGGACGAAGATGGGATGCTTCTGAATGGTTACACAATGGCAACTAATTCCAGATCAAAGATAAGGTCTTTTCCTGCAAGGGGAGGATTTGCATCGAGCACAATAAATTCATCGGTCAAATCAAGCACCTCAACGGTCATCAGTTCACCAGCAGCTCCACCAACCTGAAGTTTCTGTCCAATTTCAGGTTTCAAATCTGGTGGTATCTCACTTTTAGGCACTTGCATTACCATCTCTGCATTATGATTGCCATAGGCCTGATCCATTGGAATGGTAACGGTTTTCTTATCGCCCACTTCCATACCGTCAAGAGCCGCATCAAATCCGGGAATTACTGCACCGGATCCGAGAACGACATCCAATGGTTTTTTTCCTTCGGATGAATCAAATATTGTACCATCCTCAAGATATCCCTTATAGTTCACCTGAACCTTGTCACCTCTTTTTGCCTGTGTCATGAAAAAACCTCTATTAATTTAAGTTATTCTATATGTGATGAATTTGTATTTTTTCAAAGGAAAGCACCCTAGCATATCTTGCTCAAAAATGATAGAAGGTATCTGAAACTTGGGCCATAATGGATTTACAGATATCGGAGACAGATCGGTCACTACAATCAATGATAAGATTTGCATTTTTTGCATAAAGAGGCTGACGTTCTGCAAAAACTTCATCAAAGCTCTGATTAGCTGTCTTAACCAGCCCGCGACCACTGAAATCTCCGACCCGCTTTTTCAAAGTTGCCAACTCGACGTCAAGTAACACCATTATGCTAGTTTTTTGCAGGTGACTGATACCAACCTGGCTATAAATAGCACTGCCACCCGTTGCAAGAACATGCTGCCTGTGGCCTATTGAAAGAAGGGCTTTTTCTTCCACCTTGCGGAACTCCTGAACACCGAGAGTGTTCAGTACTTCCTGTAATGGCAAGCCCTGATCTTCTTCAATCAGACTATCCGTATCAACAAAGGCAAGTCCTAGAAGCTCAGCGAGTTTTTTACCAACGGTACTTTTTCCGGCGCCAGCCATGCCGATCAGAACAATATTTGTTTTTGTACTATTTTTATCCATAACCGAAATTGCAATAATCTCCACCGGAAGAATCTATTATGTTACGCATCTCCGACAGTGTAAGTATTCCTGAACAAGAAATCGAGCTAAAATTTGTTCGCTCCCGTGGAGCAGGCGGGCAAAACGTTAATAAAGTTTCCTCGGCTGTTCATATGCGCTTTGACATTGCAGCATCTTCTCTTCCGGAAAGAATTAAAACCAGACTCCTTGCCATGCAGGATCAGAGGATAAGTAAAGAAGGGATACTTGTGCTTAAGGCGCAACAATACAGGAGCCAGGAACAGAACAAAGAAGATGCATTAGAGCGCCTCAAAGAACTCATTTCCCAGGCAGCTATACAGTTCAAGAAACGACGCCCTACCCGACCAGGAAAGGCAGCCAAAAAAAGACGGATTGAAGGAAAAAAACAACGGGGCCAGCTCAAAACTGCACGGAAAAAAGTTAGCTATTAGCCCTTGAAGAAATTGCGGGGCACTCTTTCGAGTTTTTGTGGCACTTCTGAACAGTTACAGCTCAGAAGTTAGGGGAACATCGTGCCCCGCTGAATAGCAAAGAACATTTACAACTTCTGTAAAAAAGAGTACTGCTCCCCACTCGTCAACAAGCAGTTTTCACTACAACAAAAAAAAAGAGGCTCAATCATGTTTACAACCAATGAATATTTTGATGGAAAAGTAACATCAATCGCTTTTACCAGTGAAGAAGGACCTGCAACCGTCGGCGTTATGGCCGTGGGTGAATACGAATTCGGAACAGGATCAGTTGAAATCATGTCCGTCGTTTCCGGAAGTATGGACATCAAACTCCCTGAAACTGACACATGGAAAACAATTCAGGCCGGAGAAAGTTTCGAAGTTGCTAAAGACGTTAAATTTGGTGTTCGTATAAAAAAAGAGACCAGTTATATCTGCCTCTACAAGTAATTCCTGACAAAAAGAGCCAGAGCATAAAAAAAAGTCTTGCATCACTTTTACGATCTTGGTAAAAGGATCTTCCTACTGCTAAAGCCATTGCTTAACAACAGTATACCACAGGAGGAAATGAAGCCTTAAATGGTTTCATTTCCTCCTGTTTTACATATATTCATTTTTTTATTTGCCTGCTCTTCTCTTTTGAATTGCAGGCTTTTTTTTTGATTCCTTCGCTTCAAACCGGTACAAAGCAATATGCTCACTCACAGTTTTATTCATCTGCCAGGGATTGGCGTAAAAACCGAAGAAAACCTCTGGCAGGCGGGCATCCAAAACTGGTCTCAGTGGTCAGACACGCCACCGGTAAGACTTCCAAATAGTTCCCTGCCACAACTTGCCAGCTTACTGCAAACATCCCTTACTGAACTTGACAAGGGGCCCGACTTCTTCAGTAAGCGCTTACCTGCCAACGAGCAGTGGCGACTCTTCTCCCACTTCCGGAATCGTACAGCATACCTTGACATTGAAACCACAGGTCTTGGCCCAAATGCTGAAATCACCACCATTGCCCTCTATGACGGCTGCGACGTACACTGTTATATAAACGGCAGAAATCTGGAAGATTTTGAAAAAGATATCTGGAACTATGAGATATTGGTCACCTATAATGGCAAGGGCTTTGATATCCCGGTACTCGAACGCTACTTCCACACCAGACTCACCCATGCCCATATCGATCTGCGCTATATCCTGGCAAAACTTGGATTCAAGGGGGGCCTTAAGGGTTGTGAAAAACAACTTGGGATAGACAGGGGAACGCTTGATGGCATCGATGGCTATTTTGCCGTTCTTCTCTGGCAGGATTATATCAACAATAACAATGAAAAAGCGCTGGAAACACTTCTCGCCTACAACATTGAGGATACTGTAAATCTGGAACGCCTTCTGATTGAAGCCTATAACAGGAATGTTCAGTCGACTCCATTTGGAAACGATCTATTTATTGAACAACCTGAGGTGCCTGCAATCCTATACCAGCCTGATTATAATACCGTGGCACGAATCAGAAACAGATCATAGCAACACAGATCGTATTATCTCAAACAATAATCTCCGACCTTTCTGTGGCAAAAAACACCTCGGTATCACCGTATTTCCCAGGCTCACAATAGGTTTTGGCCATCTCGTCAATTTGCGCATCGGTACGATCCGGATCGTGATGAAACAAAGCAAGTCTTTTCACTCCCGCCCGATTCGCCGCAGCAATTGCCCACTCAAAGGTCGAGTGCCCCCAGTTGACTTTGGTTTTATATTCTTCAGCCGTATATTGAGAATCGTGTATCAGTAAATCAGCTCCTTTGAAAAACTCTTCCACAGCCTGATTCTGTTCCTGGGCAACCTCTTCACCTTCATAGGCCATCGCCTCATCATATTCCGGATGATCAGGATCAGTAATAAATAAGTTGCGATAGGGTTCGTGATCATAACAGGTACAGAACACCTTCCCCCGATACTCGAAGCGATAACCAAGAGCAGTGATGGGATGGTTTAAAAACTTAGTGCTTAAAAGCAAGCCATCACCCAAATCCATATTCGGTTCTTCACCCAATCGTTTGTATTCAATATCAGAAGCCAGTTCACCGACATTGATTGGGAAATAACGATACTTCATTTGCCCGCCCACAACATCCTTTAACGGATCATCTTCATAGGACACAGGGCCATGCACCGTCATTCGTGTTCCGGGAATATATATTGGAGTAAAATAGGGAAAGCCCATAATATGATCCCAATGGGTATGGGAAAGATACAGGGCAATATTCAATGGGCCATTGGAAAGGTCATTTGCTACAAGGGCATTACCAAGTTCCCGAACCCCGGAACCGGCATCAATAACAATAATTTCATCCCTGCCATCAACTCGCAGCTCCATACAGGCACCATTGCCACCATACTTCATGGTTTGAGGACCTGGACAGGGAATGGACCCCCTGACACCCCAGAGTTTCACCTTCATCATTCTTTTTCCTATGCTCCTTAACTTTGAAGAAAAACCTGTGCCTTCTCAATCTCTTCTTCGACATTTGCGGCAACTTCTCCAAACATATCCCAGGTCAGACCAGTAATTTCCAGCATTTTATCCGCCCCCTCTTCAGCAGGAAAAGGATCTCCCGCATACCCCAGATCAAGGATATTCGCATACATATTGGCAAGGCCCACATAGGCAGCACGTACCCGATGTTCTTCAGGCGCTGCTTCAACATCATGATGAAATGCTATGGCGCTGGACATAGCATCATTCAGCTTCCATTTTTCAGCGATTAACCGCCCCACTTCTTGATGATCAACCCCAAGGAGATCACGTTCTACCTCAATAAGCGGAAGATATTCCTTCTGCACCCTCTGTAAAACATCGATATACTCATCACCAAATGGAATTTTTCCAAGATCATGGAGGAGTCCGGCAACAAAATACTCTTCGCATTCCATCACCGGAACCCCATTAGCCTTGGCCAACAACTTGGCACACACTCCGGTGGCAATGGAATGGGCCCAGAATTTTTTAGTTGGAAGGGACTTTGATTTTTTGGCACCGGATACAGACCGTATAATAGCAGTGCTCAGGGCCATATTTTTGACCGTATTCATGCCAAGCATGGTGATCGCACGAGTAAGTGAAGTCACCTTATTCAACAAAGAATAATAGGCTGAATTTATGAGTTTAAGCACCTGACCGGTAAGAACTGGATCAAGTGAGATTACCTTATTCAACTCATTTGGAGAGGCATCGGTGCGGCTACAAATCTCCATCACCTTTCCCACGGTGGTGGAAAGACTTGGCATTCGCTTAATAAATTTGTTTATGGCTTTTTTATTGGCTGCGCCATCTACTTCCATCACTTAACTCACCATATTATTTAAAAAATCAACGACATAACTACAACAAAACGAACAGTATTCTTTTTTATTGTATAGCAAGCGGAAAAGGAGGTCAAGGAAAGAGGTGGATGCAACAAGCTACAATCTGTAATTAAATATCCGTCTTTCCCGGCTGCCAGTCTTACCACAGGGAATACCAAAATCTTTCAATTCTACCGTCACATTTTAAGAGCAAGCCCAACGTGTTTTTTCAATCGATTCAATATCGATACAGGGTAACTATCCACCAAGCTATTGAACGACACAATATTTATTCGGAAACTGCGGACACGATCCCAATTCAGAAGACAAAGACGAATTGGGTCATGTCCCCAGTTTCCTACCAGCGTATTCGTTATGCAATTCCGAATCAAACTCAGTTTCGGTGAATAGTTACGATACAGGTTGCTGAAATTTTGTATCTTGAATACCTTGCATAATATACACCTGCATAGAACGATAGCAATATTTTCACACCAACAGGATAGACTATATTTCCATGGAACGATTCACAAGAACGCGCTGTTTTTTAGGTGACAATAAATTTAATATACTGCAACAAGCTATGGTTGCCATAGTGGGACTCGGAGCAGTTGGAGGCTATGCCGCAGAAGGACTGGCAAGAGCGGGTATTGGTCGACTACGCCTAGTGGACTTTGACACCATTCAGCCATCAAATATTAACCGCCAGATATTAGCCCTTGAAAGCAGCATCGGGCAAACAAAAGTGGAAGCAGCAAAGGAACGAATAGCTCTTATTAATCCACAGTGTCAGGTGGAAGCCTTAGAGCTGTTCGCCGCCGAGGATACTCTGGACGATATACTGGCACCGGCTCCGGATATCCTGATAGATGCCATTGACTCCTTGAACCCCAAGATTCAGCTTCTGGTTGGTGCCCATAAACGAGGGATCGCAACATACTCCTCCATGGGTGCAGCCCTGCGAACAGATCCCTCAAAAATTAAAATGGGCGACATCATGACATCGAATCACTGCCCACTGGCCAAACATGTTCGAAACCGCCTGCGACGTCAGGGGGTGGAGGGTGGCATACAGTGTATTTACTCCACTGAACGTGTGGAATTCATCTATCAGGGACCGGAAGAAACAACACAACCAGCATCTGCCTATGAGGACAGGGGGAGGAAACGTAATGTACTAGGATCATTGCCAACCATCACCGGGATTTTCGGACTGACACTTGCCAATGAAGTCATTCTCCACCTGACCAAGGATGTATAGGAAACAGGCTACCAGAAGGCCCAGTTACCAGTTATTACAACATAGATTCCCAACCCAAGATTTGTCACACCATGGGCAATCACCACGCCTCTTAACTTCTTTTGACGAAGCAGCAATGCGCCATACAACAAACCTGCTAGTATGCCAACGATGATCCGATGGTGTTCCAGGCCAAATAAAATTGCCACCCCCAGAAATGACAACCATGTAAAAGCCCCCATGGCAACGGAACGAAAATCGACATCAATAAGATAACGCATCAAAAAGGATCGCCAGAACAGCTCTTCCATAATCGGTACAACAACGGAGGCACCAATCAGTCGTATTGCAATCAATCCGATTGCTGCCCACTTGGATTCCGTCATGGCGTATGGATTAAATCCAGTTCCGGGATCAAACTGATACAAATACCCCTCCGGTGCTATCCACAGAACCAATACAAGTAAGCCACAAAACAGTGCAACCAAAAATTCACCAAGTGACAACCCGGAGGAAAAATCATCAATATATTTATGACGCCAAAACCAGAGCAATCCCCCGACAAGCACAGTTTTTGTGATATAGAGGTATGGCACCAGCGCTGGAAAGTAACGGGCTGGTTCAGTCAGAAGTAAAAAAAGAGCAAAGGGTACAACATAGGGAATCCATGTCTTTTTTAATAAATCACCAATCGAATTCTTTTGCACACATACCTCCTGCTGTCTTCAGGAAGGGCAGATCGTCAGCATTCATTCTTGACCAGAAAATCCACAACCATCTCTTCCATAATATCGAGCTGCTCACGTCCGGTTTCATGAGTGATAATCCAGGAACATCGTTGGTAAGCGCGATAAAGATGTTCAGGGATTTTGATTCTTAATTCAACCAGACCATCGTTCTTTTCAATCTGTTTCCCTTCCACCATCTCTAGATATGCCCCTGATGGAAACTCACAGCCTCTTCGTATGTCATACCACTCCCGCCAAAAATGTCCAACGCACTTCCCACAGTGGCATGTAATCTGTTCTTGCCAACATCAGCAATCAATTCCATATCCTTGATATCTTTAATCCCGCCGGCATAGGTGGTGGGGATAGTGCTCCACTCTGCCAGTCTCTTCACCAGCTCAGTTTCAATTCCATTGCATTGTCCTTCAACATCCGCGGCATGGATAAGAAATTCATCACAGAGCCCGGCAAACTGCTCTAATATTTCCTGGCTGATAATGACATCGGTAAAATTCTGCCAGCGATCCGTCACGATATAATAGTCATCCCCTTTGCGACGACAACTGAGATCAAGTACCAGATTCTCCCTCCCCACTGCCTGAACGAGTTTTTGCAGTCGATTGCTGTCCACACGACCATTTGAAAACACATAGGAAGTGACGATAACGTGTGACGCCCCTTTGTCGAGCCATTCCTTACCATTCTCTGCCGTTATTCCGCCTCCGACCTGCATACCTCCAGGCCAGGCAGCAAGTGCATCCGTTGCCGCCTCATCATTTCCTGGGCCAAGCTTGATAATATGGCCACCAGTCAGATTATCCTGACGATAGCGATTTGCAAACCACGACGAAGGATGACTTGCTGTAAAATTCGTTTGGAGACTTTCGGGGTCATCGTCGTTCAGGGTTGAACCGACAATCTGTTTTACTTTACCATTGTGAAGATCTATACAGGGTCGAAATTGCATGGGAGATCGGTGTGGGGTTTTAGGTTTTGGGTTTGCGGTTAAAAGCAAAAAAAAGGCGGGCACTTCCTGTTGGAAATACCCGCCTTACGACTTCAGTTTAAAAAAGTGCAACTCTCGATAAAACTTACGCCTTCTTAATCAGCATGGTTGCGGGATCAAGGATCAAAGACTTGCCAGCATCCACAGAGCATGCTGCGGAACACTTTAAAGTCTTCAGTCTCAGGTCACCGTCCTCCGGTGAAATAAGAAGAACAGTGTCAAAAGCATCGTCAACTTCGTGACATGGGGCAGGAACGCCATTGGCACTGACCCTATCATCTTCCCGATGGCTGACTGCAGAAAACCAGATCATTTTCAGATCATTTTTTTCCATAAAGCCTTTCAATTCATTCAAGGCAGAAGCACTATCTTCCTTTGTGAAATCAAAACCATCAACAACCAGACAGTCAGCCTTGAAGATCCCCTGTTGAGAAAGATCTTCCATGCGCTCCTCAAGAGTCGCAGCACTAAAGCTATTCTCTTTGAATGTCATAATCATACGATTCTGCATAACTGAATCGACAATCTGCTGAAAGTTCTCAACATTTTGGTCCTGATTCATCAGTCCAAGAATATCGTCATACCAGGTTCTGGTTTTTTCCAAACCTTCACCAATAGCGACATGGAGAACCTTGTTATCACGGAGCATGGAATCCATGGCAATCTGAACAAGAATTGCTGTTTTTCCTAGACCAGCACGCGCCATAACCAGACCAACACGGCGGCCATCATTACCATCTTCTTTTTCAAGGCCTAAAGCCCGTAACGGATTGTTTGATACCAGGTCTTCTTTTCCCATGGTAATACCTCTTATATAGTCATTTGCGGCAGCCATTCGGGCTCACCTTGACAGACAGCAAAACTGCCCGAAACAAAAATCATTGTACCTTATCCAGAACAGAAAACTCTATTTTTCTTTTTTCTCATCCTGATATTTCTTAACCAATTCTTCGCTGACACTCTTGGGAACGGGCCTGAAACTTGCAAATTCCATGGTAAACTCAGCTTTCCCCTGAGTCAGGGAACGCAGCGCTGTGGAATAGCCAAACATTTCAGAAAGAGGTACTTCCGCCTCAACCACTGTATAGGTTCCTTCCTCAGTGGTACCGATGATCATACCACGACGCTGGTTGATACTTCCCATAACAGAACCCTGGAACTCGGAGGGCCCTTCAACGGCAACCTTCATTATGGGTTCCATAATCGCGGGCTTAGCTTTTGCGTATCCTTCTCTGAATGCACCAGCAGAAGCAAGCGCGAAAGCCAAATCCGAGGAATCGACGGCATGGAAAGAACCGTCGGTAATTACACAACGCACCCCGGTAACCGGCGAACCGCAAAGAGTTCCTTTCGCCATACTCTTGATGAACCCTTTATCACAGGATGAAATAAATTCACGTGGAATAGATCCACCGACGATTTTATCCTCAAATTCGTATTCACCCTCTTCCAGTGGCTCCATATAACCGGAAACCCGACCAAACTGACCAGAGCCACCAGTCTGTTTTTTGTGGGTGTAGTTAAAATCTGCACGGGCAGAGATGGTCTCACGATAGGCAACCTGAGGAGCACCAACTTCAACTTCAGCACCGTACTCTCGTTTCATTCGCTCAACATAGACCTCAAGGTGTAATTCACCCATACCGGAGATAATGGTCTCGCTGGTTTCATGATCAACAAAAGTCTTAAATGTCGGATCCTCTTTGGTAAACCGGTTAAGGGCCTTGGACATATTAATCTGAGCCTTATTGTCACTGGGAATAATAGCGAGTGAAATAACAGGCTCTGGGATATGCATGGAACTCATTGAACAAGTGATCTTACCATCGGTAAAAGTATCACCCGAGGCACAATCAACACCAAACAGAGCCACGATATCACCGGGACCGCAGGAATCTATGTCTTCCATATCATCGGAATGCATACGAACCAGACGCCCGACTTTTACTTTCTTACCGGTACGGGTATTAAAGACAGTATCCCCCTTAGTCAGTAGACCCTGGTAGGTACGTACATAGGTGAGCTGACCGTAGCGTCCATCTTCCAGCTTAAAAGCCAGCATGATAAGAGGATCTTCATCATTGTTAGATACCGCAAATTCCTCTTCATCCTTATCAAGATCAAGCCCGATATTTTCAACATCGGTGGGACAGGGAAGATAATATTCAACAGCATCCAAAAGTGGCTGAACAGCCTTATTCTTATAGGCAGAACCGATAAAGACAGGTGAAAACTCAAGAGCAAGTGTTCCCGCCCGAACAGCTTCTTTCACCATTGGCTCGGTGATTTCGGTCTCTTCAAGCATGGCTTCCATGAGCTCATCGGAAAACATGGAAACTGCGTCGAGCAGCTCTTCACGCTTCTCATCTGCAGCATCCTGAAGCTCAGCAGGAATTACGTCCTCACGAATAATTTCACCATTATCGCCATCAAAATAGAGGGCCTTCATGGCAACCAGATCAACCACACCTTCAAGGTCATTTTCAAGACCAATGGGAAGCTGCAACATGTGTGCATTCAGCCCCAGTTTTTCCTGAAGCTGTCCAGTCACCCGCTCGGGGTTAGCACCGGTACGATCACACTTATTGATAAAGGAGATACGAGGAACATTGTAGCGGTCCATCTGTCTGTTTACAGTGATGGATTGAGACTGCACACCGCCAACGGAGCAAAGAATCAAGACAGCACCGTCGAGTACACGAAGGGCACGCTCAACTTCCACTGTAAAATCGACATGGCCGGGAGTATCAATAATATTAATATTGTTACCCTTCCAGTTACAATAGGTAGCTGCAGACTGGATGGTGATTCCACGCTCTCTCTCAAGTTCCATGGAATCCATCTTTGCACCGACACCATCTTTTCCACGAACATCATGGATGGCATGGATCCTGTCGGTATAAAACAGGATGCGCTCTGTCAAGGTTGTTTTCCCCGAATCAATATGGGCACTGATCCCTATATTTCGCACGTTGCTTAAATCTACACTCATGTCTGCTACCCTCAACCAGATTCTCTCTGCAAGAAATACTGGCTCAGTTCGCCTGGGACGAACTTAATATGAAATAAAAAAATAAGGAGCCACAGCTTTCTGCAACTCCTTACTCAACAATTATACAAATCGAAGCACTGTTTTCTTCAAAATTTACTAAAACATTCGGGAGATTAAGCACTTCAAATATTCCTGCCGCACAATCCAAGGCAAGAAAAACCAGAAATAATACTCTATTTAACCTTCCAAGGGAAGGATTTTTTTTCTTTTTCCTGCGGCAATCCTTTTCAGCACTCCTTTCAAGCCTATCTCTTGACTTTTTGACCTATTCTCCCATAATCTTAAAGGAACGAATAACTGATACTCATCACTCACAAAATAAGTGGCTTTTATGCAAGATATCATGACCATCTGTAACTATTGCGGCTGTGGCTGCGGAGTGTATCTTCGTGTCGAACAGGATCGCGTTGTTGGCTCTTACCCCAGCAAAAGTCACCCTATCAGCCGCGGCAACCTCTGCTCCAAGGGATGGCACCTCCATGAATTTATTCATTCCGAAAAGCGACTGTCAGACCCGTTGCTTCGGAAAAACGGTTCACTTCAAAAAGTGAGCTGGGATGAGGCCCTGGATTTCACCGCTACCGCACTTCTCCACGCAAAAGAAACATCTGGCCCTGACAGCATAGGGGTTCTTTCGAGTGCCAAATGCAGCAATGAAGAAAACTATCTGCTCCAGAAACTTACCCGGGCAGGCCTTGGCACCAACAATATCGACCACTGCGCCCGACTCTGACACTCTTCCACAGTGGTAGGTCTTGCCACAAGTTTTGGATCCGGTGCCATGACAAACTCCATTGGAGAACTCGTTGATGCCGATGTCCTTCTGATCACCGGTTCCAATACTACCGAAACCCACCCCCAGATTGCCCGTAACATACTGGAAGCTGTGGATCGCGGAGCAAAACTTCTTGTTATAGATCCACGCAAGACGGACATTGCCAGGCAGGCACATATCCATCTTGCCCTGCGACCGGGAACCGACATTGCTCTTATCAATGCCATGATGCGTATTATTCTTGATGAAGACCTTGCCGACGATCTCTTTATCTCCATGCGCACGGAGAATTTCATCGCACTCCGTGACTATCTGCACCGCCTGGATCTGGACGAACTGGCGCACATCACTGAAATCGACCGTGAAACCATTCATGAAGCCGCCTGCATCTACGCCAGAAGCAGTAAATCCGTCATCTGTTACTGCCTTGGAGTGACCCAGCACACCTGCGGCACGGACAATGTACAGGCCGTTGCCAATCTTGCCATGCTCACCGGGAACGTTGAAAAGAAGCATAGCGGAGTTGACCCGCTTCGTGGTCAGAACAATGTTCAAGGAGCCTGCGATATGGCAGCACTTCCTGCGGTACTTCCCGGTTATCAAGGCATTACAGACATTGCAGTACAAAAGCGCTTTCAAGATGTCTGGAAACGTGACATCCCAGAAACTCCCGGCAAAAGTCTCACGGAAATGACCCATGCCGGAAAAGACGGGGCTATCAAAGCCATGTTTATTATGGGCGAAAACCCGGCACTCAGTGATCCTCATCTTGGCCGTGTAAGAGCCACGCTGGAGAATCTTGATTTTCTGGCAGTCTCCGACATCTTCCTCACCGAAACGGCACAGCTTGCCAATGTGGTGTTTCCAGCGGCTTCCTTTGCTGAAAAAGGAGGCACCATAACCAACTCCGAACGTAGAGTACAGATCTGCCGCCGCGCCATCACTCCCATCCACAATTGCCGTCCTGACAGCCACATCATCATGGAGCTGGGAAGGCGTATTGGCTGCCCCGGCATGGAGTTTGACAGCGATTCTGAAATCATGGAAGAAATCTGCTTGCTCACCCCCATTTACGGTGGTATGCACTACGACAGGCTTGCCAAGAACCATGGCCTGCAGTGGCCCTGCCCGGACCGAAGTCATCCGGGCACCGAATTCCTCCATAAGTATTATTTTGCACGAGGGAAGGGCCAGTTCACCATCACCGAGCACCAGGAGCCCTACGAAAAAACTGAAAAGAAATACCCCTTCACCCTTGTTACCGGCCGCGGTTCCTATCACCACTACCATACAGCAACCATGACCAGAAACTCCAAACGGCTGGTCCGTGAACACCCCCAAGCTCTACTTGAAATCAACAGGGAAGACTGCGAAAGACTGAAGCTGAGCGACGGAGAAACCGTGGAACTCTCATCAAAGCGTGGAACCGTCCATATCACCACCCAGATCACGGATCGCGTCAAACCGGGCACCGTCTTTTCATCCTTTCACTTCTTCGAGGTTCCCATCAATCAACTCACCGTTGATGCCATGGATCCGAAATCTAAATGCCCGGAATTGAAAGTCTGCTCCGTCCAGTTACGAAAGGTGGCCCATGATTGATCTCAAAGAGCTGATTCTCAGCAAAGACAACCTCTATCCACTGCTGCGCAAACTGAGCAAAGAGGCCAGGCTGATTGCACCGGTAAAAAACACCTACGGTGACACCCTGTTCAGCCCTATTGACGATATTGACAAGACAGAGATTGACCTGGACAATCAGCCACAGGCCTCCCTCAAACCCTTCTTTCTGCCCCAACAGGAAACGCTTGCCGGTTACACTATCAACGAGGGTGAGTATACTTTCAGCCAACCGGATCCGGCTCAGGACACCATCTTCTTCGGTGTCAGATCCTGTGACCTCACGGCCCTGCTCTATATGGATCTTATCTTTTCCAAACCGGCAAAAGATGCCACCTATTTTGACCGTCGCAATCATTCACTTATTATCACTCTCGGCTGCAACCAGCCATTTGACAACTGTTTTTGTGAAGCCACAGGGAGCGGCCCCTATCTGGAATATGGCTACGGCCTGCAATTTATAGATCTTGGAGATCGCTACTATGTCTCAGCCGGTCGGGGTAAGGGGGCTGATCTTCTCAATAAGTGGGGCTACTTCTTCCGGGAGGTACAAGAAGAAGACAAAAACCGTCGTTACCAGCTCTTCCTTGAAGCACGGGGACAGTTCACCAGAAATATCCAGGTAAGCCACGCCTGCCAGAAACTCCAGAAAGAAACCGTGGCCGAAGATATCTGGGAGAAACTCTCTCGGCGTTGTTACGATTGCGGCGGCTGTGCCTATGTCTGCCCCACCTGTACCTGCTTTTCAGTGGATGACAAGCCCCAAGATAGTAGCAGCGGAATACGAATCCGAAGCTGGGACGCCTGCACCAGCAGTGGTTTTACCAGAATGGCCGGTGGCCATAATCCGGTTAGCCGTAGCCGTCATGCTCTAAAAAGACGCTTTCTCCACAAACTGAAACATGATTACGAAAGTCATGGCAAAGCCTCCTGTACCGGATGCGGACGTTGCGTTGATATCTGCTTTGGTGGTGTTGATATCACGACCTTTATAGATCTGTTCACAAAGCAGGAGACACCATGAATAAAACCTTTATCCCTGCACAAGCCGTTATCCGTAAAATCATCCACGAAAACGATCAAATCTCCACATTCCGCCTGGAGCTCACCAACAAGAGGCTCCCCTTTACCTTTCTTCCCGGCCAGTTTCTTATGCTCTCGGTTCCTCATTGCGGGGAGGCAGCCATCTCAATTTCTTCTTCTCCAGACAAGCTGCCCCTTATCGACCTCTCCATTCGCAGAGCCGGAGAACTCACAACGGCTATCCATAAAATGAAAAAAGGGGATCAGGTGGGAATACGGGGCCCCTTTGGCAAAGCCTTCCCCATTAAGGACTTTGCAAATCGGGATCTTCTTTTCGTAGCTGGTGGAATCGGTCTGGCACCACTTAAAAGTGTTATTGATCACTGCCTTTTCCAGAGCGGTCTCGAAGAAGATGCTGTGCACGGCATCAGTCTTCTCTACGGCAGCAGAAGTCCCTCTGACATCGCCTTCAAACCTGTAATCGAATTATGGCAGGCACAGGGAGTGGATTGCAGATTAACGGTGGATGAAAAAGACAATAACTGGAAGGGTAATGTGGGGCTGGTGACGGACCTGCTTAGCGATTTCACCTTGCAAAACAATACAAAGGCCCTTGTCTGCGGCCCACCCATTATGATCCGTTTTGTCATTGCCAGACTTGTAGATCTTGGCTGTGACGACCAGTCCATCTTCACAACCCTTGAACGCCATATGAAATGCGGCATGGGGATTTGCGGACATTGCCACCTGGACGGAAAATTGATCTGCCTTGATGGTCCGGTTTTCAATTTAAGCCAGTTAAAAAAACTTGACGTAATGGAGTTTTCCAGATGAGCAATAAACAGGAAACCTGCACGGTCACCTTCCTTCCTGCAAACAAAAGCATAGCAGTAAAGAACGGATGCACTCTTATAGACGCAGCTCGAAAAGCAGGGGTACATGTCAACGCCTCCTGCGGCGGTGCTGGTGTCTGCGGAAAATGTCGGGTTATCCTTGAACAGGGCATGGTGACAGGCGGCGAAAGTGAAAAGCTCTCGATCGAAGAATTCGAGCGTGGCTACCGTCAGGCATGCACAGCAGAAATCAGCCAGGATATCACCGTCCGCGTCCCTGAAGAATCCGGACGCCAAAAAGGAGGACTGAGCACTGACATCCCCCTCCGGCACCATGCCCGCATGCACGTCTTTAATATTGATGAGCTTAAGAAAGAAGGTATCTTCTATCCACCGGTGGAAAAGCTGTGCCTGGAACTTTTAAAACCTGATGCAAACGACAACCGCGCCGATGTAGGACGCCTGATCCAGGGACTGGCCGATCAGCACAACAAGCATCGACTAGTCACCGGCCTTTCGGTGATGCGTAAAATCAGGAGTGCACTACGGGAAAAGGAATTTCAAGTCACAGTTACCCTTGAGCAACCCGTAAATAACAAATCGAAGAGTCATCTTCTCAACATCCAGCCTGGCCAGTGGGATCACCGTAACTTTGGCCTTGCCATTGATATCGGGACCACCACTGTTCACGGAGTCTTAATAGATCTTCACAGCGGTAGAATTCTGGCCAAAGATTCCTGTTACAACCCCCAGATGAGCTACGGTGAGGATGTCATTGCCAGAATCATCTATGCTGAGAAACCCAAAGGGCTTGCCGTCATGCAGGAACTGGTGGTTGAATCCATCAACAAGCTCATTACCACCATGTTGCAAAAAGCTATCCTCCCTGAAGATTGCGGCCATGGAACCATAGGCCGGGATGAAATAAACTCCATCACCATCGCCGGAAACACCACCATGACTCACCTGCTGCTGCAGCTGGAACCGGACAATATCAGACGCTCTCCCTATGTCCCTGTCTCCACATTCTTCCCGCCCCTGCGTGCAGCCGACCTTGGCCTGGAGCTTCCCCAACACTGTGTTTCACTCCTCTACCCTGCAATTTCAAGCTATGTGGGAGGTGATATTGTGGCGGGTGTCATGGGATCCGGTATGTATCGTACCGAACTCCTTACCCTGTTTATCGATGTGGGGACCAATGCGGAAATTGTTGTTGGCAACAGAGAATGGCTTGCCTGCGCCGCCTGCTCAGCCGGCCCGGCTTTTGAAGGCGGCGGAATCACCCATGGCATGCGTGCCGTGGAGGGTGCCATCAGTGATTTCAGTTTCAACCCTGAGACCCTTGAGCCTATGAATATCACCGAGGGCAATAAAGCCCCCATCGGCATCTGCGGCTCCGGACTGCTTATCATTGTGGCCACCCTCTTTGAAAATGGAGTCCTGAACCAGAGTGGAAAGTTCAACGACCACGATTCACCCCGCATCCGTAGGGCGCGAAGTGGTATGGAATACGTGCTGGCCTGGGAAGATGAATGTGCAGCCGATCATGACATAGTGCTCAACGAGGTGGACATCGACAACTTTATCAGGGCAAAAGCTGCCATCTTTGCAGGAGTTGCCACCCTTCTGGAGCAGGTGGGCCTGGAGGTGGGAGATCTTGAACAGATTATTCTGGCTGGAGGATTTGGTTCTTTTATCGACCTCGACAGCGCCATGACCGTGGGACTGCTTCCGGAGGTGGATCCGGACAAAATTCTCTACGTGGGAAATGGCTCTCTGATGGGTGCCTGGATGAGCGAACTCTCCAACCATATCCGTCAGGACGTGGTTTCCGTGGTACGTAAAATGACCAGTTTTGAGCTCTCAGAAGTCCCGAGTTTCAAAGATCAGTATGTGGCATCCATTTTTCTGCCCCATACCGACCTTGATCTCTTTCCCGGTACAGCTCAACGCAGAGCTGTCCGAACACTATCCTCCCAGTCACCAGACTCATAGTAGTTCAGGTGTCCTTGTTCAAACTTAGTTTGACAAAGGGAGAAAATCTCAGTTTACTAATATGCGATGGTTTCGTAAAAGCTTGCGTTACCGTATGGATTTACAGATAAACACAACAACTCACTCCATACTCAGATGGGGCATTACCAGCAGAATACTGTCTGGCACCCACATATGAACACTTTTTTAAACAAACTTTCGAGACTTGATTCAGTCCAAGGAGTGACCCTTCTCTCCACCCAAGGAGGGACACTTTTCTCTCATCAGAAGGACAGTACAACCAAAGACAGAGAAAAAATATCTTCATACTGGAATGAAATCATATCAGATCTAGAGCGGCCACAAACGGCTAAATTTGCTTTCGCCAATGGCAGTTATCATCTCACTCGTACTAACATTGGTTACTTGATTATTGGATTGAATGACGACAAAGCTCTCAAAAAAATAAAAAAGGCCTGCGCCACTATCCTTATAAAACTCTCCGACCCGTCCCTCTGCAAACGGGTACTATTAAATCTATTGTCCAATTCCGATGATATTTTTAAACCAGACATCATCAAGGAACTGGTTCCCTATGCTGATAAAGAAGTGGCCGCTGTACTCATTTTTCTTCTCCGAAAAGAAAAGAATTTCCCCCCCGAAACAAAAGAAGAATTACTGCTGTCAATCTGTCAGACGCTGGGGTACTGTTCGTTTCCCAACGCAGTGGATGTGCTGGAAAGTTTTCTGTCGAACCAGGAATCAGAAACGAGTGCGCCAAGTAAACAAATCCTCGAAGCAATCAGAATTTCAACAGAACAACTGGGACGGACTAGAGTAGAAGAAAAAAAGACAGTACCTACCTCACTATCCAAAAGTCTGGATAAAGCGGCACAGCAAGGTGCACGCGACGAGCAAGGCAAAGTACCATCCCTAAGGGACAAGGCAATTCCTCAATTAAACATTCCCCAAAAACAGCAGATTGGTGAATTGCTTGACAAGGGAAAGAAAGACGAAGCAGGAGCATTGATCATGCGACTCATTGAGAGTTGCACCGGAAAAAACCAGTTTGAAGATGCAGATCGATTACGCGACTGGCTAATCCAAATCAACCCCATGGCCCTGCTTGATATTATCCGCGCTGCAGAGATGATCGAAGAGGCAAAGCAGGCCGCAATCGACAAAAAACACTTGGAAATTTGGAAAGAATTAACAGATATTTTAGGCGATGAAGAGTTTTCATCTCTCTATCACGCAATGACATTAAGAACCTATGTCGACGGCAAAACAATAGTACAACAGGGTGCAAATGCCAGAACGCTCATTTTTGTCAACAGTGGCCACGTGCAGACCCAGGCCCTCAACCAGAACATGTTAATACCATTAAGCGTAAAGGGAGCAGGAGAAATTATCGGAGCAGAGATATTTTTTGAAGCTTCAGTCTGGACAATTACCGCTAAGAGTCTTGACTGCGAGCTACTTTTGCTCTCACGGGAAAAATTCAAATCCCTCAAAGAGCGCTATCCTTCCCTTGAACCCAAATTATCTGATTTCTGTTCCAACGCCCAATCAAGCAGTGCTAAACTGAAGAAAACCAAAAACAATCGAAGGCAGTCCAAGAGAATAAATGCAGTGGGCAGAATGAGTTTTGTAATTCTTGATAAGGATGGTAAGGAAATCAGCGCTGAAGTAAAGGGAGAGCTCATTGATATTTCCACAGGTGGAGTAGCATTTTCTATCCACTCATCCCAGAAAAAAAATGCCGCTGCTATTTTCGGCCGTCAAATCAGAGTCAATATCAATACCGGAATTACATCGCAGGTAATCGTCCGGACAGGAGCAGTACAAGCCGTTCGGGATATAGACCTTATCGGAAACGAATATTCCCTGCATCTCGAATTCAGTAAACAGTTGAACTACTCAGAATTGCATCAAATAACCAGTAAACCTGTAGGAGATGGATCCTAACATAAGTATACCGGACCATTTATCTTTGTAGGGAAGCTGTGCAAAGAATGATATGGTCGTAAAGTCGTTAAAGTTAATTTTATCAATCTATAAATTCTATGTGGAGTCAAGTCGGATTGGTGGATGGTGAAATGTGAAACTGGACATCAGCGATGCATAGTAGATCTCTTAAGTTTGAGGTTGGATAAAATCTCAGCAGATTAAATTTGGCAATATTAAAGTGGCAGCATAGCAATTAGTAGAGAATCCACTATAAAACAAAAGGTACTGTTCAAACAAAGGGAACCACTTCTGTGAGCAAAATGGTTCCTAATTCAAACAATGCCGCGCAACGCCTTTACTAGATAGGCATTGAGTAATGAGGTAAATCGTGGATAAAAAAAAAGATACGTTTTATGATGCGATATTCATCATAGTCGACGAAGAGTCATGCCCATTTTACAGCGTGGGTGAGGAAATCAAAGTTGAAAGCTCTGGCTTGTCGATGTCAGCTTATAAACCAGGTTGCCTCTATCTTGCCCGGAAAATTGCATCTATTGTCGCCTCAAAAAAGGAAAGTTTCGGAGCATTTTCGAAAGTATCTGTCCAGAAATCCAGGTACGATTGCGGCGGCTGTGTAGGGAAAATCCTTTTTGAGTACAAGAGAGATAAGGATTTTGCCACACTGCAGATGAAATTGCTCGAAGAGGCGGAAGAAAATCGTCGGAAAAAGCATCTTGAAAGGTACTTTGGAGTTATGCGTGCTCTTAATTTATTTGAGTCTCTGGAAGATGATTCTCTGAGAGATCTCATAATGCTCCTTGAATTTAAAAGTATTCCCTTTGGCAAGGTGGTCGTGAAGAAAGGAACTCCTGGTACCAATTTTTTCATAATATTACGGGGTCTGGTAGAAAGAAAAGCTGACGATGGTAGTCAGCTGGCCGAAATTGGAGAAGGGGAAATGTTTGGGGAAATGAGCCTGCTTTCAACAGAGCCGTTTGTGCACTCTATTTTTTCTGTTAAAACAACACAAATGGCAATACTCAGTATTAAGAATTTCAAAGCAATACTGAAAAAATTCCCTGTGCTTCAAATGTTCTTATTCAAATTGCTGGTGGATCAGGCACAGAAAGTTGCGCTTAAGTCAGGCGAGATTAGCTCGGGAATGACCGGAGAACTTTCCGAGATATCACCAGTTGATCTTCTGCAGCTGATTAACTCTTCCAGGAAAACAGGAACCCTAGACCTTGCCCTCGATGAAGGACGGGGAATGGTTTTTTTTAAAGAGGGAGAAATTATCTACGCCCGTTACCTGAAGTTTCGCGGTAAGCAAGTGATTTACGTACTTCTGGGGATGAGGAGCGGTCATTTCAGTTACACAAGGGGGGTTCCCGACGTACTTGACAAGGCCCAACCCATCGGCGGTTTCATGGGGATGGTGATGGAGGGACTTCAGAGAATCGACGAAAGTAACGATTCATAGGTGAATGTAACTCCCTACGCGTAGCGTACTACCTCTTTTTGGCGAATCTTTCTCAGTTTTGATTTCTGAAAAGAACCTTCTGGACGAAAGACAACAACAGCCTATAGTGTTGATATGTAACGATATAAATTGCATTGCAAAAATACCAAGATGGGGTGCTTTTTCTGAATTCTACCATTTTACACAAAAAACTCGTTACATATTGTACCCCGGCCAAAACAGAAAAGGATATGAGTAAATATATCAATCACTCTTTATTTCCAATAGGTTTAAGCGAATTGTTTGGTGGCGATATTTTTTTTGTAAAGTTGTTTAGATCTGTTGGGATATTGTATGCAACAGTTGTTGCCTCGCTGAATGGGCTTACAGTCACTTCTAATTTTCCATTTTCAAACTCTTCCGGCTGAATATAATGAGCTATTTTTGCTGATTGCCATATCTGTTGTTGTTTTATATCAATTATTAACAATCTTTGCTTCCCGACCCTAAAAATCCAGTGTGAGGAATATTGAGGAACGGCCAGATATTTTGAGTCATCTGACCAAACAAAACTTGGATTGCACATTTCCAAATTAATTCCATTAGACAATATTAATGTCCCATAAGTAGGATTACCCATTGACACTTCATGGGCAGGATTTATTTCGGCAATAAATTTCTTGTCAGGAGATTCGGCAAGATATGCTCTCCTCCATATAGGAAGATTATAAGGGAATTCTTCTGGCATATTTTCCTTTATAACAAGTTATTATCCGGTTTCCTGATGTCCAGCATATGGAAATCGATTTGACAACGATTTGTCGACAATGACATGCTGTTTATAACAGGATGTCAATCACAAACGGGCAATACCCAGAAACCAGAAATCTCTATTTTATGCATTTCGAATTTGCAATTTGCAATATCAAATCCAGTAAAAAACTGAGCCATTATTCAACTGAACATAAGTGCCACATTTTGGCAATTTTCAAAATAAAATGATTCGACAATTCAGGGATAAAATTGAACGGTCTCTTAGCAAGCTTGACTGTAGAATAAGATGGGCAGATTGAGATGTATCCTGATCCAAAAGCCAGAAACACTTGCTAATCTAAAAATGCGAAATTAAATTTAACAAGACACCATCTTACTAGACACAAAGCAAAAAATAATGGTTATCCATCGACTGCTGCAAGAGAAAACAGCTTGACTTTCTCCTCTAAAAACTGAGAAAATAAAGGAAAAGAATAGATTTTTCTTTTACATAAGAAATGAACCCATGCGTGACAACAGTCGTTCCTCCACAAGCCATGCTTTAGTAACTCCGATCCAGAGGTTTTTGTTTCGTTTTGTTATATTTTCCCTGTTATGGTATGCACTTGCCGGGGTGGACAGGCTCAGTTGGGTTATCGGTGTTCCAGCAGTTTTGTTTGCCACAGCCCTGAGCCTGATGCTGGCGCCCTCTTCTCCATTAAAGATATCTTTGCTTGGTCTCTTTTATTTTATTCCCTTTTTTCTGTATCAATCTTTTCGTGGCGGTATTGATGTTATGCGCCGTGCCCTTTCTTTTCAGCAGCTTCTTGATCCGGGACTGGTCTCCTACACTACTCTCCTGCCGGAAGGATCCGCGAGAATTCTTTTTGTCAATACCATCAGCCTGCTCCCCGGTACCTTGAGCGCCGAGTTGCAGGGAAATCTGGTGACTATTCACACCCTTGACCGGGGTCTTCCCATTTGGGCAAGCATCCAGCGATTGGAATATCACGTTGCTGCACTGATGGGCAGAACAGATAAGAGGAAAGAAGACTCATGAGCTGGATACATACACTTTTTGCATTGGTTCTGCTGCCTGCTATTGCTGTGGGGATGATTCGTATTTTGAGAGGCCCGACAGTGGCTGACCGCATGATGACGGCGCAGTTATTCGGCACCTGCGGGGTGGCAATCCTGCTGCTCTTAAGTGCAGGAATGTCAAGTCCCGTGCTCATTGATATCGCACTTGTTTTTGCTCTGCTGGCAGCACTGGCCACCTTGACCTTTATCCGCCGTACCTGGCAAGTCTCCAGGAAGGACAAACATGACCATCCTCTATCATAGCGGCACCCTGTTCATCATAATCGGCCTGATGTTTTTTTTGTCCGGCACCGTGGGATTGCTTCGCTTTCCCGATATCTATACCCGGCTGCATGCCCTGACCAAGGCGGATAATGTCGGCCTCGGCTGTGTAGCCTGCGGCCTTGCCCTTCAGTCCGGCAGCTGGTTGCTAACAGTAAAACTTCTGTTCATCTGGCTGCTGGTGCTGGTTGCAAGTTCTGCATCCTGCCATCTCATTGCCAGCAGTGCCATGCAGAAACACATTAAGCCGTGGACACGCCCATGACCTATTCCATTCTTACACTTTTTGATATCATACTTGTTCTGACCCTGCTGTGGCTTGGCTGGCAACTGCTCAGCAGCGAAGATATTTTCAAAGCGGTAATCTTGTTTATTTCTTTTGGCCTGCTGATGGCCCTGGCCTGGGTCAGAATGCGAGCACCGGATGTGGCCCTGGCTGAAGCAGCTCTAGGTGCCGGTCTGACAGGACCGCTTTTTCTTTCCGCCCTCAGGCGGATGAACCGAACCCGCAAGGGGGAACGCAGGCTTGACAGCGATGAGAACAGAGAGGGAGATGAGGGCAAGAGCTCGGAACAGTCACAGGCGCTTTGATCTTTTAAAGATGCTGTTCCTGTTTCTTGTTTTTTGTCTGACAGTAGCGCTTGGCACCATTCTCTGCAGTTCCTCAGGATCCATTTCAGGGCTTGCGAGTGCTGTTGCACGTCTGCAGGAACAGAGTGGTGTAGAAAGTCCGGTGACTGCAGTGCTGCTCAATTTTCGTGGTTATGACACCTTACTGGAAGTCATGGTGCTGCTCCTTGCCGTGATCAGTGTCTGGTCTCTGACAAAGGCCCCTGTCTCCCGGCAGAAAGCTGAAATAAGCCCGGTACAGATGGGAGTAGTCCGTCTGCTCGCTCCCGTTATGTGCCTCGTTGCAGCGTATCTGGTTTGGCAGGGAAGCCACCTGGCAGGAGGTGCATTTCAGGGCGGCGCCATCCTGGGTGCTGCAGGAGTTCTACTCCTCGTCAGTGAACTGGACTGGATACGTACTGTCCCTGCCTTCGCCATCCGCATCGGCCTAATCCTTGGACCAGTGGTCTTTACAGGGACTGCCCTTGGCTGTCTTTTCTATAGCGGCGAGCTCCTTGCTTATCCCGAAGGAATGGCCGGTTGGCTGATTCTCCTTATTGAGACGGCCTGCGCACTCTCCATTGGTCTTACTCTAGCACTGCTTTTTGGTGGCGGCCGTCCTGAAGATGATGTTCCCGAGGGAGACATTCCATGATCACAACCCTGCTTTACAGCCTCACCGGTCTGATACTTTTTGCCATGGGACTTTTCACCCTGATTATCCACTCCCATCCACTGCGTAAGATCCTGGCGGTTAATGTCATGGCCACCGGAATATTTCTTATTCTTGTTGCCACTGCCTATATCCCCTTGGGTCAGGGAGAAGTTGACCCCGTACCCCATGCCATGGTTCTGACCGGCATTGTGGTCTCGGTGAGCGTCACGGCTCTTGCCCTGATCATGGCCTGCAGAGTACAGGAAACCTCAAATCTCGCTATTTTAAAGGGGAAAAAAAAGGTAAAAAACACCCAGGAAACCGAGACGTGATTTTCCATACAGACTCTCCTTCGTGGATGATTGCGTCCGTTATTCTGCCCCTGATTGCAGGCCTGCTCTGTTTTCTGTTTAACCGCAGGACTTTTATCATCGCCCTGGCCGCTACCCTGGCCAATTTCCTTATCGCTTCTTTCCTTCTCTATCAATTTCTTATTTTCGGACCCATGCGATGTTACATTGGCGGTTGGCAGCCGCCACTGGGTATAACTTTGCGCACCGATGGTCCAGCCTTGCTTATGTTGCTCATAACCGCAGTCACAGGATTTGCAGTCACCCTGTATGCCAGGGGATATTTTTCCCATCGCATTTCAGATCCCGTACGTGTTGGCCGCCACCAACGCCAGCAACGCTATTTCTGGCCACTTTGGATGCTGCTCCTTGCCGGCTTAAACGGTCTGTTTCTTTCTGGTGATATCTTTAATTTGTATGTCACCCTTGAAATTATTGGCATCTCAGCCGCCTCCCTGGCAGCGCTCTCCGGAAAACCTGCTTCCCAGCGGGCATCCTTTCGCTATCTGCTTATCAGCCTACTGGGATCCCTCACCTATCTCCTTGGTGTTGTCTTTCTCTACCGCTCATGTGGCGTACTGGACCTGGATTTGTTACGAAACTTTGCTGTAAATGGTTCTGGCATGCATGCTGCTCTAACCCTGCTGACTATCGGTCTGCTGCTAAAAACTGCTCTGGTACCGCTCCACTTCTGGCTCCCCCCGGCCCATGCCAATGCCCTGGCTCCGGTAAGCGTCATTCTCTCGGCCCTGGTTGTTAAAGGATCATTTTACCTGCTGTTCCGCTTCTGGTTCGAAACATTTGCATCCATCGTTACCACCCAGGCCCTGAATTTTTTAGGAACACTGGGAGCGATTGCAATTCTCTGGGGTGCGATTCAGGCCATACGGCAGCAAAGACTCAAGCTGATGGTGGCCTACTCGACCGTTTCTCAGCTCGGTTATCTGTTCATCGCCTTTCCCCTGAGCAAGGCGGCTGAGGGAGCACAGGTGTGGGCCATAGTGATTTTCATGGCCCTGACCCATGCCTGTGCAAAGTCAGCAATGTTCATGGCAGCGGGTAACATCTATCTGCATCTCGGCCATGATCGGATTAAGGATCTTTCAGGAGTAAGAGCCAGCCTGCCGATCACTGTCTTTGCCTACGGTATCGCCGGAGTCAGTCTTATGGGGCTGCCGCCATCGGGTGCCTTTATAGCCAAATGGATGCTGCTTAGCTCGTCATTTGCGTCTTCACAATGGTGGTGGCCACTGGTAATCGTGACCGGCAGCCTACTGGCGATGGTCTATGTCTTCCGGGTTATGTCACGCTTCTTTGTTATTCTCGAAACAGACACCTTGAAGAACCCTGTCCCTCTTTCTCCGCTTCTGGAGTGGCCTGCTCTGATTCTGGCCTTAATCTCATTGTTTCTCGGCCTGCTCGCCCCCTGGCCCCTGCATATTTTGTCACGGGGAAGCATGACTCTTGCTCAAACATTCCCGGGAGGTCTGCCATGAATCATGGACAACTCCTCCTGATCGCCATACTGCTAAGTTCCTTTATCCCAGGCATCATCATCTTTTTCCTACCCGAAGAAAAACATCGCCTGCGCACGCTTCTCAACCTCTGCGGATCGATCGTCAAGATATCACTGATTCTGGTGATGAATGCCGGGATTTATTATGGTCATGTTTTTGAAATTCGAGTCCCGCTTATCCCCGGGGTGGAGCTGCTCTTAAATGGCGATCCATTATCCGCCCTGTTTGCCACCCTGTCCAGTGTCCTCTGGCTGTTAACCACCATTTATGCAGTGGGCTATCTTGAAGGTTCACCCAACCGCAGTCATTTTTTCGGTTACTTCAGTCTCTGTGTGACAGTGACCATAGGCATTGCCCTGGCAGGAAATCTCGTCACCTTTCTCCTCTTTTATGAGATGCTGACCCTTAGCACCTATCCCCTGGTTATCCATCGCGGTACGGAAAAATCATTACGGGCAGGCCGCAATTATCTCATATATGCCTTTAGCGGGGGTGCTGTCTTTCTCGTAGCCGTTGTCTGGCTGCAGACCATTGTCGGGCCAGTGGATTTTTCAGCAGCAGGATTTTCTCCATCGTACCTTGATTCCCACGGTCCGGTTCTGGCCCTGATTTTTGTCCTGCTGATAATCGGCGTCGGGGTCAAGGCCGCACTTGTCCCTCTGCACGGCTGGCTGCCTCAGGCCATGGTCGCCCCTGCACCGGTGAGTGCTCTTTTACATGCAGTAGCTGTGGTCAAGGCCGGGGCCTTTGGTATTATCCGGATAGTCCTTGATGTGTTCGGAGCACAGAACCTGATCCTCCTAGGGGTTCTGCCCCTGCTGGGTGGCATTGCCACAATCACTATTCTCTACGGATCCTTTCGTGCCCTGCAGCAGGATGACCTCAAACGGCGCCTTGCCTTTTCAACTATCAGCCAGGTTTCCTATATTGCTCTGGGGATGAGTATGGTTGATCAACCCTTGGCAGTCATTGGCGGCCTCGTACACCTCGTACACCAGGGACTGATGAAAATCACCCTGTTTTTCTGCGCAGGGAATCTTGCTGAAACCCTTGGTATTCACCGGATCAGTGAGATGAGCGGAGTAGCCCGCCGTATGCCACTGACCATGGCAGCATTTTCCATTGGTGCCCTTGGGATGATAGGCATCCCGCCAACCGTCGGTTTTGTCAGTAAATGGTATCTCGGCCTGGGCGGTCTGGCTGGAGGGAACTGGTGGCTGCTGCTGGTGCTGGTGATAAGCAGCCTTATGAATGGTTGGTATTTCCTGCCGATCCTGGTCAGAGCCTGGTTTGGTAAACAGCAGGGTCCCTGGCCTGAAGAAATGTACAGTGGCCGTTATGAGACCAAGTTAATGCTGCTTGTGCCCCCGCTTGTTACCGCCTTCATCGTCCTGGCCGCAGGTTTGATTGCTAATGCTCAGATCAGTCCATTGGCCTGGGTCCGTTTTATTGTCAGGGGGTATGGCCTGTGACCTTTGCTGAGATCCAGACAACACTGCACCCCCTGATTCTGTCATTGGCGGCGGGAACACCCCTGCTCATGGCAGCATTATGCTGTACTCCGTTAAAGACACGAGTAATCCGTTTACTCCCCTGGGCAACAGTACCGGCCCTCTTTGTAGCTTTAACAGCGCCCAGTGATGTGGTGGTGGAAGTGGGCTGGTTCTTTATGGGTGGTCGTATGGGGCTTGATGCAACCGGGAGGATTTTCCTTAGCCTCTCAGGGGTCGTCTGGTTACTGGCCAGCCTTAGTAGCCGCAGTCTAATGAATGATGATCCCGATCGGGCACGTTTTCATTTCTTCTTTTTAACTGCCATGGCTGGCAATTTCGGCCTTATCCTTGCCCAGGGCATGCTCGGCTACTATCTCTTTTTTGCCATGATGAGTTTTGCTGCCTATGGCCTGGTGGTCCATAGGGAAAATGAGGAGTCCAGAAGTGCCGGACGCCTCTATATCTTCCTGGTGATGATCGGTGAAGTTGCTCTATTCACCGCCATGATCATTCTGGTGTATAGCTCTGGCAGCCTTGCTCTTGACGAGTTTACAGGAGTCTCTTTCAACCCCCTGATCCTCGGCCTGCTTTTTGTCGGCTTTGGGGTAAAAGTTGGTGCCCTGCCTCTCCACGGATGGATGATTCCGGCCTACCAATCGGCCCCCATCCCCGCCGCTGCAGCCCTTGCCGGATCCATGGTCAACGCTGGTATCCTGGGCTGGCTACGTTTCCTACCTCTGGGACAGATAACGTGCCCACGGGGGGCAGTGCTGTTTATTATTATGGGTGCCCTTGCAGCCGTGTACGGAGTCATAGCTGGCCTGACCAGAGAACAAGCAGGGGCTGTACTCGGTGCTTCAAGCATTAGTCAGATGGGGCTAATAACCGTTATTTTCGGGATGGGCCTTTTTGATCAGGGCACAGGACTCCTTGCTACACCCGTACTTATCCTCTATGTCGTGCATCATTCCCTGGCGAAAAGCAGCCTCTTCTTTGCCTATGATCTTACTGAACGCCAAGGAAGCCCCCTGTCGTATCCACAGCTGGCCGCCATCCTGCTTCCAGCCCTGGCTCTTGCTGGACTGCCCTTTACCAGCGGCGCAATTGCCAAAACCGCGTTTAAGGAACTCGCGCTAAGCCTTGGCGGGTTCTGGTCTGATTTGAGTGTTTTTTTTCTACCCCTAACAGCAATGGGTACGACCATACTCATGCTCCACTTTATTGCTGTGCTCAGGAGCAGCAGAGGGAATAACAAGCCGGGCAGGGCAACAAGCCGGATAATTTTTGTTCTCAGTTGTATTGGCGTAGCAGTACCCCTCTGGCTGTGGCCGGCAGCCGCAAGTTTTGCGAACCATTCCATGGCGGGAACAAAAATCATCCAGGGACTGTGGCCAGTTGCAGGAGGTTGTCTTCTGTTTTTTATCTGGCGCCGAATCTCATTGAGAATAGTCCTTCCAGTATATGAGCAGAGGAAAAAAACAGGTTTTGATACAATTGTCTGCGCTGTGACAGACCTGTTGCAGGAAAAAGAAGTCCAAAAGCCCCAACAAGAGCGACTCCTCAGCCTCCTGCACAGACTCATCCCGCACCTGCGCAGAGCTGAAAAAGTCATGGGGAGGTGGAAGGCTGTCGGACTCTCCTATATAGCCTTATGTCTCTGTCTGCTTTTTTTGCTTTTATGGTTCAGCTCTCCTTGAACACATGCTCGGCAATGTTAGTGGCATGATGGTTGATCCTTTCGAGATCTTGGAGGACATTAGGATAGAGAGCATTAATAACCGGGCTGGATGTTTCATTTTCCTTCCTGACAAGGTACTTCTTGCTGTACATGATCTCAAGCTCGTCAAAATCTTGTTCCAGCTGGGTGATATCAAGGGCCAGTACACGGCGCTTGCGGTGTAGGGCCTTCGCCGCCATGCTGTAGACCCGGGCGGCATTGCCAAAAACCTTTTCTAACTCTTTTTTGGCCGAATCTGAAAAAACCACATTCTTTTGGCCAGCATATTCACCAATATCTTCGGCAAGATCAGCCACCCGTTCAATATCGGTTACGGCGTGGGAGAGAATCCGTTTCTTGTTGGCATCTTTTTCTGAAAGCATCAGGGTGCTGATCTTGGCCATATAGTTACCCAGATTACCATGAATGGCATCAACAATACGCTCGTTATCGGCCAGGACCTTCATTGCCTCACGGTCATTGTCAAAAAAGGCACGTCTGGCGTGATGTAGCATATTCTCAACAATAGCCGCCATTCTATTTACCTCCTCTTCTGCCTCATAAAGGGCAACAGCTAGAGTTTTGAGGAATTTCTCATCAAGGATACCGTAGGACGTAGGCTGGAGCTCATCTGTCCCTGGCACCAGCTTATTAGCAGACCAACCAGGGGCATGAGCACCAGACTCACCGTAACATTGAAGAAGGTATGGGCATTGGCGATCAGACGAGGAATTTCTGTGGTGCTCAGGCTGATTATATTTGCAAAGGGTTTCAGAAATGGATAGAAGAGTATAGCGCCGATGACATTAATCATAAACTGGGCCATGGCAGTCCGGCGCGCCGCCAGGTTGGTGCCAATAGCTGCAATGAGTTCCAGAACACAGGTGCCGATATTAGCACCGATGATCAGAGCGATCCCGGCGGGAAGGCCGATTATTCCTTCCATGCTCATGGCAATAACCAGGCTGGTAGTTGCAGAACTGCTACTGGTGATAGCGGTGAACAGTGCGCCAATAGCTATCCCCAACAAGGGATAACTACCCAACCTGACAACAAGCTCCAGAAAAAAAGGAAACTCTTTCAGGGGCCTAGAGCCATCGGTCATGATTTTCATGGCCAGAAAGATCATAGCCAGAGAAAAGAGGATCTCGCCACTATTCTTTACATTTTCTTTTGAACAGAGGGTTTCAAGGGCAAAGCCAAGGGCCATCAGCGGGTAAAAAACCATTTTAACCTTAAATGCCACGATCTGCGCAGTAATGGTAGTACCTACTCCCGAACCCAGCAACGCGAATATTGCTTGACGCAGATTCATAGTTCCAGCGTTGACGAATCCAAGCAGCAGTAGAACCGTAATACTTGAACTTTGAACAAGGAAAGTGCTCAGGGTACCGGTCAGTGCCCCTTTGAGCGGGTTGGCTGTTACCCTCTGTAAGAGGTTCTTGAGGCGGACGCTGGCAATCTTTTTCAGAGTGGTGCTGAGCTGGCCGATACTGAACATGAACAGGGCCAGACCACCCACTATATGGGCTGCAATAAGAAAAATTTCCATGGTCACCCTTCCTCTGAGGACAATTTATCTGTCGATGATAAGTAATCGCGTTACAGATCCGCAAGCCGGATAAATTGATGATACTTCCAGTTTACGACAAACCCGATTGTCACGTCAAGTTGAAGCGATGACCGAACATCAACTTTAATTCGTAGTTACCAGCTCACTGGTTCCTATTGATTTTGGCAGTTCTATTTGACTTCACATCTGTTTTTCCATAAAATAAGGTATATTCACAAATTGAAATGTATCTGATTTCCTCTGGTTTTCCCTGTCTGTTGGGCAGATAAAGTAACCAGCGAAATTCTGTCTCCATCATCAATACAGTTTTTATCCGATTATGAGGTAGCGGTTATAATGGACAGAGAACAAGAAAAAAAACATCTCATCGAACCAGGTCATGACCTGATTAAGGAACATGAAGATCCTTTTCTTGAGGCCTTACATCGAATAATCCGGGTTGCAGTAAAAGTATTGGCGGGGTTAATGGTTGCAGTCATTGTTTGGGGGATCGGTGACGTGGTGTATGTTTTATATCAGCGTTTGATTGAACCCCCATTTTTATTGTTGAGTATTAATGACATATTAGCAACTTTTGGAGCGTTTTTAGCCGTCTTGATCGCCATTGAAATTTTCATAAATATCACCATGTATCTCAAGACCGATGTTATCCCTGTCAGGTTAGTTGTGGCCACCGCACTTATGGCAATTTCACGTAAGGTTATTATCTTTGATTTCGACAAGATAACACCTCCTTTTTTACTTGGAACAGCCGCTACTGTCTTAGCTCTTGGCGTAACCTATTGGCTCATTTCAAAAAAGACATGACAGGTAGGGCAGCATTTCGTCAGATTGCAGACAGAAACATCTTCAATGGACATGTTCCCCGGTAACACCCTGATATCTAGAACTTATCCATAAGTTCCAGGCGACTTTCGTGGGAAGCAAGTATCACTTGATAAGCCATGGGATATGACAAACAGTCGATCAATGAACTGAACAGGAGATACACGGATCATAGGCCCGGACAAGCATTTCGGCCAGCAGACGGATCTCGTGGTCGGCCCTCCCCTCTTCGGCCAGTTTTCGGGCCAAGGCAATGATATCGTAATGAATATTAGCGTTGTTCTGACTGGTGGGGATGACGCAGTCGGCCTTGGTGATTCTGCCGTCTTCGTCAAACTGATACCAGTGGTAGAGGATACCTCGGGGAACCTCCACTGCTCCGGTTCCGCTACCTGCCCTGGGTGTGACAGGCTGGCGGGTTTCCTGCCAGTCGCTGCCCAGCAGCTCATCAATAAGAAAGATGGAGTCCTGGACCACATGGGCGCACTCTACCAGTTGGGCAATAGTATTCATAAAGGGGTTGTGATTGACCGGTTGCAGACCTAATTGGCCGGCAATATCCTGGGCCAGGGGATGGAGGGTGGTAAAGTTATTGTTCACCCTGGCCAAGGCCCCCACTGCCAAGCTCGGCCTTGACAACTTACTCCACTTAGATGTGGAGTGGCCTACCATATATTCATTACTCATGGCCAGGTACTCTTCTTCCTCTTTGAGCACCCCGTCAGTGGAGATCAGCTGGCCACCTATAAAAGGATAGCTGCCTTCGCTCTTCAGGGAAACGAACTCGGTCTCTCGGGTAAAATCGGGAATTGCAAAGGAAGCGAACAGGTCTGCCGTCTTGTTGAGGTCAGGCAGTGCGGCATACAGGCGTTGCCTGAGGGTCGCCAGTTTGACACGATCCGGCAGCATGGTAAAACCACCCACCACAGTCCTGGTTGGATGGAGTCTGCGGCCACCTACCAGATCACCACCGTCGTTGGCCAACAGCTTAAGTCTGGCAGCTCGCTGGATCTCATCACCATGCGGTTTGATCAGTTCAAGTACACTGTCTGCACCAAGAAAATCAGGTGCCACCAGGAAGTAGAGGTGGAGAATGTGGCTTTGCAAGGTCTCCATGTGTTTGAGCAGCAACCGGAGCCTTTCGGTCTGTCGACTGGGAACCATGCCAAAGGCCTGTTCAGTGGCCCTGATAGATGCCAGGGTGTGGCCGATGGAGCATATTCCGCAGATACGACCACAGAGAACAGGAGCATTCTCCCAATGTTTTCCCACCAGAATGGCCTCAAAGAAACGCGGGGTTTCCACCACATCCCAGCTGGCCTTTTCCACCTGACCGTTTTTGATGTGAATCCGGATATTGCCGTGCCCCTCAACTCTGCTCAGGTGGTTGATCTTGATGTCGCAATTGAGTAATTCTCCCATGATCGCCCCGTTTATTTGTTCATTTTCTTTATTGCACTGGTGAACCCGCCAAAACATTCGAGCCGATCAAGCATGGCCTGCCTGGGGATGCTGTGACTGTCCATGATCTCCTGGAGCTGGCTAAGGTTGGCCTCATCGGCTGGCCCCCGGCAACCCCAGCAACCCATACGGTTATTTGGACACCAGGCATCGCAACCAGCCCTGGTTATCGGTCCCAGGCATGGCTCACCGAGACTGAAGAGACAGATGTTACCATTAGCCGTGCATTCCATACAGACGGGGTAACGAGGATGGTCAATTGATTTCCCGAGCACCAGATTGGTGACGATCTCTTCTACTTCTTCTTTTTTGACGGGACAGCCATATATTGAAAGATCTACGGTAACAAAGTCGGACAGCGGTCTGACCTCCTGGGTCTCTATGGGGTGGTCGCCATAGACCTCTTTTTTGACCCATTCCAGATCATTGAAACGATTCTTCAATTGATTAACCCCACCAAAGCAGGCACAGGAACCTAAGGCCACAAGAGTCTTTGCCTGTTTCCGGATCTGCAAAAGCCTCTCTTCCTCATCAGCCCTGGTCACACTGCCCTCGACAAAGGCGATCTCGTAATCGTTACTCCCACCCGACATTGCCTCACGGAAATTGACAATCTCAAGAAGATCGAGGAAATCTAGTAGGCTGGCTTCTTTGTTCAGAATCTGCAACTGGCAGCCCTCGCAGGAGGACAGCTCAAAAAAAGCAGTCCTGGGCCGTTTTATCTCAACGCCCAAATAAGTTCTGGTCTTTTCCATGAGTGCCCTAAATAGCCTCCTTCATATTCAATACTGACCAGTAGTCAAAGACCGGCCCATCGAGACAGGTATAGGTCGCGCCAATGTTACAGCGGCAACATTTTCCTCGCCCACAGTGCATCCGCCGTTCCAGGGAAACAAAGATCTTTTGCATGGGCAACTGGGCGTTGATCAGCATGTCGCAGACAAAATGGAACATGACTGGTGGTCCGCAGACAATGGCGTAGGTGTTCTTGGACAAGTCATTTCCTGCTGCCTCGATTCGTTTTTTAAGAATTTCGGTGATCAGGCCGACGGGACCTTGCCAGTCAGCATCAGCCTGGTCGACAATAATTTCCAGGTTGATGTCAAACTGTCGCCACATCTGGTACTGATAGGTGAAGAGCAGTTCGGATGGATTACGAGCACCGTAGATGATGTCGATCTGCTTATAGCGGCTGCGATTTTCAAGTACGGAAAAGAGCGGAGCACGCAAGGGAACAATACCAAGCCCCCCGGCAATGAGGAGCAGGTCACTGTTCTCCATCTCTTCAACAGGGAAACTGGTCCCAAATGGTCCGCTGATGCCGACCTGAGTGCCTCGGGGTACCTTGCTGAGAAATTTGGTCATATTGCCAACAGCCCTGATACACAACTCGATATCACCGTGGCGAGTGGGGGATGAGGAAATGGAAAAGGGGCCTTCCCCTATACCCGGCAATTCGAGCATCACAAATTGCCCGGGTTTGAAAGTGAAGTGATTTCGCTGCTCCGAATCAACTATTCTGATCTGGTACAACTTTTCTGTATCTGTGAGACTGTAAACACTGGTAATTTCGGCCTTATAGCTGTATTCAAAACTGGACAGATCTGATTTCCGTTTATAAGACTGACTGACTGGCAGGACATCGACAAAATCAAGTCTATTCATTTGGAAACCTCCTGTCGACGGACACTGTCAATAACATCCGGCACCGTAATCCCGGCGAGACACGCCTGACCGCAGCGGCCGCAGCCGACACAGAGCGATTCTTCGTATGCCTCCTGGAATCCCCGATGTTTATGGTAGTAACGGTATTTAAGTCGGTCTGAGCTCTCTGGTCTGAAGTTGTGACCTCCAGAAACCATGGCGAAATCTATCAGATTACAGGAGTAGAGATGCCTCTGTTTTGTAGCCCCTGCCAGATCGAGGTCAACATACTCTTTAACTCCGTAACAGTAGCAGGTGGGACAGACATTGGCGCAGGTGCCGCAGGACATACATTTTTTGCCCCACTCCTGCCAGACCGGAGACTGGAACTCCAGATCAAGGATTTTGGTCAGGTCAGAATTGTCCACTTGACAACTGAATTTACTGTTTCGCTCATCCATCAATTCGACAAACCTGCGATGATCTGTTTCGGTGGGCTCGGCAATGGGGAGCTCCATGAGGATATCATAGGCAATGGCTGATTGAATTTCGACAAAGTATTTGTCGCCCAGATCGGTGAGAAACATATCAAAGCCGGAGAGCACTGTATCCGTCCCCATGGATTTACAAAAACACCAGGGTTGCGGGCTGCAATTGACTCCGATAATGAACATGTTTTTCCTCTTCCCGGTATAAAAAGGATCTGGATAAACAGATCCCGTTAAGACCTTGTCCAGTTTATTTAGAGCATTGATGTCACAGGGATGCAGGCCGAAAAACACGTGGGGCTTGTAGATGCCCAGGTCAACATTCTTTTCCCAGCCGCTGTTATCCAGATTGAAGGAGCTGAGATTCTCACGGGGAGGAAGGAGAAAGCGTTTTAAAGAGTGGACGGTGGAGGTGAAGTCGAGTCTGAGTTCTGCAAAACTGTGGATGTAATCAAAAGCAAATATATCCTGCCCACCCCGATCCTTAGCTCTGACCTGTGGTCCGACCAGATGATAACCTGCCAAAACATCGTATAGGGTCTCCAACTCATTTCTGGGAAAGACCTTAAAAAGCATGGCTTACCTCACTGAATATAGGATGTATGTAGTAAACGACAATTCTGAATATTGGCTTATATTCCCGGTGGTCTTTCTGTTCCTTAATCAGCTGCCGCATGCCAGCGTGGAGAAACAGATATTAATAGCACATGGCAGTCTCAATATTTGGCATTCCTTGTGTGCTGGAGTAAAAGACCAGGAACAAATCTTTTTATTACAATAATTTAGTATATCATAGGCTAAATCCGGAAGTCAACCAGCCCCTAAGGGAAGAATCACTCTATAGTCAAAAGAGCACATCAGCAAAAAACAAATCCTGATTTAGCCGGAATCATGCACGGTTTTTAAGTACCTTAAGAAGATCTTCAACTGGACACTCAGGTTTGGCATCCAATAATATGGGAGGATCCCCCGGTAGAAGAATGGTGTTCTTTCCCTGCCCCCTTTCCATATAGCCCGCCTGCAAAGCCCCAAATCCTGAAAGTACTCCCAGTTTATCCAGCCGACGGTTAACACTTACCATGCTGACATCGCGGTATATGGCACCAATACCAGACTGCTCCCCAAACTCCCGCTCAATAACTTCCCTCAATTTGTCGAGTGATGAGTTTTTCGAGCCCTCGAACCCCTTACCGTCACCAATTACCACTGAAGGCGAAACACCTCCTGATTTTGCAGTGGCAAATGAATCAGCATGTTCATCCTTTGCCACCAATGCTACCATTATTATGGCCTGGATCTCACTGTTAATTACATTTTCTCTGGGAGTGCACTCATGTCGAAGAAACACCGTTACCTCATCCCAGAAAAATATCCTTGTCGCCGCTTCGATCCCCCTGAATCCACCGACTCTAGCATCAAGTAACTGACCATCTTTCAGGTAGAGTATCCCACCTTCATCCGAGGCATTATCAAGCATGCGTATGGTACATGTTTTTTCTTCCATCTCCATAAGCTGCATAAACATTGTTGGAGAGACATTGTGCATAATCCCTTCCTTGGCCTCTTCCCGTAATGTATTCAAGATCAGTTCCAGCAGTTCATTTACAGGAAATGGTTTCTCAAGGTAGGCTATTAAACCATTAACTTGTTCAATCGCCGGCATATCCTTCCTCTTCATTCCGGAAATAACAATAACCGGAAGATCGGGGTATTTGGTGCGAATATGGCTGATCAGACTCATGCCATCCATTCTGGGCATCATCAGATCAGTACAGATGAGAGAAAAGGCAGTCTTCTCCAATTTTTTCAAGGCATCAAAGCCGTCCACGGCCTGCACCACTTGAAAGTCATCACCAAACTCAGCCATTTTTCGATTAAGGGTGAGCTGCAATATTTGATCATTATCAACTAAAAGGATTTTTCGGATCATATACTTTTCGTTACCTGTCTCTGTCCATAATTTATGTTTTTTTACACACTCGCACAAAACCAGCAGCAGATATCAGTATCCTATTATGGGGATCGAGGCTGAAGGTCGCCGTAATGCAGTCTTTCCTCATCACACTCGAGTTCTCACATAATTCTTTCCAGCAAGCTTTTCGAACACCTGTTTTATATCATCAGGCGCGACCTGATCCATAACAAGGATCGCCCCAAATTCATTTAGAATATCTACAAGATAACGATGCTGGAGATCCACCTCTGACAATCCAGTTTCATATGTTTTGGTCCAGTGAAATGAGCCCATGGCTATTTATCCTCAATTCTGAGTATATCGTTGTGTAGTACTACAGCAGGTACATACCTGGTTTCTGTTTCCTGCGTCAATCATGGTAGGAATCCGGAAATCCACCCCATACAAGACAGATCCTCGATCTTCACTTCAGGCACAAACGATAACCACAGGGGAAGAAAGATTTGCACACTATACATTTAAGCAAACCGTAGTCGGGATACCTGTTCGTCTGCAAAAAGCCTTGATTCCCCCCAATACTGTCACTCAAAAAGAATACATTACTGTTAGCGAAAACATGGATAGCTCCAAATCCGTACCTGCGTTATCGCTATAAGTAACGCTAGACCCATAGGCTTGGTAATCCCACGTTGAGTCACCCGTCATGGTCTCATACTTCTCATAAAAGTAGGCCGCCTTAATCCCAAGACTATCTGTGATATCATAGCCAAAAGCAATGTCGATGGCCCACATACTTTCACCACTGAAATCACCAGAAGCAACTAGATCACGCATATGATGATGGTCAACCGTCTCTCCCCTCAAAAAAACGCTGCCTGTTAACTTGGCAGCCAGATGGACGCGATCAAAATCACCGACCATACCAACGCCAAAATACGGAACATCAAGGATCTGCTCATACGTTACACCAAGTTCATTTGGGGAAAAAGTCCCGGCAGTGTCGCGGTAGCCATTCTCTGAATAGACGTAGGACCCTCCTCGTGCCTCCCATTCAAAATTGTCTCGACGATATCCCGCTATCCCGGTGAGGGAAAAATTATTAGCGGAAAACACAGTTATCTCAGCATTGACATCAAACATAATCGCAGTGGTGACATCGGTGTTGTCATGCACCGATTTATCGGTCCAGTCCAGTCCTGGTATCATCCAGTCATAATCAGCCATATAACCGTCACCATCTCCGATATTAACCCAGAGATCGACATTGAAATTCAGCCAGGTGCGTGGACGAATCGACCCACCGATACCAACCATAAAGGTTGAATCAATATCCCAGATGAGTTCACTCGCCGTGTGTCCCCCTGCGTTAGGCCAGTAAACATATTCATGAGCTTCACCGCTAAGGTAGCCAACCGCCAAACGACCTGTAAGAGCAACACCAGCGTATTCGCTCTTTACCGCAGTCGTGGCTTCCATTTCCACCGTTGCAGCATCGGCCTGGATAGGAGCGAGTGACAGGAGCATTGCTGCTGATATCGCAACCATTTTGAATGATACATTTATCCTGAAATATACTTGTTTTTTCAATTTTCCCCTCTTTATCAAATTGACGATAGAGATCACTCCATAGACCACAAATCAGTCATTTACTCTGAATAATATTATATCATTATCTAGATTGAAATTCCAATTATTGTAAAATCTCCCCCTAAATACTCCCAGACAATCACCAGAAAAATGTATGACTTCAGCTTTACTGTTTTTTATTGTTATTATATTGTTTATAATACTCAACAATGTCTCATCCGCCCAAAAACAAAGCAGCACAGTACATACATTGGGATATAAAGAAGCTGCACACGGAAACCATACTAACACAAACCTGACACAGGAGGAATCCAGGTATAAATTTTATTTTATACTTGTAGTATTTACAGCTTGCAGCTTTCAATAATCCTGTTATTTCTGATAATAATATTTTATATTGTTCATGGTTTGATGAATTTTAGGATTGCATCACGGATAGCAGAAATGGATTTTGCCAGTTAGCGCCTGATTAACCGGGTCATTCTCCATTTCACCTTTGGAGGCAGTTTTGACAAAGCAGTTACAGCCACAGAACAACAACAAACAATGAAAGGAAACCAAAATGACATTCACTCAACGTATTGCCACAATTACGCTATTACTTTCCCTCGTATTCACCTCTGCCTGGGCCGACAAGTTCTCTGATACCCAACAAATGTTTGAAGATGCCGGAATCTCCAAGATGTTCACAAGTGCCTATGGTTATGCACTATTCCCAACCATCGGTCAGGTTGGATTTGTTGTTGGAGGTGCATTTGGAAAAGGCCGTGTCTATGAGCAGGGCAAATATATCGGTGACACAGCGATGACCCAGGCCAGTATCGGTTTTCAACTTGGAGGATCCGGTTACAGTCAGGTGGTTTTCTTTCAGGACAAGCGAGCACTGCAGGAATTTACTAGCGGAAACTTTGAGTTTGGCGCACAGGTTCAGGCCGTCGCCCTGACAGCAGCAGTCAGTGCCTCGGCTGACACTGGTGGCAGTTCTGCGACTGCCAGTGGCGGGAAAAACAACGCTGCAACCGCTGGCGCCGGCTACAATAAGGGGATGGCCACATTCACTATTACCAAGGGTGGTTTAATGTATGAAGCCAGTGTTGGCGGACAGGTATTCGAGTTCCGAAGACAATAGACCTGCAAAGAATTCAATTATTTATTAGCAGTGTTCCAGATTCATTCGTCTGGGTTTTAACCTAAGAGTAAGCTCTACGGCAAAGCCAAGACTGACGAAAATGGGGTGCTGCTGAAGTTATGAAAAAACATGAAAAAACTCACTACCCCAAGAATAGATCGCTGCATTGGTTGTCACTCCTGTTCTCTTGCCTGTGCACGACTGGTTCACAAGCAGATATCCTGGGACACTGCCGGGATTCGCATTAAATCCTCGGGAGGGCTCACAACCGGTTTTAAGGCCAGCCACTGCCTGGCCTGTGATCCTGCCCCCTGTGCCACTGCCTGCCCCACGGGTGCTTTTTCATATCGAAAGGGCGGGGGCGTTATTGTGAAGAAAAAACTCTGCATCAACTGTGGTGACTGCGTCAGTGCCTGTCCCATTGATGCCGTTTTTCAGGACCATGGCGGAGCCGTTTATGTCTGTATCCACTGTGGTCGCTGTGTGGATTTCTGTCCTCATAACTGTCTTGAACTGGAAGAGATAGAGACAGAAGGCTCTGGCAATGAGGAGGTAGCATGATTCGTGATCATTTTAGAGTTCTTGTGGTTAATCTTTCCTCGGGTAAGGGACAGATTGTTCGCCTCGATGGCCGCAACACTGAGGTTGGTGGAAGTGGGCTTGCCGCCCTTATCTATAATACATATGGCCTTGCCGATCGTCCCTGGAACCACCCAGAGCAACCAGTTATTTTTGCAATCGGTCCACTCACCGGATACTTTCCACTGATGAGTAAGACCGTATGCAGTTTCAAATCTCCATACCATGACCAGTATACGGAAAGCCATGCAGGTGGCCGTTCCGCTCTATCTCTCTGTTTTTCCAATCTTGACGCGCTGGTTATTGTGGGAAAATCAGAACAACTCTGCTCACTCACCGTAAGTTCACGGTCACTTGACATACAGGATGTTTCTTTTATGAGAGGCATGGGGGTGGACGAGACAGGGAAGCTCCTGCGAGGAATGTCCCCCGGGTCGGGACACCGGAGTATTATGCGCATTGGTCCCGCCGGTGAGAATGGGGCGGCAATGGCGAACATCAATGTGGATACCTACCGTCATTTTGGCAGGCTTGGTGGAGGTGCTGCCCTTGGAGCCAAAAATTGCAAAGGAATTATCATCCACGGGGATGCTATTTTCTCCCAGCCTAACAACAAGGAATACTCCAAGCTCTTTGCCGAGGTGTACCAACAGGTGACAGCCACCGATATGATGAAAAAATATCATAACCTTGGTACTCCCGCCAATCTTCAGGGCTTAAATGATATTGAATCCCTGCCCTGGCGTAACCTGCAGGCCACAAGTGATCCCGCAATCGAAAAGATCAACGGCGAACGTTTTGCCACTGACAATCTGCTTCGAAACTCAGCCTGTTCCGGATGCCCCGTTGGGTGCATCCATGTTGGCTATGTTCGGGAAATGTTTGATGCAAATCACCGCTATAGCTTCAAGCAGGTTGCCTACGATTATGAGATGATTTTTTCACTTGGCACCATGCTGGGCGTAACCAGCACCCGCTCTATTCTTAATATCCTTGATGAAATGGAAAAGGCAGGGCTTGACGCCATGTCGGGCGGTGTTGCCCTGGCCTGGGCCACGGAGGCCACCGAAAAAGGATTACTCTCTGCAAAAGAAACAGAGGTAACACTTTCCTTTGGAGACGATAAGGCCTACCAGCAGGCAACAGAGCTTCTTGGAAGCGGCAGTAAGGATTTCTACCGTCTTCTTGGTCAGGGAAGCCTTAAGGCAGCAGCAGAGTATGGCGGTTCAGACTTTGCCTGTGTACTCGGCCAGGAAATGGCAGGCTATGCCACTGGGGAAGTTTTCTTTGCTGCCCAATCACTTGGATTCAGACACTCCCATCTTGACAGTGGCGGCTACTCCTATGACCAAAAACACTCCGACCAAAATACTACTGGCGTGGTTGATTTTCTTATACAGGATGAAGCAGGACGTGCCTTTATGACGTCCATGGTTTCCTGCCTCTTTGCAAGAGGTGTGTATAAAAATGAATTGCTTGCAAATTGTCTCAGCTCCGTCGGCTACCCGGAACTCGCAGCAACCATTGAAGAGACAGGAGTCCATATCCAGAAGCTTCGCTGGCAGACCAGAATTGCAACCGGATTCACTCCAGAAGCCATCACTATCCCAAAACGTTTCCTTAAGATTAAAACATGGAAAGGTCCCATTGATCCGGTGTATCTTAATACTTTAAAAAGCGAGTATGGAAAAGCGATCATGAACCTTGCAGGAGTTTGAGCATGAATCATTCAATAAACTTTCATTCATTTTCTGACAGGGACACTCTTATTGCCGAACTTAGTATTACAATTACTGCTCTGCTCAAAGCCGGAATAGAGCAAAATGGCAGGGCAAGTCTAGCCGTTTCCGGTGGTTCAACACCAGTCCAGCTCTTCAAGAGTCTCTCAGAAATAGATATCTCCTGGAAAAACATTGACATCACCCTTGTTGACGAGCGCTGGGTTGCCCCCGATGATCCAGACTCCAATGAGAATCTGGTTCGTACCCATCTTCTCCAGAACAAAGCCGCTGCCGCCACTTTTACCGGTATGTGGAATTCTGCAAAAACGGCAAATGAAGGGGAAGCTCAATGTACGGAGCAGTTGCAGAACACCCATCATCCAATCGATGTTCTGATACTCGGCCTGGGAGGTGACGGCCACACAGCCTCTCTTTTCCCCGGAGCTGCCAGACTCCCACAGGCCACCGATATGCATTCTGGAAAAATCTGTATGGCTATTGCCCCGGTGACGGCTCCCCACGAACGGATGACCCTGACTCTGCCTGCTATTCTTGAGGCGAAGCGGATCTTTCTCCATATCACCGGAGAGAAAAAAAAGGACGTTCTCGAACAGGCATTCCTGGATGGCCCGGCGGAAGAGATGCCAATCCGCTTTATCCTGCAGCAGCAAAAAGCAAATACACATTTCAGTGCCTATTGGGCAAAATAATGGAGAAACAGAATGCATAGTGTTGTCGAAAAAGTCACAAATCGTATTATAGAGCGCAGCAAAGCGCATCGCCAGAGATATCTGCAAAGAGTCGCTGAAGCGAAGGGCGATGGAGTCTTTCGCAACAAACTGCCCTGTTCCAATCTGGCCCACGATCTTGCAGGATGTGTCGGGACCTGCCGCAGCAAACTGCTTGACGATACTATTCCCAATATTGGTATCATCTCTGCCTATAACGATATGGTTTCAGCGCATCAGCCCTATGGCAAGTATCCTGAGATCATCAAGGCATCCGTGGCAAAAGCAGGCGGCAACGCTCAGTTTGCCGGTGGAGTTCCCGCCATGTGTGATGGCGTCACCCAAGGCGAGCCTGGAATGGATATGTCGCTGGTAAGCAGAGATGTAATTGCCATGTCCACGGTTATCGGCCTTTCGCACAATGTCTTTGATGGAGCCATCCTCCTCGGAGTGTGTGATAAAATCCTGCCCGGACTCCTTATGGGCGGCCTGCAGTTCGGGCACCTTCCCATGATCCTTATCCCTGCAGGGCCAATGACCTCAGGTATCGCCAACAAAGACAAAAATAAGGTCCGGGAGGCCTTTGCCAAGGGTGAGGTCGGTCACGATGAACTGCTCGCCTCGGAGGTCAAGGCCTATCACAGCCCCGGAACCTGCACATTCTACGGAACGGCAAATTCCAACCAGCTTATGGCTGAAATGCTTGGTATGCATTTACCGGGTAGCTCCTTTGTCAACGCTGGAACTAAATTACGTGATGCCCTCACCAGATCAGCGGCGCAGCAGATCACATCACTGACCCACCTTGGCAAAAACTACACCCCCCTTGCCCATGTAATCAGCGAGAAATCAATAGTAAATGCCATTGTCGGCCTTATGGCCACGGGGGGCTCAACCAATGAGACCATGCATCTGGTAGCCATTGCCAGAGCCGCTGGAATACGCATTGACTGGAATGATTTTGCAGAACTTTCAGATGCCACTCCCCTTCTGGTGCGTATCTACCCGAACGGTTCTGGGGATATCAATTCATTCCAGCAGGCTGGGGGCATGGCTCTGTTTATTAAAGAATTACTCAAGGGTGGACTTATTCATGAAGATGTCCAGACCGTGGCAGGAAAGGGCTTGGCACGATACACCGAAGCCCCTCTCCTCGAAAATGAGACAGCCGTCTGGCAGGAAGGCCCGGATAAGGCCCGTGATGCGACAATCATTGCAACGGTGGCTAATCCCTTTGAAACACTGGGCGGTATCAAAGTATTGTCTGGTAATCTTGGCCGGGCAATTATGAAAATTTCAGCCCTTACCGATGGTGAAAAAACATTCGTTGAGGCTCCGGCCATGGTATTCAACTCCCAGCAGGAACTTGAAGATGCCTTTAAAGCAGACAAACTCAACAGGGATATGGTTGCAGTTGTTCGTTTTCAGGGGCCCCGCGCCAATGGCATGCCGGAACTCCACAAACTGATCACCCACCTTTCCATCACCATGGACAGGGGACACACTGTTGGTCTGGTCACGGATGGTCGCCTCTCCGGTGCTTCCGGCAAGGTACCCTTTGCCATTCACTGCACTCCGGAGGCAGTAACAGGTGGACTACTGGCCAAAGTTCAGGATGGCGATATCATTTCTATGGATGCTCATAACTCTGTTTTAGAACTGAAGGTCAGCGATGAGGAGCTGAGTAAACGCAAAGCCTATACCTACGATCTGAGCTCCACTCGACACGGACTGGGAAGACAGATTTTTGCGCCACTGCGAAAAGATATGCTCGGCGCCGAAGAAGGGGCTAGTTCCATCTTCACCTACACAGATGAAAACTAGTACGCAGATAGCGGAGACTTCGACAGTCGATTCGGAACCGGGACTTTAGTCCCGCTGAGACTGCGGCGAGGCTGAAGCCTCACTTCCAGGTTGTCCACCGTTCCTAGCCCGCATACCGCAAACCCAAAACCCCAAACCGAGTATCTTATGACAAATACAGTAAACTGGAAACTCTCAGCACTCGAAGTACTCCAAACAGGACCCGTTGTACCGGTAATTGTGATCAACAATCTCGACCACGCCGTCCCCCTTGCAAAAGCACTTGTTGCAGGCGGTGTTAAAGTACTGGAAGTCACCCTGCGAACCACCGTGGCCATTGAGGCGATCAGAAGGATTGCTGAAGAAGTACCCGATGCCATTGTCGGTGCTGGAACCGTCGCCAGCGAAGAGGATTTACACGCTGTTGCCGAAGCCGGTGGAGTTTTTGCCATCAGTCCGGGACTGACCCCAAGCCTTCTCAAGGCCGCCATTAATGGCCCCATCGCCTTAATCCCCGGGATCTCAACAGCTTCTGAACTGATGTTTGGTATGGAGTACGGCCTTAGGGAATTCAAGTTCTTTCCAGCCGAGGCAGCCGGGGGAATACAGATGATAAAATCCATTGGCGGCCCTTTTCCACAGGCCACCTTCTGTCCCACCGGCGGTATCTCACCGGATAACTACAAAGACTATTTACGTCTGAAAAATGTTGCCTGTGTTGGCGGATCATGGCTGGCACCGACAAACGCCATGGAACGGGGTGACTGGCAGCAAATAACAGCACTTGCCCAAAAGGCCATAGCCTGAGATACTGTAATTACAATGATCACACACACAAAAACTCCAGGCGGTTTTCACTCTATAGAAGTTCAAAACAAAAGCGCTGTTGCTAAGGTTGCACTACAGGGTGGACACCTGTTTCACTACCAGCAACAAAACAAGAAGCCCCTGTTGTGGCTCAGCCAAAAAAGTCATTTCGAAAGTGGAAAGGCAATCCGCGGCGGCATTCCTCTTTGCTGGCCCTGGTTTGGTGAACATCACACAGACCCTGCCCTGCCGCAGCATGGTTTTGCGAGAACCTCTCTCTTTGAGCTTCTTGAAACCAGAGAGCCCGATGAATACAATACCGAGCTTATACTGCAGCTGCAGAGTTCAGAACAGACTCTTCGCCTCTGGCCCTATCAGTTCGAACTTCTGTTACATATTACAATTGGCCAAACACTGACTGTTTCCCTGACAACCATAAATTGTGATTCCGAAGCATTCATAATCACGTCAGCCCTGCATAGCTACTTTACCGTCTCAGATATACGCGATGTGACTGTTCAGGGCCTGGATAAAACAGAATATTGGGATAAAGTAACAGATGAAACAAAAATCCAGAAGGGCGACATTTGCATTGGTGAAGAAGTTGACCGGGTCTATCAGAAAACAACAAGCCCGTTACTACTTGAAGATAGCAACAGGACTATACAGATTTGTTCAGAGGGTTCTTCCTCAACAGTTGTCTGGAATCCCTGGGTAGATAAATCAAAAGAAATGGCTGATATGCAGGACGATGCCTATAAAACCATGCTCTGTATTGAGACTGCAAATGCCCTACAGGATTCGCGAATGCTTGTTCCCGGTGAAGAACATCCCCTGGAAACGTCTATAACCGAATCCATATAATTTTTTTCGTCATACAAGAGAGTATTACACTCTCAAGGAGACCCTATGAGTTCAAAGAAAAAAAACGATGCACGACAAGAGCGTATAGAAAAACTTAAACGGGCCTTTGCCTACAATATTTTTTACAAACAGGGGGTTACGGCTCAAACAGCAACCCTCAACGATTACTACCTTGCGGTGGCCTACACGCTTCGTGACCGGATGCAGCATCTCTTTGTCAATTCAGTACAGGCACTCCTCGAGAAGGACTCCAAGATTGTCTGCTATCTCTCGGCTGAGTTTCTTATGGGCCCGCACCTTCATAATAACCTGGTCAACCTCGGCCTCTATGAAGAGTTTGAGCAGGCCGCCAGCGAAAGCGGACTCAACCTAAAAGACATTATCGACCATGAAGAGGAACCGGGACTGGGTAACGGAGGCCTGGGGCGACTGGCTGCCTGTTACCTGGACTCGCTCTCCTCACAACAGATTCCGGCCATCGGCTATGGTATCCGCTATGAGTATGGCATGTTTGATCAGGAAATTGTCGATGGCTGGCAAAAAGAACTCAGCGATCGCTGGCTCCATCCGGGAAACCCCTGGGAAATCAAAAAGGCTGATATGGCCTGTGACGTCGGATTTGGCGGCCGCACCGAAATTTACCATGGTGAACGAGGCAACCGGAGAAGGCGTTGGATCCCAGCCCGGGTAATCACCGGCATTCCCTACGACACACCGATCCCCGGGTACAAAGTCAATAATGTTAATTTGCTGCGTCTATGGAGTGCTGAAGCGCCCATATCCTTCGATTTTGCTGATTTCAACACCGGTGACTACTATGGCGCGGTGGAAGATAAAATAATGGCAGAAACTATCACCAAAGTACTGTACCCCAATGACGAACAGTTTAAGGGCAAGCAGCTGCGCCTGGAACAGCAGTTCTTTTTTGTCTCCTGTTCTTTGCAGGATATGATCCGCATTCATCTCCATATGAATCCATCACTGGACAATCTCCATGATGATTTCGCAGCTCAGCTCAACGATACCCACCCATCCGTGGCAGTACCGGAGCTAATGCGCCTCCTGGTGGACGTCCACCTCTATGACTGGGACAAGGCCTGGGACATCACAAAAAAGACCCTCTGTTACACCAACCACACCCTCCTGCCCGAGGCCATGGAAAAATGGCAAATCGACCTCTTTGCCAGCCTTCTGCCCCGCCATATGGAGATTATCTATGAAATCAATAGCCGCTTCCTTGATGAAGTTCGAATCAAATTCCCGGGAGATGACGCTCGTCTGAGCCGAATGTCCATTATTGATGAATCCGGCCCCCGCTATGTGCGCATGGCCAACCTTGCCTGTATCGGATCCAAGGCCATTAACGGTGTGGCTGCCATGCATACGGATCTGTTGCGCAGACATGTTCTGGCCGACTGGGACAGTATGTATCCGGGTAAAATCCGTAATGTCACCAACGGCGTCACTCCCAGACGCTGGATTGCGGTGAGTAACCCCCGTATGACCAAACTGATAACCGAGGCCATCGGTGAAAGCTGGCTTACCCATCTTGATGAGCTGAAAAAACTGGAAAAACTAGCAGATGACAGCGCATTCCGCGAATCCTGGCGTAAGGTCAAAGAGGCCAATAAGCAGGATGTTGCCGACCTGATTCTGGAGAAAGAAGATCAGCTAATCGATGCGGGAGCCATGTTCGATGTCCAGGTCAAACGCATTCACGAGTATAAACGCCAGCACTTAAACGTGCTCCATATCATCACCCTCTACAACCGCATCAAGGCCAATCCGGATATCGATATCCCTTCCCGCCTTTTTGTCTTTGGCGGTAAAGCCGCTCCCAGCTACTTTATGGCAAAACGAATGATCAAATTGATCACTTCGGTGGCCCAGGTGGTCAACAACGATCCCGACGTTAAGGGGCGGCTCAAAGTCTTTTTTATTGCCAATTATAATGTCAAAATTGGCCATACCGTCTACCCCATGACCGATCTCTCCGAGCAGATTTCCCAGGCCGGAATGGAAGCCTCTGGAACCGGCAATATGAAATTTTCCATGAACGGCGCCTTGACCATCGGCACGCTCGATGGAGCCAATGTGGAGATTCGGGAAGAGGTTGGAGCAGAAAACTTTTTCCTCTTTGGACTCAATGTCGATGAGGTCATGGATATTCAGGCCTCCGGATATAACCCGAGAGACTATTATAACAACAACAATGAACTAAAACAGGCTATCGATATGATTGCATCGGGTCACTTTTCCCGGGGAGACCGGGAATTGTTCCGGCCTCTTGTCGATTCACTGCTCTACCATGATCAGTACACCCTCTTTGCCGACTATCAGGCCTATATCGACTGTCAGGATGCGGTTGGGAAAACCTTTCAGGACAAAGAGCGCTGGGATAGAATGTCGATCTTGAATGTGGCTCGTATGGGGAAATTTTCTTCGGATCGATCAATTAGGGATTACAGCAGAAAAATATGGGATGTGAAACCCTTTCCTGTTGAATTGAAATGGGAGAAGCTTCCCAAGGACGGCGTTCTGTTTACCCCAATAAAAAGCAAAAAAGGGAAGGCATAGTCATGATTAAGGACAATAAAGCATGTGATTTCGCCATTTTTGGAGTGCTTGGGGACCTCTCAAGACGCAAGCTGATTCCGTCACTCTATCAGCTAGACAAGGCTGGTTTGCTGGATAAAGACACTCGCATTATAGGAGTGGCCCGTCACGAACTCAGTCAGGAAGACTTTGTCGCCAAAATGCGGGAGAGTCTGGAAACCTTTGTCAAGGGAGAGCTTGACAAAGAAGTGGTTGTACGCTTACTTGGGCGCCTCCATTATGTACTGATCAATCTGGATGTCCCTGAAGAGTACAAGAACCTGGGTGAAGCCATCGATCAGGAACAACGGGTGCTGGTAAACTATTTTTCAGTGGCCCCTTTTCTCTTCGACGATATTTGCAAAGGCCTTGCCCATGCGGAATTGGTCACGCCAGAGACCCGAGTAGTACTGGAGAAGCCCATTGGCCGTGATCTTGCGTCGTCACAGGAGATCAATGATACCGTGGCCAAGGTATTTTGCGAAGAACAGGTATACCGCATTGACCATTACCTCGGTAAGGAAACGGTTATGAATCTGCTGGCCCTACGCTTTGCCAACTCCATATTTACCACCAACTGGGATCATAACACCATTGATCATGTCCAGATCACCGTGGCTGAAGAAGTTGGAATTGAAGGGCGCTGGGGATATTTTGATAACTCCGGACAAACACGGGATATGGTGCAGAACCATCTGATGCAGATCCTGACCCTGGTGGCCATGGAACCACCGGTCAATATGGATGGAGATTCCATCCGCAATGAAAAGCTCAAAGTCCTTAAAGCACTGCGCCCCATAACCATAGACACCGTTGAAGAAAAAACCGTTCGCGGACAGTATTCAGGTGGATTTATAAAAGGCCAGGCAGTTCCGGGTTTTCTTGAAGAAGAAGGGGGCAATCCCGCATCGACAACGGAGAGCTTTGTCGCCCTGCGGGTTGATATCGATAACTGGCGCTGGGCCGATGTGCCCTTTTATCTCCGCACCGGCAAGCGATTGACCACTAAACGATCCGAAGTAGTTATCTATTTCAAACGGCTTCCCCACAATATTTTCAAAGACAGCTATAAGAAACTCCCCCGTAACAAACTCGTTATACGGCTGCAGCCCGATGAAGGGGTTGAGATTGAAATGATGAATAAAGTTCCCGGAATTGGAAAGGGAATCAAGCTCCAGAAGACTATGCTGGATTTAAGTTTTTCAGATGCCTTTAGCGGCGAACGCGTAGCCGATGCCTACGAACGACTTATCCTTGAAACCATGATCGGCAACCAGTCCCTCTTTATCCGCCGGGATGAGGTTGAAAGATCCTGGCAATGGATTGATAGCATCCAGGAAGCATGGGAGCAATCCAATGAACAACCAAAGAAATATCCCGCAGGAACCTGGGGCCCGGTTGCCTCGGTTGCCATGCTTGCCCGTGATGGACGGGAATGGGAGGAGTAAAAGCACCTCTATTACACAAGCCTGGAACACTTCGACATTCAAGAATAAAGGACACACTGCACCGCATGAATATATTAGTAAAAAATAAAACAAAACTGGTCTGCACCATCGGCCCTGCCTCGGACTCCCCCGAGATGATTGAGAAAATAATTGAAGCCGGGATGAATGTGGCCCGGCTCAATTTTTCCCACGGGGATTTTGCAAGCCATGGCGAGATCATACAAAGGATCAGGGCGGCCTCAAAAAAAAGTGGCAAAATGGTCGCTATCCTGGCTGATCTGCCGGGACCCAAGATGCGTATCGGTGACCTGATTGAGGACTTTGTTGTGCTTGAAAAAGATGCCGACTTTATCCTCACCGCAGAAGAGATCATCGGAGACGTGAAACGGGTTTCCATGACCATGAAAGAACTCCCCGCTGTGGTCAAAAAAGGAGACACCCTCTTTCTCAATGATGGTTTAATAGAATTACGGGTTACAAAGGTTGCCGGGGACGATATCCACTGTAGCGTGATTGTTGGCGGCAAGCTCCGTCCACGAAAAGGTTTAAATATCCCTGGAATTGACCTTGGAACCAGTGCCTTTACCCCCCGTGACCGTGAGTGCATGCAGTTTGCTCTCGAGCAGGGGGTGGATGCCGTTGGTCAGTCCTTTGTTAACACAGCCCAGGATGTGCTCGATGTCCGTGCTGCTGCCGCAGAAATGGGATTTGACCCTTTTATCATTGCCAAGATTGAGCGGGCAAGCGTCTGGAAGCATATTGATGGGATCCTCGAGGTCACGGACGGAGTCATGGTTGCCAGAGGAGACCTTGGTGTGGAGATCCCCATTGAGGAAATTGCTGTAGCCCAGAAAACCATTACGGCCCGGGCCAATTTATACGGTAAGCCCGTGATCACTGCAACCCAAATGCTTGAATCCATGACAGCAAACCGCAGACCGACACGGGCAGAAGCCACGGATGTCGCCAATGCCATACTCGACGGAACAGACTGTGTCATGCTCTCCGAGGAATCGGCCATGGGTGACTACCCTTTGGAGGCCGTACAGATGCTGGCAAAAATTGCAGCGGTCACCGAGCCGCACAGGTCAGCACGTAACCATTTTGATTTCGTTTTAAAGCCTCAGGCCGCTGGCTATATACCAAGTTCCATTGACATGATAGCCATCAGTATTGAAAATATTTTTGATAAGGTCGACTCTCTGGCCGCTGTTCTTGCTCCAACCTACAGCGGTCACATGGCCAGAAGCCTTACCCGGTTTCGTCTGCCAGTCTGGATTCTGGCAATATCCAGGTCTCTCAAGACCTGTCGTGACCTGATGTTCTCCTATGGCGTCCATCCTATTCTGGAAGAGAACCGTCCCGAAAACTGGCTTGACACTGCCCGGGACTATATGAAGACCTATACATTACAGGGAAACTGTCTTATTAAAGCCGAGGGCCCTTCACCGGATCATCCGGATATTAACCTTAAGATGGAAATCATTGAGCTGTAAGCGGGTAATCATGAAAATATTGGTGTTAAATTGTGGTTCCTCCTCACTGAAGTTTCAGCTTTTCTTGAAGGCAGACCTCTCTGTGCTGGCCTCGGGACTAATAGAGAAAATAGGTGATGCAAAAAGTGGTATCCTGCTCTCTTTTTATGATTCTTCAGGCCTGAAAAAAGAACTCAAACGAGATCATCCCGTGGCCGATCACCGTGAAGCCATCAAGGTGATGGCTGAGATGCTCAAGGAAAGTGGAGCACTTGTTGATACACAGGAACTGGCAGGAATTGGACACCGGATTGTCCACGGTGGGGAATCTTTCCACCAGCCCGTCCTCATTGACGACACAGTCATTTCAGCCATCGAAGAACTGATTCCTCTTGCACCACTCCATAATCCGGCCAATCTGATGGGAATCAAGGTAACCAGAGAACATACTGCCGATACTCCCCAGGTTGCAGTTTTTGATACCGCTTTCCACCAATCCATCCCTGAACATGCCTACCTATACGCCCTTCCCTATAGTCTGTATGAGAAACAGAAGGTTCGCCGTTACGGTTTTCATGGGACCTCTCACAGTTACGTGGCACGACGGGCCGCACGCCACCTTCAAAAACCCATTGAAGAGTTACACATTATCACCCTCCACTTAGGAAACGGTGCCAGTGCTGCCGCCATCAAATGTGGAGAGTGCATCGATACCTCCATGGGCCTGACTCCCCTTGAAGGGCTGGTTATGGGTACCCGTAGTGGTGATCTTGATCCAGCCATCCTCTTTTATCTGAGCAGGGAAACCGGCATGAATATAGACGCTCTTGATGCCTTGCTCAATAAAGAGAGTGGTCTGAAAGGAATCTGTGGCGAAAATGATATGCGAACCATCAGCGAAGCAGCCGAGCAGGGAGACAGTCAGGCCAAACTTGCACTAAGCATATTCTGTTACCGACTGAAAAAGTATATCGGTGCCTATATGGCAGCCCTTGGTGGAGTGGATTGCATTGTCTTCACCGGTGGCATCGGCGAAAACTCAGCGATTGTTCGCCAGATGAGTTGTCAGGGTATGGAACGGCTTGGACTCATTCTTGATAGGGAGAAAAACAGTATCCGCCAAAAGGAGATCCTGGAGATCCAGGCTAGTGACAGTCCGGTTACCATTCTGGTCATCCCCACCGATGAGGAATATGAGATTGCCAGTCAGACTTTACAGGTGATCGCGTCACCACAGAAATAGTAACATGGTGTTACAAAAACAATAGCTACATTACAGGAGAACTAAAATTGAATTCCACCACAACAAGTCAACTCCTTAAGGTTGCAACTCTCGCTCTATTGCTCACAATAAATAGCCCTGTCCTTGCGGCAGAAACTCCGAAAACTGACACGATCAGTAACCCTCTACAGGGTGATTGGGGGCAAATCAATGTCAACCTGCGTTATCGCTTCGAACATGTGAATCAGGATGGCTTAAAAACCGCCAATGGGGATCCTGGCAGGTTACGTCTTGGCTATCTTTCACCTAAATATACAGGTTTTCAGACCTATGCGGAAGTCTTAGGAAATACGCCAATTTTTCTCGATGATTTTGATGATAGCTCCAATGGAAAAACCGACTATGCCGTTATTCGTGATCCCAATGAGGTGGCCTTAAACCAGTTATGGCTCACCTATGAGACAATTCCCGACACCACAATTAAGGGTGGCCGCCAGAGAGTGGCCTGGGATAACGAACGATTCATCTGTGATTCAAAATGGAGACAGATGGGGCAGACCTTTGACTCTATCACCCTGATGAACAAATCTCTTGGCAACCTTTCAGTAAAGGCTGGCTATCTCTGGACAGCTCTCACGACTGAAAACGAAGAAGTGGGTATGCAGTCTCCTCTGCTCAACCTCAACTACAGCTTCCCCGATATCGGATCACTCGTCGCCTATGGATACTGGCTGGATTATGATGATCCGGACGACTCAGGCTCCTTTGAATATGCCTATTCCAGTCAGACATACGGACTGCGTTTCAATGGTTCTCCAACAATAGCAGAAGGTCTCAAGCTGCTCTACACCGCGGAATATGCCGGCCAATCTGGATATCAGGAAAACCCCAAAGATTTCAGTGCCGAGTACTATAGTATTATTGGTGGACTCCTGGTTCCAGGAGAGGGCTCATTATTCACAAATTTCAAGGCAACGATGGCGTATGAAGTTTTGAGCTCAGATAATGGCGTCCCCTTTCAAACTCCCCTTGGAGCCAACCATAGATATAATGGCTGGGCCGATCTATTTGGTAAAAGTAAACCTGCCGCAGGCCTGCGCGATCTCTATGGGAGCCTGAGCACCACGGTTGCCGGGGTAAAAGTGGATCTGCAATATCATGATTTCCAAGCCGATGCAGGAGACAGTGACTATGGCACCGAGTTTGATATTAAACTGACACGTAAATTCATGAAGAATTATGAAGTCCTTGTATCCTATGCGACATATAACGCCAACGAGTACAAGAGTGATACCGAGAAGTTCTGGTTACAGTTAACTATGATTTTTTAGTTTTGGAATGACCTAAAGCGGGCTCTACCAGCAACCCAGGTTTTGAAGCTGAAGGTACAGAAAGGCTAAAGGCCGCGTATACTGCTGTCTTTCCTTCAGCCTATGCACCTTGTCGTAATAACGAAAGAAATTAAAGATTATTTCGAAGTCTACGCTTATCTCGTATTTTTTATAATCAGGAATGTAACTATTCACCGAAATTGAGCTTGAGTCGGAATTGCATAACGAATACGCTGGTAGGAAACTGGGGACATGACCCAATTCGTCTTTGTCTTTTGAATTGGGATCGTGTCCCCCGATTCTGTAGAAATTCAAACATGTCTCTTTTTCACCCGACCGACGTCAAAACAAAAAATATTCTATCCCGTTTTCCCACTTTCATGAAAGATCGATCTGGGCGGGTGACAAGCAGTTGTGCAACGCCCCAACTTATGTCACGGTTTTTCCGTCTGATAATTAAAATCGACAATACTCCCCTCCTCCAATCAGCAAGATTTAGTCAGGGATCATATATTTCACCTTCAGTTTTCCTAAGCTACACGATATAGTACTAATAATGGTTTGTTGTATTGATCCAATTTCCAAGACCCGCATTCATATTTTCAATCAATTTACTTGCAACAAGCCAAATAACGTTCAGAAGGTAGTGTGTTCAGCAAAATTTACCTCTAACCTTAATCAAGGAGAATGCTCATGTCTGAAAGTGTTTACAAAATCATCGAAATGGTCGGATCAAGTCCAGTTTCATGGGAAGAAGCAACCCAGAATGCGGTCAAATCCGCCGAACTGAGCCTGCGTGATCTGCGTATTGCAGAAGTTATTACCCTAGATATGAAGATTGATGAAAATGGCGAAGGAGCTATCTTTCGGGCACGTGTGAAACTCTCTTTCAAGGTCCTTTCCGACTAATGAGAGGTACATTTCTCACAAAACCCTCCCGAGAAGTCGGGAAAAATTGAAATTGACGTCAGGCCACAATACTAATTGGCACAATGGTCTAATGCAGAACAGCACATCACCTAAGCATCTGATATTGCTGGGCTGCATAGTCATTTCCTGGGGTCCAAACAGGTCACATTCAACTCAACCACTCAAATAATACCTGTATTATTCCCAATCCATGGTGACCGGGCAGTTCAGGAGGTGTTCAGGAAGAAGGTAATGGTTGCAGTTTTGCTTAAATTCTTGACCTTGCCACTGGTTCCCTTCTGATTTTCTTCTCCCAAATTTCTGTTAAAAATATCTTTATTGTGATTGAATGAAAAAGAAGTACTTGTGACGAGAAGAATCAAAAAACATCTCAACCGCAAACATATACCCTCTTGTTAACCTTGCCACTGGATCAATTTTCCATACCACCTGTCTTAATGAAGCGAAACAAATGAAAATTAGAACCAAATTATATATTACTTTTGTTTTTGTCGCCTTTGTGATTTCAGGCAGCCTTATGAGCGTTGCCTATTTTTCCATGGTGACTCATTTCGAACAGCACGAAGGGAATCGACTAAAAGACAACGTAGTTCAATCAGCAAAAAGCATTGACAACTTCATGTTTACAAGAGTGAAAGACTTCAATGTTCTGAGTAATAATCCGCTATTCAGCATGAGTTCTAATGAAATTATTTCTGATTATTTATCACGCGTAGTTGAGCAATATCCTTTTTATGAGGATATTTTTTTCGTCAATAAAAATGCAATTATTATTTCTTCATCAAGTAACCAATTTATTGGTGAGAACATGTTAAAGAATGAGCCGGATATAAAAGATGAATTTCACAAAACAATAAATGGCGGGCATGAAAGTGTGTATATCTCTGACATAGCAAAGGTCTCACAAGAGGAAATTGAAGCAAATTCACCTTTAGATATTGAATTGTTAAGTGACGTAATTGATTTAAACGGGAATGTAATAGGAGTATTAGTTGGTCTGGTCAATATTCAATTTATCAGGGATATTGTATTTGACATTGATGAACGGACTATTGGTAATGAAAATGCGTATCTGGTTAATGACCCGGGTGATATTGTAATCTCTGCAAATCCCGAACCCGGAATTTTACAACCACACCCTGATTTATCTATACAAAATTTACAACAAAAACTTGAAGGAGACGAAAACGGATTTCTGATTTACGTAAACGCCAAAGGGATAAAAGTTATTTCAGGATATGCTGATTTGTCCGAATATGGAGCTGAAAAGGTTGGAGATTGGTCTTTACTTTCCACAGCTCCTTACGAGAAATTGATGGAACCAGTCTTTCAGATGCTCTACAAGGCACTTTTTGTTTTTTCTTTCATACTTGTTTGCATAATTGTCATGGTTATTATTCTTTCCCGTACTTTGACAAGGCCAATAATGGAACTGCAGAGAGTTGTGTCTAATTATCATCTGGGAAACAAACCGGTAGAATTAAAGATTGACAATAACGACGAGGTTGGAAGTCTTTGCCGATCGTTTAATATAATGATGGAAAATTTGCATACATCATTGAATGAAATAAAAACGCTGCAGGGCATTATACCAATTTGTAGCTATTGCAAAAAAATACGCAATGATAAAGGAGCGTGGGATATTATGGAGGCTTATATTTGCAAGCACTCTGATGCTCAATTTAGCCATGGAGCATGTCCAGAATGTTACAAAAAACAAATGGAAGAGTTGAAAGATTTGGAGTGAAAATGCCGAACAAATCTGTCTTTAATATAGTTGGGTGCAAGGACTAGCCGAACGGATATGGTTAGATTGTGTAAGGCACGAACCACAATCTAACTGTTCATTGTACAAGCCCGGTCTCTATATAGAAAATAGATTTTGGAGAAAGAGATGTTGTTAGTCCGGCAGGTCCTGCACCAAACACTTATTGAGGTCTAGTGTTAATATTGCCAGATCAAATCTCCTGCTTTGCCAATCTGTCACCGGATTAACACTACTAAAAGGTGTTGCAAAGAATTGAACATCACTGAGTAAAAACAATGACATAAAGCACGAAAGCCTCTATAATAGTTGAAACTTCTGACCAAATAAAATTCAATCAAAACGGAGGCTTTCATGCATCATAAGAATATCAAGCTCAGCGTACGAAAACAACTTAAAAATCAATATCCACACTGGCACCGACTCAATCGCAAGACTAAAAAAGAAATTGCCCG
>Ga0207996_1000149_pt1 | contig 62468 bp, 50 predicted proteins | sample AntAceMetag02UKG_FD_184773 | JGI IMG/M metagenome (GOLD analysis project Ga0207996, IMG submission 184773) | Saline lake microbial communities from Ace Lake, Antarctica - Antarctic Ace Lake Metagenome 02UKG (SPAdes) (version 2) | ecosystem: Environmental > Aquatic > Non-marine Saline and...
GATGCAGAAAATACCCGGCAGTATGAAACATGGGCATGATCGCAAAATTTACTTCCCGATCGCCCCAGGCCCGGAAGGCATGGGTATGGGTAAGAGAATTGAAAACCAGGTTGAAATGGGTCTCAATGACACCCTTTGATTTTCCGGTGGTGCCGGCGGTATACAGTAAAAGAGCAACATCTTCCATTGGATTGCATGGGGCACCGTCTGTCAGGGGTTGAAATTTTTCAAGGGATTCAAAAAAATCCAGGGTACCCGGGACGTCTGTCTTGGGGATATCCCATAAAAACTTTATAGTGTCCGACACAACCGGGTCCGGCGCGGCAAAATCTTTTATATTGGTGACAATTACATTCTTCAACCGACCGCTTTCCTGCAGGCCCTTTACCTTGTCATACAGCAGATCAAGGATCAGAATGTTGTCGGCCCCGGAGTCTTCGATCTGATAAGCAACCTCATCCGCCTGGTACATGACATTGATGGGGGTATGAATGGCCCCGATCTGGCTGACGCCGTAAAAGGCAACGATGTGCTGTAGCGAATTGGGCAGCATGGTGGCCACAACGTCACCTTTTTGAATCCCCAGATTCTTGAGCAGGGCAGCATATTTACCTACCAGAATATCCAGGTCCCGATAGGTAATGGACCGGTCGAAAAAAATGACGGCAACGTCATCGGGGCATCTTTTTACCGTTGCCTTAAAAAGCGCATAAATCGATATCCGGGGAATTTCCGGATGGTCCTCATAAAACCAGGTAGGATGACTGATTACATATGCGTCTTCAGCCTTGTACCGCCGGCCTTCCGAAAGCCAGTTTGCAGGATACCCAAGTCTATTGTAGCACTCATAAAGGGCATCATCAAAAAAACCGTCACCGACCTCTTTCCGCGGCTGCATAATATTCGCCATAATCAACATCCTCCCTTTTTGGTTTATTATATCGATTCGTTTTATAAACGAAATTTAACAATTATTGCAGTATATATTTTTTAATTTCAGCGTGTCAACAGAAACGTTTCTCGCCGGACATGCGGGATTACCTCCTGCCATTTTCCAAATACTCTTGCCCGGATAGAACCAAACGGGTAAAAGCGGTTGTCAAACCGAGTTGTATCGCGTATAATTTAATCAAGTGACGCCGGAAGGACAAAGGATATTCATCTTTACCGCTTCCGGCGATAACCGGCAAGGCTGAAGGGAGGTCCATGTGCTCGTTAAAATTTTTATCAAAAGACATTTTAAAGAAGGCAAGACCAAGGAAATCAATGCCCTGCTTACCGAATTCAGAGCCGGTGCCATGAATCGACCCGGTTATGTTTCAGGAGAAACCCTCCTGGATCCGGAAGATCCGAACAAAGTGCTGGTGATCGGCACCTGGCAGAACATGGAAAGCTGGCTAAACTGGAAGGAAGACAGCGCCCGGAAAAAATTTGAAGCCATGCTGGAAATTTATCAGCACGGCTCCACTGAATACGACGCCTACCTGCTTGGGAAGTCCCTTTAAGCCGGTATTAAACATACCATGAATATGTCTGGGCAGAATTTATTCAAACAGGCCGCCGCCATCAAGGCCGATGAACTCGTAAAAAATTCGATTTCAGAATGCCGACGCTGCGGCACCTGCTGCAAAAAAGGCGGCCCGTCCCTGCACATCAAAGATCAGCCCCTGGTGGAAAAAGGAGCGATTCACACCCGATACCTGTACACCCTTCGCAAGGGTGAACTAGCCCGTGACAATGTCAAGGGACAATTGGCACCAATTGCCGGTGAACTCATTAAAATCAAGGGGCGGGCAACTGCCTGGACCTGTATTTTTTATGACGGCATTAAAAATGCGTGTAAAATTTATGCGGACCGACCCGTCGAATGCCGGGTGCTCAAATGCTGGGATACAAGGGCCATTGAAAATATGTATGCTGAAAACCGGCTTACCCGCAGGCATCTGATGTCCGGCGTCAAGGGGCTTTGGGAATTGATTGAAGACCATGAGACGCGCTGTGATTATGCCCTTATCAAGCGCATGGTGCAGGAACTGGACACAGGATGTAAAAATGAGGCCGCCGAAAATCTGCTTGAAATGATTCAGTATGATACTCAAATCCGTGGTCTGGTAGTCAAAAAGTCCGGCGTGAGCGAAGATATGACCGATTTTCTGTTTGGCCGCCCCCTGCTGGAAACCATTACAACTTTAGGTTTACGTGTCAAACAGTCAGGCAAGATGCATCAACTGGTTCCCGTCGGCAGGTAAACACGGGGCTGCGAAAAAAAATTATCCGCTTTTGCTTGCCTTTTGGGATATTGATTATTTTCCACGATCCTATAAATCCGAAAGATCCGACCGCCTTTGGGGCAGAAAGTAACGCATCCGGTGCTCCCTGACTTTTTTCAGGGTTTCGGCTTTCAGATCCACGGTCAACAGCCCTTCCCTGCCGCTCAAGTCCTTTTTTATAATTTCGCCCGAGGGCCCGATGATCACCGTAATTCCGGGAAATTGCATCTGTTTTCGATTTTCACAGGCCTGATTGCATGCCACCACAAAAACACTGTTATCAAAAGCGCGGGCCGGCAGATGCCGCATCCAGGAGATGAATTTTTCCTTGCAGGTTCCCCTTGGTGAGGCATGCGGCATAAAAATAAGATCGGCGCCTTTTAAGGCCATCTGGGTGGCAAGTTCCGGAAAGTGCGAATCGTAGCAAAGCCCGATGCCGAACTTGATGCCACCTGCCTCAAACAGGGGAATGGATTTTCCGGGCGTATATACACCGGTTTCCGGCGGGGCGATATGCAACTTTCTGTATTTTAAAACTTTTTTGCCGGGTGCAGCCACCAGGTGAGTTGCAAATATACGCCCCATGGTGTCTTTTTCAGCAATCCCGGCCAGAATTGTGATCCGCTCTTTTTCAGCCAGATCAACAATTCGCTGTGTACTGGGCCCGGGCACCGGTTCGGCATATTCAAGAACATCCGAACTGGTGATATACCCTGTAATATTCAACTCCGGAAAGCAGACAATCGCGGCCCCTTCCGCCTTTGCCCGGGCCGTCCAATGAGCCATGCGATTAAAATTGTCTCTGATTTCTCCCACCGGCGCACATGTGATCACGGCGGCTATGCGGATATCTTTCATATCCTCCCCTGTGGTATTGACCTCACAACTCACCATGTGCCCTGAACCCGGTGCGGTGCTGAATTGCCGGTTATTTGTTTCTTGAATCCGTGTAAAACGATATTATATTATGCTGTTACGCATTGGAAGTCCACCTTTTTTAATAATGGCTTTTCATCAGGTTTCACACAATCCTGATGTATCGCGGAAACGGTCATTGCGGATGCGAGTTACAGTAAAACCATAAGAATGGTTGCAGTTGAAAAGCAAATATTTTATTGCTATGTACGCAATCCCAATATTGATGCTGCAAATTACGCCTTGCACAGGCAAACCGCATACTGAAAAAGATATGGCAATAATATCAAATTACTTGGTACCCGCACAACGTTGCCGTATTTCTCTTACGGTCAAGCGCAGCCGGTTTATTGCCACCATTGCCCGGGCAGCCAACCCACGGGCAGCCAAAGCATTTGTCCAGGAGATCCGGGATGAATTTCATGACGCCACCCATAACTGCTGGGCCTTTGCAACCGGCCCGCCGGGAGATACCGCAGCTGTCGGTGCGAGCGATGAGGGCGAACCTCATGGAACCGCGGGCCGACCCATGCTGAATGTACTCCTGCATTCAAAGGCCGGAGAGATCGTCGCGGTGGTGACCCGTTATTACGGGGGCATTAAGCTCGGCACCGGCGGATTGGTGCGGGCATACGGCAATGCCGTCAAAATGGCTCTTGAAACCGTTGTGCTTCGGGAAAAAATAGATAGGGTCTGCATGACCATTTGCGTAGAATACCGCAATCTTCAATTTGTTCAGAGGATTTGCCGTAATCTCAATGCCCGGATTATAAAGCAGGTGTATGGGGAAAAAGCGATTCTCACAGTGGAGGTCGCCGAGAAATTAAAAAAAGAGCTGGAAAGCGCGGCGGAAAGGTATGGCTGAGCAGGATAGTCTTTATCGGCGCCCCTGCCATATCCCGGATACGATCCAGCTATGCGGGTCGGTGCAGACGGTGCGCGTGACGCCGACTGCACCGATCCATTGCTATTATTGCACCTTATCGTGGCAGTTTTTTGCCAAAAGCGGCAAACAATTGGGCGTAAAACCCTCAACCATGGCCTTGATGTCTTCATAGTCGCTCTGAGGCATTGTCAAACCGGCGATATCGATGTCCGGGGCTTCTTGCCGCGCCGGTAGAAAAGGCGATGGTGTGTAGGTGCCGGCCACCATTGCCCGAATGGTGTTGGCCTCCGCCCGGGGAACCATTACCGTCCCAAAATTCTCCATCGGTTCAGGTAGTTGGGTGACAACCTCCCTTGGAGCGTATTTTCCGGCAACCATCGCTTTTAAGCTTTCGTATTCATTAAGGGGCATCTCGACGATCCCTAACTGGATATTTTTCTGTTTCATGATGCTTTTTGTTTCCGCCTGGGCAAACCCGGCAAGCAGAACCAGGCTCAGAATAACAGTGATTATGGTTTTTTTTCTCATTTTATAAATCCTCCTGTGTTGGGAATAGTGTAAATTAAAACTGAATGTGAACCATCGTTCATGTTGAACTTAAAATATGAACCTTTGTTCGGCTTGTCAAGTAAAAATATGAACTAAGGTTCGTTTTTCTTGACAGGCTGTGTGAATCGTAATAATAAACAGGGGAAAAAACGGACAATTCATACCGTGGGCTATGCCGTGGTCCGGGTTCAGCGTTTTTCGTTCTGCGCCGGGAACTATTTACGGCCCCTTTTTGATGCATGCTATATTGAATTTAAATTATCTGCGGCATAATTTTGGAAGAAGAGAAATATGACCGAAAAAGAATCTAATGTATGCGTCCCCCAGCAAAAAAGAAGCATCAAGACCCGAAACCGGATTCTGAAAGCAGCTAGAAAAATGTTTTCCGAACGGGGGTTTCATGGAACCAACTCCAAGCAGATCGCAGCCGAAGCCGGGGTTTCCATCGGTAGTTTCTATTGCTATTTTTCAAACAAAAAAAAACTTTTTATCGAAGTGCTCGGAGCATACGAAACCGAGCGGATCATGCAGATCGTCGCAAGCCGGATATCCCCCATTGACGTAGTGGATCTGACTCGCCGGCGCGACATTGTGCGCAACATTATCCAGTCGATTCTCGATGCTCACGCCATATCGCCCCGATTTCATCGCGAGGTCATGGCCATGCGGTATGCCGACCCGGAGATCGAGGCCCACTACAATGCGGCAGAGCGCAAGGCAATTGAACAACTTGCCGAGCATATGCGACAGGTCGAGCACAAACCAAGGGTCAAAGACATCGACGCGGCAGCCCTGGTCATATTCAATTCGGTTGAAGAAGTCGTAAATCTGATTAAATTATTCAAATGCGACCTGACTGAAGAGCGGGTGGTCAATGCCCTGACCGACATGATTTACCGCTTTTTATACGATGTCCCGGCCGGTGACGATAAGGTCACCGCACCCGTGATCACCTGATAAAGAGGATCTTCTGTATCCGAACAATTGCAATAATTTTAGATGGTCGGCATAAGGAATGCCCACTGCCTCAGCGGGAAGTCAATTTGATTTCAATGCGGCGGTTTTTGCGAAACGCTTCGGCGGTGTTCGCCGCATCCAGTGGATGGAATTCGGAAAAACCGGTGGCTGCCATGCGTTTTTGAGGAATATTATGGCCGGCCAGATAACGGACTACCGATACGGCACGAGCTGTGGAAAGCTCCCAATTGGAGGCAAATTCCCGGTTGTGAATGGGGATCCGGTCGGCATGACCGTCGATGCGAAGTATCCAGTTTATATCCCTGGGAATTTTCGCAGACAGCCCCTGCAATGTTGCGGCGAGTTTGGCCAGGTGAACCTTTCCGTCATCGCCTAAATCGGCCGATCCGGACGCAAAAAGCAGTTCCGCCTGGAGAACAAAGCGATCGCCTTCGATACGAATGTTGGGATTATCACCAAGCACCTCGCGCAGACGACCGAAAAATTCAGAACGATATCGTGCCAGTTTGTTTACCTGCCTGGCCAGTGCAATGTTCAGGCGTTTGCCTAAATCTTTTATCTGTGCGGCCTGATTTGTTTTTATCTTCTCCACTCCGGCCAGAGCCAGGCTGATTTCCGTTAGCTGTTTTTTCAAATTGGAGAGTTGCTGATTCAGCAGGGCCAATTCGGCGCGTGCCGAAGCCGAAAGAATACGTTCTTCCTCAATATTTTTTTTCTGCTGCCCCACAATCGCGTTCAAGGCCTGAATGCGAATTTCGTTGCTGTCGATCTCTTTTTGGGCCAGCATGGTAATTTCCCGCTCATCCGCCAGTCGTGCGACCAGGGCCTTGGAGCGGTCCCTCAAGGCGCCTGCTTCTGATTTTGATAATTGCAGATTCCGGGCCAGTACGCCGATCCGGTTTTCCAGGTCATCGCGAACCTGGCGAAGGGCACTGATATCCTCCTGCAGGCTGGCCATGGTCAACAACTGGGTCTGTATTTGTTCACGATCCATCGTGCTTTGCCGGGCCAAATCCGACATGCGGCGGCCAAGATCTTCATTCTCCCGGGTAAGTGCACCGACCAGACTGGACAGATTGGCAATTTCAGCGGTGAACTGCACGGATTTGCTCTGCTCTAAACCCAGCAATTCGCTCAACTCAGCCAGACGACGGTGAAGCGAGGCCAGCTCGCTCTCCTGGCTGGACAGAATTTCACTCAGTAAAAATTGAGCCAGGACAAAAATGAGCAATACAAAAATAACCACCATCAAAAGGGCTGAAAGGGCATCGACATACCCCGGCCAGACATTGACATTGTTTTTGAACCGGCCGGTACGGGTTAGCATGAGCTATCCTCTTTAAATTTTTGTGATAATTCCCGGTTGTTCGGCAGATTTTCGATCTCTTCCTCCGGGTTGTCGATCAATTGGGTGACGCCGGAAAGCCATTCTTCCAGTTCATCAAAAAAGCGGTTTTGGGCATGACCTGCCTGGAGATCCAGAAACCCCAGGACCAGGGATCCCCCCAACCCGAACAGGGATGAACTGAAGGCTGTTCCCATGCCTTGCATTGGTTCTAGAAGGCCGGCTTTCAGTTTGATAAAAACCGCGGCAAAATCACCATCGCCCACCTGCAGGCCCTCGATAACGTTGGCCACCGCACCGATGGTTCCCAACAGCCCCCAGAAAGTGCCCAGAAGCCCCAGAAAAATAAGCAGTCCGATCATATAACGGGAAATTTCCCGTGACTCGTCCAACCGCCCGCGGATACCCTCCAGCACGGTCTGCAACGAGAGAGCGGAAAGACTGAACCGTCGTTTTGTAGTCCCGGATAAATGCATTGCCAGAGATTTTAAAAAACGGGGGCCCTCGGCTACCGAAAGGCCGATATCGCCGGTACGGTAAATTTTCATCCAGTTGATTTCCGGTTCAAGGCGCAGGACCTGGTACATGTTGATGCCGATTCCCACAAAAAAAGCGAAAAGAATAACCAGGTTAAACCCCCAGTTGGTCATGAAAGCTGTTTTTAAAGGGACAAACAAAAACGCACACACCACTGCCACAATGGCAAGATAAATGATCATCAACATTAAATAATGCCGCATATTGCTCATAATTAACCTACCCATTTTTAAAGTTATGCCAATGTTTATTCCGTTGCCGGAAAAAGTGCGGGGCTATCCGGATTGTGCTGCCTGAGAAACCAGTATCTTTTCTTTAATACACTTGCGGGTATGATTCAAGGGGTAACTGGGGGGAATTATGAGAGGCCCCGTTTAAAGCCGCCCAAAAAACCATTTTTCCCTGTTCCATTGCCGTCAAAGATGAAAAAAATCAAACGCCCGGCATAACGCATCCCTGATAGTCATTAAAGCTTGACCTGCGCAGCTAATTTCATGTAATTTCATTTTTTTTCAACAATAACCAGGAGGAACCCTGCGTGGACATTCGTAAATTTTTAAAATTTGCAATAAAAAAAGGCAGCACCGCCCTTACGGAAAAAGAATCAAAGGAGCTGCTGCATGAATATGATGTTCCGGTCACTCGGGAAACCGTGGCCCAAAATGCCGGAGAAGCCATCGGACAGGCAGCAGATATGGGGTTCCCGGTGGTGCTCAAGGGACACGGGAGAAAACTTTTACACAAAACCGAGCAAGGCTTGGTTCACCTGAATATTGCAGATGCAGATGCCGTAAAAACCGCCGTCTCCTCCATTAAAAAACGAGCGGGCGATGACCTGGAAGGAATACTGGTTCAGCCCTATATACAGGGGAAAAGGGAGTTTATGGCAGGACTGTTTCGAGATCATCAGTTTGGACCGGTGGTCATGTTCGGCATCGGCGGCATATTGACGGAAGCGCTTTCCGATGTTTCTTTCCGCCTTGCCCCGTTAACGGAAAAAGACGCCAATGAAATGCTCAATGAAATCAGGGCGCAAAAGCTTTTGGGAAAATTTCGGGGTGAAGCGGCTGCGGACCGGGGCCGGCTGATCCGGACCCTGATGGGGCTGTCTAAAATCGGAATCGATTTTCCTGAAATTGCCGAAATTGATATCAACCCACTGCTGATAACACCGGATGGCGCCGTGTGTGCTGTTGATGCGCTGGTTGTACTCGGCAAAAACGACAAAAAAAACAACTTCCAGCCGCAGGTTGACCCGAGATGGATCGGTTCGCTGTTTTACCCTGAATCGATTGCATTTATCGGGGCCTCGGCCCAGATAGGCAAATGGGGTAACATGCTGCTGTCCAATACCATCAGCAACGGTTTTAAAGGCAGAATATTCCTGGTAAACCCCAGGGGCGGAACGATTGCCGGCAGAAAAGTTTACAAATCCGTTGCCGAAATTCCCGACAATGTGAATCTGGGTGTGGTGACTGTTCCGGCATCAAAGGTGATGGATCTTATCCCTGAATTCAGGGATAAAAAAATCCGTAATATGCTTTTGATTACATCCGGTTTCGGCGAAACCGGAAAAGCGGGAAAACAAAAAGAAGAAGAGCTTGTGGCGCGGGCCGGAGAGAGCGGCATCCTGGTCCTGGGACCCAATACAATGGGTATTGCCAACCCGCATAATAATCTTTGCTGCATCGGCACTTCCGTGTCGCCCAGACCCGGTTCAACAGCCATCGTGTCACAATCCGGCAATATGGGGGTTCAACTGCTGGCATTTGCCGAAGCACAGGGCATCGGAATTCGGGCCTTCTGCGGCTCGGGAAACGAAGCCATGATTACCATCGAAGATTATCTGGACGGATTTGAAGTGGATAGCCTGACACAGACGGTTATACTCTACATTGAAAGCGTCAAAAATGGACGCCGTTTTTTTGACGGGGCCTGCAGGGTGGGGAAAAAAAAGCCCATCGTCCTTTTAAAAGGCGGGCAGAGCAAAGCCGGGAATCGTGCAGCTTCCAGCCATACAGGTGCCTTGACATCCGATACAAAAATTTTCAATGCCGCCTGCAAACAGGCAGGAATCGTAAAAGTAGAACACCCCATGGATCTTCTGGACCTTGCAGCGGCATTTTCATCTCTTCCGCTTCCAAAGGACAATCGTACCGCCATCATGACCCTCGGCGGCGGATGGGGGGTGATCACAGCGGACCTGTGTTCAAAATACAATCTTGGAGTGCCGGATCTGTCGACGAATCTCATCAAGGGGATCGATAAAAGACTTCCGCCATACTGGAGCCGGGCAAATCCGATTGATCTTGTGGGGGAAAACGATTATACTCTGCCGCTTTTTGTCATAGAGGAACTGTTAAAATGGGACGGTTGCGATGCGGTGATCAACCTGGGAATATTGGGGAGGAAAATTTTCGCTCGAAAAATGGCGGATTCGATTGCCAAAGCAGATCCTGCTGCTTCTTCCGAATTTCTCGATGAGGTGAGCCGGCAGATGGCGGCGTATGAAGAGCACTATATCGAACAACTGGCGCGACTGATGGAAAAATATCAAAAACCGATCCTGGGGGTAAGTCTTCTTACCGGCGCAGAGGACCGCACGGTATACACGATCGAAAATAGTATTTATAAGAGTGTATTTTATCCATCTCCGGAGCGTGCCGTCAAAGCGCTTTCCAAAATGGTTGAATATGTACGTTTTTTGAATCGCTGACCTTATGCACTTAATTTTTACAACTAAAAAATTAAGTGCGATAACTTGTATAAGTCAATAATAATGAGCACCGATGATCATCGTTCCATTGTACAATTGAAAAGATAAAAAAATAGCCGCAAAGCTTAAGAAGATATGCGGCTACTGTTTTTTTGAGCTGTCTTTTGATCTTAGACCACGGTTACGTTGGTCGCGGCAGGGCCTTTTTGCCCCTGCTCAACTTCAAAAGAAACCCGGTCGCCTTCGTTCAGCGATTTGAATCCGGATGCATTGATTCCGGAATGGTGGACAAATACATCCTGTCCGTCTTCTCTTTCGATAAAGCCGAAACCCTTGCTGTCATTAAACCATTTTACAATTCCTGTTTCCATCGTAGCAATCTCCTTTCGTTCGTATTTCTCAAAAATTTCACTCGAAGCCGCCACTTTGTAAAATGGATCTTACTTGCTAAATGAAACCGGCCCGTATACAGACGTGCCTAAATTGATTGCATACATAATAATTAGTTTTAAACGCAAAGCAAGCTTTTTTTTCAAAATGCAAAAATAAAATGCCGCCTTTCAAAAGCAATACACTCCAGGACCGGTCACTTTTTTGCCTACACCGCTGATGTGGGCTGCTTCTTTGAATCCGATTTTCCGGGCATGATGGACAATTGTCAATTTCTGTTGATGATCAAATTATTTTTACTCATCTCACTTTCTCCTTTCTTAATGACAGAAAAAGATGTTATTCTTGTTTAAACTAATTTCTATGAATTTATATTAACACAACTATTTAATATTTATGTAAAAAATATATTTTAACTGATTGCGGATTTAAAATGAACAAATATCAAAAAATTACCGAGGCAAGGACATTGCTGGGCCTCCCGAAACGGGCCACCATCGAAGAGATCAAGTCAAACTACAGACGGCTCATGCGTAAATGGCACCCGGATCATTGTACCGGGGATGCCGAGCAATGCAGGGAAATGGCCCAAAAGCTATCCGGTGCGTATGCCACTATTATGGAGTACTGCAATCATTATCAATACTCTTTTGCCGGGGACGAGGTGAAAAATTATTTATCACCGGACGAATGGTGGCACGACCGTTTTGAAAACGATTTCATCTGGAGCAATGCAAAAAAAATATAAAACTCCTCGCTGTTTTATGTAGATCGCCCATGGAGGTACACAAAGACAATGGATATCCAACAATGTTTTGAAATTCTCGAACTCGACCCCGATGCCGACGCAGATGACGCAAAACAGGCCTATAAAGATCTGGTCAATATCTGGCATCCGGATCGTTTCGCCAACAATCCCAGACTCCATAAAAAGTCCGAAGAGAAGCTAAAGGACATCAATATCGCCTACGAAACGATCCGCCCCGTTTTATCATCACAAAAGACCGGTGGCCCAACAGCCGCACAGCAGGTAAACCCCGATAAAAAAGCCGCAATAAAGGCAAGCCCGGGCCAGGCCGGCGCAACGAAAAATTATGGACCGGAAGGGAAAACCGGCACATCCGGTAACACAGGGGCTTTTGTTGAAGCCGGCACGGGCTTGCTGCTGAACATGTTTTCCGCTCTTTATTCTGCCGTTCGACGCATCGTGAAGGATGCCACGGCCGAGATGGACATGAAAAATTCCGACCAGCGGCAGCAAAATAACGCCATTGGAAATAAATACAGACAAAAAGGCATGGACGGGAGAGGAGGAAGAGGCATGGGCAAAAGAGGCGGCGGCAGAGGACGGGGCCGAAAGTAAAACAACAGACATCTACCCCTTTGCATATACGGTTGAAAAATTAAAAATCAAGCAGACTATGGGGGTATCAAAAAAAGTTAGACAAAAAAACCGACATTTGAGGGATCGTATCATCCGGAATGCTTATAAACCCTCTGTGAGGAATAACAAACTATGCCGACAGGAAAAAAGACCGGAATCACGCACTGCGGTCGAGATATCACTCCTCAAGAAATCGAGGAAATCAAGGAAACGGTTGAATTGTGCAGCGGGTTAAGCCTGCAGGAGTTAGCGCAGACCATAGCCGAGAATCTGCAATGGTACAGAGCCTCGGGAACAAACAAGGTTGATGCCAGTCTTAAACTGCTCAAAAAACTGGAACAGCAGAGGATTTTACAGCTACCTGCCCGGCGGTCAATGCTCAAACGTTACGCTAAAAAAAAGATTCTCATAACCGAGGAAACCGCGCCGCAAACGGAAATAAATTGCAAGCTGGCAGATCTTGGTCCGGTAAGGCTGGAAATTGTAACCGGCAAAAAGCCTGCCACGTTATGGAAAGAATATATGTTCCGGTATCATTATCTGAAATACCAGAAGCCTTTTGGCTATACGCTTCGATATTTTATTGAAAGCAAGCAGGGCCCATTGGGCTGCATATTATTTGCCGGCGCCGCAAAATCTATGGGGGCAAGAGACAGTTGGATCGGCTGGACTCCAAAGCAGCGTTTGCGGAATCTTGCCTGGGTGATTAATAATTCGCGGTTTTTAATTTTTCCATGGGTGGCCGTCAAGAATCTTGCCAGCCATGCACTGGGGCAAGTCAGCCGGCAGATTTCAAATCACTGGCAAGAGCGCTGGGGCTATCGTCCGGTGTTAATGGAGACATTTGTGGACCCGGCCCGCTATCAGGGAACCTGCTATAAAGCGGCCAACTGGCAATATGTGGGTATGACAACCGGCCAGGGGCTTGTTCGAAAAAATAAAACCTATACCACCCGCCCAAAAAAAATTTTCATAGCGCCTCTGGTAAAAAATTACAGGGAGGTGCTCTGTTCTGAAGAACTGGTTGGGAATACATTTTGAGCGGAATTGTAAATACAGGATCATCCCATATCAATACAGGCTGCGGACTTCGCGTCGAAAAAAAATGGCCACTATGATCACTGCCAGAATCGGTAATGAAATAATCATGGTCGCGGCGGCATTCACGGCCGGTGTAAATGTAAATCGCATAAGCCCGTACAGATAGACGGGCAGGGTCAACTCATTGCCGATCAGAAAAAAAGCCAGCAAGAATTCCCCAAAGGAAATGGTAAAACAAAAAAGTGCGGCAGCCAGCAGGGCAGGCATGATCAAGGGCAGGGTAACATCCCGGAACGTGTGCAGAGGGTTGGCACCCAGGTCCATGGCGGCCTCTTCGAGTGCCATATCGAAATTCAACAACCGGTCACGGATGACCATGACCGCAAACGGCATGATAAAAGTGGTATGCCCGATGATGGTGGGCCAGATGCCTCCGGAAATCCCCAATGCATGAAACCACAGCAATACAGACACCGCCGATACCACACCATAGGTGATAATGGCCAGGATATTCAGCGTCTCCAGCAGGCGCTTTCCCCGGAATCGAAAACGGACCAGCCCGTAGGCCAGCAACATACCAAAAAAGGTGGAAAAAAAAGTGGTGACCAGGCCGATAAATATTGAATTACCCGTGGCCTTCAGCAGCCTGGAATCGGAAAAAGCTTCGGCAAACCAGCGCAGGGTAAAACCTTTGATCGGCCAGATCAGATATTCCGATGAATTAAAGGCATACAGCACCAGGATGACAAGGGGCAGCAACAGGTATCCCAGGTAGGCCGCAACATACAGCCCGAAGATCTTCCGTCCCCACCCGGTTTGCCGCCAGACCCTCTTTCCAGCATCAGGCATGCTCCACCTCCCGGCCCAGCCAGGTCAGCACGGCCGCCAGAAGCAGCAGAGTGCCAAAGACAATCACCGAAAGGGCGCTGCCGACGTTCCAGTTGGCTCCCCCCATGAAGGTTTCAAAAATGACCGAGGAGATCATCAGGGTGTTGGCTCCGCCCAGCATCTGGGCAGACAGTACATCTCCGAAACAGGCCAGCAGCACCAGGATTACGGCCGACATGGTGCCCGAGCGGGTTAACGGCAGGGTAACCCGCCACAGGGTTTGAATTTTGTTGCGACCCAGGTCCTCGGAAGCTTCGAGCAGTTCCCGGGGCACTTTGCCCAGGGTGGCATACAGCGGCAGAATCATGAACGGGGTATAGGTGTAGACCAGGCCAAAGATAATCCCCGTTCGGTTGTACAGCAACTGAACAGGCAGATCGATCAGCCCCGCGGTCTTGAGCAAAAAATTGATGATGCCGCTGGAACCTAAAATAATCTTCCATGAAAAAACCCTGAGGATGATACTGGTCCAGAAGGGAATCAGCATCACCAGCAATATCAACGCTCCCCTGCGGGCTCTGCGGGCCAGATAGTAGGCAACCGGATAGGATATAACCAGTGATATGATGCTGGCCGTGACCGCATACCCGGCGGTACGCATAAACGAACGCAGATAGATGGGTTCGGTCAACACACGAATATAATTGGCAAAAGTATAGGAAGGATCGGGATCAAAAAACGGCATGGTGGACAGTACGCTGTAGCGCAGGGCCACAAACATGGGGATCAGAAAAAAAACGACCAGCAAAAAAGCGGCGGGAAATACCACCAGCCACACCATGCCGCCACTTCCTGCGGGGCCTGGTCCGCGTCTATCCGATGCGGGTGTTTTAGATGAATCCATCATGCCGTCCGGCATCCTACTCTCCCCTGACATCCTGGTAGGCCTTGACCATTTTTTCACTGGTTTTGGGATCCAGCGTGGGATACGGCACCAAACGCCTGGTTTCAGCGTCTGTGTAGGTCATGATTTCGGCCAGATCGGCGGGCAGGGCCTCGGAGGCATCCTTGTTCACTACCATATAACCGATCTTCTGAATCATCCGGGAGGCCATCTCCGGTGAAAGCAGGTGGTTGATCCACAGGTAGGCGGCCTCCTTGTGGGGGGCATCGGCCAGGATGGCAAACTGATCGATCCAGGCGGCACAGCCTTCCGAGGGCACTACAAACTCGACGGGCTGACCATCAAGCTGCATTTTGTGAATCATGCCGTCGTCTGCGGAAGTAATCCAGATATCGCCCGTGGCGAGCAGGTTTTTCATCTCTTCCAGGCTCTCGAAACGTTTCAGCAAGAGCGGATTAAGCAGCCGCATTTTTGCCTTGATGGTCTTCAATTTGGCATCGATGTCCGTATCCAGTTTGGCAATATCCATACCCAGATACTTGGCTGTGGCAAAACCGGCATCTACGGGATTGCGTGAGAAACCCACATGTCCCTTGTAGCGTTCGTCCCACAGGGCTCCCCAGGAAGTGGGCGGTTCTTTGATTATATCCGTGCGATAGGCCAGCCCCATGATCCCGAATGTGTAGGGAACACTGTACTGCCGGTTGTTGACTATGTTGTAATCGGCTTTTTTAAACCCTTCGGAAAGTCCGGCATAATTAGGAATTTTATGGGTATCGATGGGTTCCAGCAGACCTGCTTTCGCAAAACGGTGTATCATGTGGTTGCTGGGCTGAATAATGTCCACGCCTTCATGACCGGCATGCAGCTTGGCCCACAACTCTTCGTTGCCGTGGTAAAAGGTGCAATTGACTTTTATGCCGTATTTTGCCTCAAATGATGTCGTGGCAAAATCAGGACAGTATATTCCCCAGGTCCAGATGTTCAGCTCTCTGGTTTCGGAGGCAAACACCATCCCGGCGGAAAAAAACGCCATGCCGATCACGATGGCCGGCATTATTTTGTGCCATAAATATCCAATATTTTTTTTCATCATTATTTCCTCCTTTGGTACAATCGAGCAGCCTTGCTTGAATGTTGTATGTCGTACACATCGTAGGGTGGGATCTGTTTCATATGCATCAAGTTAAAAACAGCGTTGGAACACTGATATTCAACGCGTGATAATATAGGCATCCCCCGGGGACCAGCCCACGGTCACCCGACGGTCGACGGTTAAACTCGATGCCATGCGGGCATCCACATCCGCCTTGATGCGAATATTACCGGGCAGTTCCAGAATACAGCGACGGGAGGCACCGGCATAAATATTGTCCGCCACCCGGGCCTTATAAACATTGGGGCCGGCTTTTTTACCGGGAGCTATCAGTATCCGTTCCGGGCGGATGGACAGTGCAACCATTTCACCCGGCTGCAAATCTGCGCCGGCCTCAACAACACATGTCACTCCATTGCAGTCCACCGTTGCACGGGGCGGGGTCGAATTGAGTACACGCCCTTCCAGAAAATTGGTGTCACCGATAAAATCGGCCACAAACCGGCTGCCCGGCTGTTCGTAAATCTGCACGGTGGTGCCGATCTGTTCGATCACCCGGTCGTTCATCACGGCGATCCGGTCACACATATTCAGGGATTCCTGCTGATCATGCGTTACGTAAATAAATGTGATGCCAAGGCGACGCTGGATTTGTTTCAGCTCGATCTGCATTTCCCGCCGCAGTTTCAGGTCCAGGGCACCCAGCGGTTCGTCAAACAATACCACGGCCGGTTCAAGAATCAGGGCTCGCGCCAGGGCTACCCGCTGCTGCTGCCCCCCGCTGAGTTTTTTGGGATAACGATTTCCCAGTCCTTTCAATCGAACCATATCCAGGGCCTGAAAAACTTTCTCCTGAATAACATTTTTTGAAAATTTATGACGTGTCAACCCATAGGCCAGATTGCCGTACACCGTCATGTGGGGAAACAGGGCGAGGTTCTGAAAAACAGTGGTTACATTACGTCGATACGGAGGACGCTGGCCCATGAGTTCATTCTGCAGATAGACCTGCCCGCTGCTTGGGATCGTAAAACCACCGATGATACGCAAGACAGTGGTTTTGCCCGAACCGCTGGGACCCAGGATTCCAAAAAATTCTCCCCGGATGATGGCCAGTGACACATCTTTTAAAACCTGCAGCGATCCAAAATAATGAGATACTTTTTTTAAAACAACATCATATTTCGATTCAGCGCTTTTCCCCTCCGGATGTGAGGACCCGATTTCAGCACCCTTTGATTCGATCACTGTTCCCGTCACGTTTTTGTGCCTTCCTATACTCAATTGGATTACATCACCGCCCCGCAGGACCTAATATCCGGTATTCGGCATATCTATCCGGCCGTGACGTCAAGGTCAAGATTTATCTGACGTCATAAAACATTCTGTAGAAGCATGTAATCCGCAATTTGCAGAATATACAACAACTTTTCCCTTGACACATCTCCTGTCATCATCTCCTAGGGCAGGCAAGGTGCCTTTTACGGCTTAATAGGGAATTTCGTTAGAATCGGAAACGGTCCCGCCGCTGTAATCGGGGACGAAATCTGCAAAAACCACTTTCGGGTTATAGCCCGGCGGGAAGGTGCAGGGAGTAGGATGATCCGAGAGTCAGAAGACCTGCCTTGCTACAGTGCCATATTTCTGCGATTTGACGGAAATAGTGCCACCATCTTTCAAGGGTCAAGAAACTGGGTGCAGCCCTTCAAGCTTTTTCAAGTTTGAAGGGCTTTTTTATTTTGTCTCCTCTGTTACCGGCAGAGGAAAGGGACAGGAGGGGCAACATGACAAATTTTTTTCTGCAAGGCTGCCGTCTCCCGGCTGAAAAGAAAAAAATCACCCCTCCTGACCCTGCCCCTCCTACATATAACTGAATGGCCCCGCCCTATATGTATATCAAAATGAACTTGCCTGTAATTATTTCCTGCGGCCCCCCTGCGGTGTTTGATAATATTCTTGCAAATGATTTTATATCACAGTAGTATTAGTACTTTTATAAAAATCAAGTAGAAATAGGGAAACAATTGTTATTTTGATAAAATCCATATTTAAAAACATTTTCGGCAAACTTGGCCTATTAAAGCAGCCAGGGCAGGATATTGCCTCTTCAGCGCAGGGGCAAGCAGCAAAAATTGAGCTAAAAAAAGAAACACCTTCCGGCATGCGAAAAGAGTCCCACTCCAGCGCCGTCAAAAAGCCTGCGGGCCGGCCGAACAAACCGGCCGGGCAATCAGGGGCTAAAAAAAAATATAATAAAAAACCGTGGGATATCTCCAAGTTTGAAGTACCGGTAATTGAGGGCAGGCCCCGGTTCCATGATTTGAAACTGCCCAACCCGGTTATGCATGCCATTTTTGATCTTAACTTTCAATATTGCACACCGATTCAATCTGAAATTCTTCCCAGCACCCTGTCCGGCAAGGATGCCACCGGCCGGGCCCAGACCGGTACCGGGAAAACCGCGGCTTTCCTGATCACCGTCATTACAAGAATCATCCGGCAGCCCCTCGACACCAGGCCTGAAAAAGGAACACCCCGGGTGTTGATTCTGGGCCCCACCCGGGAACTGGTGATGCAGATAGCGGCCGAGGCCCGGGACCTGGCCAAATATTGTTCACTGAACATTGTTTCGGTATTCGGCGGCATGGACTATGAAAAACAACGCCGCCAATTGACCGACGGAAGAGTTGATATCGTAGTGGCCACACCGGGGCGTCTGCTTGATTTTAACCGGCGGCATGATCTTCATCTTCGCAAAGTTGAAGTCCTGATTATTGATGAGGCGGACAGAATGCTGGATATGGGATTTATTCCGGATGTACGCCGGATTGTTTACAAAACACCGCCCAAGGTGAAACGCCAGACCATGCTTTTCAGTGCAACTCTGACCCCCGAAGTTATCCGCCTGACCGAGCAATGGACACGAACGCCGGTTATGGTGGAGATCGAGCCCGAACAGGTAGCCGTTGAAAGCGTAGAACAGATCGTCTATACCGTGACAACCCACGAAAAATTTACGCTGCTTTACAATATCATTGTCAAACAGAAACTGGAGAGAGTTCTGATCTTTTGCAATCGGCGTGATGAAACCCGAAGACTTGGCGAACTGCTGTCCAGACACGGAATTAACTGTGCACTTCTCTCCGGCGAAATCAACCAGAAGACGCGCGTCAGCACTCTGGCAAAATTCAAGGCCGGTAAAATAAGGGTGCTGGTGGCCACGGATGTGGCAGGCCGTGGTATTCATATCGAAAGTATGCCCCATGTCATCAACTATACCCTGCCGCGTGACCCCGAGGATTATGTACACCGCATCGGGCGTACCGGCCGGGCCGGAGAAACCGGGACTTCCATCAGTTTCGCCTGTGAAGAGGATTCCTTCTATATCCCGCCCATCGAGGAATTTATCGGCAATGAACTGCACTGTGTCCAACCGGATGAAAAATGGCTTACCCCACCGCCCCCGCCGCTCCCAAAACCCAAGCCGGCCCGAAGAAAACCGCAGGGAAAGCGGTATCCCCGGCGTGACGGATCTTCAAAAACCGGCCCCGGGCGATCCTCCGGCCTGGGGAGGAGAAAGCCCCGGCCGACGGGAAAGGGCCGGCAGTCAAATACCAAACAGAAAACCAGAGACAACTGAAAAATCACAATGATTAGAATTCCAAAACAGAAAAAAATTAAACCCTACACCAATTCAAGGCTATTGTAATTTGATGTTTACGATTTGGAATTTCCGGCTTGCCGGAGATGGCCTTTGATCTTATTTGGAATTTGTTTGTCATTTGGTGCTTGTAATTCATTATTTGCGGCGTACGCCTTTTAAGCGGCGCCCTGTTTAGAGCATAGCTCATTATCCGGCCCGACGCCATCAACATAGAACAAGATTTCCCGGAAACCGACAATGGCACTGATTTCAGTAAAAAATGTTCGCCTGGGATTTGGCAGCCCAATGCTTCTGGACGGCATCAACCTGCAGATCGAGCCGGGTGAAACAATCGGCCTGGTCGGGCGTAATGGAAGCGGCAAATCCACTCTTGTAAAGCTTATCCAGGGCGATCTGCTCCCCGACCGGGGTAATATCTGGCACCAGCAGGGCCTGAAAACCGCCGGCATTCCCCAGGATGTTCCCCTTACCATTTCCGGAACGATCTTTACGGTGGTGGCCCGGGGCCTGGGTGAAAAAAGCCGGGTACTGGCTGAATATCAGGACATCAGCCAGATGCTGTCGGACCACACAAACCAGGACCTGTTAAAACGCCAGACCCAACTGCAGCAGGTGCTGGATGCCACCAATGGCTGGCAACTGCAGCAGGACGTTGAAGATATTCTCTCGCGAATGGAACTATCCGGAGCTGAAAAATTCGAAAGCCTCTCGGCCGGATTAAAACGACGGGTACTGCTGGCCCGGGCACTGGTTACCGGCCCGGACGTGTTACTGCTGGACGAACCTACCAATCATCTGGACCTGGACGCCATTGCCTGGCTGGAGGCTTTACTGCTCAGCTGGGACAAAACCCTTTTATTTATCACCCATGACCGGATGTTTTTGAGTAAACTGGCCACCCGTATCATTGAACTTGATCGCGGTCACCTGTCTTCATGGTCCTGCAACTATCCGACCTATATAAAACGCCGGCAGGGAGTCCTGGAAGCGGAAGACAAACAAAACGCCCGCTTTGACAAAAAACGGTCAAAAGAGGAGGTATGGATCCGCCAGGGCATCAAGGCCCGCAGAACCCGCAACGAAGGCCGTGTAAGGGTCTTGGAGAAAATGCGGGCCGAGGTTCAAAAACGGCGACAACGGGTGGGCACCGTTCGCATGCGCGCCCAGGAGGCCCAGCGCACCGGACGCCTGGTGATGGAAGCCGAAAAAATTGAATTCTCCTATAAAGACCAGGCGGTGATCCGTGATTTTGCCACCGTTGTCATGCGAGGGGACAAGGTCGGCATTATCGGCCCCAACGGCGCCGGAAAAACGACCCTGCTACGGATTCTCACCGGTGAACTGGCCCCTTCAAGCGGTAAGGTCCGGCACGGCGTAAAGCTGGAAGTCGCCTATTTTGACCAGTTGCGGAGCAAACTCGACGAGAATAAAACCGTTCAGGAAAACATCGGTGACGGCAATGACATGCTGACCATCAACGGCACCAAACGGCATATCATCAGTTATTTAAAAGATTTTCTTTTTTCCCCGGAGCGCTCCCGAACCCCGGTACATATCCTGTCAGGAGGAGAAAAAAATCGTCTGTTACTGGCCCGACTCTTTCTCAAACCATCCAATGTACTGGTCCTGGATGAACCCACCAATGATCTGGATACGGAAACCCTCGAAATGCTCGAAGAACTGCTGCTTGATTATAAAGGCACCTTGCTGCTGGTGAGCCATGACCGTATGTTTTTAAATCATGTGGTCACCAGCACTCTCGTGTTTGAAGGCCACGGCCGAATCAATGAATATGTGGGCGGCTATGACGACTGGCTCGCCCAACGCAGCCTGGCTACCGATGCAAAGATAAAACCGAAAAAAGACAAGCCAAGAAAAAATGAACCCACCGCCGGGCTTAAACAGCCTAAAAAAATCGGGTACATGGAAAAACGTGAACTCGATGCCCTGCCGCTGCGGATCGAAAAACTGGAAGCGGAACAGAAAAATCTGTATGAACAAATGGCCAATCCGGAATTGTACAAACAAAAGGGCGAGGGCATCAATCGGATCAGGGAAAGGTCAGGGGAACTGGAGAAGATACTTGAGTTGGCCTATGAGCGCTGGGAGGCGCTGGAGGCCATCAATACATCCGATTAAATCACCACTGACGGTTTGCACAAAAAATCAAGCGATTAATTGCCTTTTGACCCAGCAAAGGAATCGCCTTACCGTTCCAGCGCAACCAGGTCTTCGTAGACCTGGCGCCTGCGGATAAGGGTGTATTGGTCGCCATCAACCAGGACTTCCGGGAGCAGACATCTTGAATTGTAATTGCTGCTCATACTGGCACCGTAAGCGCCGGTCGTAAAAATGGTGATCAGGTCACCGCGTTTAACCGGTGGAAGGTCTCTGTCTTTGGCAAAAAAATCCGTTCCCTCGCAGATCGGTCCCACAATATCAACTGTTTCCAAACCTTCACCGGCAGCCTGTTTTACTTTTTTCAATGGAATAAACCTCGCATCCACCGACGCCGGCCAGATAAAATGAAATGCATTATACAACGGCGGCCGGATCAGGTCGTTCATGCCGGCATCGACAATAACAAACTGCTTGCCGCCGCCTTTTTTAAGGAACAGTACCCGGGTCAGCAGGACTGATGAATTGGCCGCGATGCTTGCCCCGGGTTCCAGAATCAATTTCAATTTTTTCCCTTTAAGCAGCGGCACGATACCTTCCGCATAACCCGCCGCCGACGGAGCGGTGTTGCTTTCATAGTCCGCTCCGTATCCGCCGCCGATATCCAGAGCTTCAATTGTAAACCCGTCCCGTCTGAGCTTCTCAATCAGTAACAGTATCTTTTCAGTTGCCTCCACATAAGGCCCAACGGTTTTTCCGGCGGAACCGATGTGGATATGAATGGCGCAAAGATCCACCCTGTCGTTTTTACCGTATCTGGCAAAAATCTTTTCGGCCCGATCAATATCCACGCCGAATTTACTCTCTTTTTTGCCGGTAGTCGTGTATGTGTGGGTTTGAGGGTCAACGTCTGGATTTACGCGCAAAGCGGCTTTTATCCTCTTCCTGTGCTTTCTGGCAAGCACGATCAGGTTTTCCAGCTCTGCTTCGGATTCAATATTGAAATATCCGACACCAGCATTCATGGCCTCGATGATTTCAACATCCGTTTTGCCCACACCGGCATAAACGATTTTGCCTGTATCCGCACCTGCCTGTCGGGCCCTGAAGAGCTCGCCACCGCTCACAATATCAAATCCACTGCCCGCCTCGGCCAGAAATTTTAAAATATGAATATTGCTACAGGCTTTTATTGAATAACAAACGGTTGTCTCCAATTCGGCATAGGCCTTCCGGATTTTCCGCAAATGCGTTAAAAACGTTGCCCGGCTGTAAATATAAACCGGAGTCCCGACTTCTGACGCGATCTGTTCAACGGAGACATCCTCGGCATACAGTTTACCGTTTCTGTAGTTAAAATAATCCATAGCTTGTTCTGTTACATCCGGCTTGGAGTTGATAGCGGTTCGCTTCCATCAAATAAATGTTCAGATTTTAATAACCAAGGCGGCAGGGGATGTCAACTCACAAAATGTGCATCCGTTTATGAAATCTGTTTTTTGTTGATAACATCGATCCATAATTTCTCGGCCTATTCGGGAGTCTTGGGGGGATAGGCGGAAATAGCGCATGCCAGTCCAACTGTACACAAACCGGTTATGATTACAAAGGCCGGGATATACGTCCCTGCGACATCATTGATCGCCCCGGCAATTACAGGACCTGATGCTTCAGCCATAAGAACCAGGGGGAATATAAATCCCAATATCCGGCTATAATGCATACGACCGTAGTATGCCCCGATGAATTCAGGCAGGGCTACGATCAGTGCCCCGGAACTGATACCAAAAATTACAGAGTAGGTATAGATTAAAGGCAGGCTTTTAGTGGTTAATAGAATCACCAGTGCCGTCACCTGGGCAAAAGAGCTGAAAATAGCCAGATATCTCACTCCAAACCGGATGCCCAGAAGACCGAACCCCAATCGTCCAAATATACTCATTCCCGAAACGAGGGCCAAAGTCATGGCTGCGACAATTGGTGAAAAACCGATGTCCGTTAGATACGCAACCTGATGCGCGGCCACTGTGCCTAGGGCCAGGGAACTGGTAGAACACAAGATTGCGATCAGCCAAATGGTAGGATTTCGTATGGCCTGCCCTACCTGCCAGTTTACGGGACTCTGGTAAACCGGTAAAGTATCATCGACCGGATCTTCCAACACACCGGTGTGCACCTCGGGTATACTGTCGGGAGTCCGGCCCATTTCCTCCGGCCCGTTTCTAATCAAAAAAATTCCGCCGATCAGTACGGAGCAGACGCATACTATCATGGCCATGACCAACCAGGCCATTTGTAATCCGAAACCGGAGATCAGCCATGTTACCAGGGGCGGGAAAGCAAAACCACCCAATCCTCCCGCGGAGATCAGAATCCCCATCGACATGGACCGTTTTCTGATAAACCAGTTGTTGACCACCGCAGTTGAAGCCATGTACAGTCCGAAGCCGGCCCCCAATCCCCCCATAACCCCATAAAAGAGATAGAGCTGCCATACTTTTGTAGCGATGGCCATGCCGGCCATGCCGAGGGCCATGAGTAAATTTCCGAAAACGATATTAGCCCTTGGCCCAAACCTGGCAATAGAGGCGCCTATCAATGGACTGGGCAATCCGAAAGCCAGCAAAGCTACGGAGAGCGCTCCTCCGACAAGGGTTCGGCTCCAGCCGTACTCGCTGCAAATTGTCGGAAGGAACACCCCATATGAGTAATAAAAGGCGCCACTGGTGGTAAAATATACAAGCGCCGCTCCTGTCAGCGCAATCCAGCCGTAAAAGCCCCTCTCACCGGGCATCATGACTGAAACGACCAGCGCTCCGCTGCCCTGTGACCGTCCATCTCCCAGTTCCCCGCCGGATTATTGATATTCAGCCGCTTGGAGGCAACCTCAACGATGTTGGCGAATAGGGGGATAATGACACCACCTTCAAGGTTTAGAATTCTCTGACATTCAACGTACAATTCACGTCGTTTCGCGTCATCCAGCTCGACACGGGCCTCTTTTAGCAAAATATTGAATCGCTCGTGTTTCCAGAAAGTGTCGTTCCAGGGAGAACCGGCAGCATAGGCGGTGGACAACATCCAATCTGCCGTCGCACGGCCGCTCCAGTAGCACATGACCCATGATTTTTTCATCCATATTTTATCCCAGTAACCGTCATCAGGCTCTATGATGACCTTTATTTTGATGCCGGCTTTGGCGGCGTGTTCTCTGTAAAGCATGGCTGCGGCAGCCGCATCGGCTCCCGGCCAGGCGGCATCAGCGGCATGAAGCGTAAAGGTGTAATCCAACATTCCGGCCTTTTTCATGTGAAATCCGGCCCGGTCCGGGTCATACATTCGTTGAGGTAGTTCCGAATCATAGCTTTTTTGACACTGAGCAATGGGATTATCATTTGCCACAGTACCGTAACCACGTAATATTTTTTTCAACAGGTCTTCGCGATTAATGGCATATTTCAAGGCCAGTCTGACATCGTTGTTATTAAACGGTTCTCTATCGGTAAGCATCGGCATTGAATAATGTTTTGTCCCGGTAACATTTATCATTTGAATATCATGCGCTCTTGGCAGTAAATGCGTGAGATTCAACTGAAATCGATTCATGGCATCAATCTGACCGGTGTGCAACGCCACGACTCTATCCGTGGCATTGGCAATGCCAACGGTTTCCACCTCGTCAAAATGGGCACGATCCTCTTTCCAGTAATTGCGGTTGCGTTTGGCAAATGCTCTGTATCCCGGTTCCCATTCCTGCAGAATAAAGCCACCGGTTCCGATACCTTTTTCCCAGCCCATTGCCCTGGTTCCGGCGGGTACGATGGTGAGGTGAGGATCGGTCATAAGAAAAGGGAAGTCGGCGTTTGATTCTTTCAAATTGAAAATGACGGTGTATTTATCGTCGATCTTTATCGCTTTGATGGGATCAACAATACTTTTCGCGGCTGATTTTGAATTTTCGCCACGATGATGATTGATGGAGAATACGACATCGTCGGCCTCCAGGGTTTTGCCGTTGTGAAATTCCACACCCCGGCGAAGTTTAAATGTCCATTTTTTTACATCCGGTGAGGAATCCCAGCTTTCGGCCAATTCGGGTACAATGTTGCCCTCGTAGTCCACCTCTGTAAGACAATTCCTGACTTGCCAGTTGATATTATATGCCATGGCGTCTTTCATCGTTGCGGGATCCAGCGAATCGGTTGTCGAGCCACCGCCCAGGCCGAGCCTGAGTCGTCCACCCTTCCGGGTTTTTTTTGCCTGCGCCGGAGACGTGAAAAATACGGGGGATACAGCGGCCGTCATTCCTATAGCAGAAAGGCGGGCTAAAAAGTCACGACGGGAAATTTTACCTTGCTCCAGCAAATGTTCAAGCGCTGCCAGTTCGGCCATGATTACACCTCCTGTTTTTACACGATTCGCAATTCTTTAGTTCATTGTAACAGCAATAATAATGCCAACGCTGCAAAAAATACTAAAAATGATGCTAAAACAAATAGTTGTCTGTCTATTAGCTCCCCAACAGGTCATATAAAGTGATGCAAAAAAGACTCGAAGAAATATATCGAAGAACTATAATAGATGGTGTGTAGCGATGGATAAGAAGGGATTAAAGGTTTTTGATGGCAATGGCGCTTATTTGAGCGTAATGCCATGATGTTTCAATTTGCGAACAACACTCGACTGGCTCAAGTTTAAATGTCCGGCAATTTCCCTTGTCGATTGATATCGTGACACGGCGTCGGCCAAAATGGTTTTTTCAAGGCTTAATAGTTGATTTTTAAGGCTTTTTGTGCCCTCTCCATGGCCGACAGGAAGGATGGTTTTTTCTAGTTTCAGATCAAGAATCGCATTTACTATGGATTTTTCGAGCATATCTTTTTCACTCATCAAAACCGCACTGTTGATGATGTTTTTCAGTTCGCGAATGTTCCCGGGGAATTGATATGAAAGGAGCACTTGCAATGCCTGCGGTGAAAAACATTTTTTTAATCCATAAGTCTGATTGTACATATCCAGAAAATGATGGGCCAATTTTATAATATCTTCCCGGCGTTCCCGGAGAGGTGGTATGCGAAGGTTGACCGAATTGAGCCTGTAAAACAGATCCTCCCGAAATTTGCCTTGATTCACCAATTTTTTCAGATCTTTGTTAGTAGCTGCAATGATGATACAGTCCACTTTTATCGGTTTGATTCCACCTATATGGTAAATTTCCTGGTTGTCCCAATATTTCAAAAGTTTAACTTGAACGGAAAGGGGCAGGTCTCCAATCTCATCTAAAAAAAGCGTTCCTCTATGGGCAAGTTCGAAGAGCCCGACTTTTCCTCTCGGATCCGCTCCGGTGAAAGCGCCTTTTTCATAGCCGAACAATTCCGCCTCAAGTAGATTCTCCGGTATAGCCGCGCAACTGATTTCGATAAAAGGCTTTTTTTTACGAATACCATTGTTGTGAATAAATTTGGTCAGCAAATTCTTTCCCGTTCCGGATTCTCCTAAAATCAGTATATTGGATACACCCAATCTGGCAAATTTATGGCCGATTTTAAATACTTGGCGAATTTTCTCACTTCCGGCAACAATCAATTTCTTATTCAAATTCGCCATACTCAGTTCTGCCAGAGTGTCTTTGTATTTTTCGGTTACAAGCCGTGTTTCATCCAGTTTTATTTTTAAATTATTCAGTTGCGTCATGTCGCGGTCATTTACGATAATCATATCAATATTGCCGTTTTTATCAAACACCGGCGTACCGGTTGATAGAATATTTTTCCCCGTAGGCTTGACAAATATCATCATGCTCACCTGCCGCTTTGCAGCAAGCACTTCCTGTGTCACCGATTTGTCAAGAATTCCGTTTTTAACAAGATCCTGGACATTTTTTCCTACGAATTCAGATATATTAATGCCGGAACTTTTTGATGTGGCTTCATTGCAGGCAATAATATCCCCTTTCCTGTCACAAATAGTCAGGCTATCGGTCGAAACACGAAAGATAGCATTTAATATTTTATTTAGCTGATCAGGTGTTATCTTACTGTCACGATAGATTTCAAATCGATGCGTTTCATCGGTTTTTCGTATGGATTTATCCACAAAATCATGGCCTGCACCGGATTTCTTTTGATCACGATTTAAGGACAACTTCCCGGCGATTTTTTGATCTCGAATTCGTTTGGCATGGGAAGGCGTCATCTTATCCCGGAATTGACGTCCGGCTTTTTCCTCGACCAGCTTTCCGTCATTTCTGAAAAGAATATAATAAACTTTTTCTTTTGTACCTTTTTCTGAATCACGGCCGTTAATGTAATAAACGCCCGGATATTTTGTTTTGTGTCTTTTCTGCTTCGGCATTTTATACTCCTGTTCCGGACAAGCCGGAACCATACAGAAAAAAATGCGCGACCGTTTAAATTCATGCAAAATGTTGATAATCAATACTTTACAGAGGTCGCTAAGTTTATTTTATAACAACGGAAAGGCCGGACCTGATGAATTTATATTGGGGGCAATTGTATCATTTGCCTTATCCGTAATTGAAAGGCCATATCCCCAACATTTTCCCCAACTATTTTTAATGAATATGAAAATATAAAGCAAGAGATAACCAGATACAAACAAAAATAAATTGACAAGCAAACATATTGCCTTAATATATGAGTCGTTACATTCTATAAAATGAAGGTGACGTCATATTCTATAAAATGACATCACCTAAGCATAAGGAGGTTAAATAATGCCGGACAAGAAGCTCTCACGTCGCGAAAGAGAAAAACTCAGGCAACGCCAAGATATGCTATCCGCCGCCTTGAAACTTTTCTCGGAGAAAGGGTACCACAACGTCTCCATGCACGAAATTGCGGAAAGAGCCGAATTTGCCATCGGAACGATCTACAAATTCTTCAAAAACAAGGAGGACCTCTATAAAGCCCTTCTTCTGGAGATGTCTGCGAAGTTTCACAATACACTGATGCAGGCCATTGAAGCGCCGGATGACGAAATCGAAAAACTGCGGAATTATATCCGGGCCAAGGGAGAAATTTTTCGTGCCAACGTTTCCATGATACGCCTCTATTTTGCGGAAACCCGGGGCGCAAGCTTCAATATTATGGCGGGACTGGATTCCGAAATCCGTGAACAATATAATGTTTTTTTGCAACAGTTTGCCACGGTATTTGAAAGCGGCATTAAAAATAAACGATTCAAAAAAATTTCCGACCCGTATTATTTGGTGATTGCCCTGGAAAGCATCACCAATGCGTTTCTTTTTCTCTGGCTCGAAATGCCTGAGAAGCACCCCTATCCGGAGGACCCGGATGTCATCCTGGATATTCTTTTTAAAGGATTAATCGATTCGTGATCATTCATGAATTTTGGAAATTTAATTTATATCAGGAGAAGTTTAATGCAACTCAATAAAACTGTTCATAAATGCCTTATGTGGAGTATGGTTTCAGCCGTCGTCCTGGGCGGCTTTCTGTTGACGGGGTGCGACCGCCGGCAACAATCCCCGCCGCCCCCCTCTGTTCCGGAAGTAGCCGTGGTGACGATTCAACCCCGAAAGATTGTGCTGACCACTGAACTGCCGGGCCGGACCGCGCCGTTTCGCATCGCGGAAATCAGGCCCCAGGTCAGCGGTATTATACAAAAACGCCTGTTTACGGAAGGTTCCGATGTCAAGGCCGGCCAGGTGCTTTACCAGATCGATCCGGCCCCCTTTCAGGCGGCCCTCGACAGTGCCGTAGCAAACCTTGCCGTCATGCAAAAGTCAGCCGACCGGGCCAGGGCAGGACTGCAGGCGGGCATCGCCCGTGTCACACAGCAGCAGGCCATTTTGGAACTTGCACGGGTAAACCGCAAACGATTCGTGGATGCATTCAAGAGCAGAGCGGTCTCCGCCAGTCAGCGGGACCAGGCCGTAACCAATGCCGATGTGGCCGAGGCCACGCTGCGGGCCATTGAGGCCCAACTGGCCAGTGACCGGGGGGCCGTGGCGGTTGCCATAGCAGCCATCCATCAGGCACAGGCGGCAGTAAAAACGGTTCGTATCAATCTGGGATATACCAAGGTCACGGCCCCCATCTCGGGCCGCATCGGTAAATCCAGCATCACCGCCGGCGCCATTGTCACGGCCTATCAGCCGGTCCCCCTGGCCACCATTCAGCAGCTTGACCCCATCTACGTGGATGTGTCCCAATCCACCACGGAACTGCTGCGTTTGAGACGGCATATGACGGAAGGCCTCCTCAGCCGGAACGGAACGGATCAGAACAAGGTCAAGCTCATCCTGGAAGACGGCACGCGTTATCCGCTTGAGGGAACCCTGCAGTTCAGCGATGTCACGGTGGATCCAACCACCGGATCGGTTACCCTGAGGGCGGTCGTTCCCAATCCGGATGATGTTCTGCTGCCGGGTATGTTCATCATGACGATGATCAGGGAAGGCGTCGATGAACAGGCCATTCTTATTCCGCAGCAGGGGGTGTCCCGCGATCCCAGGGGGAATCCCTTTGCGCTGGTCGTCGATGCCGAAAGTAAAGCCGGCTTCCGGCCACTCACCCTTGACCGTGCTATGGGCGATAAATGGCTGGTTTCAGCCGGCCTTGCCCCCGGCGACCGGTTGATCGTCGAAGGGCTGCTGATGCTGCGGCCGGGAACGGTGGTGAAAGCGACTCCTTTTGACCCGACGCAAGCCGGGAAGGGCCCTGCGGCCGACCCGGGCGAACCGTCTAAGAAGCCTAAAAAAGGAGGCGTGTGATGTTCTCAAAATTCTTTCTGGCCCGCCCGGTCTTTGCCTGGGTCATCGCCATTATCCTGATGACGGCCGGTGGATTGGCCATCTACAACCTGCCGATAGCGCAGTATCCGCCCATCGCTCCGCCGGCCATCGCCATCGATTCCTTTTTCCCCGGTGCCTCGGGCGAGACCGTTGAAAATACCGTGACCCAGATCATCGAGCAGAAAATGACCGGGCTGGACGATATGCTCTACCTTTCCGGGACCAGTTCATCGTCCGGCGCCTCTCGGGTCGAGCTGACTTTTGCACCGGGCACTGATCCGGATGTCGCCTGGTCCAAGGTGCAGAACAAGCTGCAGCTCGCCATGGCCAGCCTCCCTGATGTGGTGCAGCGCTCCGGTGTCAAAGTCAGCAAATCTACCCGGAACTACCTGATTATCGTTGGCCTGATCTCCGAAGATGGCAGCATGGACGGCAACGATCTGCAGGATTATGCCCAGTCCAATCTGGAAAAGATTCTCTCACGGGTGCCCGGTGTCGGTGAAGTTGAGAATTTCGGCTCTCAGTATGCCATGCGGATCTGGGTCAATCCCGACAGACTGACGAGTTATAACCTGACCATGGAAGATGTTATAATGGCGCTAAGGGCCTACAACGTCGAGGTCTCCGCCGGCCAATTAGGCGGCGCGCCGGCCGTGAAGGGCCAGCGACTGAACGCGGCCATCATTGTTCAGCATCTGCTCCAGACCCCGGAGGAATTTGCCGCTATCCCCATCCGCACCAATCCCGATGGTTCGGTGGTCCGTGTCAAGGACATCGGCCGCGCGGAGCTGGGGACCGTGCGTTACGATATCGTGGGCAACTACAACGGCAAACCCTCCGCCGGCATGGCCATCCGCCAGGCTGCCGGCGCCAATGCCCTGGATACGGCCGATGCCGTCAAGCATAAACTGGAGGAGATGAGCAAGTATTTCCCCCCCGGCATGAAGGTGGTTTACCCCTACGACACCACCCCTTTTACTAAAGTGGCCATCGAAGAGGTGGTTAAAACCCTGATCGAGGCGGTCCTGCTGGTTTTTGTGGTGATGTATCTTTTCATGGGGACCTTCCGGGCCACCCTGATTCCCACCATCGCGGTGCCGGTGGTGCTGCTCGGGACCTTCGGGATTCTGGGGCTGTTCGGTTTTTCCATCAATATGCTGACTATGTTTGCCATGATCCTTGCCATCGGGCTTTTGGTGGATGACGCCATCGTCGTGGTGGAAAACGTCGAGCGGATCATGGCCGAGGAGGGACTTTCGCCCCGGGAAGCCACCGCCAAATCCATGGACCAGATCACCAGCGCCCTCATCGGCATCGGCCTGGTGCTGTCGGCGGTCTTCGGCCCCATGGCCTTTTTCCCCGGTTCCACCGGGGTTATTTATCGCCAGTTTTCCGTGACCGTTATTTCGTCCATGCTTTTATCGGTAGTCGTTGCCCTGGTTCTGACCCCGGTGCTGTGCGCCACGATGCTCAAACCGATCCCCAAGGGGCATGAGCCCTCGGATGGCGCCATCTGGTTTCTGCGCCCCTTTTTCCGCTGGTTCGACCGGAGTTTTTTTCGCGCCAGGGATCTGTATGTCCGATTGGTCGGTCGCATGCTGGCCAAGAAACTGCGCTACCTGTTCCTGTTTGTGCTGATTGTCGGGGCCATGGGTTATCTGTTCCAGCGCATGCCCACATCCTATATTCCGGATGAAGACCAGGGGATGCTGATGGTTATGGCCATGCTGCCGTCCGGTTCCTCCTTGGAACAGACGGAAAAGGTCATAAACAAAGTCAAAGACCATTTCCTCGAGCATGAGAAAGAGGGGGTGGATTCCATCATGACGGTCGCCGGCATGAGTTTCGGCGGCCAAGGACAGAACATGGCCCTGGGATTTGTCAAACTCAAAGACTGGAAGCTGCGCCGGCGGCCGGACCTGAAGGTCGGGGCCATTGCCGGCCGGGCCATGGGGGCCTTTTCCCGGATAAAGGAGGCCAGTGTCTTCGCCTTCCCGCCACCGCCGGTCATCGAACTGGGGATGGCTACCGGGTTTGATCTGCAGCTGTTGGACCGGGGCGGTCTGGGCCACGGAAAATTGATGGCGGCACGCAACCAGCTTCTCGGCATGGCGGCCCGGGATCCGCGCCTGGTCGGGGTCCGACCCAACGGTATGAATGATGTGGCCGAATACCACATCGATATAAACTGGGACAAAGCCGGTGCCCTGGGGGTTCCCATCAGCTCAATTCACAATACCATTGCCGCAGCCTTCGGCAGCGCCTACGTCAACGACTTTATCCAGGCCGGCCGGGTCAAAAAAGTTTATGCCCAGGTGGATACCCCTTACCGCATGCTGCCCCAGGATCTGAAAAAACTCTATATGCGCAACAGCATGGGCAAAATGGTTCCCTTCTCTTCCTTTGCGGCAGGCCGCTGGGCCATGGGTTCGCCCAAGCTGGAGCGCTTTAACGGCTTCCCGTCGATTAACATCTGGGGCGCACCGGCACCGGGAAAGAGTTCCGGCGAGGCCATGGCCGCCATGGAAGAAATCATCGCCAAACTGCCCCAGGGGATCGGTTATGACTGGACCGGACTTTCCTATCAGGAACGACAGGGAGGCTCACAGGCACCACTGCTCTATACATTTTCCATTTTCGTTATCTTCCTCTGTCTGGCGGCCCTGTATGAGAGTTGGCCCATCCCCATCGCGATCCTGCTGACCCTGCCCCTTGGAGTCATCGGCGGGGTGATTGCTTCGAGCTGGCGCGGTATGCCCAACGACGTCTATTTCCAGATCGGCCTGCTGATCACCCTGGGCCTGACCACCAAGAATGCCATCCTGATCGTCCAATTCGCCAGGGCCAGGGTCGATGAAGGGGCCGGGTTGGTTGCCGCGACCCTGGAAGCGGCCAAACTGCGGCTGCGGCCGATTATCATGACTTCGCTGGCCTTTGGATTCGGTGTCCTGCCGCTCGCTCTTGCGAGTGGCGCCGGAGCCGGGGCGCAAAGGGCCATCGGCACCGGTGTGCTGGGCGGGATGATTACCTCCACCCTGCTGGTGATCCTGTTTGCGCCGCTTTTTTATGTAATGATCTATAAGGCGCTTGGCAAACAAAGAAAGCGCGTAACGATGAAACATGTTGCTAACAATCCATCAGGGGATCAATGATATGAATAAACAGGTGTTTTTTTTACTGGTTGGTATTTTCTTCCTGGGCGGTTGCTCCATGGCTCCGAAATACACGCAGCCCAAAGCGCCGATCCCGGTACAGTGGCCACAGGGAACGGCTTATAAGGGTGCTCAGGAAGTACCCGGTTTAGTGACAGCCCCGGAGCTGAGCCGGCAGGAATTTTTCGCCGACCCGAAGCTGCAAAAAATTATTGAGATGGCTCTGGACAACAACCGTGATCTGCGGCTCGCGGCCTTGAACGTGGAAAGGATGCGCGCGCTTTACGATATTCAACGGGCGGAACTGCTCCCCTCGGTCAATGCAATAGGCAGCGGAAACAAACAACGTGTGCCGGCCGACCTCTCGACCACCGGGGAATCGATGACAGTAGAACAATATGGTGTCAATCTGGGCATTGCTTCCTGGGAGATCGATTTCTTCGGCCGCATCCGCAGCCTTAAAGAACAGGCGTTGCAGGAGTACCTGGCCACGGAGCAGGCCCGCCGCAGCGCACAGATTATGCTGGTATCCGGGGTTGCCGGGGTTTATCTGACCCTTGCCGCGGATCGGGGTAATCTCAAACTGGCCCAGTCTACCTTTGAAACCCAGCAGACCGCCTACGATTTAATTCAACGGCAATACGAGCTTGGGCTTACCGCCGAACTGGATCTGCGCCGAGCGCAAATTCCGGTGGATACGGCCCGGGGAGATGTTGCCCGCTTTATGCAGAAGGTGGCTCAGGATCAAAACGCCCTGAACCTTCTGGCCGGCTCTCCGGTGCCCGAAAATCTTCTGCTCACGGACTTGAGCAGCGTTGCCCCGCTCAAAGAGATTTCTCCGGGCCTGTCTTCCGAAGCACTTTTGAACCGGCCCGACATTGTGGCGGCGGAACATCGGCTAAAGGAAGCATATGCCTTTATCGGCGTGGCCCGGGCCGCCCTTTTTCCGCGTATTTCTCTAACCACCTCCATCGGGACGGCCAGCGGCGAGCTCTCCGGTCTGTTCGGCTCCGGGTCCGGCACGTGGAGTTACGCCCCCCAAATCGCCATGCCGATTTTCGATGCTCGAACCTGGGCCGCTTTGCGGGTCAGCAAAACAGATCGAAAAATTCTTCTGACCCAATATGAGAAAATCATCCAGACGGCCTTCAGAGAAGTGGCCGATGCCCTTGCCGTGCAGGGTACGATTGACCGGCAGGTAGCAGCGCAGCAATCTCTGGTTCATGCGGTTAAGGAAACCTATCGCCTCTCCAGGGAACGGTATACACAAGGAATTGACAGCTATCTGAGTGTCCTTGATGCGCAACGGTCTCTTTATGCGGCGCAGCAGGGACTCATCGGCATCCGCCTGGCCAGGCTCGCCGGCCAGGTAAGACTTTACGCGGTACTGGGCGGAGGCGGCGAATAGTTTGAGCCATAAACAACAATTCCGCATGCCCGACCGTTTTACGGGCAGACCCTTTGAATAATCTGACTGATATCAGCAAAATGGGTTTCTATCCAGTGCATTAAAAGAATATTGTGCTCGATATAGGTGTAATATTCGTCATCATCCACGTTCTCGGTTTCATAAAAATCCATCAGATCCCAGTTGAGTACATACAGGTTTCCGGTGGCCAGCATGGGTATCAGGCCTTCCCGCTCCTTTTGTGCCAGCGGCGCAATGCCGTCAAGCCGGGTGCATTGCTCATTATAACTTTTCAGAAAAAGCGCAAATTTATCCATCCGGAGACTGCCTGCCGCACGCCCGTTCCATTCACTGGTAAAATAGACCAGGGCCAGGGCCACATCAAACACCCGGTAATCGATTTTTGACCAGTCAAAATCAAAGAGGCCGACGCCCTTTTCATTTTTATATTTGAGGTTGCCGGGATGGTAGTCACAATGCACGGTCACTTCCAGCATGCCGTCATAGTTTTTTTCAGCGGCGATACAGGAGTCAATAACGGAAAAAATCATGGACTTGTTGGTTTTGAACAGCCTGTCGCAACGTCGGTCGCCGGCCTGTTTGGCATAGCCGGAAAAGATACTTTTGAAAGTGGGGATAAATTCCATAATCCGGGGTTGTGCCCGGTCGGCGCCATCGGGTTTGATAAAATCACGGCCGGCATGATGCATCCGGGCCAGGATTTCCGCGGCACTGACAAACTCGGCATCGGTCAGGTCCGTTTTGACCCAGGTGTACGGGTCATCTCCTTCGAGAAATTCAAACAGGCCCCAGTAGGTTGCCTTTTGCCCCTGGACCGATGTCTTGACAAATGTCGATCCATCCCGGCAGAGAATAACACCTGATACAATGTCAAGACCGTTATGCCGCAGATGATTCAGCAGGGCATGCTCGAACCGGATTTCGCTTTCGGTGATATTGGGGTTGTATTCTCTCATGAAAAACTTTTTAGGCTCACCCTCTCTTCCCATCCAGACGGCATAGCTTCTGTTGCAGTATCCGCCGAATATTTCCCTAATACGGGTCAATGGACCTAAATCATACTCTTTTTCGGCAATGGTCTGAATTTGAGTCGTCAGTTGATTGTCTTTAAGATCGGATTGTACGTTCATTTTACCTCGCATGTTATCTACTGAAAAAACAGAAAATCCTGCTATACAGACCTATTTGAATACCGGCTGGCTGCAATAATTGCAGGATTTTCCTGATAGTTCGACCACGGATAATCTATGTGTCAACTGCCGTTTAATTTGTTATAAAGACGACCGAGAATCGGCAGTATTTCCTACCCCACGTTGAAACTCCACAGAATACCTGCGCAGATGGCGGAGCCGATAACCCCTGAAGAGTTGCAGGCCATGGCATGCATGAGCAGAAAGTTGGTGGGGTCCTCCTGCTGGCCCACCAGATGAACCTCCCGGGCTGAACCGGGAACGGCCGATACCCCGGCGGCCCCCAGCAGGGGATTGATTTTTTCTTTCATGAAAAGATTCATGAATTTGGCAAAAAGAACGCCGGAAGCGGTAGCAATACTGAAGGCCACCGCGCCCAGGCCAAAGATCAGCACGGATTTGGGAGTCAGGAAGACATCACCCTGGGTACTGGCGCCCACAGTGAGCCCCAGAAAAATGGTGGCTATATCGATGATGGACGAGGCTGCAGTTTTGGCCAGGCGGTCCACCACTCCGGAAACTTTCATAATGTTACCAAAGAAGAAGGTACCCAGCAGGGGAATGGACGCCGGTGCCAGAAAGCAACAGAGAATAATACCGATAACCGGAAAGCACAACAATTCCTTTCGGGTAACTTCCCGCTTCGGATCCGGCATTTTGATGAGTCTTTCTTTTCTGGAGGTCAGAAGCCTCATGATCGGCGGCTGGATGATCGGGATAAGCGCCATGTACGAATAGGCGGCAATGGCCACCGGGCCGATCAGATGGGGCGCCAGTTTGGCGGTAAGAAAGATCGATGTCGGGCCGTCGGCCCCACCGATGATGGCCACGGAGGCGGCTTCCTTGGGCAAAAATCCCAGGGCCAGGCCGCTGAGCAGCGTAAAGTAGATACCCGTCTGGGCCGCAGCACCCAGCAGCATCAGTTTGGGCCGGGCCAGCAGGGAGGTAAAATCGGTCATGGACCCAAGGCCTAAAAACACGATGGAGGGATAAAGACCGGTGGTCACACCAAAGTAAAGATAATGCAGTACACTGTTGTTTTCGTAGATGCCAAGTCCGAATCCTTTGAAAAACGGAATATTCCCCACAATCACACCAAAACCGATGGGCAGCAGCAGCAAGGGTTCATACTCTTTGGCGATGGCCAAATAAAGAAAGAGGCACCCGATGACAATCATGACCAGATTACGGTAATCGGCAAGATAGTATCCCGTATTGGTTAAAAATTGAAGCAGTAGATCCATTTTTTATCCCTATTTATTCTAATTTACCTGGTTATCAAAAATGTTCGGCAATCAGGAGACGACCGCTCCATGATACGCAATATGTAAAATAATGGTTCCCACAACCTGTTTCTGCGCGCTTCACGGCAGTATTTTTTTACCGGTTCCAGCAGAACGCACCATCTCCCAGGGGGACGATTTTGCCACTTTCCCTGAGAGATCTGATGGTCAGGTGTGGATGTGGCAGGCTGTTTTTCTGAAATACATCATAGAGTTCCCTCAGCTGAAAAGAATCTCCGAGTTTTTCCACATACGGTCTGGAAAGCTCACCCAGTTGGTGCAAGTCCGCATCTATAAGATCGGGAGGAGCATTCCCGGCCGTCTCACTTTTATGGACAGGTATTTGTTTTTTCCCAAAGCTTTCAACATAATTGACTACCTTGTACAACTGGGAAATAATAAAAGCCAGGAGTGACAGGCCCGACATCACAATCAGTATACCGGTAACTGCCTGGGCCCATCCATTATAATAAGATATTGCTTCAAAACCGTTCAAGATCATGCCTCCTATGAAGGGGTCAATTTAAAAAAATTGATACTAATAAAAATCACATGGATGTCAACAGAAAAAAATTATAAGTTAAAACGGCATCCTTCACCAAGGTTGGAAAGCAGTTTACACTTTGTTGATCCTGTGCTTTGGCAAAGAAATTGAAAATTGGAAAGAACAGAAGGATGTAGGTACATTATTTAATTTCAAATTTCCGGTTTCAAATTTCCGGTTTCGGTCTCCGAGGTAAGCCCCGCCATCATCAATCCTATGCGGCCTGTTTTTTCGGTTTCAGATACATGGAAAGATTCTACAATCCGCCCGTTGAACATGACGGCGATTCGGTCGGACAGGGCCATGGCCTCGGTGAGATCACCGGTCACCAGGAGAATGCCGGCCTGTTCCCGGGCTTTGATCAGCAGGTTCCAGACCTCTTCGGTGGCGGCAATATCAAGCCCCTGGGTGGGCTGTTCCGCAACAATCAGTCGGGGCCTGCGAAAAAATTCTCGGGCCAGCACCATTTTCTGCAAATTCCCTCCGGAAAGCTGACGGGCGAGAATATGGATGTTGGAGGGCTGAACGTCAAAATTTTTTACAACGTCCCTGGTTTTTTTTTCCGCACGGCCCCTGCTCAACCAGGGACCGCGTGAAAATCCTTCCCGGGTGGTCAAAAGAAAATTGTCCACAAGATCTAGATTCAGGCAGGTCGCCAGCCCTTGACGATCTTCCGGTATATAGGACAGGGCCGCGTCCCATCTGCGCCGGGCAAAAAAATCATGCCACGATTTACCCAGCACCGTGATCCGGCCGAGGGACGGTGAAATAAGTCCGCAGATTGTTTCCACCAGCGGTTTCTGACCGTTTCCGGCAACCCCCACGATCCCCAGGATCTCCCCCTGACGAACTTCAAGATTAATATTTTGCAGATACGCATCGCCAAGGTTGTTTGTTTTCAGGAGAACCTGCTTGGGTTCCATGGGTTCTTTTTCAACCTGCAGCATAATGTCACGCCCGATCATGCGCCTGGCCAGTTCAGCCTTTGAGGCAACTTCGGCGGTATCCATTGTATCGACGATCCGGCCTTGCCGCAATATGGCGATTTCGTCGGATAGTGCCATTACCTCATCCAGCTTATGACTTATAAAGACAATGGCTTTGCCCCGGGCCGCCATCTGTTTCAATGCATCGAAAAGCTGGGTGATTTCAGATGGCGTTAGAACGGCGGTAGGCTCGTCAAAAATAAGAAAACGGCTCTGGCGGCGCAGCAGTTTCATAATTTCTACCCGCTGTCTTTCCCCCATGGACAAATCGGATATTCTGGCTTTGGGATCGATATCCAGACCGTAGGCATCGGCCAGTTTTTTAACCGAGGTCTCCATAGCTCCCGGCTGAATCCAGAAACCCCCGGTCTGCCCCAGAAAAACATTCTCGGCAACAGTCATGGCTTCCACCAGTTTAAAATGCTGGTAGACCATACCGATACCGGCATCGATGGCCGCTCTTGTGGATGAAAAGGAGCAAGGGTGGTCATTGATCAGGATGCGGCCTTGATCGGGTTTGATCTGGCCGGCAAGAATGCTCATGAGCGTACTCTTGCCGGCGCCGTTTTCACCCAGCAAGGCCTTAATTTTACCGGTACGCACCGTGAGGCTGATGTCCTGATTGGCCTGTACCGGGCCAAAGGCTTTGCTGATATTTTCAAGGCGGATGGACGATGCAGGTGACGGATCCATTATGATTCCTGTTTTTGTCCGATAATAGGCTGCACAAACTGCGATTCACTGTCCCAGGGGAAAAGTATCCAGGTATTCTGGCTGACCTCGGTAATATAGGTATCCACCAGGGGCCGGCCGGCCGGTTTGGCATAAACCGATGCGAAATGGGCCTTGGGGAGCATTTCGTGCACAATCTTGGCGGTTTTGCCGGTATCCACAAGATCATCAATCAAAAGCCAGCCATCGCCGTCGCCGGGCAGGGTCTTTAAGATTTCAACCTCACCCTTATGATCCTGCCAGTCATAACTGGATACGCAGACGGTGTCGATGAGACGGATATCCAGTTCCCGGGCAATAATGGCTGCCGGTACAAGGCCGCCCCGGGTGATGGCGATAATGCCTTTAAAATAATTGATATCCAGCAACCGCCAGGCCAGCGCTTTGGAATCGCGGTGCAGTTGTTCCCATGAAATGGGATACATCCTTTTGTAGTTTGAAGGTTCAGACATAAATTTTTCCTTTTGTTGTATTAAGAAAACCCTGTCCTTTGGGCTTAACTCAATACCGGCCCCTTAGGGCGGTATTTTATTCCGAAGGCGCTATGTTTACACCAAGGCCCGCGGGGGCCTGGGAGACATCTCTTTTCCAGGAGGAAAATACCAGAACGATAACGGTCAGCCCGTAGGGCAGCATAAGCAGCAGTGAAGAAGGCAGGTGCGCTCCCATGGCCTGCAGACGCAGCTGAAAAGCCATAACACCGCCAAAAAGATAGGCCCCCAGGATGGCACGGCCCGGGTGCCAGAAGGCAAAAATAACCAGGGCCACTGCGATCCAGCCCCGTCCGGCAGCAAGGCCGTTGGCCCACAAATGCGTATAGGCCAGAGAGAGATACGCGCCGCCAAGGCCCACCAGGTATCCGCCGGCCAGGATTCCGGCCCAGCGATACCCCGCCACCGAAAGCCCGCTTGCGGTGGCGGCGGGGGGGTATTCACCCGCTGCCCGCATGCCGAGACCCCATCGGGTGTAACGAAAGAAAATCCACAGCAGGCCCGGGATAAAGTAGGAAATATAGACCAGGGCATCGTGATTGAAAAAAATTTTCCCCAACACAGGCAGCCGGGAAAGAAGGGGAATCTGCAAAATCGTGAATCCCGGTGCAATTTGACCGATAAAGGGAGTTCCCAGATAATTGGCAAGGCCGGTCCCGAGAATTGTCAGGGCCAGGCCGGAAACCACCTGGTTGCCCTGAAAGCCCAGGCAAACCAGGCCGTGCAGGCCCGCCAGCAGGGCCCCGGCAAATCCGCCGACCACAAATCCGAGCATGGGACTGCCGGTGTACAGAGACGTCAGGAAGGCAGCCAAAGCCCCGAATATCATGATGCCTTCCACCCCAAGGTTGAGAATGCCGGATTTTTCAGTGACGATCTCACCCAATGTGGCATACAGGATCGGCGTTCCGGACTGGACCGCCGCGGCCAGCAGCGTCAGTATGAATTCCAGGCTCATGTTTTTTTCCTTGTCCGGATCGTGTAATCGATAAAAAAGCTGCCGGCCAGTACCGTGAGGAGAATCAGCCCCTCCATGATACCGCCGAAGGCAGCCGGCACCTGGAGATCCAGTTGCAGATTTTCCAGACCGACCCTGAGTCCGGCCAGGAGAATCGATGCAACGGCGATATTGACAGGGTTCAGACGCGCCAGCCAGGCAACCACGATGGCCGTATATCCGTATCCAATCATAATGCTCGGCTGCAGACGGTTGATGGTGGCCGAGGCTTCAATGAAACCGGCCCATCCGGCCAGGGCGCCGCTGAGGATCATGACCACCATGACAAGACGATCATAGGGCAGCCCGGCATACCGGGCTGCCCTGATATTTTCACCGCTGGCCTTGAGTTCATACCCGTATCGGGTGAAACGAAAAAAAATCCAGATGGCAAGGCCTGCAAAAAGACACAGTGCCAGACCCCAGTTCAATTCGGTGTTGCCGATCTTACCCACAACAGCCGAAGGGGAAAACTCGGGGGTCATGGGAAACCCGAAACTGACCGGGTCTTTCCAGGGCCCGTAGACAAGATAATCGAGAAACAAAATCGCCAGGTAATTGAACATCAGGGTCACGATGATTTCATTGGCCCGCATTCGCAGTTTTAAAACGGCCGGAATCAGGCCCCAGAGGCCGCCGGTGATAAACGCGGCAAGCAGCATGCCCGGCAGCATAATATATCCGGGCAGATCAGGGAAGGTCAGGGCTACCCAGGTAGCGCCGATGGCGCCCATGGCGTATTGCCCCTCGGCCCCGATATTCCAGATTTGAAGCCGGAAGGCAACGGCCACGCCAAGGGAACACAGAAAGATGGGCACCGCCTTGATCAGGCAGCTTTCAACGGCCCACCATGAGCCGAAAGCGCCGTTGAAGAGCAGGGCAATGGCCGTCAGTGGCGGCTTGTCCTGCAGGGCCAGCATCAATGCGCTCAAAGCCAGGGAAAGAACAACGGCGCCCATTAAAATGAGACAGGAGCTCCATACCAGCGGCTCCTGTCTTTTGGTTATTTTCAACCCGAGCATCAGGTTACCTGTTTTTGTAATAGTTAAGACGGTACGTGGCCGGATTTAACGGAAGCCCTGATTACTGTGTGGTCCCGATCACGCCCTGAACAAACCAGGTCATTCCGAGCAGTTCCTTGTCGGAGGCAACGACGCCGTCGGCGATGCGGATCTTGCCCTCCTGATCCTTGACAGTGCCGGTAAAGACGGTGACCTTGCCCGCGGCAATATCCTTTTTCATGGCCAGTACCTGTTTTTGAATATCCTGCGGAACACTGTCGCTCATGGGGCTCAGATCAATAATACCATGCTCCAGTCCATACCAGTATGCCTTGCTTTCCCAGGTTCCCCGGCGAACGTTATCAACGATCTCCTTATAAAAGCCACCCCATTTCCAAATGGGGGCGCACAGATGGGCTTTGGGGGCAAATGCGGACATGTCGGAATTGTATCCCACCGAATAGACACCTTTTTCCTCTGCCGCTTCCTGGGGGCCGGGAGAATCCTGGTGCTGGGCAATCACATCGGCCCCGACATCCAGCAGACTCTTGGCGGCTTCCTTTTCAGTGGCCGGATCATACCAGGTCTTGGTCCAGACCACCCGCACCTCGACATCCGGGTTGACAACTTGTGCTCCCAAAGTAAAGGCATTGATTCCGCGAATTACCTCGGGAATGGGAAACGCCGCCACATAACCGAGCGTTTTGGTTTTGGTCATTGCACCGGCGACCATTCCCGAAAGATACCGGGCCTGGTACATACGGCCGAAATAATTGCCCATATTTTTTGCACTTTTGAAACCGGAGCAATGCATGAATACGACATCTGGAAATTTTTTGGCTACTTTGAGCATGGGGTCCATGTAGCCGAAGCTGGTGGCGAAGATTATATCATACCCCTTTCTGGCCATGTTCAGCATAACCCGCTCAGAATCGGGGCCCTCGGGGACCGATTCCACAAATGACGAAGTGACTCCGTCCATACCATCGACAGCCAGTCTTCCCTGCTCATGGGCATATGAATAACCTGCATCACCAATGGGCGAGACGTAGACGAAACCCACCTTTACGGGTTTGTCGCCGGCAAAAGCAAAACCGCAGATGACCAGCGAGACCAGAACTGAAAATAGAAAAAATTTACGCATCATTATCCTCCTGATTTTTGGATACTATCCTTGTTATCGGTTACCTGTTAATTTTAAAGCATTGAATATAGAAAAAGGATGGATATGTGTCAAACAAAAAGAACGGTGTTTTCAGGATAAAAAAATCGATGAAAAAAAACAAAAAAAATTCACGGAAAAAGTCCCACAAACGGTGGGCATATGTAGTAACAGCTAAAGTGTCCGCGATATGTTCGAATCATTCGCCCAAAGTTCCGTTATTTTCGATTTTATTTAAATAATTTGGGAGGTTATGTCTTAAAAAACTGCGCATAGCAGCCATTGCTTGTGCATTAAAGTCATTACTTTGATCTTTTCCGAGTTCAAGAAGTTGTTTGCTCTCTTTAAAGCATACCTCGATCGGCCAACGTTTGGTATATTTTTTTAATAAATCACAGACGCTCGGGAAAGTTCATTCAGGGCGTCACGATTCAGTACACGGAGACGCCGTCCTTCAATTTCAATCATATTTTTTACAACCATTTTTTTTAACACGCGTGACAAAGTTTCAGGTGTGCTGCCTATAATTTTGGCCACCTCCCGCCGGGTGATCATCAAATCCACCACCTCATCCTCTCTGCAATCCTTTTTCATGGTTGACAGAAGAAGAAACGATGCCACTCGCTGGGGGATATCCTTGAGCGATAGCAGCTCCACAAGAGACATGGATTCCTTGAGCCGACAGGCCAGGACGCGGATCATATTAAAAAGAATTGTCGAATCCTGATGCGCAATATCTTTCACCAGCTCTCCCTGGAATATCAGAAGAACGCTATCTTCCAGGGCGGATGCACCGGCAGGAAATACCATATCTGAAAAGATTGCACAGACGCCGAATATCTCTCCCGGGCCGAAAATGTAAAGCGTCTGTTCGCGGCCATCAGGAGAGGCTTTGAACATTTTCACCATACCGCTGATTACCACATAGAATTCTTCCGCAACATCATTTTCATTTATAATCGTCTGACCGGCCCGGTACTTTTTGTTTACTGCGGCATTGGAAAGATCCCAAAGGTGCTCTTTTGTCATCTCTTTTCCCAAAGAATTGGATTGCAGGAAAGGGAATATATTCATAAAAAAGCCTCAAAGCTTGATCTGTATCAATGCAGAATACGATTTAGTATAATATGTCAAAACAGATTGACCATATCAGGTTTTTAATTGGAATTGGGAGTATAATAAAAAAACCATTAAAGACGCAACTAAAAAAATTGGAGGGAATGTTATGGAAAAAACAGATGTTTTGGTAATTGGTGGAAGTGCGGCCGGGATTGTTGCCGCTACGACCGGGAAAGCCTTTCATAAAGATAAAAAAATCATGCTGTTGCGAAAAGAGGAAAAAGTTCTGGTTCCGTGCGGTATACCCTATATATTCGGCACGTTAAAAAGCAGTGAACAAAACGTTGTCCCTGATGCGGTGTTAACCAACGCCGGGGTTGAACTCAAAATTGGCGAAGCGGTATTTCTGGATCAGGAAAACAATGTATGCAAAACCGCCGATGGTTCGGAAATCCAGTTTGAGAAAGTTGTCATTGCCACCGGATCAGAGCCTGCAGTCCCGGGCTGGCTTAAAGGGGCGGATCTGGAAAATGTGTTTATAATTCCTAAAAGTAAGAAATATCTGGATCAATTCAGCAAGAAGCTGGAACAGTTCAAGAAGATTGTTGTCCTTGGCGGTGGTTTTATCGGCGTTGAGGTTGCTGACGAACTCAACAAAGCAGACAAGGATGTCACCATTGTAGAAATGCTGCCGTATGTGTTAAGCCTTGCTTTTGACCCGGAACTGGCGGCCAAGGCACAGGAAACCCTTGAAGATAGGGGGGTCCATGTAAAAAGCAACAGCCGGGTAAAAGAGCTGACCGGTGATAAAAAAGTATCAAAGGTGGTATTAAGCAACGGAGAGACCATTGATGCCGATGCCGTGATCCTGTCAACCGGGTATCGTCCGAATGTTTGTCTGGCCCAGACAGCCGGCCTTAAAATTAATGAAATGGGATTTATTGAGGTCAATGAGTATCTGCGGACGGCCAACAAAGATTTTTTTGCGGTGGGTGATTGTGCTGAAAAACACAGTTTCATTACCCGTTCATTAAAGGGTGTCATGCTGGCATCAACAGCCTGTGCCGAAGCCAGGATTGCAGGAATGAACCTGTACCAATTGTCATCTCTGCGGGCCTTTAACGGTAATATTTCAATTTTTTGCACCTGTATCGGTTCAACTTCTTTTGGCGCTGCCGGGGTCACCGAAGCGCTGGCCAGTGAAAGGGGATTTGATGTGGTTGCCGGCACCTTTGAAGGGGTTGATAAACATCCTGGAACCCTGCCGGGTACGCATAAGCAGATTATTAAATTAATTGCTGGTCGCAGATCCGGGGTTATTCTGGGCGGAGAAGTTATCGGTGGTCAAAGCACGGGTGAACTGACCAACATGATCGGGCTTATGATTCAAAACAGAATGACGGTCTGCTCCCTGCTCACATTCCAGATCGGCACCCAGCCTTTTTTAACCGGTCCTCCCACAGCTTACCCATTGATTAAAGCCGCGGAAGCCGTCGCCATGCAACGCTGTGTATTTCAAGAGTGATGATCAGACCAAATTGCAAAAAGGCAGCCTGAGCCGGGATGGGTTCAGGCTGCCCGACCAACTTCCCTCCCCTTCCCATGAATGTCCATTCTTTGATTTTGCACTTCCAGGAGTGCCAAACAGTATTGCCCATAAATTCGCTTTTTTGAATACAGATCTTGATATAGGGTATATAGAAATGATACGAACTTATCAAACGGTCCCGGTACCCGATCATATTGTGACAAGGAGAATTTTATGGAAAACCCCATCCGCAGTTATTGGCAGTTACGCCTGTCGTCTCTGAAGGCAGTTCTGGAAAAAAATAATTTTGAGGTTTTTCTGGCAGATTCAGGGGCTGACGCCGCACGGATTGTTTTAGAAGAGATCCTGCCGCGCCTGAAACCTGTCACCGTTTCCTGGGGTGGTTCAAGAACGTTTATCGACTCCGGGTTGTACGAAAAATTGAAAAATCGTTCCGACTTGAGCATACTGGACATTTTTGACAAATCCCTGACGCCGGAGGAAAAATTCAAACGCCGCCGGGATGCTCTTTCCGTGGACCTTTTTATCACCGGAACCAATGCCGTCACCGAAACAGGCCAGCTCGTCAATCTGGATATGATCGGAAACCGTATAGCCGGAATCACATTCGGCCCCAAAAATGTGATTATCCTGGTGGGACGTAATAAAATCGTGGCCGATTTAGATAATGCGATGTTTCGTATTCAAAACTACAGCGCACCGGCCAATGCCATGCGGCTGGACATGAAGACGCCATGTGCCGAAACCGCTGTCTGCCGGGAATGCAATGTCCCGGATCGGATTTGCAACACTTGGACCATAACCGAGAAATCATTTCCCAAAAACAGGGTTAAAGTTGTTTTGATCAATGAAAATATGGGGCTCTAAATGAATTTTGAATGATGAACAAAGTATCACGGCGTTCTCCATATGCCGGGTTATATTTTTTACACAGGCATCTGTTTTTTTCAATTTCAAGCTTCAATAAACTACCTTTGATTTTTTCATAAAAAATGCCGAGGTTTTATCCATTTTATTGATCATCGCCCGGTATGGCGGTTTATTTTAAACAGGAAAAAATTATGAAATCCAAAATTTCAGCTTTCCTATTGTGTATTATTCTCCTGGCCGTTGGGCTCCTGGGTTCGGCCGTTTGTCCGCCCACCGCCTCAGCCCTGGATGTCGTTGTTAAAATCAGCCGGATCGAAAATACGCTGCACCTGATAGATGAACTGGCCGGGAGTGACACTCCTCAAGCAAAAGCACCTGCCACGGCACAGATCAGAGCCATGCTTCAAGGTACGGACTGGATCGATCCCGACCGACAGATCGTTATCGGTCTTGAGCCGGCGGGTGAGCAGTACATCAGCGGAATATTGATACCCTATATTCGCCCCAATGCTAATTTCCAGGCGGCTTTTAATGCCAAAATCGGATCCAATTATTACATGATCTCTCTGCCCCCGGGATCGCCCCAGGTTATTTCGGGAAATATGGAAGAAGCTTTGCTGAAGGCCGGTTCTTCAAAAAGTAAAACAACCATCATGGCCCAGGCCACTGTTGGCCGACTTTTGAAAAAAAACAGGGAACAGATCGATAACTGGCTTAAAAAAATTGAAATCTCCAAAATGCAGCGGACAGACACTCCCATGGCGCCGGCTCCCGAAGATGCCCGGGCCATGATATCCGGCATGCTGGATATAGCCTCACAGCTTGATACCATCTCTTTTGGGATCGATTTGACGGCCGCAAAACTGGCGTTTGTTTTCAGCTCTCAGGCCAGGGCCGAAAGCGAGATCGCCGGTCTTTTTACCCGCACAGACACGTCCGCACGGTTAAGTACCTTTAAACCGGATTTTCAGATTAATTTTGGTTCCGGCCCTTATAACATAGCGGGTTTCCTGAAAATGATGGGCAACACTTTCGGCCCTTTTTCTCAAAAGGTGGGACTTGATTTCAGCGAAATTGCTTCCATGTGCGAACCTTTTAGCGGTGAAATGGCAGGCGGTTTGTCTTATGACAAAGACAAAATAAATTTTGAGACCATCAGCGTACTTAAAAACGGGAATCAAGCGGTCGATTTTTTAGAAAACGTATACCTGCCCTGGATGGAAAAGTACAGCCGCAATTTAGCCGGGCTGCTGGAACAACAATCCGGCCGTAAACTTGCCGATGTTTTTGTCCGGACTGCCGACACGGAGGTAGCCGGCTGTAAAGTAGTTGGCGTCAAATCAAAAATCCCTGTTTTCCCGGCCTTGCCGCAAACCGCCGGGGTGCCGGCACCCGATTGCCCAATAATGGTGTATGATACCCGCATGACAACCGTAGACAACCTGTTGCTAATGGCTTCGAATGACCGACGTCTTAAAAAAATGATCGGCCTGGCCCGAACGTTTAAAGAAACGACTTCAAACGGTCCACTGATGACCCTTGATATGGATCTGGGTGCATACCTTTCCGCCCTCGGAGAGATGCTGCCGGATTTGAATATACCCATGCCCGGAGACAAAAAAGCCTTTTCCAGCCTGGGAAAACTTGCATTTACAATGAATCTGGAAAACGGCCGGATCGATACGGTCACATCTTTTAAGATGGATGATATTAAAGCCATGATTACCGCCTTTAAAGAGGCTATGGCGGCTCCTCCTGCGGAATCAAGGGACAGCGTCCCGGGCCAGACCAACTTGAAAACCGAATCTGCCGGGAAGCCGGCTCAATTGCCGGCAAAACCACAATATACGGAAAAAGATCCTGAATACTGGTCTGATAAGGGGGGGCTGGTAGCTGCGTACGGCAACGACAAGGCTGCGGTTGAATTTTATAAAAAAGCAATCAAGCTTGATCCTCAAAGAAGCGATTATCATTTTAATCTTTCCGTATCCTTTTGTGAGCTCGGTGAATATGCCAAAGCCCTGACATCTATTAACAGAGCACTTGCCATGGATAATGGAAATGGTGCATATTATTACACCAGAGGCAGAATTTATCTTTTGTCGACCGACAGTACAAAGGCCATGGAAAATTTTATTCAATCCGCCCGGCTGGATCATAAAGACGCCCGGGATTATTTAAACAATGTAGCGCATGTGCAATGGGAATAAAAGGAGGAATATGTACAAAAACAATGCGTTAAAAGAGATCAGCTGGCAAGATTTCCAGCAACTGAACCTCGGGGAAAAAGCACCCTATTTTTTGCGTCAGGGGCGAACCTATCATGCGCTGGTTTCCCAGCAGTTTGATCGAGCCATGCTGGATAAACTGTGCAGCCTGGCCACCAAAATCCGGATGATCGGAAAAACCAGGGGCGGGTTGCAATTCCTGAAAGACCTGTTGTCGGACAAAAGGGGCATGCTCTATTTCGCCCAACCCTCTTCCCGAACTTTTCTTTCGTTTTACGCTGCCTGCCAGATACTGGGAATTCAGCCTGCCGAAGTGCGGGACACCAGCACATCCAGTGAAATCAAGGGTGAATCCAAGGAAGATTCGGTGCGAACGTTCAGCAGTTATTTTGATCTTATGATCATGCGCCATCCTGTGGGCGGCTTTGCCGAAAGAATTGCCTGGCTGCTTTCCAATACAGACCGACCCGTCCCGGTTATCAATGCCGGTTCCGGGAAAGATCAGCATCCGACCCAGGCCCTGCTGGATATCTACACATTGGAGCGCAGTTTTGAAAATCAGGGTGGAATCGAGGGCAAGAAAATCGCTTTTGTAGGTGATCTGGCCCGGGGCCGGACAGTACGGTCTTTATCCAACCTGCTGACACTCTATCCGGGTGTCAAACAGTATTTTATCGCCCCGGAATCCCTGCAGATCGGTGAAGACATTTTATCTTCGCTCACAAAAGCGGGCATGGAATATGAAGTGAGTGTCGATTTTGAAAAACTGATTCCCGAAGTTGACGCCATTTATATGACGCGTATCCAGGACGAGTGGGATACGGCCAAAGAGAGTAGTCTGATCGATACCAGCAAATATCACTTCAAGACCGAGCATCTTGATCTGTTGAAATCAAACGCCGTTCTTCTGCACCCGCTGCCGCGCCGCAAGGAGATCGCTGTGGCTGTGGATTCGGATCCGAGGGCCGTCTACTGGCGGCAGGTACGCAACGGCATGTGGATTCGTGCGGCTCTGATACTGTCCATTTTTGACCGGACCCTTGAAGTCGATCGATACTATGAAGATTTGACCAGTTGACGTTGCAAGTTACGATTCGGTGAGGTGATTTTTGTATGCCCCAATAAAAAAGCCGTCTGTCTCCGCAAATAAAAACTAAATTGAGCGATTATCAGTTAGCTTTTAGCAATTAGTACAATATAGGAGCTGACCGCTAATTGCTAAAAGCTAATCGCTCATCTTAGGTAGAAACAGACGGCTTGAATAAAAAGTGATGCAGCCCATCAAAGGCTCCGGGGATAATCCTATATCATAAAAGTATTACCCCCCTGCACCGGCTGATAGGTTATAATGCTCTGCCGTAATCTGGAAACAATTACATGTTACCAATTTTTTCGGTGAGTTCCGGCAGGAAATCAAGGATGTCGGCTTCGATGCCCACATCCGCTACCTGAAAAATAGGCGCGTTGGTATTTTTGTTGATGGCCACGACAAAGGGATTGCCCTTGAGACCTCCCAGATGCTGGAATGATCCGCTGATACCGCAGGCCAGGTAGACCTTTGGTTTTACCGTCTGGCCGGAGGTACCGACCTGGCGGGATTTTTCCATCCATTTTGAATCCACGATGGGTCGGGAGCAGGATACATCGGCACCCATGGCTTCCGCCAGTTCCTGTACGATTTCGATATTGTCTTCATCTTCGATTCCACGTCCGACGGATACCAGAACCTCGGATTTGGTGATATCCACGTCTCCGACTTCTGCTGCGACGATTTCCAGGAAACGGCGGTTTGCAGACAGGTCACCGGCATCGCCGGATTTGTCCACAACCCGGCCGGCGGCCGCTTTATTTTCATCTTCCGGGAATCCACCCGGACGTACGGTTATTACCGCACCACCGGATATATCGCAGGAGACATGGGCGCTGACCATGCCGCCGTATTCCTGGCGTACGATATTCATGACCGATCCGTCCGTGCCTTCAAACCCTACCACATCGCTGGCAAAGGCGCTATCCAGTTTGATGCTCAGCCCCGGGGCCAGGTCCATGCCAAAGGTATCATGGGCCATCAATAAAATGGCATCGCCCGGCAGCGTATTGACCAGCAGCTTGCGGATCACTTCGGCATTGGGATAGGCCAGTGCCTCGTTGTCAAACTTCCAGACTTCCGGATAGGATTGGGCCATGGTATTGCAAACCGCATCAAGATCAGGCCCACTGCCTGTCACGATGGCGGTTACGGACGCATCGGCATCAATCTGTTTAGCCGCGGCGGCGAGTTCCAGGGCCGCATCATCGGCGACTTGATCCTTATGTGTAATATATGTAAAAATTTGAGCCATTATTTCAATCCTCCCTTGGCCTTTAAGAGTTCAATCAGTTTTCCAATGATCTCTTCCGTGCTGCCCTCGAGCATCTCCGCACCTTCGCCCGTGTCCGGCACAAAATAGTCGAGCCGTTTGACCTTGGCACCGGCATCGCCGACCGATGCCGCGTCCAGCCCCAGATCCGCGGTGCCCAGGGTCGGGATCTCCACGGAAGCCACCTTCCGGATACCGCGGATGCCCACATAGCGCGGTTCATTGATACCGGTCTGGATGGACAGGACGCAGGGCAAATCGATTTCATTCATTTCCTGGTTACCGCCTTCTATTTCACGGCCCACCGTTAGTTTGCCCTCCTGCACCTCAATGGTGTTGACCAGGGATGCATAGGGGTAATCCAGCATGGCCGCCAGCATACCACCGATCTCTCCGGCACCGGCATCGGCCTGGGCCCCGGTCATGATCAGATCGTAGCTGCCTTTTTCAACGGCGGCTTTTAGAATCGCGGCAACCCCCCTGCCATCGGAATTTTCAAAGGCATCGTCACTTAAAAGCAGGCCCTTTTCAGCGCCCATGGCCATCTCCCTTCTCACGACCTCTTCCGACTCATCATTGCCGACCGAGACCACCGTGACACTGCCGCCGACCTTGTCAACGATCTGAATAGCTTCCTCGACTGCATAATTATCCCACTCGTTTACCGAATAAACCAGATCATCGCGATCGATGTCGTTCCCGGCATTGTTCAACTCGATCTCGTTTTCCGAGGTGTCAGGGACCCTCTTTACACAAACCAAAATTTCCATATTTTCCCTCCCTGCTGTTATTGTTGACAGGTTTTTTAAATTATGGTTATTACCAAATGATTGCTTTCTGATATCGGTTTTCTGTTGACCTATTCGGCCTGTTTCAGGCAGCCTTTTCCATATGCTGATCAATCAGTTCGGCCAATTCAATGGCTTCCACTTCACCTTCCAGGCCGGCCACCTTGATGGCGTCCTCGATATTGACCAGACAGAACGGGCATGCCGTTACGATTACATTGGCTCCGGCGTCGGCCGCCATCCGTACCCTCAGAACGCCCATGCGTTGCTCTTCCTCTGGTTCGTAGAAGAGCATCAGACCGCCGCCGCCGCAGCAGAAGGATCGATCCCGATTTTTTGTCATTTCCACCCGGGTAAGGCCTGGAATGGCATCGATGGCGGCCCGGGGGTCGTCGTACACATCATTGTGCCGTCCCAGATAACAGGGATCATGATAGGTGTAGATCCGGGTCGGATCCGCGACTGGTTTAAGTTTCAAATTACCGGATCTGACATGGCGGACAATCACCTGGCTGATATGTTCCACCGGGGGAAGGCCCTTGTAGTCCTTTTTTAACGCGTTGAATGCATGGGGATCGGCGGTGACGATACGACTCACGCCGGCATTTAGAATAGCATCGGTATTGTGGTCTTTCAAGTCCTGAAAGAGCATCTCCTCACCAAAGCGGCGCACCTCGTGGGCACTGTCCTTTTCCGCCCTGCCCAGAATACCGAAATCAATGCCGGCAGTGGTGAGGACTCCGGCCGTGGCCTTGGCAATCTCCTGCATGCGGTCATCAAAGGATGAAATGCTGTCCACAAAGTACAGGGTGTCGGCCGTGGCTCCTTTTTCGAGAATTTTAACCGGGTATTTTGCCTTGAATTCTTGATCTTTGGTCCAGTCGGCCCGTTTTTTTTCCATTTTGCCCCAGGGGTTACCGCGTTTTTCCAGGGCCCGCAGCGGTTTTTGCAGGGACTGGGGCACCATGCCCTCTTCAACCATGCCACGGCGCAGGTCGACGATCTTGTCGATATATTCGATTCCAAGCGGGCATTCCTGCTCGCATGCACCGCAGGTGGTGCATGACCAGATTTCGTCTTCTGTAAAAATAGTGCCGATCAGTGGTTCACTTTTTTTAAACGGGCTGTTTAAAGGCAGCAATGGATAGTTCTTGAAGAGCAGATCCCGGGCCTTAATGGAGATGAATCGCGGCGATAGAGGCCGGCCCACGGTATTTGCCGGGCATTGGTCTGAACAGCGTCCACAATCGGCGCAGGTGTAAAAATCCAGGATATGCTTCCAGGTAAAATCCTCCAGTTTTTTAACGCCGAAGGATTCCAGTTCATCCAGATTTTCATCTTTGACGCCGTAGCGCACCGGTTTGACATTGCCTCGATTCAGGCGCATGAAAAAGACATTAAAAATGGAGGTAATGACATGAAAATGCTTACCCAGGGGCAGAAAACACAAAAAAAAGAAAAAACACAGGTCATGGGCAAAATAGGCGGCAATATGGAGGTTCTGCAGGCAGGTTAAAGGTGTGCTCAGCAGCATGCCCTTGAGTGCCCATCCCAGGGTACCCGGTGTCAGAAAATCGGCATGCAGGCCCTGTTGGGCCTGGGCTGCCACCAGGGAAGCTTCGAACAGACTCTCGGAGACCATCAGCGTGCCGATAAGGGCCAGGACAAAAACCGCCTCTGCCGTATGATCATGGCCGTATTTTTTGGGAACGGCGTATCGCTCCGGCTTGAAAATGCCCCGGCGGATGGCCGCAACCACAACCGCAACCAGTACAACCGTAGCCATAATATCCTTGATAACATTGTATGCCGCTCCTGCGATGCCATCCATGCCCGGGAAGGTAAAGCCCTCTATAAATCCCAGTATTACAAGCTGGCTGGAGCGAAGCGCCAGAGATATAAAACCGAAAAAAATCATGATATGCAGCACGCCTGCCAGCATATAACGCGGTTGGCGCCATTGGGCGAGCCAGATTTTAAGCACTTGCATGATCCTTGCCGGGATATGGTCAAATCGGGCATCAGGAGCCGCCATGACCAGGGGAGCCATGCGTCTTGCCATTATATAGGTAAAAATAATTGCCCCGATAATCGGGATCAAAAAAGAAATAACCGCGGTGGGAATGAAAAATATCGAGCCGTGGGCCGGAGAGATCAAAGCGGTTTCCATATTACATTTCTTCTCCTTAAGAAAGTAAAAATATCAGCATTAATGAATGAGTATTCATTCATTAATGCAAACGGAGCTTTTTCTGTCAAGTAAAAAATTCATTCTCTTTTAAATTGCAGCCATGATGCTGTTGAAATAGCTGTTATGAAAGTTACAGACGCTCCAACATCAGACTTTGTTACGTCTCTGAAAATAAATAAGCACAAACAGATCCCGATTGAGGATATGGTGCTTTTTACAGCAAGTCGTATGAAATGTCAAATAATGCCAATTGTTTTGCAACGACCCCATTGGGCTTTTGTAAAACGCAGTGTCGTTTTTCAAATGCGTTTTACATGACTGATTTTGTTTGCATTCAATGGCCATCCGATTTATAATTTGGAAGGTTGTGGGAGTTTTTTGGCACCCGACGTGATTTTTTACAAAACTCGATCGTTTATTCAGGCGAAAGGGTATGACAAAATCGTCGATTTTAGCAAAAGCCTTGCAAGGTATCGTCATTTTCCGTATATTTATTCAGTTTTTAATGCTTCGTTATATAACAGAACACCAAAGGAGGTCCCATTGGCGACAATCCATTATCAATACAAACCATGGCTGGCATTTTACGAAAAAGGTGTACCTGAGCGAGTAGACTACGAAGAGGTCTGCCTTCCGGAGTTTCTGGAACGAAGTGTATCTGCATTTCCCAATAACATGGCCCTGCTGTTTCAGGGATATCAAATAAATTACCGCAAGCTGAAAAGTATGGTCGACCAGTGTGCCGCCGGTCTTTCTAACCTAGGCATCAAAAAGGGAGACAGTGTCGCTATTCTGCTTCCCAATGTTATTCCCTGCGTTATCAGTTACTATGCTATTTTGAAAATTGGTGCCGTTGTGGTAATGAACAACCCCCTTTATGCCGACCGTGAACTGAAACACCAGTTTAACGACTCGAATTCCAAGCTGCTCATTACCCTTGATCTTTTGGCCAACCGAATGGTCGAGCTGCGCCCCGACACGGGAATTAAGCATATTATTTATACTTCCATCGGCGATTACCTGCCATTTCCCAAAAATCTCCTGTTTCCCCTGGTAGCCAAAAAAAAAGGCCTGGCCGCCGATGTAAAATCGGCTGCTGATGTTTCCAGATGGAAACCGTTTCTGGCGCAGTCTCCCTTGAATCCTCCGGCCGTAAAACTTGGCTTTGATGATGTAGCCATGTACCAGTACACCGGCGGAACAACCGGTATCTCAAAGGGTGTTATGCTGACCCATGCCAATCTCAGCAAGCAGGTTCAACATCTGAATTCATGGTTTCCCACTTTTAATAAGGGTGAGGAACGTATGTTGAGCGCACTGCCTTTTTTTCATGTATTCGGGCTTTCAGTGGCCATGAATTTTTCCGTGTATATGGGCTGGGGCGAAATCCTGGTCCCCAAACCCCAGCCGGAACCGCTGCTGGAAGCCATCGCCAAATTCAAACCTACCTTTGCCCCGCTGGTGCCCACCATGTATATCGGTATGCTGGCCAGTCCTGATATTGAGAAAAGCGATATGACGTCGATCAAGGGATGCTTTTCCGGCAGTGCGCCGCTGCCTGTGGAGGTGATCCGTGATTTTGAAGCCAAGACCGGGGCGATTATCGTGGAAGGCTTCGGCATGACCGAATCCACGCCCGTGACCCATATCAATCCCTTTCGGGGCCAGCGCAAAGTCGGCAGCATCGGACTTCCCATTCCCGACACCGAATGCCGCATCGTTGATTTAAATGACGGCGAAACAGACATTCCTGTGGAAGAAACCGGCGAACTGCTGGTTAAGGGACCGCAGGTCATGAAAGGGTATTGGAATAATTTGGAAGCGACCGCCGAAACCCTGACAGACGGCTGGCTACATACCGGCGACATCGCCAAAATGGATAAGGAAGGCTATTTCTACATTGTCGACCGCAAGAAAGATATGATCATTTCAGGCGGTTTTAATGTTTATCCCCGTGATATCGAAGAAGTTTTCTTCGAACACCCGAAAGTTCAGGAAGCCACCGCCATCGGGGTCCCCCATCCTGTTCGGGGCGAGCAGGTCAAGGTTTTTGTCGTACTCAAGAAAGGCCGGACCGCCACCGGGGAAGAGTTGATCGATTTCTGCAAGGGAAAACTGGCGACCTACAAGCTGCCCACGGAAATTGAGTTTATCCATGAATTGCCTAAAACCAATGTCGGCAAGGTCCTGAAAAAAGACCTGCGGGCCACGGAGATGGAGAAAAGAGATGCGGCTGAAAAATAAGGGATCAGGGATTTACGCCCCGTTTTTTTAACTGCAGACGCACTTCTACACGACGTTCCCTAAGTTCGTCTGCATTGCAGTGGGCTATGCCCTGGCTGACACCGAAGCCAAAACCGATTCCTCGTCGGCCAAAACCGGTTCCGATCCCGATAGAGGCCCGGTCTGACTGGCGTTCGCATTTGGCGATTTCTTCCTCCAACTGATAATAATATTTCAGCAGCTCTTCATCGGACATGCTGCTGGAGTCCTGGTCGAGGATGTTGTTTCCGGTGCCGGCACATCCGGATGCCAGAAACAGGGTCGAAAGAATGGTGAAAAGTATTACGATGTGCCGCATTGATTTTCTCCTTTTTCGATAAACACATTTTTCAGGCTTTCATACAGCGCAATTCCCACCGTGGTAGAAAGGTTCAGACACCGTATTTTTGGTAAGATGGGTATACAGTAGGCGGTATCCTTATAGACATTCAGGATTTGAGGAGGAAGTCCCCTGGTCTCCGAGCCGAAAATCAGAAAAAGCCTTTTACCGGACGGCATATCCCAGAAAAATTTTGACCCGGTTTTTGTGAATATTGCGATCTCTTTTTTTGCCGGCTTCATCTGTTTTTTAAAGTCTGCGAAACTGTCCCAGATAAACAGTTTTACCTCCGGCCAGTAATCCAGGCCGGCACGTTTGACCTGGCGGCTGTCCAGTGAAAATCCCAGGGGTCGAATCAGGTGCAATCGGGCACCGGCCCCCAGGCAGGTCCGCCCGATATTGCCGGTGTTCCAGTGCACCTCCGGTGCCACCAGGACCACATGGCGTTCAAAATTATTTTCATTCAAATCCACAGGCTGATTCCCGATTATCATTAGTATCTAAATACTAAAATTCGTATTTTTTATGTCAAAAAATAAATCAAAATAATCAAAAAACAAATAAATCAAAATGATTAAAATTCAAAACAGGAAAAAATCAAAATAACAAAACAACTCCAGGCTATGTGTGAGCAAATAATTTGCTTTGGCTCTTATTTGAGATTTAGATATTGGAATTTATTTGTCTCTTGGTGCTTGTAGTTTGTGATTTCCGGTTTAGGTTACACTCTCAAGAAACAAAACGTTCCGACATGCCAAAATCTACTTGTTTTATAAACAACCACCCAAGAAGTGTAAAGCGTTTAACCGTTATGAACCATGTATGGTATTGTATAGAATTCAGCCCTATAGTCAATATTTGATTCATCGTGAAGCCCTGCAACCTCGACAATCCGATAATTATAACGGAGGTGAAAAATGATCATTGATTTCCATACCCATATTTTCCCCGAAAATATCCGGGAGACAAGGGAGCGTTATTTTGACGGTGAATCCGCCTTCAGGCTCCTGTATGATTCACCCGGATCAAAACTTGTGAGCGCGGAGCAGACCATTGCCGCCATGGATGAACAGGGAGTTGATAAGGCCGTTGTTTTCGGCTTTCCCTGGCGAAAGGCGGAAACCTTCAAACTGCAGAACGATTATGTGATGGAGGTGGTTGAAAAATATCCGGATCGGCTGATCGGGATGGCCTGCTTCGATCCTGCCGGCCCCAAGGCCGTGACGGAAACCGTTCGCTGCCTTGAGGGAGGTCTTGCCGGTGTCGGTGAGCTGGCATTTTATGAATCCGGAATTGATGAAGCCGCCCTGGACGATCTGGCGCCCATCATGGAAATCTGTCGGGAAAACAAGGTGCCTGTACTGATTCACACCAATGAACCGGTGGGTCATCTATATCCGGGGAAAACGCCCAATACTCTGGCACAGATATACAACCTGGCCAAACGGTTTCCGAAAAATATAATTGTGCTGGCCCACTGGGGCGGCGGGATCTTTTTTTACAATCTGTTGAAAAAAGAGGTCAAGGATACCCTGAAAAACATCTATTTTGATACGGCGGCATCCCCATTTCTCTATCACCGGGATATCTGGGCCTTTGCAAAACAGGTTGCCGGAATTGACAAAATTCTTTTTGGGACGGATTTTCCCCTGCTCAAACCGGTTCGGTATTTTAGGGAGCTGGAACTAAGCGGGCTTGAAAAAGAGGATATCGATTGTATCTGCGGTCAAAATGCGGCCCGGCTGCTCAAGATAACATAAACATTCCCAAAGAGTGCCGGTTTGTCCCCATTGGCCTTACCGTACGATGCATTTTTCCACGTAATTTGCACCGATGGTCTGGAATTGCAGCAATTCGTCTTCCCCAAGTCTGCAGTCGTGGCTTTGAAAGAATTCAGGATGCAGGACCTGGGTTTCCCTGCACTCCTGCAGGGCCCAGAGCCGTGCTCCTTTTATCAGACGGGCAATGCTTTCGATCATACCGGTATCCACAAGGGGTTTGATGCAGGTGGTCTTGAATTCATACGGCAGCCCGGACTCCATGATCAGCCGGATACTGGAAACAATATGATCCGGGCGGCTTTTTTTCTGGATAATCGGTGCGTAATGACCGGGATCGGTTTTTACATCCATGGCAACATAATCAATCAGACCGTTTTCAAGCAGTTGTTCCAGTACCTCGGGCCGGCTGCCGTTGGTGTCGAGTTTTATCGGATACCCTATCTGTTTGATTTTTTTGCACAGATCCGCCAGATCCGGTTGAAGCGTGGGCTCTCCGCCGGAAATCACCACCCCATCCAGAAAATTTCTGTGACTTTCCAGAAATTGCCATATATTGGCCTCGGTCAGGTTTGCCGGACATTCGGTACACCCCTGAACCAGGTCGGGATTATGGCAGTACGGGCAGTCAAAATTACACCCTGAAAGAAAAATCACACAACTGATTTTCCCCGGATAATCGATCATCGAGTTTTTTTGCATTCCACCCACTACCATTGGTTCTCTCCTTACCTCGCATTGGCTGCTGCTCAGGCAACCTTGAATGTTTTTCTCTGGTCAAACTCGGCCCGTTTACCGTTGTTCCACTGCTTGACCGGTCTGAGATATCCCACCACCCGTGAATACACCTCTGTCGTACGATCGCATTTCGGGCATTTTTCCTGCCTGCCGTTGAGGTAACCGTGGACCGGGCAGACACTGAATGTGGGCGTCAGGGTAAAGTAGGGCAGTTTGAAACCGGTGGCAATTTTACGGACCAGTGCCTTGATGGTGGTAATATCCGTTACCAGCTCGCCCAAAAATACATGCTGGACCGTACCGCCGGTGTATTTGCACTGCAGATCATCCTGCAGGGTCAGTGTTTCATAGATATCATCGCTGTAGTTGACCGGCAACTGGCTCGAATTGGTGTAATAGGGAGCATCCCCGGACTTTCTGTACTCGGATTCATTGGAACATTGAATTTTTTTGAACCGCTTTTTGTCCATAAGGGCCAGACGGTAGGCCGTGCCTTCGGCCGGGGTAGCTTCGAGGTTGTACAGATCACCGGTTTTTTCCTGGGCCTCGGTGAGCATTTCCCGTATAAAATCCATGACGCTGAGTGAAAAAGCCAGGCCTGCCGGGCTGGAGATGTCTTCATGGAGGAAATTGGTGCAGGCCTCATTCATACCGATAATTCCGATGGTGGAAAAATGATTTTTCCAGTAAACACCATTGCGGGCCTTAATGTCCCGCAAATAAAATTTTGTGTACGGGTAGAGGTTCTGATCGGTGAAGTTTTCAAGCACCTTGCGTTTTATGACCAGACTCTCGACGCCGATTTGTACCTTTTCCCTTAGCCGGTCGAAAAAATCTTTTTCGTCGTTGGCCAGAAAACCTATCCTGGGAAGGTTGATGGTGACAACGCCTACAGACCCTGTCAGCGGATTGGCACCGAAAAGCCCGCCGCCCCTTTTCAGCAGTTCCCGGTTGTCCAAACGCAACCGGCAACACATGGAGCGCGCGTCTTCCGGTGACATGTCCGAATTGACAAAGTTGGAGAAATAGGGGATGCCGTATTTCCCCGTCATCTGCCACACCATGTCCAGGTTGGGATTGCTCCAGTCAAAGTCGACCGTAATATTATAGGTCGGGATCGGAAAGGTAAAAACCCGGCCCCTGGCATCGCCTTCCATCATCACTTCGGCAAAGGCCTTGTTGAGAATATCCATTTCAGCCTGATATTCGGCATAGGTGGTGTCCTGTTCGATACCGCTGATAATTACCGGCTGGTCCCTTAAAATAGAAGGCACGTAAAGGTCCATGGTAATATTGGTAAAAGGGGTCTGGAATCCCACACGGGTGGGGATGTTGATGTTAAAGACAAACTCCTGCAAGGCCTGTTTGACCTCGCTGTAATCCAGGTTATCATGCCGGATAAAAGGCGCCAGCAAAGTATCGAAATTGGAAAGTGCCTGGGCTCCGGCCGCCTCTCCCTGCAATGTATAGAAAAAATTGACGACCTGGCCCAGGGCCGACCGCAGGTGCTTGGGCGGTGCACTCTCGATTTTGCCTTCGACGCCTTTAAAGCCCTGCTTCAATAAATCCTGCAGATCCCAGCCCACACAGTAGACTGAAAGCAGGCTCAGATCATGGATGTGCAGATCACCTGATTTGTGGGCCTGCCTGATTTCCGGAGGGTAGATTTTATTCAACCAGTATTCTGCAGTAACATCGGAGGATATATAGTTGTTCAACCCCTGCAACGAGTAACACATATTGCTGTTTTCTTTTATCTTCCAATCAAGCTTGCTGATGTAGTGCTCCACCAGATCGACGCTGACTTTGGTGGTTATTTTTCGAATCTGGGCATGCTGCTCACGATAAAGGATATAGGCTTTGGCGGTTTTATAATAGGGTGAATCCAGCAGGACCCGTTCCACGATATCCTGAATGTCCTCGACCTCGGGAATCGGCCCCAGGCGAAGTTCGTGGAGCAGGGTCAACACCCGTAGTGTGAGCTTCCGGGCCTCTCGTTCACTGAATTCTCCGGTTACCTCGCCGGCCTTGGCAATGGCCGTCGTGATTTTAGATGAGTCGAATTCTGCCACCGAATTATTTCGTTTTTTTATTTTTTCAACCAATTGTATCACTCCTGTTGAATTGTTGCGGGATTAGCGCGGAATTACAGTACGTTGATGAAACCATTAAAAAAAGCCCTGTTTTCTTGCAGAACCGAATTGTGATTTACGCAATATATTGTTGTTTGTCAACAGAAAAAATCAATATATTGCGTTCAGGCCCAGTCTCAGGAAAGTATTTCAAACAATTTCGGAAGACTATCAAAGGTTAAAAAAATTGTAATCTGAAAAAACCGGAAGGGAATATTATAAAACGCAGTTTTGGGATTTTAAGCGTAGAATGTTGAAGATATATTAGAATCGGTGCCGATGGCGGAGTTGTTTTGAATTTGGTGGTGTGACCCAGATATAATCTGCATAGGAGAGATCGGCATTCCCCCCTGCCGGGATCAGGCCGACGGTTCGAAACGGGACACTGGTTCGTTTGTAAGCCCTGTCCGGTATGCCGAATTTATTTTTGATGTGGCCGTTGCCGGCAATTACGACCATTGGGTGACCGTCAAGATTCAAGGCAATGGATTCGGCCATTGTGTCTTCCCATACGCATTGGGCCATATAAAAATTTTCAAAATTCTCTCGACCGGGCAGAGCATGAAATTTAAATATTTTTTGAATATAGGTGCGATGGGCCGCAATTGAGGTGTCGATTTCAGCGGGTAGATATCGACGGTCGTCATCCAGAAGGCTGTCGATACCGCCGACGGCAATTTTGGGAGGAATATGGGAGGGAATATTGAGCCCGATGATCCTTATCCGATTCCGTCCGGCAAAATCAAGAATATCACGGTACAGTTCATATTTAAATCGCCAGTTTACGTACCAGTGATATTCTTGAT